>Ga0335085_10010344_pt1 | contig 13960 bp, 10 predicted proteins | sample Lox_Sample_45_FD_206712 | JGI IMG/M metagenome (GOLD analysis project Ga0335085, IMG submission 206712) | Soil microbial communities from Loxahatchee National Wildlife Refuge, Florida, United States - Lox_Sample_4.5 | ecosystem: Environmental > Terrestrial > Soil > Wetlands | place: USA...
GCCGCCCACCACCCGGTCAATCCGGTCACCGCCGAGCCGGAAAACTCGCGAATAAGTCCTTCTGGCACAGCTCGTTACCCGATGATCGAGATTTGATTCGCCCGGCATTGCCTCCCCGCCCGCCGCTCGCCATAGTCGCCCCGCACCCGCCGCTCGGCGATCGTCCCCCGGCGCCAGCGTGCGTTTGCCACGACATTCAGCAATGCAGAAGGAGAAGAAAGATGACTCGAGTCAGAAATATCCAGTCGCCCGCCAGCGCGCGCGTTCTCGCTCTCGTGGCCTTGATGGGTCTGGCGCTTCTTTTCGCCGCATCCGGAGCCAAAGCGGCCGGCTGCGCTCCGGAAAAATTCGGACCGCTCGCGCCCTATGTCGCCGCGAACAACACTCATGACGACGGCGGACCTTCGGGCGAATCGGATTCCATCGTGGGCCTGTGGCACGTGGTTTACACCGCCACGTACACCACATCGGGTCCTTTGCCGGTTCCCGTGATTCCTCCCGGCCCGCCCTCGTCCTTCCAGTTCCTTCAATCCTATAAAACCTGGCACGGCGACGGCACCGAGTTCGAAAACGCCTTTCTGCCTCCCGTCGGTGGCAACGTCTGCTTCGGCGTCTGGAAAGACCTCGGCCGCGGCACCGTCAAGCTCCACCACATCGGCATCATGTTCGACCCCGCGACGGGCGCGGTAGCCAACATCTTTACCGTCGACGAAACAAACACCGTAGCCCCCAACGGAAAATCCTACTCCGGCTATTTCGATTTCAAGATCTTCGGCGCCACGGATGTCTTCGGCTCGGGCGCGGTCTTGCAGGAAATCAAAGGCACCACGGCAGGCACCAGAATCACTGTGGATTGAAGTCGCCCATTCTCAAGTTCACCCACCCCATCGTGGCAAGCCGGGCGACGAGCCCGCCCGCTTGCCACGATTTTCCATTTCCGGGCGGCGCGCTCACGCGAACCCGCATCTAATAGTCTGGAAAGGATTGAAAATGCTTCAGCACGTCGCCGCAACCGCTTTCCAGATGACCCCGATACACCCCTGCGCCGCCAACCCCCGAAAGGTCCCCCGCCATGATCTCGACAATTCCGGTCCTCGCCCCACATCCAGATAGCGCCGCCATCCCGAGACAGCCGATCTCCCGATGCCCCCTGCCATTAGGGTTTAAACGTAGCGCCGGGCCCTTCAGCCCGGCATTTCTCATTTGCTCATGGCGAGTCTCCATCGAAATCTGCAGTCGTGGCAATCTCACCTGTGGGAGCGTGGGCCTTCCAGGCCCACGAAAAGCCCGGGTAGTAAGCCGGGCTTTGGCCCCGGCCCGAACTTCGCCAGCGCCTCGCTCATTTCGCGAGCTTCAGACGCTCTCTCCGACCACTAGTCACTCGCCACGAGCCTCTGCACGCTCAAGGTGTCACACCATGCAAAGCAAAATCCTGCGTAACCTGCTGAAAACAAACAAAAGTGATATATCCAAGGTCTCACACTTTTTCCACCCCTTCTCGCCACCCGAGCGCCGCGATCGAGCCTGCGATCCACGCCGGCAAAAGAAGTGGGACACCGTCCCACCTCTTTTTCACGCTAAGCGGCTGAAAACAAAGGAAAGCCGTCCCGAAGAAGTGGGACACTTTTTCGATGTTCTCTCGAACTCACCGATACACAGGTGGCTGATCGCAAACGAGCTGCTTCGCGTAACTTTCCTCGCCCGAATACGTTATATCCAGTTGCATTTCCGATTGCCGGGGGCGCGGGTCGCATGTATTATGTCGCCCACTTCCCTCACAACTCAGCGCATCAGCACCCGGCCACGGGCGCAAGGACAACTATGGGCGAGATGATAGTCGTCAACGATTTGGTGAAAAATTACGGCGAATTTTGCGCGGTGAACCACGTGTCGTTCAGCGTGCCGGAGGGCGTGATTTTCGGCTTTCTGGGGCCGAACGGCGCGGGGAAAACGACCACCATCAAGATGCTGACCACGGTGCTCGACCCGACCAGCGGATCGATCCGGGTGAACGGTCACGATCCGACGCGGGAACAGAAAAAGGTGCGGCAGTCGTTCGGCATCGTGTTCCAGGATCCCAGCCTGGACGACGAGCTCACCGCCTACGAAAACATGGACCTGCACGGCGTTCTCTACGGAGTGCCGCGCGGCGAACGCCACAAGCGCATCGACTTGCTGATCGATCTCGTCGGCTTGGGGGAGCGCAAGAAAGATTTCGTGAAGACGTTTTCGGGCGGAATGAAGCGGCGGCTGGAAGTGGCGCGGGCGCTGCTGCACAAGCCGCGAATCCTGTTTTTGGACGAGCCCACCATCGGCCTGGATCCGCAAACGCGCAATCACATCTGGGGCTACATCCAGCAGTTGAGCAAGACCGAGGGCGTGACCGTCTTTTTCACCACGCACTATATGGATGAGGCGGACCGTGTGGCCAACGACGTGGCGGTGATCGACCACGGGAAAATCGTGGCGCAGGGATCGCCCGCGGCGCTGAAAGAGCAGGCGCAGTGCGCGAATCTGGAAGATGCATTCATTGCGTTGACCGGGCACGCCATTCGCGAGGAAGAAGCGAACGCGGTGGACCGTATGCGCCAGTTTGGCCGGGCGTGGAGAGGTGGAGGGCGGCGATGAGAGCGATCTACATTTTGTGCGTGCGGCAATTGAAACGCTACGTGCGGTCGCCGTCCCGAATCATCGGCTCGCTGGGGCAGCCGGTTCTGTTCCTGGTAGCGCTGGGTTTCGGAATGAAGGCCATGTTCGCGCGGGCCGGCGGCGGGAATTACATCAATTTTTTGTCGCCGGGAATCGTGTCCATGGCGATTCTGTTCAACGCCGTGTTCTCGGGTATCGAAATCCTGTGGGACCGGCAGTTCGGATTTTTGAAGGAAACGCTGGTGGCGCCGGTCTCGCGGTTTGAGATCGTGCTCGGCCGCATGCTGGGCGGGGCGATCGTGGCGTTCGCGCAGGGGCTGGTGGTGTTCGTGATCTGCCTGATCGCGGGGTTCCGCGTGGTGAGATCACCGTACGTGCCGCTGGCCATCTTTTTCATGTTCATGATCGCTCTGCTGTTCGCCGGGCTGGGCACGGTGTTCGGCTCCGTGCTGCAGGACATGCAGGGATTTCCGCTGATCATGAATTTCCTGATCATGCCCCTGTTCTTTTTTTCGGGAGCGATTTTCACGGCGGCGGGTTTGCCGCACGTGCTGACCCTGCTGCTGCGGTTGAATCCGCTGAGCTACGGCGTGGACGGCCTGCGTGGCGCGCTGATCAACCAGTTCGCCTTCGGCCTGACGACCGACTTGGCCGTGGTCACGATCCTGACGGCCGTGCTACTCGGTATCGGCAGCTACTTCTTCTCCAAAATTCAGCTGTAGAAAGACGAACGGACCCGCCGGGGACGTTGGCCCTACGAGGGGATTGCCGTGATGGCCAGGCGCTCCTCTTTGCCGGGGTCGTTCACGACTTTGCATTCGTCGTTGAAGACCATCGTCGCTCGATCGCTCGTCGTGTACGCGGGCCACGGCAACGCGGACGTGCTCGGATTTCCGGTGCGGGCGAAGGCGGCCCAGGCGGCGCTCACTTTCGCTGCGAGCACGGCGACGTCCGGAGCCGTGCCGTTCAGGCCGGGCGTTTTGTCGGTGTTGTCGAAGACGAACGAAAGCTCGATGCCGTGCGGCGAGCGGAGTTTGCCGCCGAGAACGGGAGTGCGCCAGTCGAAGATGTACATGTAAGCGGGCGCCGCGCCCTGGGCGATTTTGCGCTCCGCTTGCCTGATGGCGTTCATGCGCATCATGCGGTCGGTGGTGATGGCGAAGTAGAGATCGCTGGGCGAGGCGCCGGGGCGATCTTTTTTGTAGACGGTGATCAGCTCGTCGAGTTTCGCGTCGTCGGCGAGATGCAAATACGCTTTCAGCCTGGCGCGCATGGTGGCGTCGTCGAGCGAGAACAGCGACGCATCGCCCATTCCCAGCAGCAGGGAAGATTCGGTGCCGTTGGTGCCGATGAGCATGGGAACGGCGGCGGATTGCGCGGGCGCGTCGGGATCGAAGGGCTGGCGCGGGAGCGAGAGGCCGTCGACCACGGGGCCGAGGCGGATCGAATTCGGACCGGTCATCGCCTTCAGCGCGTCGAGCATGTCCTGCATGGAGACTTTCTGCAGGTCGTCGACGCGATCGGGCGAGATTTTCAGCTGCGCCAGATATTTTCGCGCGGCGGCATCGGCTTCCTCGGTGGTGCTGACGCGCAGCGTGGATCCGCTTTCAACGATCGCTTTGTGAAAGAGATCTTTCGCGGGCGGCATGGCCATCAGTACGCTGACTTTTCCGCCGCCGCCGGATTCGCCGAAGATGGTGACGTTTTCGGGGTCGCCGCCGAAACTCGCGATGTTGTCGCGAACCCACTCGAGCGCCAGAACGCAATCGAGCATGCCCACGTTGCCCGAGTCCGCGTATTTCTTGCTGATACCGCCCAGATACAGATAGCCGAAAATGTTGAGGCGATGATTGATGCCGACGACGACCACGCCCTGTTTGTGCGCGAGATTGGTGCCGTCGTAGGTGGGCGAGCCGTCGGAGCCGCCGGTATAACCGCCGCCGTGCAGCCAGACCATGACGGGACGGCGGCGATGTTCGAGGCTCGGCGTCCAGACGTTGAGCACGAGGCAATTTTCGCTGACTTTGCCCGGGCCGAAGATGTCGCCCATGGCGATACGGATGTCCGAGCCGGTGGCGGCGGAGAGAGTTTGCGGGGCCATGTCGCCGAATTCTTTGGCCATGATGATTTCAGAAGAGGGTTGGGGAGCTTGGGCGGGCTGGAAGCGATTGGCGCCGGTGGGCGCGGCGCCGTAGTGGATGCCTTTGAAGGTGAAGACGCCGCTGGAGTAGGCGCCAAGAACTCGTCCGTATTTTGTGACGACGGTGGGTTCTGCGCCGGCGAGCAAGGTGCGGGCGAGCGGGGAGGCGAGCGCGGCGGCGCCCACCAGTGAGGATTTTACGAAATCACGGCGTCGGATCATGTTGGCTCCGTTTGGGCACCGCCCCGAATAATTTTGGCCGGGCCGCGCATGTCAGCATTGCCCAAAACTCCCACATGAAGGCGGCCGCCGCATCATCGTTGCATGTGGCGGACGTTGCGCCAAGCGGTCGTGCCGGGCATGGCGCGCGTCTACGAGACGGCCGCTTCGGCCGTCTTCGCTGCCGCCGGGATCGCTACCGTTTCGCCGGGCGTGGGCATGACGGCAAACAGGATGGCGATGATGCCGATGGCTGCGAGCACCGCATCGAGCTCGAACGCTTTCACGTAGCTACCGTAGACATCGAAGATTTTCCCGCCGACCCAGCCCGCGGGCGAAGCTCCGCAGGATGTGAGCAAAATGTACATCCCGCTCAGTTTCGGATAGGCACTCCGCCCGTAATAGTGGCCGATCATGGTGTTGGTGCCGCTGTAGGTCCAGCCATAGGCGATGCCTTGGAGCGCGGAGGCCACGTAGGCGAGGTCAAGCGTCGTGACGCTGGACGTAATTGCCAGGTACGAACTGATGAAATAAAGGCTGGCGCCGAGAACGAAGACCAGCCGGGCGTTCAAATAGTCCATCAGAAAACCGCCGAGCCAGCGGCCGCCTAATGTGCCGATGGTGAGGAGGCTCATTCCAAAGGCCGCTTGCAACGGTGCGATTCCGACGCCACGAAGATTCTTCACCCAGTGCGCGATGAATAAGAAATACGGAAAGGTAGCGGCGATTCCGGCGATGGCAACCAACCAGTAGGCGGCCGTACCGTAGGCTTGGCCGGCGGTCCACTCGTGCTTTGTCGCCAGCGCATCACTGCGCGAGGGCTGCGCTTGTTCGGATTCCGGCAATCCGTCGACCGTCTGCCCCATCGACTCGGGACTCTCGCGAACGAAGAGAAAAGCGATCAGGCCGGAAAGAACCATGGCGCCGGCGACGATTCGCCAGCCGACGTGCCAGTTACCGCCGCCTTCCCGTATCAACTTGTCGAGCAGAGGAGGCAGGAAGAACCCGGAGATTCCCGATGCGGAGAGCGTCAAACCCATCATGGCACCGCGATAGCGACGAAACCAGCGGGTCACGCCGGTGGCGCAGGGAACCAAAGTCGCGAAGCTCATGCCCGTGCCGTTCACCACTCCGAAACCGATCAGGTAATGGATCGGCTTCGACGCGACGAAGCCGAGGAACAGCGCGTTCAGGCCGATAATCAGCGAGCCGAGCATGAAAGTCTTGCGGATGCCCCATTTGACGATGGCGAGCGCCACGAGCACGGCCGCAATTCCGACGAAAAGGTTGAGGATCGTGAATCCCCAGCCATACGTACTGCTGCTCATCTTGATGTCGTGAACCATGTACCCGTTGATAATGCTGCCGCCGTAGTACGGAAAACCCATGTTGATGAAGTCGAGGGTGAAGAGGACGGCGACGAGTTTCCATCCGTAGAAGCTCTTCTTTTCGGGCACTGAGTTCTCCTATGCGGCGGCCGGGCTTGCGTCTTCTTGGACGCGCGCGCTCAAGCCGCGTTTCACGCTGCCTTTGCGACAGCGCTGGATTCCGAGTGATGCTTCGGCATGGCGGCGAAAACGATGGCGAGGATGCCGATCACGGTGATGGCGATGTTGAGCTGCCAGGCGCGTTCGTAGCTGTGAAAGCGGTCGAAGATCAGGCCGCCGACCCAACCCGCGGGCGACGCCCCGCCAGAGGTGACCAGCAAAAGAGTGCCGGCGAGCTTCGGAAATGCGCTCGGGCCGAAGTAATGCGCGACGCAGGTGGTCATACAAACGAACGTCCAGCCGATGGCGAGGCCGTAGAAAATCGCGGCGGAATAGACGACCGGCATCGAGCCCGGGCCGGCGCGCAGCGCGGCAACCGAACCGATGAGATAACCGCACAGGCCGAAAGCGAATGCCCAGCGCGCGCTGATGCTATCCATCAACCAACCGCCCAACAAGCGGCCCGCGACACACGCGACGGTGAAGATGCCGAGCGAAAATGCGCCGACGACGGAGGCCACGCCAACCTGCTGGAGATGCAAAATCCAGTGCGCGACGAAAATGAAAAATGGAAATTGCGCGGCGAGTCCGGCGAGGACCACCAGCCAGAAGGCGCTGGTGCGGTAGGCTTCTGCGGGTGTCCATTCGTATTGGGTGACGAGAGCGCTGGGGGCGTGCTGCTGAGCGGCGCCCGCTTCGACTTTCGCGTCGCCGTCGGGCAACTGGCCGAGATCTTCGGGGCGCTCCTTGACGAACAGCAATGCGATGAGAGCGGAGAGCACGGCGCCGGCGGCGACGATTTCCCAGCCGAGACGCCAGTTGCCGCCGTGCGAGCTCAGAATCTTGTCGATGGGCCCGGCCATGAAAAATCCGCAAACACCGGAGCCGCTGAGCACCAGTCCGTTCGCGCGACCGCGGTAACGCACGAACCAGCGGGCGGCGGCGGTGCTGCCGCAAATAATGTCGCCGAAGCAGACGCCGATGCCATTGATGACGCCGAAACCGAGCAGGAATTGCCAGGGTTTGGTGGTGGCGAAGGCGAGATAGAGCGAACCGGCGCAGACGAATGCGGAACCGATCAAATACGTGTAGCGTATGCCGTAACGAACGATGGAGATCGCCACCAAGGTGGAGGGAATGCCTACGAAAAGATTGAGCAGCGTGGACCCGAAGCCAAATGTGCCGCGGCTCATCGAAATGTGCTGCAGCATGTAGGGATTGATGACCGCGCCGATGTAGAACGGCATTCCCAGGTTCAGAAAATCCATGGAAGCCAGCGCGCCAATCAATTTCCAGCCGTAGAACGAGCGACCGCTCGACATTCCGACCTCCCCATAGGCGCGCTTCGCGGACGCCGCCCCGCACCCGGCCACTCCCACCGCCCAAATCGGCGGAAATGGTTCGTTAACGTGCGGACATTCTAGATTGATCTGCGGGCATTGCAAGTTGAATGTAGAATGAGCGGCAATCTTCACCGGGGGAACTTTCTTGAGTTTGCGAACGCAAGTAGGAATCGTGGGGGCGGGACCGGCCGGGCTGATGCTCTCGCATCTGCTGCACCAGCAAGGCATCGATTCGATCGTGGTCGAAGCGCACAGCCGGCAATATGTGCAGGATCGCGTGCGAGCCGGCGTGCTGGAGCAGGGCACGGCGGACTTGATGGCCGAAACCGGCATTGGGGAAAGGCTGAAGCGCGAAGGACTGGTTCATCACGGCGTGATGTTCCGCGTTGGCGGGCGCACGCACCGGTTTGACTTCGACGAGCTGGCCGGGGGCCGCTGCATCATCGTCTACCCGCAGAATAAAGTGGTGGCCGATCTTTTTGACGCACGCGCGGCGGCGGGCGGGAAGCTGATCACGGAAGCCGGAGAGGTGAGCGTGCACGATTTCGGCGGCGCCGAAAGCCCGGGCGTGCGCCCGAAGATCCGCTTTCGCAAGGATGGCGAAACGCAGGAAGTGGAATGCGACTTCATCGCCGGATGCGATGGTTTTCACGGCGTGTGCCGACCGTCGATGCCGGCGGGCGCGCTGAAAGTCTACGACCGCGTGTATCCGTTCGGCTGGCTGGGGATACTTGCGGAAGTGGCGCCTTCGTCCGACGAATTGATTTACGCGTACAACGAGCGCGGATTTGCGTTGCTGACCATGCGTACGCCGGAGATCAGCCGGCTCTACCTGCAGTGCAAGCCCGACGAAGACATCCACGAATGGCCGGACGAGCGGATCTGGAGCGAGCTGCAGCTGCGGCTGGCGACGAGCGAGCCGGGATGGAAACTGGCGGAGGGGAAGATTTTCCAAAAGGGTGTCACGGGGATGCGCAGCTTCGTAGTGGAGCCCATGCAGCACGGAAAGCTGTTTCTGGCCGGTGACGCCGCGCACATCGTGCCGCCTACGGGAGCGAAAGGATTAAACCTGGCGATTACGGACGTGCGCGTGCTGGCGGACGGATTTTCGGAATTCTACTCGAGCGGCAAGAAATCGCTGCTCGACAATTATTCGGCGAAATGCCTGCGGAGAGTGTGGAAGGTGCAGCGCTTTTCGTGGTGGATGACGTCGATTCTGCACCTGTTCGATACCGATAACGCGTTCGATCAGCGGCGGCAACTGGCAGAGCTGGACTATGTGACGAGTTCGCGAGTGGCGCAGCAGTCGTTGGCGGAAAATTATGTGGGATTGCCCATGGAATGAGAGTCAGACGCAAACTCCGGTGCGTTCCCGGCGGGCAAGATTCCCGCGGCTAAAGCCGGGCGACCGCACGCGGTTTCCCCCTGGCCTGAAGGCCGGGGCTTCGACGGCGCCTTCAGAGCTTTTGCCAATTGATCCAGGCAGAAACAAGACAACAGGCCTCAGATGATCGGTCATTGATCATGGCGGAAGCCTAAGAGAGGTTCTTCGACTGCGTGACCCGACGACCCGCAAGAGCGGGTCGAAATGCAAAACCGTCGGGTCACTTCGCTCAGAATGACGGTCGGACAACACAAAGCCTCGCGGCGCAGCAAGCGGCGCGAGGCTTTGTGTTTGCGAGGCCTGGGGATCTACTGCGTAACGGTTTTTGCGGCGTCGCCGACTTTGAAGCCGCTGCCGGAGACGGGGGCGCAGACCGCCGAAACGTCATCGACATCCGTGACGCGGACGACACCGACGGGTTGCGTGAGCTGGCGAAGCACCTGGCCGGTAGCCGGGTCCTTGATCGTGCGGGTGATGCGCTCGATCGAAAGCTGATCGCCCACTTTCACGCCCGACTTTGCACCCACGTTCAAAACCACCTGGCCGCCATCCACCGCAGCGACGAGTCCGGACACGATGATCACGCGCGCCTGCAGCTTGGGCGCATTGGCAATCAGGCCGGCGCTCATCTGCTCGACGGAGGCTTTCACGGCCTCACCAAGGATGGTCTCCTGGAAGTCGCTCGAGCCGAAGTCGACGTTGCCGGCGCCAAACCCGCGCCAGTTGCCACCTCCGCCGGTGAGCGAAGTGCTGGAGCGCGATGATTCGCCATGGCCCTCCGCCACGCCCAAAATTTCGGCCGAGTCGATGTCGACGATGCGCGCGTCGATATTCACGATGGCCTTGGTATTGGAGTGCTTGACGCCGCCCAGGCCGAACCCGCCGAAGCCGCCGCCACCGCCGCCGATGTTCTGGTTTTTGGTTTCGTTGCCGAACTGCGTGATGCTGCCGACAATCATGGCATCCACGCCGAGGATCTTGCCGATTTTCGCGGCGGAGTTGGGATTGGCGCGATCGCTATTCGAGAAATTCTGCTCGGCCATGATTTTGTCGAGGGCATTGCGCTCGATCACGGAATAGGTGCCATCCTGGACGAGGTACTTCACCAGCAAGTTGGTGATGCCCTTGCCGATGTCCACGTTATTGCCCAGCTGCGCGATGGTGGCGGTCGGAATCGCGGTGAAATCAAAATCGAACACAGCAACGCGCTTCTTGCGGCCCGCCGCCGGAGGAGGAGCCCCGTTCGGAACGGCCGCGGCAGTGGTGGGCGTTCCCGGTGGCGGCGCTTGCCCGCCGCCGGCCGTCTGCGCGCCCGCGTTGGGTGCAAGTGAAGTCACCAGAAACAACGTGGCCCAAAGAATCTTTTTCATCTTCGAATGTCTCCCGTTCGCTGGGTTACGGAATGAGCGTGTTACCAGCTTTCGCGTAGCCCGGAATCTTACTGGCCGCTTGTGATATGTGTCAACAATCGCGTGGTGAATCTGCTCACGATGGTTAACGCGACCATACGCTACCGTCTGGAAATGACCGTCCTCCAATACGCTATGCGTAAAATCGGGGCGAAAACCGTCACCGGCTTTGTTTCGTGTCGAAACAGAACGTTGCTTTTCCTCCGCAGCGGCAGCGGGTGCGATTGACTTTGTTGCACCGGGGGGACTATCCTCCCGTGCCACGCACTGTTCCCCGACGAGCAACGATTGGGCGGCCGGCATTCCTGCGGCTGGAGGGTGATTTCCATGCATCCGAGGACGATGCCGAGGCAGTTGCACTCATGACGGTTTTTCCCTCTTTTTCACGCAATGCGAAGTACGGAGCAATGCATCCGGCCCATGCTTGCCCGCTAATCCGCACTCGAAAACTTGGAGGCTTTCGATGAATTTGAACTGGGCACCGAAAAATTCTCTGCAGGTTTCGTTCGCGATGGCGGTGATGCTGGCGGTTCCCGGCATCGCTCTGGCTCAACATCACAACAGCGGTGGAGGGGGCGGCGGCTCGGCGCCGCAACAGCACAGCTCGCCTCCGCCGTCGCATAGCTCCGCGCCGCCTTCGAACAACAGCCGCAGCGGAAGCTCGGGCGGCGGTTTTGGCGGCGGCAACTCGGGGCACACGAATACCGGCGGCACGACGGGTGGAAATGCAGGCCACACGAACACCGGCAGCGGGACAAGCATGTATGGCAATTACGGCGGCAGCCGCGGCGGATCGACGGGCGGCAGCACAGCGGGCGGCGGCACCCATACGAACAGCTCCACCAGCATGTATGGAAATGCCGGCGGGAGCCACGGCGGATCGACCGGCGGCTACACCGGCGGAACACACAGCGGAACGACCAATGCCGGGACGACGCACGGGGGCAGCACCGGCGGCTTCGGCGGTGGGACCCACACCGGGACGACCAATGCCGGGACCACGCACGGAGGCAGCACCGGCGGCTTCGGCGGCGGGACTCACACTGGAACGACCAATGCCGGGACCACACACGGCGGATCGACCGGCGGTTTTAATGGTGGAGCGCACGGTGGGACGACGAATGCGGCCAACACGCACGGCGGCAACAATTCGTTCGGCGGCGCGCATGGCGGAAACGCGGGCGCGCACGGCGGCGCGAATACGATGTCGGCACACGGAAACGGCGGAGGCGGCCACGGTTTCAACGCCCCAGCCGGAGGACATTCCGCGGTGAACGCACACGGCGCCACGACGAATTTCAACCGCGGCGGGCACATGACCAGCGTTACTACCCGCAATGGCGCGTCGGCGCGGTTTGATTCGCACGGGCACGTCAACACGATCCACAACGGCGGCATGACCATCAATCACGGCGGGCGCGGCGGGCGGACGATCGTCTCCGAGCGCGCCGATCATTCACGGCTGGTCAGCTACGGGCATGGACGCGGCTATGGCGAGCGCGGATTCTCGCGCGGCGGCCATGAATATCGCGGGCGGACGTACTACGCGCACGGCCGTTACTATGCGCGTGCCTACCGCGGCTACTACTGGCACGGCTATCGCTACTACGGCTACGTGCCGGGCTATTACTACAATCCCGGATTTTATGGCTGGGCCTACAACCCGTGGGGTGCAGCGATCGCTTACAACTGGGGGTGGGGCGCGGCGCCTTGGTATGGAGCCTACGGATACTATTTCACTCCCTACGCCACCTACCCGAGCGCTGCATTCTGGCTCACCGACTACATGATCGCGCAGAACCTGCAGGCGCAGTATGAAGCGCAGCAGTCGGCGCAGGCCTCTGCCGATTATGCGGCGCAAACCGGCGGCGGGGACAATGGCGGCGGGCAGACACAGCTCACGCCGGAAGTGAAACAAGCAATCTCCGACGAGGTCGCCGCGCAGATCGCAGCCGAGAAGAACCAGGCCGCGAATCAGGGTGGCGGCAACGGTCCCGATCCGGCGCCGGCGGCTTTGGATCCAGCGCACCGGACGTTCGTCGTCTCCCAAACGCTGAGCGTGCAGGATGCCGACGGAACGGGCTGCAGCCTGACGTCCGGCGATGTGCTACGGCGCATCGACGACACTCCGGACGGCGACAACAACGTCAGCGTGCGCGTGGTCAGTTCGCAGCGCGGCGATTGCTCCACCGGCGCGCAAGTGCCCGTGGCGGTCGACGATCTGGAAGAAATGCACAATCACATGCGCGAGCAGATCGACGATGGTCTGGCGCAGCTTTCGCGCAATCAAGGCAAGGGCGGCCTGCCGTCGGGTCCTGCGGGCAATCCGCAGGCGAACCCGGATGGACAGGCGCAGCCCGATACCAGCGTCGGCAGCGATCTGGACGCGCAGCAGCAGCAAGCGGACCAGACTGAGCAGGACGTGCAACAATCGGCGCAGAACTAGCGGTCTCCAGAAACCTCAAAGCGCTTCGGCGCTGAGAGGATGCGATTCCCGAAACGGGAATGGGAGTGCCGGGTCGTGGGTACCAGCCACCCCACGACCCGGCGTCTCCAGTCACTAACCAGTTAACCACCACGAAACAAACCTTTTAGTTCAGTCCTCCTGCCGAGTTCCAAATCGGTACAATCGCCTCAAGTCGTCAGCCTCAAGCCGAAGGATCGAAAAGTCCGATGCCTCCACGTTTCCGAGCCGAAATCGTTGGCAGCTTTCTGCGTCCCCCGGAGCTTCTGAAGGCCCGCGCCGCGCACGCCGACGGCAAGTTGAAGCTCGAGGAACTGCGCGCGGCCGAGGATCGCGCGATCCTGAGCGTCTTCGAAGGACAGAAACGCGCGGGTATGCAGGTCTTCACCGACGGGGAGTTGCGCCGCGGCTCCTGGCTCACGGACATGGCTGACGCCGTGGAAGGTTTCGTGGCCGACAAAGTGATCCTGGATTGGAAGGGTCCGGGCGGCGGGTTCGAAGCCAGTTCCGCGCAGGCGGTGGGCGCAAAACTGAAAAAGACGCGCAAGCTCACGGCGCATGAACTGCCGTTCCTGAAGAAATCCGCGCCTGGCCCGTTCAAGATCACCGTGCCGGCTCCTTCGAATTTCATGGTCTCAAGCTACAAGCGCGGCCTGAGTAACCGCTTCTATCCGACGCATGCGGAGCTGTTGCGAGACTTGGTCGATATCATCCGCGACGAGATCAAGTGGCTGGTGGCTGAAGGCGCGACCTACATTCAGCTCGACGCTCCGTTTTACTCGCACTTCGTCGATTCGATCCAGCGCGGGCGGCTGGAACGCGAAGGGTTGCGGCCGGACGAGGAATTCAAGAAATCCGTAGCGGG
>Ga0335085_10010346_pt1 | contig 13959 bp, 14 predicted proteins | sample Lox_Sample_45_FD_206712 | JGI IMG/M metagenome (GOLD analysis project Ga0335085, IMG submission 206712) | Soil microbial communities from Loxahatchee National Wildlife Refuge, Florida, United States - Lox_Sample_4.5 | ecosystem: Environmental > Terrestrial > Soil > Wetlands | place: USA...
GTTCTCGGGCGGCACGCAGCGCGCGGCATTGCTGACGCGGCAATCGATCAGCGTCAGCCCGTCATCCTTGCGCTGGGAATAGTCGCCGCGCGCGAAGCCGAAATTCTTCAGCGTCGCGTAGAGGAGATCGCCGGCATAATCGCCGGTGAAAGGCCGGCCGGTGCGGTTGGCGCCTTTGAGCCCCGGCGCCAGCCCGACGATCAGCAGCCGCGCGCTGATCGCGCCGAAAGAAGGAACGGGCGCATTATGCCAGTCCGGGTGCGCGGCGCGCTGCGCCAAGCGGAAATCGACGAGGCGCGGACAGAGCGCGCAATCATGGCCGGGATCGGCCGCGCGCGGTTCGGCGGCCGCCGTGCTCACGCGTTGCTGTCGGAATATTGCTGCTGCGGCTCGCGGTGATGATTGCCGTTATGCGCGCGCATGATCTGCGGCGCGAGGTCCTGCAGCTCGATGAAGACGTCGGCCTGGCGACGCAGCTCGTCCGCCACCATCGGCGGGCTGGAGCGGATTGTCGACACCACCGAAACGCGCACGCCCTTGCGCTGCACCGCTTCGACGAGCCGGCGGAAATCGCCGTCGCCCGAGAACAGCACGATGTGATCGAGCGACTGGGCCATCTCCATCACGTCGATCGCGAGCTCGATATCCATGTTGCCCTTGAGCTTGCGGCGGCCCATCGCGTCGGTGAATTCCTTGGTCGGCTTCGTCACCATCGTGTAGCCGTTGTAGTCGAGCCAATCGACGAGGGGACGGAGTGGCGAATATTCCTGATCCTCGATGAGTGCCGTGTAATAGAACGCGCGAATGAGACGGCCTTTCGATCCGAAAAGCTGCAGCAGACGCTTGTAGTCGATGTCGAAGGCAAGAGCGCGCGCGGCCGCATAAAGATTGGCGCCGTCGATGAACAATGCGATGCGCTCTTCCGGGTAAAACAACATTCAAAACTCCATCAACCGGTCGAACCAATAACAGGATGATTTGCGTTCATCGCTTGCATTGCGTCAAGCGGCCGAAGATGCAAGAGCGTGCAGTTTCTTCGTCACGACGAATGACGTAAAAGATAGATTGTAAAAGTCGCAGGCGCACCCGTATCAAGTGCGCGGCGACACAGACGATAATAAAATGAGAGGGGAGGCAGTTCATGGAAATCCAACGGTGCGCACGCACCGGGCTCCTGGTGATCGGTCTTGCCGTATCGATCCGATTGAGACCAGGGAATTCGATCTGGTGATCAACGAGTTCTCGGCCGACGGTAAATTCCAGCCCAGCGCGCTCAATGTGATGGCGCGATCTTTCGTCGAGCTCGGGCAACTCGACAGCGAGCCCGATCTGACGAAATATTATACAGAAGCGTTCCTGCCCAAGACGAAATAGGAAAATCCCATGCCGTCGAAGCTGAAGATCACCCTGACTTGCGGCGATTACGAGATCGTCCGGCCGCTGAAAGAAGGCCGCGTCGAGGCCGACGGCATCGACTTGACGATGCTGTGCGCGACCTCGTCGCGCGACCGGCATTGGCGGCTCGACCGCAACGCCGAGTGCGATGCCGGCGAGTTCAATCTCTGCGGCTACTACATGGCGCGCGATCGCGGCCATCCCTATATCGGCCTGCCCATCTTCCTCCACCGGCGTTTCCGCCACGGCTTCGTCTTCGTCAACGCGGCGAAGGGCATCAAGAAAGCCTCCGATCTCAAAGGCGGCAAATTCGGCTGCAGCGGCGGCATGCTCGCCGCGGCGTGCACCTGGCTGCGCGGCACCTTGGGCGAGCATTACGGCCTCTCGCACAAGGATGTGAAATGGTACACCGACCGGCCGCACGACATTCCCTTCGCCCATCAGGAAGGCTTCGATATCGAGATCATCAAGGAGGGCAAAAGCGTCGAAGAGCGTCTGCTCGATGGCGAGATCGATGCGATGATGTCGGCGGGCATCCCCGAACCCTTGCTGCGCGGCGACAAGCGCATCGCGCGGCTCTTCCCGGACTATAAGCAGGCCGAGATCGACTATTACCAGAAGACGCAGATCTTCCCGATCATGCATACGCTGATCATCAAACAGGAGATCGTCGAGAAGAATCCGTGGGTTCCGGAGAATCTCGCCTACGCGTTCAATGAATCGAAGAAGGTCGCGCTGCAGCATCTGCGCAACCCGCGCATTCTGCCGCTCGCTTTTTATATGAACAGCATGGAAGAGCAGAACCGGCTGCTCGGCCGCGATCCGTGGCAATACGGGCTCAATGCGATCAATCGCAACAACGTCGCGACGGCGCTGCGCTATACGCATGAGCAGGGATTGACGGCGAAGCCGCATTCGGTCGAGGAGATGTTCCATCCGATCGACGATTGGGCCTGGACCGGGACCGAAGGCGTCTGACCTGGACCGCGTCGTATGATACTCATCGCCCTCGGCGGCAATCTGCCGAGCGCGGCGGGCGGCCCGCAGCAGACGCTGGAAGCCGCGCTGCGGCGGCTCGAGGCGTGCGGCGTCCGGATCGTTGCGCGCTCGCGCTGGTATCGCACCGCGCCCGTCCCGGTTTCAGACCAGCCCTGGTTCATCAACGGCGTCGCGCGGGTCGAGACCGGGCTCGCGCCCGCGGCACTCCTCGGGCTGCTGCGGCAGGTGGAGCAGGAATTCGGCCGGCAGCGGTCGGTCCGCAATGCCGCGCGGACCCTCGATCTTGATATCATCGACTATGACGGCAAGGTCGAAAACACGCCCGATCTGACCCTGCCGCACCCCCGGATGCAGGATCGGGCCTTCGTCTTGCTGCCTTTGGCCGAAATTGCCCCGGCTTGGCGGCATCCGATCCTGGGCAAGACCGTCGAAAGCCTGATTTCGGCGCTTCCACCCGCGCAAAAAGCCGAGCCGACCGGCGCCTAAACCGGCAAATTGGCCGAAAACCAAGGCTTTTAGTAGGAAACCCTGTTGCGGCGCGGCAGCCGGGCCCATATATTGTCCAACTTGAAATATTCTTGCCGGAGATTCCGTTAGATGGCTCGCGTCACCGTCGAAGATTGCGTCCTCAAAGTCCCAAATCGCTTCGAACTGGTCCTGCTCGCGGCGCAACGCGCGCGCGACATCGCCTCGGGTGCGCCGCTCACGGTCGACCGCGATAACGACAAGGGCCCGGTCGTGGCGCTGCGCGAAATAGCCGATGTCACGATCCCGCTCGAGAATCTCCAGAACAACGTCATCAAGGGCATGCAAAAACACGTCGAGATCGACGAGCCCGAGGAAGACCATGACGTCGAGATCGGCGCGCCGGCCAATTGGGCGGGCGATCTCGCGCCGATGGGCGATGAAGAGGGTGACGCCGGCGACGAAGCCGCCGTCGACGACGAGCTTCAGGAAGACATGCTCGAGGCGAGCGACGAATCCGGTCTGGGCGACGACGATGTCCTGCCCGAAGCGCCGGAAGGCGAGAGCGAGCCGGACGACACCAACGAGTAGCTGAATGGCAGGCGGCGAAACGCTCACTCGCGCCGCCGCTCTAGCGCCGACCGGCGCGCCCGAAGCGCGCGCCCCGATCATGCGCCAGTTCGAGCTGGTCGAGCGTGTCAAATCCTACGATCCGAATGCCGATGAAGACGCGCTGAACCGCGCCTATGTTTTCTCGACCCGGGCGCACGGCTCGCAGCTGCGCGCCTCGGGCGATCCCTATTTCTCGCACCCGGTCGCCGTCGCCGGCATCCTCTCGAGCATGAAGCTTGACGGCGCCTCGATCATCACCGGCCTGTTGCACGATACGGTCGAGGATACGCTCGCGACCCTCGAGGAAATCGAGAAGCTGTTCGGGCCGGAGATCGCGCGTCTGGTCGACGGCGTGACCAAGCTGTCGCGCCTCGAGCTGCAATCCGACCAGACCAAGCAAGCCGAGAACTTCCGCAAGCTCGTCCTCGCGATGTCGGAAGACATTCGCGTCTTGCTGGTGAAGCTCGCCGACCGGCTGCACAACATGCGGACGCTGCGCTTCATCAAGGATGCGGATAAGCGCCGCCGGATCGCGCGCGAGACGATGGAGATCTACGCGCCGCTTGCCGAGCGTATCGGCATGCACGAGATGAAGGACGAGCTCGAGGATCTCGCTTTCGGCGAGCTCTATCCCGAGGCGCGCGAAGGCATCAAGACGCGGCTCGCCTTCCTCAAGGACAAGGGCGGCGATCTCGTTGCGCGCGTGCTGCGCGAGCTGACGCACACGCTCAAGGAAGGCGGCGTCAAAGCCGAATTGTCGGGCCGCGAGAAATCGCCTTATTCGATCTGGCGCAAGATGCAGCGCAAGAATGTCGGCTTCGAGCAGCTCTCCGACATTATGGCCTTTCGCGTCGTCGTCGAGGATATCGGCGCCTGCTATCACGCGCTCGGCGTGGTGCACAGCAAATATCCGGTCGTGCCCGGCCGCTTCAAGGATTACATCTCGACGCCGAAGGCGAACAACTACCGCTCGCTCCACACCGGCGTGATCGGTCCGGAGCGGCAGCGCGTCGAGCTGCAGATCCGCACCCGCGAGATGCACGAGGTCGCCGAGCTCGGCGTCGCCGCGCACTGGGTCTACAAGCAATCGGCGCAGCCGGGGACCGAGGGCCGGCAATATCGCTGGCTGCGCGAGTTGCTCGATATCCTGGAGCACGCCTCCGATCCGCAAGAGTTCCTCGAGCACACCAAGCTCGAGATGTTCCAGGACCAGGTCTTCTGCTTCACACCGAAGGGCGATCTCATCGAATTGCCGCGCGGCTCGACGCCGGTCGATTTCGCCTATGCCGTGCATTCCGAAATCGGCGATACCTGCGTCGGCGCCAAGGTCAACGGCAAGCTCGTGCCGCTCCGCACGACCCTCGTTAATGGCGACCAGGTCGACATCGTCACCTCGAAAGCGCAGACGCCATCGCCGACCTGGGAGCGTTTCGTCGTCTCCGGCAAGGCGCGGGCGCGCATCCGCCGCTTCGTGCGGACGCAGCAGCGCCAGCAATATCTCGATCTCGGCAAGGCGATCCTGCAAAAAGCCTTCCGCCAGGAAGGCCACGATCTGATTGAAAAGGCACTGGGCGAGGTGCTCGGCACCTTCAACGTCCAGACGCTCGACGATCTCTATGTCGCGGTGGGCGAGGGGCTGCATACCGGCCGCGAGGTCGTGCATGCGCTGCATCCGCCGAAGCCCGAGCAGCGCGCGGCGAAGGTCGTGCCGCTGACCACGGCGCGCGGCAAGAAGCCCGAGAATGCGGTGCCGATCCGCGGCCTCATCCCCGGCATGGCCGTGCATTACGCGGGTTGCTGTCACCCGCTGCCCGGCGACCGTATCGTCGGCATCGTCACGACGGGCAAGGGCGTGACCATTCATACGATCGATTGCGAGACGCTCGCCACCTTCGCCGAAACGCCGGAGCGCTGGCTCGATGTCGCCTGGGACGATGATGCATCGGCTGGCGCGCATGTCGGCCGCGTCAACGTCACGCTCGGTAACGAGCCGGGCAGCCTCGGCAGCCTCACCACCGTGATCGGCAAGGGCGGCGGCAACATCACCAACCTCAAGATCACCAACCGCTCGCTCGATTTCTTCGAGATCCTCGTCGATATCGAGGTGCAGAATCTGCGGCATCTGACGAATATCATCGCCGCGCTGCGCGCGACGCCGGTGATCAATTCGGTCGAACGCGCCCGAGGATAGATCGCATGACGGGCTCCCAACCGATGGCGCGCAAGCTGCGCCTCGGGGTCAACATCGATCACGTCGCGACGATCCGCAATGCGCGCGGCGGCAAGCATCCCGATCCGATCCGCGCCGCGGGTCTCGCCGAGCAGGCGGGCGCCGACGGCATCACCGCACATCTGCGCGAGGATCGTCGCCACATCAGCGACGACGATATCGCTCGGCTGGCGCGCCAGTTGAGCGTGCCGCTCAATCTCGAGATGGCGGCAACGGATCAGATGCTGGCGATCGCCCTGAAGCACAAGCCGCACGCCGCGTGTCTCGTACCCGAGCGGCGCGCCGAGCTTACGACCGAGGGCGGACTCGATGTCGCCGGCGCCGTCACGCGGCTCGCGCCTTTCATCGCCGAGCTGGCGCAAGCCGGCATCCGGGTCTCGCTGTTCATCGATCCGGAGCCGAAGGAGCTCGAAGCGGCAAAGGTAGTCGGTGCGCCGGTGGTCGAGCTGCATACCGGCGCTTATTGCGAGGCGGAAGGCGCGCAACGTGCACTGGAGCTGAAACGCATCGTCGATGCCGCCGCTTTGGCCGAGGCGCTCGGCCTCGAATGTCATGCCGGCCATGGGCTTGGTTTCGAGACGGTCGGCGCGATCGCCGCCATCCCGACCATCGTCGAGCTCAATATCGGTCATTTCCTGATCGGCGAGGCGATCTTCGGCGGGCTCGACAGCGCGATCCGCCGCATGCGGGCGCTGATGGAGCAGGGCCGCGCCCACGGGCCTCTCATCCAGCCGCTGGGCGTCAGGACCGCGTGATCGTCGGCATCGGCAGCGATCTCATCGATATCCGCCGCATCGAGCGGACGCTCGAGCGCTATGGCGAGAAATTCATCAAGCGCATCTTCACCGAGGAGGAGCGCCGCCGCTCGGAGCGGCGCGCCAACCGCGCCGCGAGCTACGCGAAACGCTACGCGGCGAAAGAAGCTTGCTCCAAGGCGCTCGGCACCGGCTTCCGCCGCGGCGTCTATTGGCGCGATCTCGGCGTGGTCAATCTCGCGTCAGGCCAGCCGACCCTGGTGCTGACCGGCGGCGCGCTCGAGCGGCTGCGCGCGATAGTGCCGGCCGGCATGGTCGCGCGCATCGCGCTGACGCTGACCGACGAGCCGCCGCTCGCCAGTGCCATGGTCATCATCACGGCCGAACCGGCGAACGGGGCGGCGTGACGGCGGGCCAACTTGACCGAAGAAGGGCGCGCGGCTAAGTCACGCCCCATCGTTCCAGCCCGTCGAGCGGCAGTAAAAACAATTAAATCAAGAGCTTAGATCATTATGGCCAGAAAAGTGACGGGCGGAATCGGCGAGACGCTCAAGACCATCGTCTATGCGATTGTTATTGCGCTTTTTATCCGCACCTTCTTCTACGAGCCGTTCAGCATTCCTTCCGCCTCGATGGTCCCGACCTTGCTGGTTGGCGACTATCTCTTCGTCTCGAAATTCTCTTATGGCTACAGCCGCTACTCGCTGCCCTTGGGCCTGCCGCTGTTCTCCGGCCGCCTGTTCTTCAACGAGCCGCATCGCGGCGACGTCGTTGTCTTCAAGCTGCCGTGCCAGTATCCGCAGCTCGATCAGGCGACTGCCGCGGTCTATGCGGCACGCTGCGACGACACGACCGATTTCATCAAGCGCGTCATCGGTCTGCCTGGTGACAAGATCCAGATGAAGGGCGGCATCCTCAACATCAACGGCCAGCCGGTGAAGCGCGAGCGCCTCGAGCCCTATTTCTATACCGACGACGGCCGCACCGGGACCTACACGCAATACATCGAAACGCTGCCGAACGGCTATCGCCACAACGTCATCGAGATCAGCGACGACCAGCCGCTCGACAATACCGACGAGTTCACCGTTCCGGCCAACACCTATTTCATGATGGGTGACAATCGCGACGACAGCGCCGACAGCCGCGATCCGACCAGCGGCGTGGGTTTCGTGCCGGCGGAGAATCTCATCGGCCGCGCCGAGTTCATCTTCTTCTCGACCGATGGCTATGCGCGCTGGTGGGAGGTCTGGAAATGGCCGTTTACCGTTCGCTATAGCCGCCTGCTCTCAGGCATTCATTGATGGACGAAGCAGCTCCCGGCTTATCGACGCTGGAAGAAACGCTCGGCCACCGCTTCGCCAATCCGGATTTGCTGATCGAGGCGCTCACCCATCCGAGCGCGGTGAAACGCCGCGGTATCTCGCGCCGCGGCTATGAGCGGCTGGAGTTTTTGGGTGACCGCGTCCTCGGCCTCATCATCGCCGAGCTATTGTGGCGGCGCTTCCCCGGCGATGCCGAGGGCGAGCTGACGCGCCGCCATGCGCATCTCGTGCGCCGCGAGGCCTTGTCCGAAGTGGCGCAGGCGCTCGATCTCGGCGCGCGGCTGATCATCTCGAAAGGCGAGGAAGCCGCCGGCGTGCGCAAGAACAAAAGCGTGCTCGCCGATGCCTGTGAGGCGATGATCGCGGCGCTTTACCTCGACGGCGGGCTCGACGCGGTGCGGCCTTTCATCGAGCAGCGCTGGGAGAAGCGGCTGAGCGAGATCGTGTCGCTGCGCCGCGATCCGAAGACCGCGCTGCAGGAATATGTGCAAGGCCACGGCTTTCCGCTGCCGGCGTATAACGTCGGTGCGATCGAGGGGCCCGACCATCGCCGGCGCTTCACCGTCACGGTGAAGGTCGAGGGTTTGGAGAAAGCGACCGCCACTGCGAGCGGTTCCTCGAAACGCGGCGCCGAGATCGCGGCGGCCGCGGCGGCGCTTTCCGCGCTGGGGCTGGCGACATGAGCCGGCGCTGCGGCTATGTCGCGCTGGTCGGCGCGCCGAATGCGGGCAAATCGACGCTGCTCAATCTGCTCGTCGGCACCAAGCTCTCGATCGTCACGCCGAAAGTGCAGACGACGCGCAGCCGCGTGCTCGGCATCGCGCTGCGCGGCGAGGCGCAGCTCATCTTCATCGACACGCCTGGCATCTTCGCGCCGAAGCGCCGCCTCGATCGCGCCATGGTCGCGGCCGCCTGGGCCGGAGCCGAGGATGCCGATATCGTCGTCGTGCTGGTCGATGCGGCGCGCGGCGTCGACGACGACACGCGCGGGATTCTCGAGCGCCTCAAGGGCACGCAGTGCCGCCGCGTCCTCGCGCTCAACAAGATCGATCTGGTAAAGCGCGAGAAATTGCTGCCGCTCGCCAACGAATTGGCGCAGCTCTGCGATTTCGAGCGCGTGTTCATGATCTCCTCGACCGCGGGGGACGGTACCGCCGATCTCGCGGCCTTCCTCAGCGCCGCCGTGCCGGAGGCGCCGTGGCTTTATCCCGAGGATCAGCTCACCGATCTGCCGCAACGCCTGCTCGCCGCCGAGATCACGCGCGAGCAGCTTTATCTCCAGCTGCATCAGGAGCTGCCTTACGCCGCCGCGGTCGAGACCGAGCAGTGGGAGGAGCGCCAGGACGGCAGCGTCAAGATCAGCCAGGTGATCCATGTCCAGCGCGAAGGCCAGAAGGCGATCGTCCTGGGGAAGGGCGGCGCGCAGATCAAGAAGCTCGGCGCTGCCGCCCGCGCCGAATTGGAGCGCCTGCTCGAGCGCCGCGTGCATCTCTTCCTGTTCGTGCGCGTCACGCCCGAATGGGCCGAGGATCGCGAGCGTTTCCAGGCGATGGGGCTTGATTATCCGGAGTGACGGCCGGCGTACGGTTGCTCTTTATCGTCATGCTGCGAAAGCGGCATCCAGTATGCTGCCTGGACGCCTGCGTTCGCAGGTGAACGGCGTAGGGAAGTAACGCGACCCCCATGCAATGGTCTGACGACGGCATCGTGTTGGCGGCGCGGGCGCATGGGGAGCGGGCGCTGGTCGTCCAGCTTCTGACGCGCGAGCATGGGCGGCACGCGGGACTGTTGCGCGGCGGACAGTCGCCAAAAACCCGGGCGCATTGGCAGATCGGCAATCGGCTCGTCGTCACCTGGCGGGCGCGGCTGGCCGAGCATCTCGGCTTCATCACTGGCGAGGTGGTCGAGGCGCATGCAGCGAAGCTGCTCGACGACAAGCTGCGGCTCGGCGCGCTGGCCGCCGCCGCGGCGCTGGCGGCGTCGGCGCTGCCCGAGCGCGAGCCGCATCCGCGCGCCTATCGCCATCTCCTTCATCTGATCGAAGCGCTCGGCGCCGACGATCGCTGGGCGATCGCCTATGTCGAATGGGAGATCGCGCTCTTGGAAGAGCTCGGCTTCGGCCTCGATCTCGCGTCCTGCGCCGCGACCGGCGCGACCGCGGATCTCGTCTATGTCTCGCCGCGCTCGGGCCAGGCGGTGTCGGCGGCGGCGGGCGCGCCTTATCGCGAGAAGCTCTTGCCGCTGCCGGCTTTCCTGCGCGGCGATGCGGCGCGGCCGGCGTCGCAGGACGTGCTCGACGGGCTGCGACTCGCGGGGTTTTTCCTCGAGCAGCGCGTGTTTGCGCCGCATCAGCAGAAATTACCGGCGGCGCGCAGCCGATATGTTGACGCGCTGACAAAGGTTCTTGCTATACCGGGAGCATGACGCCGCCACCCGATATTGCCGCCGCCGATCTGCGTGACGTGAACTTCGCCGATGCGCTCGGCGAGCGTTATCTTTCCTATGCGCTCTCGACCATCGTGTCGCGCTCGCTGCCGGATGTGCGCGACGGGCTGAAGCCGGTGCATCGGCGGGTGCTCTATGCGATGCGTCAGCTCGGCCTCGCGCCGGGCTCGGGCTACAAGAAATCGGCGCGCATCATCGGCGACGTCATCGGCAAGTTCCATCCGCACGGCGACGTGGCGGTTTACGAGGCGCTGGTGCGGCTCGCCCAGGATTTTGCGCAGCGCTATCCGCTGGTCGACGGGCAGGGCAATTTCGGCAGTGTCGACGGCGACGGTGCGGCGGCGATGCGCTACACCGAGAGCCGTTTGACCGCCGTGGCCGAGGCGCTGCTTGCCGGAATCGACGAAAACGCGGTCGATTTCCGCCCAACCTACGACGGCGAGAACGAAGAGCCGGTCGTCATGCCGGCGCGCTTCCCCAATCTCCTCGCCAACGGCGCCGCCGGCATCGCCGTCGGCATGGCGACCAGCATCCCGCCGCACAACATCGTCGAGCTCTTGGACGGCGCGTCCAATCTCCTCAAACGCCCGCGCGCCACGACGATCGAGGATCTCGTCGACATGCTGCCCGGCCCGGATTTCCCGACGGGCGGCGTGTTGATCGAGCCCCGCGCCAGCATCATCGAGGCCTATAAGACCGGCCGCGGCTCCTTCCGCCTGCGCGCCCGCTGGCATGTCGAGGAAGGCGCGCGCGGCACCTATCAGATCGTCGTCACCGAGATCCCCTATCAGGTCCAGAAATCGCAGCTCATCGAGAAGATCGCGCTGCTGCTGGAGGAGAAGAAGCTGCCGCTGCTCGACGACGTGCAGGACGAATCGGCCGAGCAGATCCGCGTCATCCTCACCCCGAAGACGCGCAACGTCGACGCCGCCCATCTGATGGAATCGCTCTTCCGCGCCACCGAGCTGGAAAAGCGCATCCCCCTCAACCTCAACGTCCTCGACGCGCAATCCGTGCCGCGCGTCATGGATCTGAAAGAGGCGCTGCAGGCCTGGCTCGATCACCGCCGCGAGGTGCTGCAGCGCCGCACGCAATTCCGGCTCGACGCGATCGCCCGCCGCATGGAGATCCTGCGCGGCCAGATGATCGTCTATCTCAACCTCGACGAGGTCATCCGGATCATCCGCGAATACGACGACGCGAAAGAGCGGATGATCAAGAAGTGGAAGCTGACCGAGGTGCAGGCCGAGGCGATCCTCAACATGCGCCTGCGCTCGCTGCGCCGCCTCGAGGAAATCGAGATCAAGAAGGAGCTCGCCGCGCTCACCGCCGAGCAGAAGGACAAAAAGGCGCTCGTCACCGACGAGAAGCTGCAATGGAGCGCGATCAAGGGCGAGATCGCCGAGCTCCGCAAGGAATACGCGCACACCGCGCTCGGCAAGCGCCGCACCGAGATCGGCGAGCCGCCGGCCGAGATCGAGATCGCGGCGCTCGAGGCGGCGGCGGTCCCGCGCGAGCCCGTCACCGTGCTGTGCTCGCAAAAGGGCTGGATCCGCGCCGCCAAGGGCCACGGCCTCAGCCACGGCGATTTCAAATACAAGGAGGGCGACGAGGAGCGCTTCGTCGTCGAGACGACGACCGCCGACAAGCTGCTGATCTTCGCCAGCAACGGGCGCTTTTACACGTTGGACGCGGGGAAGCTCCCCTCCGCGCGTGGCCAGGGCGAGCCGGTGCGGCTGATGATCGAGCTCGAAGGCGAGCACGATCTCGTCGCGATGCTGGCCTACCGGCCGGGCGCGAAATTATTGCTGGCGGCGAGCGACGGCCGCGGCTTCGTCGTGCCGGCGGACGAGGTGGTGGCGCAGACCCGCAACGGCAAGCAGGCGCTCAATTTGGGCGAGGGCGCGAAAGCCGTCGCCTGCGCGGCGGCCGAGGGCGACACGGTCGCGGTGGTCGGCGACAACCACAAGCTCCTGCTCTTCCCGCTCGCCGAATTGCCGGAGATGTCGCGCGGCCGCGGCGTGATGCTGCAACGCTATCACGACGGCGGCCTCAGCGACGCGACGGTGATCAAGGCGGCGGAAGGCCTCTCCTGGCGCAGCGGCGAGCGCACCCGCACCGAGATGGACCTCGACAATTGGCGCGGCGCCCGCGCGAGCGCGGGCCGCATGGCGCCGAGAGGATTTCCGAGAGAGAATCGGTTTGGGTGACCCCTCAAACCCTCTCCCCTTGGGGAGACGGTAGGGTGAGGAGGCGCCCCGCGATGTGATATAATTTCGCCATGACGGATAAGCTTAAGGAACTCCTCATCCGTGCCGAAGCCTGGCCGGAAGACGCTCAAGACGAGCTGGTCCGCTCGGCCTTCGATATCGAGCGCAAATATCTCGGCACGTACCAACTCTCCGACGACGATCGCGCGGCCTTGGCGCGCAGCCTCGAGGATGTGCGCGCCGAGCGCTTTGCGACCGAGGAAGAAGTCGAAAAGGTATTCTCCCGTTTCCGTCAGGCATGAGGGTTCGCTACACCCGCACGGCGCTCGACGAGATCTTGCCAGCCGAAATCTCGCAGCCGCATCGGCCGTCGACGAAGGGCAGCATTTCTCCGCCGACGAGATGTTTTCTTGGTCTAGTCAAGTTCGAATATCGGAAAAACTCCTAGTGTCGAAAATAGTATGCTTCCTGCAATATACGACGCCGCTGATCTTCCGAACCCATTCCCGAGTTGGCCGCAACGATCAACTCCAGAAAGAATTCTCTTCCTCCCTCAGTTAGGAGGACTGTGTTTATCAATCTTCCGAACGTATACCCATCATTGCTAAGTGAGAAAAACGATTCAGGATCAAGCTTCTGTTTGATAAACGCATTCACGGTCGCCTGGCGCAGCCGCTGACAATTGTCCCAATTGTACGAACCCAAGAAGGGGAGACGTGTCCAGAACGCAAAAATAGACTCTGAAAGGCGCGAAGACGCCATTTCCGAATGCAGCAGATCGAATACTAGAATCAGGAGTCGTTCTGCGCCTTCCGACCCTCCGTCGAGGGCGCGCGAAAAAAGAAAACTTTGGAAAGTAGAATAGTCACGCAAATCATCGACCACTGTGTGTCTAAGGGCGGACGACCAGGGCTTGGGTCCTCGGGCGATCACTATTTCGGATTCTCCCAACCAATTCGCAAGCGCTGCGGCGAGTTCGACCTTCATAAAGTCTCTGGATTCCAGATAATCAAGAACCGCTACCACGTGATTGTTACAAAGAACCCGGACGATAGAACTCCAGGGGTCTAACGAGATTTGGATGTCGTCCGACTGAAGGCGATCGAGGATGTCCGGAGTAGCGGCGGCGCCAGCATTTTCTAGCGCCGCGACAGCGGCCGGTGTGGCGGCCGTAATTGCCGCCGCAACTGTTCTTGCACGTAGCTTGTTCGGCGCTCGTTCTATCGAGCTTCTCAGAGACATATTATCGACTCGCCAGATCGAAGGAATAGTCAAAAGCTCCGGGCGCAGGCGTATGCCGTCTTCGACCAACGAAGAGTGGTCAAGCAATAATTCGGCGAGCGTGTTCATCTCAATTTGTTCGCAGATCGCACTGAACACCTTTTCGCCCAACGACCCATCGCTTGGAACAATCTCACCGATAGTTTCAAACAGCCTAGAAATCCATTCGCGATCCATGGGCGGCGAGGATTGCAGAAGTTCGTCGATTTCGTGTTGTTCTATCGAGAAAGGCTCGGAGCCAT
>Ga0335085_10010347_pt1 | contig 13958 bp, 11 predicted proteins | sample Lox_Sample_45_FD_206712 | JGI IMG/M metagenome (GOLD analysis project Ga0335085, IMG submission 206712) | Soil microbial communities from Loxahatchee National Wildlife Refuge, Florida, United States - Lox_Sample_4.5 | ecosystem: Environmental > Terrestrial > Soil > Wetlands | place: USA...
GCTTTTAACAACAGCAGCTTGCGGTGGCTTGAGATCGACACCTGATTGCCGACCCCGGAGGGCCCTCCTCCATCTCTCCTACAGTTACGCACCGCCATACTCAGGCGGCACTCGTGACACACGACCCCTGAGCCGACATGAGCGGCTCTCTGCGAATACCTACATATTGCTCTGGAACAGCGACAAAAAGTAAAGTGCGATAGCGCAGGGAAAGCGCATTCCAATCGTTTCTCTAAAGGGACTTTGGTGCATTAGCTAAAACTTAATCTGACAGAGGTGTCCTGGTTCCTCACGGCAAATCGCAAGCCGAGGCGGGGCGCGGAGCGGTCGGGGTGGCAAAGCGCCCCGCCTCGGCGCATTGGAGGACACCATGACGACTGAGCAGAAGATCATCCGCGCCAAGGTTGGATTGCTCGAGCTTGCCAAGCAGCTCGGCAACGTCAGCCAAGCCTGCAAGATGATGGGCTACAGCCGCGACAGCTTCTACCGCTTTCAGGAACTGTACGAAAAAGGCGGCGAACTCGCTCTGCAGGAGATCAGCCGCAAGAAGCCGGTGTTGAAGAACCGTGTACCAGAGGAGATCGAAAACGCCATCGTAGCGCTCGCCGTCGAGCAGCCGGCCTTCGGCCAGGTTCGTATAGCCAACGAGCTCAGGAAACGCGGGCTCACGGTCTCTCCCGCCGGCGTGCGCTGTGTGTGGCTACGCCACGACCTGGAAACCATGAAGAAGCGGCTCAAGGCACTGGAAGCCAAGAGCGCCCAGGAAGGCCTGGTACTAACCGAGGCTCAGGTCGTTGCGCTGGAAAAAGCCAAGACCGAGAAGGAGGCCCATGGCGAGTTCGAGAGCGAACATCCGGGCTATTGCGGCGCCCAGGACACCTTCTACGTCGGCAACATGAAGGGCGTCGGGCGCATCTACCAGCAGACCTTCATCGATACCTACGCCAAGGTCGCTTGTGCCAAGCTCTACGATCGCAAGACGCCGATAACGGCGGCTGATCTGCTCAATGATCGGGTGATCCCGTTGTTCGAAAGTCACGATGTCAAACTACAGCGGATATTGACCGACCGCGGCAGCGAGTATTGCGGCAATCCCGAGCGGCACGAATATGAGCTCTACCTCGCGGTCGAGGACATCGATCATTCGCGCACCAAGACCAAGAGCCCGCAGACCAATGGGATCTGTGAACGATTCCACAAGACCGTGCTCAACGAATTCTACCGTGTTGCTTTCCGCAAGAAAGTGTATCGTTCAATCGACGAGCTGCAGGCCGATCTCGATGTGTGGGTCCGCGAATACAATGAACAGAGGCCGCATCAAGGCCGCTGGTGTTTCGGAAATACTCCGATGCAGACATTCCTCGATGCAATGCCGATCACGAAGGAGAAAATGATCGCAGCCTAACGATATCTGACACCAAAACCCGATCGCTCAACTAGGCGCCACCTGTCAGATCGAGTTCCGGCTAATACACTTCATCACCGCAGCGACAAATCCTTGCAAGACCTGGCAGCGATGTACAATCCGTACATCCGCGGCTGGATCAACTATTACGGTCGCTTTTATCACACGCAGTTGCGTCCCACCCTGACGAGGATCGATGCCTTTCTGCTCCGCTGGGCTCGTCGCAAGTTCAAGCGACTTCGCCATCGGACCAGGGGTGCGAGAGATTGGTTTGTCCGGCTCCGCCGCGCCACTCCAAGGCTCTTCGCTCATTGGCAGCTATGTTATGGCAACGGCTGGACATCGGGAGCCGTGTGAATCGAGAGGTTCATGCACGGTTCTGGGAGCGCGCGGAGGTGAGATTCCTCCGCGCGACTCGTCATTCGCTCCTGTCGCGTTCGCGGGCAGGAATCCTCAGAAGCCTGCTTGGCCGAGGAAGCGGACGTTCCTTGGTTTGCCAATGAACGGCAATCCGGCATGCGTTGAGACCAATATTCGTCCGGCGGTTCAAGCGCCAAAACCGGGAGCTTTACCGCGCGGAAAAAACCGAAGCGGCTGGGGCGCTCTGACGCGACGCGTGGCCCGACAAATTCGACGCACGTCCGCTGTGCTTTGTTTGCGACCGAATGCGTGTGCGGGGCAGGGTGTCGCTGTCGGCCAGGTGCCGACATCAGATTATTTTAAATAGCCTGCGGCATGAACTATGCCGCGCTGCGGGGTGACCGCTCGTTCCACGGTAATTTGAATGTATCCGAAATCGTCCAATACGCGCTTACATGCAGCGACCATCTCGGCCTCTCGGTAATGATAGTAGCACCCCGCTAACCAGAATTTTTCCGCGGCTTGCCCATCAGCGCCGGCTGGAACAACACCGCCGCAGCCAGCGTGCAGACCAGAGACAGGGCCAAGAGCTTGCCCATACTCGATGTGCCCGGATGCTGCGATAGCCACAGACTGCCGAACGCGGTCGCGGTGGTGAGCGCGCTCCAGATCACCGCGCGCGTTAGGGTGGATTGCAGAAGATTGGTCTGCCCGGCGCGCCACGCGATGATGTAATAGATCTTGAAGGCGACGCCGACGCCGAGCAGCAGCGGCAGCGCAATGATGTTAGCGAAATTCAGCGGCATACCGATCAGAACGCAGATTTCCAGCGTCACCACGCCGGCGAGCAGCAGCGGTATCAGCGTCAGCAGCACGTCGCCGAAGCGGCGCAGCACGACCCACAAAATAAGGGCGATCGCGACAAGGGCATAAATGCCGGCCTCGATGAACGCCTTGACCACCGTGTCGCCGGATTTGAGGATCGAGACCGGGCCGCCGACCGCGTCCGGATAGACGGCGAGCACGGCGCGAGCAAAGTTTCGTAGCACCGCGGTGTCGTTGGTATCGCCTTTGGGCGCAACCTCGGCACGGGCATGGCCGTCCGGCGCCACCCATTGCCGCTTGAGGCTGTCCGGCAGGTTGGCGATGGTGACCGTCTGCGCCTGCAGTTCGTCGCGCAAATGGCCGAGGTCGATGTCCAGCGGCACGACAAAGGCGGCTTGCGCCGTAGCGCGCTGCGCCGGCGTCGCCGCCGCCAGCTTGCGTGCATCGCCAGCAAGGTGCTTGGCAGCGTCGGCGCCGGCGCCCTTGGTATCGTCGGCCATGCGGTCGAGCTGGTCGGCCACGCCGTTGAGCGCAGCAACGTTGTCCGCGTCCGACGGCGGTCGGGTCGCAGTCGGCCGCTGCAGGATCGGGCCAACGCTGTCGGCGAGCGCATGGATCGCCGCAAGCTTCTTGTCCTGATCGCCCGGCACAAAATTTTGCAACGTGGTAGCGCTCAAGGCTTGCGGCAGTTTGGCGAGGCGTGCAGCCACCACATTGGCCGCATCGAGCGACGGCAGCACCACGTTGACGGAATTGATGCCGACCCGCGGGTCGTTGCCGAGGTCGATAAGGGTGGAGATCGACTCGGTCGTGCGGCTGCGTAGATGGATCGGATCGAAGTCGAAGGAGAGATAATAAAGAAGCGGCGAGCCGAGGACGGCGATCGCCACGGTGCCGACGATCACCGGCACGCGGAACCTCTGCAGGAACCGGTCGACCGGCGCCAGCGCGCGGTAGCCGACCGGATGCGGTTCGCCCGGCGGATTCATCACCGCCAGCAGGGCCGGCAAGAGCGTGATGCTGATCGCGTAGGCGACCAGCATGCCGACGCCGGCGATCTGACCCAATTCGGAGACGCCGCGGTAGTCGGTCGGCATGAACGACATGAAGCCGGCAGCGACGGCGGCGGCGGCGAGGGTCAACGGCACCCCGATTTTGGCCGCCGCCTGCGTCAACGCCGGGCGCAATTCACCAGTGTCATGGCGCTCGGCGCGGTAGCGCACCGAGAACTGGATGCCGAAGTCGACGCCGAGGCCGACGAACAGCACGGCGAAAGCGACCGAGATCATGTTCAGCGCGCCGACCATCATGAGTCCGAGTGCGGCGGTGATGCTCAAGCCAACGAACAGATTGATGAACACCGCGGCGATGATACGCGCCGACTTCAAGGCAAGCCACAGGATCACCAGGACGACGACGACGGTGGCGAGGCCATTGACCAGCGCGCCCTGTTGCACGGTGGCGAATTCCTCGTCGGCCATCGGCACCGAGCCGGTCAGGCGCACCCGCGCGCGATATTTGCTGGCGAGATCGAGATCTTTGGCGGCCTGCCGGATGGCGTCACTCGAACGTTGGCCCGGCTGCAGCGCGGTATAGTCCAGCACCGGGTGCACCTCGATCAGCCGCCGCAGGTCGCTTGCCGCCGGCGGATGGCCGACCAGCACTTCAAGCCAGGAGAACGCCGCTGGGCGACCAGCGAGAACGTCCTCGAAGGTTATCGCCGCCATCGACAGCGGACGCGCCAAGTCGTCGAAGGTAATCGAATGGTTTTGCACGCCGATGAAAACCAGCGACATCGTCCGCGTCAGCCCGCGCAAACTCGGGTCGGCGACCAGTGTGCCGAGTAGCGACCCGGCCCGATGCAGGCCTTGCGTCAGGCGCTCGACCTCGTCGGCCGAGCGAAACAACAGACCGTTGCGCAAGAAAAAGGCGTTGCCGGCCATGTCCTCGACCGAGGTGAACAGCGCCGGCTGCGCCGCGAGGCGCCGTGTCAGGTCGGCGCTTGCCTGCGCGGCCAACTCGGCCGTCGGGGCGTCGACGACCACCAGTGTCGAACCGAAATGACCGGGAAACAGCTTCTCGAATTCCAGTTCGCGCTGGCGCCAGTCGAGACTGGGTGAGATCAACTTGTTGATGTCGGTGTTGATGGCGAAATGCCGGGCCGAATAGACCGCCGACGCAACCGCTGCGGCGGCGCCTAAGACGATGATCAGCCACGGCACGCGGGCACAGCCGCGGACGATGAGCGTGACGGCGGCGGCTAGCATCGGCGCCACCGCGAAGATTTCGTTTCAGCCATCGCCTCTACCCAGTCCAGATCGTGGCGCCCCGGTTCCCGCAGGGAACTCGCATCTATTAATGCGCCGGACCGCCGCCGGTTGCCGATGAAATTCACCCAAGACTTTCAATGGCTTGCGATTACCGCCGCGGCAGGCGGAACCGGCTGGTGGAACTGACCGTTATGCCAAGCGGGACCGCGCCGCTGCTTTTGCCGCGGCGGCGGACGGAGGGAGACCATGCGCGGGCGGAAAACGGTCCTGAGCGCAGTGCTCGCCGCAGCGATCGCTCTGCCAAGCGGCGCGCAAGAGCAATTTTCGCCGCGCGGCATCATCGGCGCTTTCACCCATCCCTTGCGCTCGATGCTCGGCCGCTTCGGTCATTTCCCGCACCGGCGCCATTCCCATGAAGCGAGCGCCGAGCAGGAGACGCACCAGGCCAAATCACCCCCGGCGCAATTCGGCGACGTCGGCCCAAGCGGCTGGCCGAACGCCTATCAAGATATTGTTGGCTTCACCTTCTGGCCCGGACGCTACGCCGGGCAGGTGCGCGTGCACGGCTTCGACGTCGTCGCCGATGCCTTGTTGAGCCCCGGGCGCAGTGCCGCAGTCGCGCACTATACCACCGGCTCGGCGGTTGAGATCGACAGCAACGGCAATGCGGGGGATGCCTGCAGTCCGCCCGCCAGCGCGGGGATCGAATGGCCGGCGTCGCAAATCGGCGAGGATGACAAATTCGACGCGACGCAGCGCGCGGCGCTCGCCAAGCTGCAAAGCGCGGTTGCCGCAGCCGTCAAGACCGCCACGGTGGCCTGCCGCGATCGGCGTGCGCAGCAACCGCTAGACCGCCTGAAGGCGACGGTGCAGGAGCTATGGGCGGTACGCGACGCCGGCATTTATGTCCGCGCGCCGCTCAAGGCGTTCTTCGAATCGCTCAGCGACGAGCAGAAAAAGGATCTTCTCTGGAAGCAGCCCGACGACCGCGCGAAGCAGCATACCAAACCCGATAATGGCGCGATGGCCAAACGGTACCACGCCTGCGCCGGGCCGAGCCTTGAAGCGTCGGAACGTCTGCTGCGGCAGATCGAGCAGGAGGTTGAGCCGCGCAAGGAGCAGGACCAGGCCATGCAGGATCTGCGCAAGACGGTCTCCGACGTGGCGAAGCTCGCGACCGCGCCTTGCGCGCAAGCGATCCCCGAAACCCCGCTCGCCCGGCTCGACGCCGCCAACGACCAGCTCTCCAACTTGAGCTATGCGGCGACTTCGGTGGAGATCGCGCTCGACGGTCTTTATGCTCAGCTCGACGACGGACAAAAGGCAAAGTTCGATTCGCTCGGCCGCTGACGTGCGAACATATTTGCAACGCGCCAGCGTCAGCGCCGCGCGCGCCCAGGGAATGCCGATGATGGTGACCACCATGATCAGCGCGGCGATAAGCCAGCCGGCGGCCATGTAAAAGCCGCCGCACACGATCCACAAGACGTTCAGCAACACGCTCATCGGCGACATGGCGCCTCTCCCGGCCCGCGAAGGCGGGCGTCACGCGCATGTAGGGAGCCTCGGACGCCGCCGCCAACTGAGACCCGGAAAAGGAGGAACCCTGGATCAGCCGGGTGTGATCCAGGGTTCTGGGCAGGTCCGAGTGACGGGAAGAGGGTCAATCTCCCCACAGCGGCATTGAGACAGGGAGCTGTGACCGGGCTATGAACGTTTATTGACGCAAGCCCAGGGTCTTTCCCGCTGCCGGCGTTCGACGAAGACGCGCGGCGCCGTTAGCGCACTTTTCATATTTGGCTGGTATCGCTGAGAATCTGTAAAAAAGGGGTACGGACATGAGTATAGCCGCCATCGGCTCGCCGCACGTAACGCCGACCACCGGGGAAAAGGCCGAACGGCCCGGTCCCGATCGGGATGGCGACGCGGACGACGCCGGAGCGGCAGCGGCGGCTGCTCAGGCAGCGCCTGCACCGGGAACTGGGGGCGCCGTCGACAAGACGGCCTAGGATTTAATGACATGACGAAGGGACCCGGCCATCGAGCCGGGTCTTTCTTTTTTCGGCGGCGCAATCTCGAACGCAATTGCGCGCGAGATGCGGCCATCGAGCGAATGGCCCGTGGCCGTCCGTTTCGCACTATGGACGGGGCACGCAGGAACGACGTCGCGCCTGGCCGATGGTGACGTCGCCACCGACAATCTTTTTGATTTTGCCGGCCGGGCAAGACCCATCGTCGACCAGGACCTCGGTGCCGGTCGGCAGTTGTCCCACCGGCGGCTCGCTTTTGAGAATCCGGAGCAAGGGAGTTTCCTGCGGCGCCGCGGGGGCTGCGGCGGGTGCCGCCGCCGGAGCGGCGGACGGTTGCGCGTCATAGCATTTCAGCCGTTCGGCGCTGTCGGAAATTGTCTTGCAATCTTTTGGCTGGTCGTAGCAGTGCAGCCGCTCGGTCGGATCGGCAATGGACTTGCAATCTCTCGTCTGCGCGGCGGCGCTCAACGAAAAAATCATCAAGCCCGCGAACAACAAAAATCGACGCATGACGCCCCCCGCATGAAGGCCTAGGACACGTTTCCCCGCTTGAATTTTTGCACGGGCCGATTGGGCTGGACAAGGGACAATATCCGCATCGGAGTTGAGCGCGATCCGCTTGCAGTCATGGCCGATGCCGAACTCATGGCAAAGCGGGTCTTGGTGGGCGGCCGCAGTTCGGCCTATCATGGCGCCTTAAGCCAGCGAATTTCCATATGCGGCCAAGCAAGGGGGAGGAAATGTCAGAGAAAAACAATCGGCTGATCAACCGCCGCGGCGCCATGGCGACCATTGCCGCCGGCGTCGGCGTCATCGCCGCGCCCGGCGTCATCCGCGCGCAGGCGCCGCTGACGGTCCGGTTCGTGCAGCAGCGCGGGCTGCTCTATCTGCCGATCGACGAGATGGTCACCGGCGGCATTCTGCAACAGGAGGCCGATAAGCTCGGGCTCGGCAAGATCGACGCCAGCGTCAAGACCTTGAGCGGGCCGGCGCCGGTGATCGACGCGCTGTTGTCGGGCTCGGCCGACTACGGCACCGCGGCGCTGCCGTCGCTGTTGACGCTGTGGGACAAGACGCATGGCACCGCGAACGAAGTGCGGGCGGTCGGCACCGTCTCGAACGGCGCCATGGTGCTCTACACCATCAACCCGAACGTCAAGTCGATCGCCGATTTCACCGACCAAGACCGCATCGCGGTGCCCTCGGTGCGCATCTCGTTCAACGCCATGATGCTGGAAATGGCGGCGGAGAAAATCTGGGGCGACCCCCACAAGCTCGACCATCTGACCGTCGGGCTCGGCCATCCGGACGCGGTCGCCGCGCTGTCGGCCGGCTACGGCAAGGCGACGATCACCGCGCACATCGCCGTGCAGCCCTTCACCTCGCGCGGGTTGAAGATTCCGGGCGCCCATGTCGTCGCCGACAGCCGCCAGGTGTTCGGCGGGCCGCTGACGCAAATTACGCTGCTCGCAACCAAACAGACCAAGGAGAAGAATCCGAAGCTGTTCCAGGCGGTCGCCAACGGGCTCGACGCGGCGATCAAGGTCGCCAATGCCGACAAGCACGCCGCCGCGGTGCTGTGGAAGAACGCGCAGAAGGCCTCGGAAAGCGTCGACGAATTGGTCACGCTGTTGAACGATCCCGGCTTCGAATTCACCAGCGAGCCGCATCGCATCGCCTATTTCGCGGGCTTCCTCAACCGCATCGGCAGCATGAAGGCCAAGGTCACCGACTGGAAGGAATTGTTCTGGGAGACGGCCTACCAGAAAAAGGGCGATTGACGTTTCAGCGCGCCTTGGCGCGCTCGATCGCCTGCCAGATGCGGTAGGGCGTCGCCGGCATGTCGATGTGCTCGATGCCGTAGGGCTTGAGCGCGTCGACGATGGCCGAGACGATCACCGCCAGCGCGCCGGTGGTGCCGCCTTCGCCGCCGGCCTTGATGCCGAGCGGATTGGTCGGCGACAGCACCTCGACGATCTCGCTTTTGATCGGCGGCAGGAGATGCGCGCGCGGCATGCCGTAGTCCATGAACGAGCCGGTGAGCGGCTGGCCGGAATCGGCGTCGACCACGAACTCTTCCCACAGCGCCTGGCCGACCCCTTGCACGACCGCGCCATGCGTCTGCCCGTGCACGATCAGCGGATTGATGCAGCGGCCGACGTCGTCGATCGAGGTATAGCGCGTGAGCGCGAGGCCGCCGGTCTGCGGATCGATCTCGATCTCGCAGACGGCGCAGCCATTGGGAAAGACCGGATCGTGCATCTCGTTGTCGGCGACGACGGCAAGCCCCTTGGCGAGATCGTCGGGGAGGGGATGTTTCTCCATCTCCTGCGCCAGCTCGAGGAAGTCGAAGCTGCGGTTGGTCTCGCGCGCGGTGAAGCGGCCGTCGCTGAAATCGACCTGCGCGGCGTCGAGCAAATGCGCGGCGATGCGCTTGCCGTTGGCGATGAGCGTCGTCGCGGCAAGCGAAATCACAGTCGCGGCGTGGCGCATGGAGCGGCCCGAATGCGTGCCGCCGCCGGCCTGCACCACGTCGGTGTCGCCCATGATGATGCGCACGCGCTCGGGCGGCACCGCCAAGAGGTCGGAGACGACTTGCGCGAAGCTCGTCTCGTGGCCTTGTCCGGCCGGCTGCGTGCCTACGACGACGTCGACGCCGTCGGGCTTGACGGTGACACGCGCCTGCTCCTTGGGCGCGCCGATCGAGGATTCGACGTAATCGGCGAGGCCGAGGCCCAAAAGCCGGCCGCGCTTTTTCGCCTCGCGTTTGCGCGCCGCGAAGCCGTCCCAATCGGCCACGCGCAGGGCAAGGTCCATATTGTCCTCGTAGGTGCCGCTGTCATAGGTCATGCCGACGGCGTTGCGGTAGGGCATGGCCTTGGGCCGCACCAGATTGCGCCGGCGCAGACTGACGCGATCGATGCCGAGCTTGGCCGCGGCCATGTCGACCACGCGCTCGATGGCGAAGGTGACTTCCGGACGGCCGGACGAACGGTAGGCCTGCGTCGGGATGGTGTTGGTGAACACCGATACCGCGCGCAAGCTGGCGGCGGGAATATTGTAGCTGCCGGTGATGAGGCCGGCGCCCTTCGACAACGGCGACAGCGACACGCAGCGCGCGCCGGCATTGCTGATATTGGTGGCGCGCAACGCGAGGAATTTGCCCTTGGCGTCGAGCGCGAGCGCGAGCTTGCTGACGAGATCGCGGCCCTGGTAATCGCTCAGGAAACATTCCGAGCGCGTGGCGAGATATTTGACCGGACGGCCGAGCTTGCGCGAGGCCCACAGCGTCAGGCCGTATTCCGGATAGACGCGGTTGCGCGTGCCGAAATTACCGCCGACGTCGAGCGACAAAACGCGCAAGGTATCGGGCGCAATGCCGAGCACATTGGCGATCTCGCGCTTCTGCCGAACCGCGCCGCCGCTGCCGGCATAAAGCGTGTAGCGGCCGCTGCCGGCATCGTAATGGGCGGCGCAGGCGCGCGGCTCGAGCGGCGCGCCGGTGACGCGGGCGATGGTGAAATCATAGGCGACGACATGCGCGGCCGCGGCGAAGGCGCGCTCGGTCGCGGCGGCATCGCCGAAATGGGTATCGACCAAAATATTGTTCGGCACTTCATCCCACACCGCCGGCGCACCGGGTTGCATGGCGTCCTGCGAATGCAGCACGAAGGGCAGTTCCTCATACGTGATATCGACGGCCTCGGCGCCGTCGAGCGCCTGCGCCTTGGTTTCGGCGACGACGATGGCGACCGCCTCGCCGACATGGCGCACCTTGTCGGCGGGCAGCAGCAGATGCGGGCCGATGAAAATCTCGCCGCCGCCGGGCGCGGTGAGCTTCATGTCGTCGCGCGTCTTCGGCACCGGATCGTGGCCGATGGGTCCGAGCTTGTCGGCGGCGCAGTCCGCGCCGGTGAACACGCCGAGCACGCCGGGCAGTGCCAGCGCCCGCGCCTTGTCGATCGAAACGATGTGCGCATGCGCATGCGGCGAGCGCACCATCGCGGCAAAGGTCTCGCCGGGGAAGCTGGCGTCGTCGGTGAAGCGGCCGTGGCCGGTGGTCAGCCGCGCGTCCTCGTGGCGCGGCAGAGGCTGGCCGATGAAGCGGAAGCCCGGTTTGTTCATGGCCTGGGTGCACGCGGTTGTGGGGCGGGGCGGGATGCATATTGCATTTTGAGCGCCGGCGCGGAAGCCCGGCGTCGTCAGGCCGGCAGCGTGACGGTCGTGCGCAGGCCGCCGCCGGTGCGGTTGGCGAGCGTCAGCTCGCCGCCATGCGCCTGCACGATCGACTGCGCAATGGCGAGGCCAAGCCCGGTGCCGCCAGTCTCGCGGCTGCGCGAATCCTCGACGCGGTAGAACGGCTGGAACACCTTGGCGAGTTCCGCCTGCGGGATGCCCGGCCCGTCGTCGTCGATGGTGATGGCGACCTCGCCGGCGCCCGCGGCAATCGCCACGCGCGCGCATTTGCCGTATTTCACCGCGTTGTCGAGCAGATTGGTGATGACGCGCTTGAGCGCGCCCGGCTGGCAGTCGTGGACCGCCGGCGCCGCCGGCTGCATGGTCACCGGCAGTCCGGCGTCGGCCATGTCGTCAACCACGCTCGCCACCAGCGCGGCGATGTCGACGCGGCGGCGCGGCTCCGCCTGCACCTCGTCACGCGCGAAGGCGAGCGTTGAGCCGATCATCTCGTCCATCTCGCCGATGGTCGCCAGCATCTTGTCGCGTTCGTTGGCGTCGGCGACCTCCTCGCTGCGCAGGCGCAACAGCGTCAGCGGCGTGCGCAAATCGTGCGACAGCGCGGCAAGCATCTGCGTGCGGCTTTCGACGAGGCGGCGCAGCCGCTCCTGCATGCGGTTGAAGGCGCGCGCGGCGCTGCGCATTTCGACGGTCCCGGTCTCCTCGAGCGGCGCGGCGGCGACGTCGCGGCCGAGGCGGTCGGCGGCGGCCGAGAGCAGGCCGAGCGGCGCGGTGACGCGGCGCACCGCCCAGACCGAGACGGCGAGCACGATCAGCCCCATCAGCGCCAGCGAGATCATGAATTGCCAGGATACCGAGGGCGCTCCCTGCGGCAGCGTGGTGGCGAAGGACAGCCACTGGCCGTCGGTGAGTTGCACCGCGACCTGTAAGCCGCGCCAAGGTCCGAAGCCGCCGAAACCGCCGCCGTAACCCGGCCCCATCATCTGATGCATCATTGCGCCCATGCCGCGCCCCATGGGTCCGGGCCCGTTAAAGGGCGGATGGTCGAACGGCGGCCCGGATGGCGGCGCATCGGGCGCTCCGGCCGCCGCCAGCACAGCGACGCGCACCTGCCGGTTCGGCATGGCGGGAAGCTGTTGACGCACGTAATCGGCGACCGCCTGCTCGGCGCCTTCGGCGTTGCCCGGCGGCAATTGCGGCGGCTCGGCGGAAAGCGCGACGCGGAAGGTCGGATCGCTCAGACCGGCGACGATGCGCCCGCGCCAATCGGGCGGCGCGTCCTCGACGAGATGCGACAGATTGGCGACGCGCTGCGCGGCGGCAAAACCGCCGATTGCACGCACCGCCTGTTCGCGCGCGCCGGCATAGATCCAGGCGCCGGCGAGATGCGACACGATCAATCCCGCGAGCAGGATCAGGATGGTCTGCCCGAACAGGCTTTTCGGCAGGAAGCGGGTCATTCGCGGCTCACGTCGGGGGTGAAGATGTAGCCGCCGCCCCACACGGTCTTGATGATGGCGGGCTCCGCGGGATCGCGCTCGACCTTCTTGCGCAGGCGGCTTACCTGCGTGTCCATGCTGCGATCGAAGGCGTTGGCCGAGCGGTGGCGCGCGAGGTCGAGCAGTTGATCGCGGCTCAACGTGCGCTGCGGATGCTCGACCAGCGCCAGCAGCAGATCGAACTCGCCGGTGCTCAGCGGCACGCCGACGCCGTCCTCGCCGATAAGCTCGCGCTTGTCGACGTCGAAGGTCCAGCGCTCGAAACGATAGCGCTTGGCCTTGTCCTTGGCCGGCGCCGGCTCGCGCACGCGGTTGCGGCGGAGCACGGCGCGGATGCGCGCGATCAGCTCGCGGCTGCCGAAAGGCTTCGGCATATAATCGTCGGCGCCCATTTCCAGGCCGACGACGCGGTCGACTTCGTCGCCCTTGGCGGTGAGCATGATGATCGGGACCTCGCTCTCCGCGCGCAGCGCGCGGCAGAGCGAAAGGCCGTCCTCGCCCGGCAGCATCAGGTCGAGCAGAACGAGATCGATGTTGGCGTCGGCGAGGACCTTGCGCATCGCCTTGCCGTCGGCGGCGGTCGAGACGCGGAAGCCCTCTTTGGCGAGCGCGCGCGAGACGAGGTCGCGCATCTCGCGATGATCGTCGACGATCAAGATATGCGGGCCATCGCTCATGGCGCTGAATTTAAAGCGCGGCCCCGCGCTTGGGGCAAAAATCTTGTGACCAGGTCTGGCAGACGGCGGCGCAGACACAATTGGTCACATTTTTGCGGTTCGCCGACAAACTTGAGTGACAGGTCGGGCCGCTAATGGCTGGCGATGAGGGCGGCGATCTTCCAGCAAGGGAGCAATCCAATGAAACCGCGAAACATTCTGATCAGTCTCGGCGTCGCCGCCGCGCTGGCACTCGGGGGCTACACGGTTACCGCTCTTGCGCAAGGCGGCCCCGGCTATGGCTACGGCCCCGGCATGATGGACGGTTCCGGGCCGGGTTATGGCCAGGGCTATGGGCCAATGCACGGCTACAGTCGCGGCTACGGCCATATGCGCGGCTACGCCGACCACAACGATGATGAGCGCGGGCAAGGCTATGGGCCCGGCTACCACATGCGCGGCTGGGGCGGCTATGGCCCCGGCATGATGCAGGGCTACGGCTACGGCCACGGGATGATGGGCTGGTAGCGCGCGATCGTCATCGCAAACGCAATTCACCGCAATCGACACAGTAAAACGGAGACTGAAAATGCGTTCACGAACACTCATCGGAGCTGGATTGGCATTGGCGCTGGCAGCCGGGGTCGGGGTCTACGCCGCTTCGGCACAAGGCGGACCCGGCTGGGGTCCCGGTGGCGGGCCCGGCTGGATGATGG
>Ga0335085_10010348_pt1 | contig 13958 bp, 12 predicted proteins | sample Lox_Sample_45_FD_206712 | JGI IMG/M metagenome (GOLD analysis project Ga0335085, IMG submission 206712) | Soil microbial communities from Loxahatchee National Wildlife Refuge, Florida, United States - Lox_Sample_4.5 | ecosystem: Environmental > Terrestrial > Soil > Wetlands | place: USA...
AGCCACCTCCGGGTGATCCGCACAGGGACGTCACCGGGGCGCTACACGACGTCTCCAACGCGCTGACGGTGCTGCTGGGCTGGGTCGCCGAGGCGCACGCCGCCGGCGCCTCGCGCGAGCACGTCGAGCGAGCCCTCGCGATCGTCGAGCAGCATGCGCGCTCCGCCCGCGACCTCGCCCGGCGCGCCATCGGGGGCGACACCGCGATCGACGAGGCCGAAGAGCCGCTCGACGCGGTCGTCGCTCGCGTCGTCGAGGCTCTGAGGATCGAGGCGCAGCGCGCCGGCGTGTCGCTCGTCGTGCAGAACGCGTCGCCCGGCGTGCTCGTCCCGCACGTCGCCGACGCGACGCAGATCCTGACCAACGTGCTCCTCAACGCCATCGCGTGGTCGCCGCGCAGCTCGCGCGTGACCATCGAGACGCAGGCCGACGCGATGGTCGCCCACGTGCTCGTGCAGGACGAGGGCCCCGGCGTCCCCGCGGCGCAGGCGCCCTTCATCTTCGACGGAGCCTCGAGCCGCGAGGGAGGCGCCGGCGTCGGCCTCCGTCACGCGCGCGCGATCGCCCGCGCGGCGGGTGGAGAGCTGGAGCTCCTCCGCGGCGGCGGCAAGACCGGCGAGAAGGGCGCCCGCTTCGATCTGCGCTGGCCGCGCGTCGAGCACACGCTCCCGCGAGCGCCAGTCTCGGCGCCTCGCCCCGCCGTGCTCGCCGGCACGCGCGTGCTCGTCGTGGAAGACGACGCCGACGTGGCGACGCTGCTCGAGTCGGCGCTCGGCGCGCGCGGCGCCAGCGTCATCGTCGCGCGCACCGCCGACGAGCTCGCGGCGCGCTCGGCCGAGGCGCACGACGTCGCGCTGGTGGATCTCTCACCCATCGCGCACGACGTGAAGGGCGCCATCGCGGCGCTGCGCAAGGGATCGCCGCACGTGGCGCTCGTCTTCATCAGCGGCAGCGCCGTGGGCCTCCCCGAGGGGCTCGACGGCGACGTCGGGACGCGCTGGGTGCGCAAGCCCTTCGAGGTCGCCGAGATCGTCGACGCGCTCACCGAGACGCGCGCTGCCGCGAAGGCCGCTGCCGGCGGCCAGCGCTGACGCCGCGCGGACCCGTCACGTCGACGGTTCGGCGGGCGGCGGGCGTGACGGCTTGGGCGGCGGATCCGACCGCGAGATCTCCGCGCGCGCGGGCCAGTCGTTCTCCTCCGGCGTGGGCGGCGACGACGGCGCGGCCGACCGGCGCGCGGGCGGCGGGAGCGTGTCCAGGCCGAGGCGCATGAAGATGCTGCGCAGCTCCGGACGCAGGTTCATGAACTTCTCGCGCAGCGTCTCCTTCGCCACGAAGATCTCCTCGCGCCTCTCGCTCGAGAGCTGGCGCCGCAGGACGAGCTCCGTCGTGTTGAGCGAGTGACGCGACACCTCGTGCACGATGGGCGCCATGAGCGCCACGAACTGCGCGACGAGACTCGCGTACGGCGACGCGTCCCTGACTTCCTTGTCGCCGAGCGTCGCCTCCACGAGGCGCGTCGCGGTGAGCTCCCCGGCGGCGGCGCGCACCTTCTCGGCGACGCCGACGAGCGCCGTGACGTCCTCCGCCGGCAGGTCGAACGGGCCCACGGAGGGATCCTCCGACGCGCCCGCGCGCCTCGCCGCGACGGTGCCCGCCTTCGGGTCCACGTCGAAGTCGAGCCCGTGGTCGCCGGCCGCGTCGGTGCGCAGGTGCAGGGTCACGGTGCGCCCGTCGTCCACGACCTCGGTGAGCACCAGCCGATCGAGCCGCTGGGCCTTGAGCTTCACCTCTTTCTTGATCCACCCGGCCTGCTCCGGCGCGTGGATCTCGACGTGCACGCCGAGCCGGTCCATCGGGGCGTCGCTCGCGAACGCGTTCCCCGGCGGGATGCCGAGCTCGATCCGCCATCCGAGCTCGAACGGCGTCTCGCCGCGCCGCCACGCCGAGTAGGTGCGGTCGGCGCCGCGCACGAGGCGCACCGCCAGGACCGAGTCCGGGGGCGAATGGGGGAGGAGCAGCGTCTCGAGCGCCTTGAAGCAAGCGTCGCGCTGGCCCGCTTCCTCGGCCGCGAGCTCGGCGCGCCGGCCCGCGAGCCTCTCGCGCACCGCGCCGATCGCGGCGCCGACCGCCTCGGCCGACAGGGCCGTGATCTGCGCGGAGCACCTGGACGTCTCTGACTCGGCGGCCCCCTTGTCGGCCCCCTCGATCGCTCCGGCGACCACCCGTCCGAGCGTCTCGAGCCGCTGGATCTCCTCGTCGGCGGCCCGCTCGGTCATGCGCGTTCGCTCGTGGATGTCGGCGATCTCGTCGTCCAGGTGCAGGGAGAAGACCGCGAAGTCGAGCGCGTCGCGCAGGAACTCGAGGAAGTTCGACGTCAGCGGGGAGGGGGTCGAGTCGCCGTAGAGGAACTCCATGCAGGGGACGAGGGTACGCCGATGTGCCCGGGGGCAACAGGGTCGGTTCGCTCAGTGGGTCGAGTTGCGCTGCTGCTGTTGCTGCTGCGCCGCCCGGGCCTGCTGCTGCTGGATCAGGATCGCCACCATTCCTCCCGCGGTCGCCGGCGCGGCCTCGCGCGCGCTGGACCCGCCGCCGTGCAGCGGCGTGCAGACGCACCCGACGTTGCCCGCCATGATGACGACCGCCCCGAGGGTCAGCCCCATCTTCGAGCAGTAGTCCGAGCACTTCGCTGGCGCGTCGAGGGGCACCTGCCCGAAGGCGCCTGCGCCGACGGGTGTCATGCAGGACGTGACGAGCAGTGCGACGACGGCGAAGGCGAGCAGGCGCGCGAGGGCTCTCATGACCCCCGCGCATACCACGAGAACGAAGGCCCCCCGGCTCTGTTCGGAGCCGGGGGGCCTCTTGCTACGCGATCACTGCTTCTGCGGTTGCTGCTGCGCGGGCGGGGGCGTCGCCGGCGCGGGCTCCGGCGCGGGCGCAGGAGCGGGCGCCTTGTCCGTCGCCGGCTCGACGATCGGCGTCACGACGACGCCGGTCACGTTGCCGGAGATGTCCAGGCGCTGCACCTTGCCCTTGTCGGTCCCGCGGGCTTCGCGCGTCGCCTTGGCCTTGGCGGCCGCGGCGACCATCGTCTCCGGCGTCTTCGCGGTGGTCTTCCGCGGAGCGAGGCCGAAGTCGGCGAGGACGTCCGGCTGCCCGCTGTACATGGCCCGGAGCGTCTGTTTCAGGTCGAGGAGGAACTGCCGCGACGCTTCGCGCTGGTTCTGCGCCGCGAGGACGGCCGACCGGAAGGCGGCCTGCGCGGTGACCGCCGCCGTCTCGGCGGTGGACACCTGCTGGAGTTGAGCGACCATCTGCGCGTTCGTCATCGTCTTCCCGCCGAGGAGCAGCGAGGCGATGATGCCGGCGCGCTTGGTGAGCCCGTCGCTCAGTTTCTGGAGTGATGCCTGGAGTGAGGTTCGATTGGTGGGACTCGCCATGGGGGCGTTTCCTTTCTTGGACGTGGACGTGGAGCAGTCCCGCCCGGGCGGGCTTGCCCGGTCTTCGCTGCCCTTCACCCCCTTGAGAGGCCACCTGGAGGCAAATCCGGACACGCCGCATGTCGATTGTTTGCAAGTGCACGACATGCTTAGGAAAGAATTTTCGCTGCGAGGGCTTCCGCACGAGGAGCGCGGGGGTCGGAACGGGGTGCGACGACGCCTGCACCGCCAGCGGAGGCCTCCGCACGAAGAGCGAGGCCTCGTGTAGTCTCGCCTCGTGGGGACTCAGTTCATCTACCGGCTCCCGGTCGAGCAGACGCGCTGGACCATCGAGGGGCAGACCACCACCTCCTTCACGTGGGAGTACGACGACGGGACCGCGGAGCTCCTGCGCCTCTACGCGAAGGGGAAGAAGAAGCAGTGGGACGCCGACGACCGCCTCGACTGGTCCCTCGAGCTCGATCACGACAACCCGATGGGGATCGACGACCGCCAGATCGCGATCTTCGGCACGCCCCTCTGGGAGCGCCTCACGGGCGACGAGAAGGCGCACGTCCGGCGGAGCCTGCAGTCCAACTCGCTCTCGCAGTTCCTGCACGGCGAGCAGGGCGCGCTGGTCGCGAGCGCGAAGATCGTGCAGACGGTCCCCGGCATCGAGGCCAAGCTCTACGCCGCGACGCAGGTGATGGATGAGGCGAGGCACGTCGAGGCGTACTCGCGCCTCCTGCACGAGAAGCTGAAGCTCGCGTGGCCCATCGCGCCGGCGCTGGCGACGCTGCTCGAGCAGACGCTCACCGACCGGCGATGGGACATGACGTACCTGGGCATGCAGGTCCTCATCGAGGGCCTCGCGCTCGCCGCCTTCCAGCGCATCCGCGACAGCGCGAAGAACACGCTCGCCGCCGCGGTCAACGCGTACGTGATGCAGGACGAGGCGCGCCACGTGGCGTTCGGCCGGCTCGCGCTGCGCGAGGTGTACCCCGAGCTCTCGGACGCCGAGCGCGACGAGCGGGAGCAGTTCGTCCTCGAGGCGTGCCACCTGATGCGCGCGCGCTTCGACCAGCGCGAGGTCTGGGAGAACGTCGGCCTCCCCGTGAAGGAGTGCCTCGAGCTCGTGGACCGGTCGCCTTACATGCAGGCGTTCCGCAAGCGCGTCTTCTCGCGCATCGTCCCCACCGTGAAGGACATCGGCCTCTGGGGGCCGCGCATCCGCAAGGGCTTCGAGGAGCTGGGCGTGCTCGAACTCGGGGATGTCGACAGCGCGGCGATGCTGGAGAACGACCAGCGCGTGGCCGACGAGCTCGACGCCAAGCGACTGCTCGAGACCGCGAGCTGAGGATGCGCGGCTAGGCGGCGAGCTCGAGCGCCGTCACGAGCACCATGGGGTCGTCCCACGGCGTGTTGAACTGCTCGTCGTTGATGAAGAACGTGGGCGTCCCCTTCACGCCGCTCCGGACGCCGGAGAGGAAGTCCGAGCGAACCGCGGGCAGGTGCACCTGCGTGCGCAGGTCCTGCGCGAAGCGCCCGACGTCGAGGCCGATCTCCTTCGCGTAGGAGTTCAGATCGTCCGGCGCGAGCGCATCCTGGTGCTCGAAGAGCACGCGGTGCATCTCCCAGAAGCGGTCCTGAGCTCCCGCCGCCTCCGCCGCCTGCGCCGCGAGCGTGGCGTGCCGGTGGATCTGGCTGAGCGGGAAGTGCCGGTAGGCGAACAAGACGGTGTCGCCGACGCGCTCGAGCACTTCCGCCAGGACCCGCTGCGCTCGTCCGCAGTAGGGGCACTGATAATCGCCGTACTCGACCAGCGTGACGGGAGCGTCGTCGAGACCGCGGACGTGGTCGTAGCGACCGACCGGGTAAACGAGCCTGCTCATCACGCGCGCGCCTCCGCCGCTGCCGCGAGTGCGTGCAAGGTGCCGGCCAGGGGGCACGGCATTCGGCCGCTTCAGCAACCTTGACGACCCACGAGCTGGCGGTTAAACGTCCTCTCCCCCTCGCGAAGGTGGCGGAATTGGCAGACGCACTAGCTTGAGGTGCTAGCGCCCTAACCGGCATGCGGGTTCAAGTCCCGCCCTTCGCACTGATTCGGTCGCAGACGGCCGCGCCCATGGCGTCGGTCGACAGCGGGCGCGCGGGAGCGGCGCCCATGTCGGCGGTGCGGAAGCCCGCGGTGATCGCGGCGTCGACCGCGCGCTCGACGGCGCGGGCTTCCTGCTCGAGGCCCAGCGAGAGGCGCAGGAGCATGGCGACGCTCGAGATGGTGCCCAGGGGGTTGGCGAGCCCCTTCCCCGCGATGTCGGGGGCGGAGCCGTGGATCGGCTCGTAGAGGCCGCGCCTGGAGTCGCCGAGGGAGGCGCTCGGGAGAAGGCCGAGGGAGCCGGCGAGCACCGCGGCCTCGTCGGTCAGGATGTCGCCGAACATGTTCTCGGTGACGACGACGTCGAAGGCGCGCGGGGCGGTGAGCAGGCGCATGGCGCACGAGTCGACGAGCTGGTGCTCGAGGCGCACGCCGCTGCTCGCGGGCTCGGAGGCGACCTCGGTCGCCACCTCGCGCCAGAGCCGGGAGGACTCGAGGACGTTGGCCTTGTCGACCGACGTCACGAGCTTCTTGCGCGACGCCGCGAGCCGGAAGGCGAGCCGCACGACGCGGCGGATCTCGACGTCCGTGTACTCGAGGGTGTCGACGGCGCGGATGACGTCGCCGGCGATCTTCTCACGCTTGCGCGGGCGGCCGAAGTAGAGGCCGCCCGTGAGCTCGCGCACGAAGAGCACGTCGACGCCCTCGAGCCTCTCGGCCTTCAGCGGCGACGCCGCCGCCAGCGCCGGGTGCACGCGCACGGGGCGCAGGTTCGCGTAGAGCCCGAGCGCCCGCCGCACGCCGAGGAGCCCCTGCTCCGGGCGCACGGAGGCATTCGGGTCGTCCCACTTGGGGCCGCCCACGGCGCCGAGGAGCACGGCGTCGGCGCTCTCGCACGCGGCGAGCGTCGCCGCCGGCAGCGGGTCGCCCGCGGCGTCGATGGCCGCGCCGCCGATGAGCTGCTCGCCGTACTCGAACGCGTGCCCGAAGGACTTCGCGATGCGGTCGAGGACGCGCCGGCCCTGCTCGACCACCTCGGGGCCGATGCCGTCGCCGGGGAGGAGGACGATTCGCGCTTTCATGCTGCCGCTCCCTTCTCGGCGACGCGTGCGAGACCGTACTCGATGCCGTCGGCGATCGCTTGCCACGACGCCTCGAGCACGTTGGACGACGCGCCCACCGTGGTCCACGTCTCGTCGCCGCACGCGCTGTCGACCAGCACGCGCACGGTCGCCGACGTGCCCGCCTCGCCGTCGAGGATGCGGACCTTGTAGTCGGCGAGCCGGATGGCGTGCACTCCGGGGTGCGCCCCCGAGAGCGCCTTGCGTAGCGCCGCGTCGAGGGCGCTCACCGGGCCGTTGCCCTCCGCCGCGGTGTGCACCAGCTCGCCGCGCACGCGGATCTTGATCGACGCGTCGGCGAACGGCGCCTCTCCCTCGCGCTGGCCCACGATGACCTTGTAGTCCACGAGCTCGAACGGCGTCTCGTAGCCGGGGGCCTGGCGGCGCATCATGAGGGCCACCGAGGCCTCGGCCGCCTCGAAGGCGTAGCCGCGCGCCTCGCGGTCCTTCACCGCACGCAGCACCGCGGACTCGTCGCCCGCTCCGAGCGCGACGTCGTGCTCCTCCGCCTTGCTGAGCACGTTGCCGCGCCCCGACAGCTCGCTCACGACGACGCGCGTCTCGTTGCCGACGAGCGCCGGATCGATGTGCTCGTATGCCCGAGGGTGCCGCCGGATGGCCGCGACATGCACGCCCGCCTTGTGCGCGAAGGCGCTGCGGCCGACGTAGGCCGCGTGCGTGTCGGGCGCGAGGTTGGCGATGTCGGCGACGCGCCGGGCCACGTTCGTGATCTCCCGAAGCGCCCCGTCGCTCAGGCAGCGGCGGCGCATCTTGAGCTCCAGCGCCGGCGCGAGGGTGCAGAGGTTCGCGTTGCCGCAGCGCTCGCCCCACCCGTTGATGGTGCCCTGCACGTGCACGGCCCCGGCGCGCACCGCGGCGAGCGCCGCCGCGACGGCGCACCCGGTGTCGTCGTGCGTGTGGATGCCGATGGGCCGCTCGAGCGCCCGCGTGATCGCGCGCACGCGCTCCGAGACGACCCACGGCAGGGTGCCCCCGTTGGAGTCGCAGAGGACGAGCATCTCGGCGCCGGCTCCCGCCGCCGCCCAGAGCGTCTCGATCGCGTACTCGGCGTCCTCGGCATACCCGTCGAAGAAGTGCTCGGCGTCGTAGATGACGCGCCGGCCGTTCGTGGCGAGCCAGCCGACGGTCTCGGTGATCATGCGCAGGTTCTCCTCGGGGGAGACGCGCAGGACCTCGCGCACGTGGACGACGGAGGTCTTGCCGAAGATGGTGCACACGGGCGTGCCCGCCGCGTGCAGCGCCGCGACCTGCGGGTCGTCGGCCGGCTCGACGCCGGCGCGCCGCGTGGACCCGAAGGCTGCGAGCGTCGCGTGGTGCCAGGGGACGTCGCGGGCGCGCTCGAAGACTTCGACGTCCTTGGGGTTCGACCCGGGCCACCCCAGCTCGACGAAGGAGACGCCCAGGTCGTCGAGCATCCGGGCGATGCGGATCTTGTCGGCCGCCGAGAGCGAGAGGCCCTCGCGCTGCGTGCCGTCGCGAAGCGTCGTGTCGTAGAGCTGGACCGCGCGGCGGTCTTCAAGAGATGCGGGTTGCTTCATGGCGTTCGATGTCCGGCAGGCGCGCGAGCAGGTATCCCAGCTCGTCGACGCCGTGCAGGAGGCACTCCTTGGCGAAAGGGTCGATCTCGAAGCGTGCGGACGCGGCCGTGCTGCCGGCGAGGGCGACGGTCTGTGCCGCGAGGTCGATCGCGATGCGCGCCGCGGGGTCGCGGGCGCGCTCGGCGACGAGCACTTCGTGCAGGCCGAGCGGTACCTCGACGGGGAGGAGCCCGTTCTTCATCGCGTTCTGCCGGAAGATGTCGGCGAAGGAGAGCGCCACCACCGCGCGAAAGCCGCGACCGACGAGCGCCCAGGGCGCGTGCTCGCGCGACGAGCCGCAGCCGAAGTTGGCGCCCGCGACGAGCACGTGCGCGCCCTTGGCTTCGGGGCGGTTCAGGGGGAAGTCCGGATCCGGCGTGCCGTCGGGGCGGCAGCGCCAGTCGGCGAAGAGGGCGTCGCCGAGGCCCGCCTTGTCGGTGACCTTGAGGAAGCGCGCCGGGATGATCTGGTCGGTGTCCACGTTGTCGGCGCGCAGCACGACGTACGGGGAGTCGAGCGTGGTGAACGGTTCGCTCACGGTGCATCTCCCATCAGGGTGCGCGGGTCGGTGACGCGGCCGGTCACCGCGGCGGCGGCGGCCGTGAGCGGCGAGGCGAGCAGCGTGCGACCGCCGCGGCCCTGGCGCCCCTCGAAGTTGCGGTTGCTCGTGCTCACGGCGACCTCGCCGGGCGCGAGCTGGTCGCCGTTCATCGCGATGCACATCGAGCACCCCGACTCGCGCCACTCGGCGCCGGCGTCGCGGAAGACGCGGTCGAGCCCCTCGGCCTCGGCGCGCCGTTTGACGTCCTTCGAGCCGGGGACGACGAGCATGCGCACGCCGGGGGCGACCCTGCGGCCGCGCATGATGCGCGCCGCGGTGCGCAGGTCCCCCATGCGCGAGTTGGTGCACGAGCCGACGAAGACGACGTTCACGCGCTGCCCGGCGATCGGCGCGCCGGGCGCGAGGCCCATGTACTCGAGCGCCTTCGCCAGCGCCGCGCGCGACGACGCGTCCGGCGCCTCGTCGGGGCGGGGGACGGTCCCCGTCACCGGGATGCCCATGCCCGGGTTGGTGCCGTACGTCACCATCGGCTCGAGCGCGCTCGCGTCGAGCGAGACGGACGCGTCGAACAGGGCGCCGTCGTCGGTGCGGAGCGCGCGCCATCGCGCGACCGCCTCGTGCCACGCGTTGCCGCTCGGCGCCATCGGCCGGCCCTCGAGCCACGCGAAGGTCGTCGCGTCCGGCGCGATCATCCCGGCGCGCGCCCCCGCCTCGATCGACATGTTGCACACCGTCATGCGCCCCTCCATGTCGAGCGCCTCGATGGCCGGGCCGCGGTACTCGATGACGTGCCCCGTGGCGCCGCCGGTGCCGATCTTCGCGATGAGCGCGAGGATCAGGTCCTTCGCGCCCACGCCGGGCCCGAGCTTGCCGCCGACGCGCACCTCGAGCGTCTTCGGCTTGCGCTGCAGGAGGCACTGCGTGGCGAGCACGTGCTCCACCTCGCTCGTGCCGATGCCGAAGGCGAGCGCGCCGAACGCCCCATGCGTCGACGTGTGGCTGTCGCCGCAGACGATGGTGCGTCCGGGTTGCGTGAGCCCGAGCTCCGGCCCGATGACGTGCACGATGCCCTGCTGCGCCGACTCGAGCGCGTAGAGCTGCACCCCGAACTCGGCGCAGTTCTCGCGCAGCTTCCGGAGCTGCGCGTCGGCCTGCGGGTCCACGACGGCGAGGGCGCGCGGCAGGGTAGGGGTGGAGTGGTCCATGGTCGCCACGGTGCGGTCGGGCCGCCGCACGCGCAGGCCGCGCGCGCGCAGGCCGTCGAACGCCTGCGGCGACGTGACCTCGTGGACCAGGTGCACATCCACGTAGAGGACCGCGGGCGCGCCCTCGTCCTGGCGGACGACGTGGTCGGCCCACACCTTCTCGAACAGCGTCGTCGGCGTGGTCATCAGGCGCGCTCCTCCGGCTCGCGGCGCACGTCGTTCGCGGGGGCGCTCATGCTCCGGACGAGGGCGTGCAGATCGGCGTCGTGCATCGCTTTGCGCCTCTCGGCAAGCGACTTGAACCGCGCGAACACGTGGTCGAGCGCCGTGTCGTCGAACGAGTACCCGAGCTCGGCCAGGCGCGCCGCGAGCGCCGACCGGCCCGAGTGCTTGCCGAGCACGAGGCGCGTCGCCATCGCGCCGACGCTCTCGGGGCGCATGATCTCGTAGGTCCCCGCGTGCTTGAGCATCCCGTCCTGGTGGATGCCCGACTGGTGCGAGAAGGCGTTGGCGCCGACGACCGCCTTGTTGGGCTGGACCGGCGTGCCCGTCGCCGCGCTCACGAGCCGGCTGAGCTCCGCGAGCTGCCTGGTGTCGATGCCCGTGTGCAGCCCGATGGCGGCGCCGCGCGTGGCGAGGATCATCACGATCTCCTCGAGCGCCGCGTTGCCCGCGCGCTCGCCGATGCCGTTGATGGTGACCTCGGCCTGGCGTGCGCCCGCGCGCAGCCCGGCGAGCGCGTTCGCCGTCGCGAGCCCCAGGTCGTCGTGGCAATGCACCGAGACGACGACCTCGCCGGTCCAGACGCGCGGCACGTTCTTGACGATGCCGGCGATCATGACGCCGTACTCGTCGGGCGTCGTGTAGCCCACGGTGTCCGGGATGTTCAGCGTCGTCGCGCCGGCGCGCACCGCGCGCGTGAGCACCTCGTGCAGGAAGGCGCGATCGGTCCGGCCCGCGTCCTCGGGGCTGAACTCGACGTCCTCGCAGAGGCTTCGCGCCTGGGCGACGCTCTCGTCGACGCGTGCGAGCACCTCCTCGCGCGTCATCCGGAGCTTGTGCTCCATGTGCAGGTCCGACGTCGCGATGAACGTGTGGATCCGCGGGCGCGCCGCGGCCGACACCGCCTCCCAGGCGAGGTCGATGTCCCGCGCGTTGGCGCGAGCGAGCCCGCAGACCACGGGGGGCAGGTCCGAGGGCCGCCCCTCGACCGATCGCCTGCCGACGTGCTCGGCGATGGCGCGCACGGCGGCCAGGTCGTCCGGCGACGCCGCCGGGAACCCCGCCTCGATGACGTCGACTCCCAGGCGCGAGAGCGCCCCCGCCACCTCGAGCTTGCGCGCCGAGGTCATCGCCGCGCCCGGCGACTGCTCGCCGTCGCGCAGCGTCGTGTCGAAGATGCGTACGTAGCCGTCGCCGGTCTTCAGCATGGCGTCACCGACGCTCGACGACTACGGGGTCCAGGAACGGCATCATGGCGCGCAGCTTCTCGCCGACCTCCTCGATGCGCTGCGCTCCCTCCTTGGTGCGCTGCGCTTCGAACCAGGGTCGCCCCTTGTCGTTCTCGTCGATCCACTTGCGCGCGAAGGCGCCGGACCGGATCTCCTCGAGGAGCTGGCGCATCGTCTTGCGCGCCGACTCGTCGACGACGCGCGGGCCCGACACGTAGTCGCCGTACTCGGCGGTGTCGCTGATGGAGTGGCGCATGTACCGCAGCCCTCCGCGGTACATGAGGTCCACGATGAGCTTGAGCTCGTGGAGGCACTCGAAGTACGCGACCTCGGGCTGGTAACCGGCTTCCACGAGCGTCTGGAACCCGGCCTTCACGAGGGCGCTCACGCCCCCGCAGAGGACCGCCTGCTCGCCGAAGAGATCCGTCTCGGTCTCCTCGGCGAACGTCGTCTCGAGGATCCCAGCGCGCCCGGCGCCGATGGCCGCTCCGTAGGAGAGCGCCAGCGCGAGCGCCTTGCCGCTCGCGTCCTGGTGCACGGCGACGAGCGCCGGCACGCCCTGACCCGCCTGATACGTCTCTCGCACGCGGTGGCCGGGGCCCTTGGGCGCGATCATGCTCACGTCCACGTCCGCCCGCGGCTCGATGGTGCCGAAGCGGATGTTGAACCCGTGCGCGAACATGAGCGTCTTGCCCGGCCGGAGCGCCGACGCGACGTCGTTCTTGTAGAGCGCGGCCTGCGCCGTGTCGGGCACGAGGATCATGACGACGTCGGCCCACGCGGCCGCCTCGGCCGGCGAGGTCACCTGCAGTCCGGCGTCCTTCGCCTTCGCGATGCTCCGGCTGCCGGCAGGAAGCCCGACGCGCACCTCGACGCCGCTGTCGCGAAGGTTCAGCGCGTGCGCGTGGCCCTGCGATCCGTAGCCGAGGATCGCCACCTTCTTCGCGCGGATGAGGGAGAGGTCACAGTCCTTGTCGTAGAAAACCTTCGCCATCGTCGCTGTCCTTTCAAGCTGCCTTTGCGTCGTCCGTCTCGATGCCCGCACCCTGTTTCGCCGGCTCGCCGCCCGCCTCGGCGCTGCGTCGCATCGCGACTGCGCCGGTGCGCACGATCTCGAGCAATCCGAAGGGCCGGAGCACGTCGACCAGCCCGTCGATCTTGTCGGCAGTCCCCGTGATCTCGGCCACGAGCGCCTCCGTCCCCACGTCCACCACGCGCGCGCGGAACACCTCGCACAGGCGGATCACCTCGCTGCGCACCTTGCCGTCGGCGCGCACCTTCACGAGCGCCAGCTCGCGCACCACCGTCGCGGCCTCGGTCACGTCCTCGACCGCGAGGACGTTGACCAGCTTGTAGAGGTTCGCTTCGATGCGCCTCGCCGCGTCGGCGTCCGCCTCGAGCACGATGGTCATCCGCGAGACGCCCTCGCGCGTCGTGCGCCCCACCGTGAGCGACTCGATGTTGTAGTTGCGCCGTCGCAGCAGCGAAACGACGCGATTGAGCACGCCGGGCAGATCCTCGACGTGCGCGATGAAGGTGCGAAGAGAAGGTCTCGTGCTCATGAGTCGCTCGTCTCCACGATGGGGCTCGGGCGCCGGATCATGTCGTGCAGGTCTGCCCCGGCCGGCACCATGGGGTAGACGCTGTCCTCCTGCTCGACGCGGAAATCGATGACGACGGTGCCCTCCGAGGCGCGTGCGCCGGCGACGGCGTCGGCGATCTGCTCGCGCTCGGTGACGCGCAGACCCACGAGCCCGTGCGCCTCGGCGAGCTTGACGAAGTCGGGGCCGCGAAGCGGCGTCGCCGCGTAGCGTCCGCCGTAGAAGAACTGCTGCCACTGGCGGACCATCCCCAGATAGCCGTTGTTGATGACCGCGACGTTCAGCTTGATCCCCTCCTGCGCGCAGGTGGACAGCTCCGCGGCCGTCATCTGGAAGCCGCCGTCGCCGACGACGACCCACACTTCCTCGTCCGGGCGCGCGAGCTTCGCGCCGATCGCGGCGGGCAGCGCGAACCCCATCGTCCCCAGGCCGCCCGAGGTGATGAGGCGCCGCGGGTGGTCGTGCTTGTAGTACTGCGCCTCCCACATCTGGTGCTGGCCGACGTCGCTCACGACGAGCGCCTTGCCCTCGGTGATGCGCCAGAGGTCGTGCATCACGTGCGCGGCGAAGAGGCGCCCGCACGACGGCATGCTCTGGATGTCGCGCACGGCCGAGTCGCCCTTCATGCCGCGGATCGCCTCGAGCCACGCGCGTCGCTCGCGCCGAGCCACCGCCGGCACGAGCGCCTCCAGCGTCTCGCGCACGTCGCCCACGAGCGCCACGTCGGCGCGCACGTTCTTGTTGATCTCGGCCGGATCGAGCTCGCAGTGGATCTTCTTCGCGCGCGGCGCGTACGTCTCGAGCTTGCCGGTGACGCGGTCGTCGAAGCGCATCCCGAGCGCCACGAGCACGTCGGCCTGCTGGATCGCCTGGTTGACCCACGCCTCGCCGTGCATCCCCATCATC
>Ga0335085_10010349_pt1 | contig 13956 bp, 15 predicted proteins | sample Lox_Sample_45_FD_206712 | JGI IMG/M metagenome (GOLD analysis project Ga0335085, IMG submission 206712) | Soil microbial communities from Loxahatchee National Wildlife Refuge, Florida, United States - Lox_Sample_4.5 | ecosystem: Environmental > Terrestrial > Soil > Wetlands | place: USA...
GCATACATCCATCCCTGCGTCAGTGGAGACATGGTGCGCTACTTCGAGTGGATGGGCGCGGCCCTCTACACTTCCGATCGCCGCTCCGGTTCCATGCATGGCAAGCAGTTCTTGTTGGACTCGGTCTATGCGGGGATAGATGACACCCAGGTCTACGGCCGGCTCGATTTCTCAGGGGGCATACCTGAGATCGACTTTGGGTTGGTCGTCAACCTCGAATCCTGGCCCCGGCAAGCGGCCCGGCCTCGCCGCACCCTGCGTCTTGACGCCAGCATCAAGCACCGCAAATTGCACGCTTGGAGCGTCATCGCCGAGGAAGAGCATGTTCCCCTTGCTGGGTCGGACGCGCCCTTCCCCGATGCCAAGGTCGTCGTGCTCAAGAATTTCGAATTCAAGTTGCCGCTTTCGTGGCTGCTGGCTTCTCCGCTGCCCGCCGGAAAAGACGAAGGCAAGGGCGCCGTGGTTCGGAGGCTGCGTCTGCGTTTCAGCCTTTGGCAGAACGGCTTGCCGGTGGACGCACTGCCAGTCGAAGGATGGATCGAATTGCACTTACTCAGCGAAGATGAGCTGGCGGCGCTGGCTTAAATGATCCTGCTGTATCTGCACTGTCCGGTGGTCGGGAGCCCGTCAGGACCGAAAAACGAAAAGCCGGAAGCTTTCACCTCCGGCTTCCCAATCCCCCAATGGTCTCTATTGTCCAACAGACTCCGCCGTCGTGAGCGCCAGTGGACGGCTCAATTCCAGGGTCAGCTCCGTGCCAGAGGGCAGTGTCGCCGACCGGTGTTTCCCGAGCCAGTGCACGGTGGTCGCGGTCGCGCCGATCGCGCCTCCGATCAGCAATCCCGGCCCACCGCCGATCAGTCCTCCCACCAGCATCCCGCCGCCGGTGCCGATCCCGATCTCTGCCACATCCTTTCCGTTATGTCCGTTGCCCTTGAACTGGCCCTCCTCATTCACATCCGTTCCGCGTCCCAGGTTTGTGTCCACCACCGGCGCGTTGAGCATGAAATGCTCTCCGTTGGGAAGAATCAGGGTCTCTGGGAAAAGCCCGATCGTCGGTTTCCCAGCGATCCTGCGCGGTTCGCTCACCTTGGTGACACGGCCCTGAACGGTAGCGCCTGCAGGAATCACCGTCTTTCCATCCAGTACCACCGGGTCCATGACTTTGCCCGTGAACGGATCGCCTACTTTGTTTGAAAACGTGGTCAAGGTCGTTTCCAGTTTTACCTTCAGCGCTGTGCCCGCTGGGACAGAGACATTGTTCTGCGCCAGCGCGCCCACGGCCAGCAATAGTGTGCAAAGTAGTCCAGCCAACTTCCTCATCTTGCCTCCTCGAAATCTTCTTGATCAGCGAAAGTCAGGAGCCCAAAGCTGCCAATTTCTTCACTGCATTCATGACCGCTTCCATCGGCGCGCGGTCTGCCTGATGGTCTCCGCGGTAGATATAGGCCAGCGTTCGATCCCGCTTCACCGCCAGCGTCGCGGGGTGTGCAATATGCATCGCATCCCTTCCCAGTCGGTGATACAGGCCATAAGCCTTTGTTACGGCGCGATCTTCGTCGAGCAGGAAAGGGAAGCTCACCGGATGCTTGTCTAGAAACTTTCCCGGCTTCCATACCCCCTCCGCTTTCTCGGCGGCGATGTACACCAGTTGTGAGTGTGCTTCCGCGATTTCGCCCGCCAATGGCTCTAACTGGGCCATGCGCTTGACGCAGTTCGGTCACCAAGTCCCGCGCAAGAATTCCACGATCACCGTACCTCGCGTCAACAAACCTGACAGTGAGATCACCCCCTCGCGATTGGCCGCCGGCAGCACGAACTCCGGCGCACGATCGCCGACTTTCAGGGTTTCGGTGTGATCGAGCATTTCTGATTCGACTCTAAGGCAGGCTCATTGTGAGAAACAACAGCAGATGAGGGGCAGGAACCATGCTAGACACCGTGGTCTTCCACGAGGTCCGGTTCCCCGATGCCTCGTTCCTTTGTGACGTCCAACCTGACGTCCCTCCGCCGGCTCCGATATAATCCCCAGTTTCGGGGGCCTATGGGCAGGACTTACACTGGCACCGGCTATCTCACCGGGCGCCGCATTTCTTTCAACTCCGATCTCAACCGTGAAATCTACGATTCATCCACCGCGAGGAATGCCATTATGAATATCGCTCAGATTACCGCCCGCGAAGTGCTCGACTCGCGCGGCAACCCCACCGTCGAAGCCGAAGTCATGCTGGGCAGCGGAACCGTCGGTCGTGCCATCGTCCCCAGCGGAGCCTCTACCGGAGAACACGAAGCCGTTGAACTCCGCGACGGAGACAGCTCCCGCTTTCTGGGCAAGGGCGTTCTCAAAGCCGTGGAAAATGTAAATGGCGAAATCGCCGATGCCCTCGCCAACATGGATGCCTCCGAGCAGCGTGCCATCGACCAGAAGATGATCGAACTCGACGGCACGCCCAACAAAGCCCGCCTCGGTGCCAATGCGATTCTGTCGGTCTCGATGGCGGCAGCCCGCGCCGCTGCTGCCGAGTACGATCTGCCGCTTTATCGCTATCTTGGCGGCGCCGCCGCCAACCTGTTGCCGGTGCCTATGATGAACATCCTCAACGGCGGGGCCCACGCCGATAACAACGTCGACTTCCAGGAGTTCATGGTGATGCCCGTCGGCGCACCGTCGTTCTCGGAAGCGCTGCGCTGGGGCGTCGAGGTCTTTCATACGCTGAAGGGCGTGCTGAAAAAGCGCGGTTATAACACCGCCGTGGGCGATGAAGGCGGTTTCGCGCCTTCGGTGAAGTCGAACGTGGAAGCCATTGAGGTGGTTCTCGAGGCCATCACGCAGGCTGGCTACAAACCCGGCGAGGAAATTTCCATCGCGCTCGACCCCGCCGCCAGCGAGTTCTATCAGGATGGCAAATACGTCTTCAAGAAGTCTGACAAGTCGGCCAAGAGTTCCGACGATATGGTCCGCTTCTGGTCGAAGTGGGTGAAGGACTATCCCATCGTTTCGCTGGAAGACGGATTGTCGGAAGACGATTGGGACGGCTGGGAGAATCTGACCAAAGAACTTGGCGACAAGATTCAGCTGGTCGGCGACGATCTTTTCGTGACCAACGTCGAATTCCTGCAGGAGGGGATCGACAAGCACGTGGCCAATTCGATTCTCATCAAAGTCAACCAGATCGGCACGGTCAGTGAGACCCTCGATGCCATCGACCTCGCTCGCCGCAATGGGTATACCAGCGTCATCTCACACCGCTCGGGCGAAACCGAAGACACCTTCATCGCCGATCTCGCCGTCGCCACCGGCGCTGGACAAATCAAGACCGGATCAGCCTCGCGCACCGACCGCATCGCCAAATACAACCAGTTGTTGCGGATTGAAGAGGCGCTGGGACCTTCGGCGAGGTTCCTGGGATTGAAGGCGCTAAACTACCGGGGATGAAGGAAACTCGGCAACTTGTTGACTTAGTCCATGACTTAGTCTAAGATCGCGACATGGAAGTCAACGTCCACCAAGCTAAAACCCATCTTTCCAAGCTCTTGGAGCGGGTCGCACTGGGCGAAGAGGTGGTGATCGCCAAGTCTGGCACACCCGTCGCAAAGCTGGTACCGATCCATCAGCCGAAGAAGCGAGTCTTTGGCAGTGCCAAGGGCGAATTCACCGTCCCGGACGACCTTAACGAAGGCGACGCAGAGATAGAGAAGCTGTTCGATGAAGGCCGGCTTTTCCCGGAAGATCCTTCCAAGAAATGAAGGCGATTCTCGATACGCACGCGTTCTTGTGGGCGATTGCTGGCGACCGGCGAATGTCGCCGAAGGCGCACGACCTGTTCATCGGCCCGAGTGATCTCGTTCTGGGCGTTGCCAGTATCTGGGAAATTCTGATCAAGGTGCAATTGGGCAAGCTGAATCTTCCTCGGCCCGCCGGGCCCTTCGTGATCAGAAAGCTCGCTGAAAATCGGATCGAAACTCTGCCCATCGCTTTGGATCATTCCCTTGCGTTCGAAGGTCTTCCGATGCACCATCGCGATCCCTTCGACCGGATGCTCATCGCGCAGGCTCAGGAAGAGAACCTGCCCATCATCACAGCCGATCCGGTTTTCTCCCGTTATCCTGTCAAAGTCATCTGGTAAAGTTGCTCGGCTAACAGCTAAGAGCCAAAAGCTAAAAGCTAGGAGCTGCCTTTGTCTCGTCCCAAACCGCTTATCCTGATCATTCTTGACGGCTGGGGATACAGCCCCAAGACCGAAGCCAACGCCATCGCACTCGCCCGCAAGCCTACTTACGACCGTCTGCTGCGCGAGTATCCCAACACCCTGATTCACACTAGCGGTAAGTTTGTCGGCCTGCCCGACGGACAGATGGGCAACAGCGAGGTCGGGCATCTTAACATTGGCGCCGGCCGCATCGTGCACATGGACAGCACCCGCATCGAGCTCATGATTCAGAACGGGGAGTTCTTCTCCAATCCAGTCCTGCTTGATGCCATGAAAAACGCCCGCTCCGGAGGGCGCCGCTTGCATCTTTTCGGCCTCGTCTCTGACGGAGGAGTTCACTCCTACCAGGAGCATCTCTACGCACTCTTGCGGATGGCCAAGCAGAATGGGGTGGATCGTGTCTTCGTACACGCTTTCATGGATGGCCGCGACACCCTGCCGACGAACGGCACGGGGTACATGGAGCAACTCCAGCAGAGGATGCGCGAGTACAACACCGGCAAAGTTGCGACGGTAAGCGGCCGGTACTACGCCATGGACCGCGACCGCCGCTGGGAACGCATCGCCAGGGCCTTCAACGTTATGGTCTGCGGCAACGGCGAGGCTGCGAAATATGTCGACCCGGTGCAGGGAATCAAAGACTCGTACAACAAAGGCGTCACCGACGAGTTCATCATCCCCTTCGTTTGCGTGGACAATCGCGGCGAGGCGCTGGCCACCATCGGTGACGACGACTCCTGCATCTGCTTCAACTTCCGTGCCGACCGTGTCCGCCAGATCACGCGCGCTCTCACTCGGAACAGCGGCCTGAACGATAAAGCCGGAGCCGATCTTCCCGGAGCCGCTGATCTGGATGCTGTCATTCCGCGTGACCGCGCCCCGAACAACCTTCACTACGTCTGTATGACGCAGTACGACAAGAGCTTCTCCCTGCCAGTGGTCATCCCCGCGGAGTCCATGGCGAACATTCTCGCCAACGTCATGGGACAAACCAACCTCCGCAATCTGCGTGTAGCGGAAACCGAGAAGTACGCACACGTCACCTACTTCTTCAACGGAGGCGTCGAACAACCCTTTCCCGGCGAAGACCGCATCATGATCCAGTCGCCCAAGGTCGCGACCTATGATCTAAAACCGGAGATGAGTGCCGCCGGCATTGCCGATGCCGTCGTGAAAGCCACCGAAGACGGCACCTTTGATGTCATGGTTGTGAACTTCGCCAACGCCGACATGGTCGGCCACTCGGGGAAAATCGGACCCACCATCAAAGCGGTCGAAACCGTGGACGCCTGCCTCGGCCGCATTGAAGCTGCGGTCCGGGCTAAGGGCGGGGCGATGCTCATCACGGCCGACCACGGCAACGCGGAAATGATGATCGATCCCGTCACCGGAGGCCCGCACACCGCGCATACCACCAACCCCGTTCCCTTTATCGTGGTTTCCGGCGAGGACAAACGCTTCACGTTGCGTTCCGATGGATCGCTGCGCGACATCTCGCCTACGATCCTGGGCATGCTCGGCTTACCGGAACCGAAAGAGATGACCGGACGCGACCTGCGCGTCCCACTCAACAGATAAGCGTTCCCCTGCGCTGTAGGATTTTGATCGTAAATGAAACTGCTCATCGCCCTTCGCCATCCTTTTGCGCTCTGGACGGCTCCCGACTGGTTCGCGGAACGTCTCCGCCGTGACTTCCCGCAACTTGAAGTCGTCCATCTGAAGGACTACGCCGGCGTTGACAAGGAAATTCAAGATGCCGAAGTCGCCGTTGCCTGGTCGCTCAAGCCCGAGCAGATTAAAGCGGCGAGCAAGCTGCGGTGGGTTCACTCGACGGCGGCTGCTGTTCACCAGCTCATCTTTCCGGAGCTGGTGGAAAGCGAGATCGTTCTCACCAACGCCCGCGACGTCCACGGCCCGGTCGTCGCCGAACACGTGATCGCGTTGATTTTCGCCCTCGCCAAGCACATTCCTCAGGCGGTTCGGCTCCAGCAGCTTCACCAGTGGGGACAGCAAGCGGTCTGGGAAAGCCAGCCGCACCCGCGGGAAGTTGCCGGAGCGACGCTTGGTCTCGTTGGTCTCGGGAGTATCGGACGCTCGGTCGCTCAACATGCATCGGCGCTCGGCATGAGAGTCGTCGCTGCCCGCGAACATCCCGAGAAACCAAGACCGGCCACCGTGGCCGAAGTGTTCGCCGCCTCTGAGCTCCAACCTCTTCTCGCCCAGTCTGACTACGTCGTTCTTTCCGTCCCCGTGACTCCTGCAAGCCGCCACCTCATCGACGCCCCGCGCCTTGCTCAGATGAAGTCAGACGCCTACCTCATCAACGTCGGGCGCGGCTCGCTGATCGACACAAACGCGTTGATCGATGCTCTCCGCAGCCGCCAAATTGCCGGAGCGGCCCTCGATGTCTTCGACAAAGAGCCTCTCGCCCCTGACTCGCCTCTGTGGGATCTCGACAACCTCCTCATCACCCCTCACACGGCGGGACTCACCGATAAACTCTGGGAGCGGCACTACCAGCAGGTTACTGACAATCTGCGCCGTTACCTGGCTCATCAGCCCCTACTCTCTGTGGTCGATAAACATAAGGGTTATTGACTATTCCCCCGCATTTGACACCTTCGTCCGCGCACCATACGATTTTTGTCTCGCATGATTGGGCAAACCATCGCGCATTACAAGATTCTCAGCCGCCTCGGCGCCGGTGGCATGGGGGTGGTATACGAGGCGGAGGATCTCAAGCTCGGGCGTCATGTCGCCCTGAAATTCCTTCCCAAGGATCTCGAGAACGATCAACAGGCTCTCGATCGCCTGCAGCGGGAGGCCCGCGCCGCCTCCGCCCTCAACCACCCCAATATCTGCACCATCTACGAGATCAACGAATTCGAAGGCCAGCACTTCATTGCCATGGAGCTTCTGGAAGGCGCGCCGCTCGACCAGAAAATTGGCGGCAAGCCGCTCCCCGTGGGCCAACTGCTCGATCTCGCGATTCAGACCAGCGATGCGCTCGACGCCGCGCACGCCAAGCACATCCTCCATCGCGACATAAAGCCGGGAAACATTTTTGTCACGAATCGTGGGCAGGCCAAAATCCTCGACTTTGGACTCGCTAAACTGGCCGGCAACAAGGCGCTCGATGCAAACGACGTTACCGCCGCGTCGATGGGAGCACATCTCACCAGCCCCGGCATGGCCGTCGGTACCGTTGCCTACATGTCGCCGGAGCAGGCGCTGGGAGAAGAACTCGATCCCCGCTCCGATTTGTTTTCATTTGGCACCGTGCTGTACGAAATGGCTTCCGGCGTCCTGCCCTTTCAGGGAACCACTTCGGCCGCCATGTTCGATGGCATTCTGCACCGCTCCCCCGTCTCTCCAGTTCGCCTCAACCCGGCCCTACCGGCTGATCTCGAACACATCGTTTCGAAGCTCCTGGAAAAAGACCGCGATCTCCGATACCAGAGCGCTGCCGAACTGCGTAGCGATCTCAAACGCCTTAAGCGTGACACCGACTCTGCTCGCGTGCCCGCAGCTACCACGTCGCAACCGGCTATCCCGCCCTCTCCTTCGCCGCCCTCCTCCCGCGCCACCCAAATCGCGCACGGCGCCAGCGAGCACAAAGTCGGCACAGGATTGATCCTGGCAGTGGTTCTGCTCGTTCTCGCCGCGGCGGGATACGGCGTCTATGCTTTCTTGCACCGCGCCCGACCGGTTCCGTTCCAGAGCATGAACATCACCAAGCTAACTGATACGGGCAAGGCCTTCATGGCGGCAATTTCACCCGACGGGAAATACGTTGTGCACGTCGCCCAGGACCAGGGCCAGCAGAGCGTCTGGATCCGACACATCGCCACCGGCAGCAATGCCCAGATCGTGCCTCCCGTCGAGGCCAATTACACCGGCATCACCTTCACGCCCGACGGCAATTTCGTCTACTTCGTCCGCAACGAGAAGGTCAACCCATCCGTGGGGCAGCTCTATCAAATCCCCGTCCTCGGTGGCAGCCCCAAGCACATCACCACCGACGTTGATTCCCACATAAGCTTTTCACCGGACGGAGCACGGTTCGTCTTCCTGCGCAACTCCTCCAGCAACGGGACGAGTGCCATTTTTATCGCCAACGCCGACGGCACCGGAGAGCACGTGCTCGCCTCCCTCACTCAGCCGGCCTTGTTCCAAGGCGCGCCCTCCTGGTCACCCGACGGCAAGGACATTGCGATGATGCGGGTACTGGGTAAGGGTGGACTGGGTTCGTTAGTCTCGATCGATGCCGCCAGTGGTGCGCTGTCCGATATTGCTCCAGCTTCTGAGGTCGGAATCGTTTCCGATACCGCATGGTTTCCGGACAACTCCGGCATGCTTATCTCCTATGCCAGTCAGAGCACTCGCTGGGATCGCCAGATCGGCTATCTGCCTTATCCCGCGGGCGCGCTCCGCCGGGTGACCAACGATCTTAATCACTATTCGAATTCCTTCAGCGCTACGCACGATGCCCGTTCCCTGGTAACCGTGGCCAGTGATTCCACCAATAACATCTGGGTTATGCCCGTGGGTGGCTCAGCCTCTCAAGCGGCGCAAGTCACCTCGGGCGAGGCTGAAGGGTTCGAACTCGACTGGACCCCGGATGGGCACATCATCAGCATGCCACGCAGTGGAGGAATCGAGTTTGATTCCCGCAATGCCGACGGCAGCGGCGAGACCACCATTTTCAAGGATGCGTGGCCTGGGCAGAATCTCTCGGTTTGCGGCGACGGTGCACACGTCATCTTCATGTCCCTGCACGCCGGCAATTCGGTCAATATCTGGCGCATCGATTCCAACGGCGGCAATCTTACTCAGCTCACGCATGGCTCGCTCGAACAGTCCACCTCCTGCTCTCCCGACGGCAAGTGGTTCGCCTACTCTTCCGCGGAGGGCGGTAAATTCACCATCTGGCGCGCCAATATTGATGGCACTTCTCCGCAACAACTGACCACCATCAGCAGCTATACTCCTGTGATCTCGCCGGACGGAAGATTTATCGCCTACGTTTACGGCGAGGGAAGTGCCGCGTCTTTCCACATAAAAATTGGCGTTATTTCTGCCTCCGGAGGACCGCCACTGCACCAGTTCGATTTGCACTCGGGAACCGAGAGCAAGCTGCGCTTTACCCCTGACGGCCAAGGTATTGCCTACGCGATCACCGATGACCAGGGGGTGGGCAATCTCTGGGCACAACCTATGGACGGCAGCGCGCCCAAGCAACTTACCGATTTCAAAGCCGATCAAATCTTCGACTTTGTCTGGTCTCGCGATGGAAAACAGCTTGCCGTTTCCCGCGGGCGCATCAGCCGCGATGTCGTTCTTCTCACCGACACCGGAAAATAGCGGCGCTGCCCCGGGTGCCCACCGGTCGAGTGTTGCCCATCAGAACGAAAGAAAGCGAATCCTTTATGAACCTTCGTGCCCTTTGAGGTTCGTTGATTCCTGTTCTTCGCCCAAAGACCCGTTATTCCATCAACGCCAGAAACCAGTTGTCGTGAATTGCCCTGATTAGAAACGCCAATCCCAGTACTGTGCTCACAAAGCACGTGAAACCGACGCCGACCCACAGCTCGGTCACCCGCAGGATTCTCTTCTCGGGGCACAAGTTCCGATAGACCTTTGATTCGCTATTGAAATAATCCTTGACTCGCATGTTTAACCCTTTTCCCCGCCTGAGGCGGCCTGATCGAACGTTATTGCAACTGACGCCGCATTCGGAGGTCAACGCTCCCCCCCGGTAGCTGTCGCCGACCGATTGCGGGCGTCAGTTGCCGCTCGCGCCGTGCAGTGCCATGACTCACCGGCGGCCGAGCGAACTTGGCGCGCATCAATTGCGCGGGTCCGGCAGCTGCGGCATCAGCTCGCGCACGTCGATTAACGCGATTCGCCGCTCAGTCACCTCAAGCAGTGAAACCCAGGCGTCGAGCGCATCCTCGAAGCCGCACGATCTCACCGCCTCATGCACGACTCCGCAAAATTGCTCGTCGGTCAAGGCGTCCGCGCTGTCCTGGATCTCTAACAGGATCCTGAACAGCTGTTCGGCCCGTTGCTCGAGCGTAAGGCCCTCCGGCCCCATCGGGACCGCCTCCCACCCACCGTTCCCGTCGGTGTGAACATCACTTGCGAATTTCATGTTTCAGACTCCCCTGTGCGTGATGGCTTGCCGGTGACCAGAGCGCAAAAGAGAAAGGCTTGTCAGGGAACTCGGCGGTGGTGGCAACTTGCACAACCGCGGCAAGAATTCCTCGCCTCTGGCCGGTTTCAGGAGTAGTAGGAGAGAATTAACAACGCAGGACCAGCGTGGACTTCGCTAGGATCGTCAGCGGAGTGGTCGCGACGCGCGCGACCGGCGAGGCCGTCGCTGCATCTTCGATTGCGGCTACCCGTCGCGGCGAAGTCAGCTTAACCGCCCGCGGAGAAGCGGGCGAGTGGGCGTGCGTTTTGGCCAGTACGGCCACGCTCGTATTCCCCGCGATGTCAGGGAAACCCGCGGGCCATACCACGGTGACCACCACCAGTAACAGTAGAGTTAATAGAAAATACTGCCGCATGAAACGCCCCAAAGTGACTGTAAGTTTAGCCCACGCATATCCCCTCGTCAATCGCGAGGTTTACGCCCCAACCCGCTCCTTACCCACTTTGGGACGCAAGTCTCCGCTCATTCGTTGCCTCACCGTCTTTGCACCTTGGTAACTGGAGAGCCTCCGCCCCGGGCGAGAGAATAGTCGTTCCATGGATTCCAAGAGCATCGCGGACCTCCGCAAAAAAGGCCTTGTTTTCTATAAGAAGGCCCGCGCGCGAGCGGCGAAGGTTCCGCCCACCGCTTGGGTGGTCGGCGGCCTTTTCCTGACGGCAGCCGCCTTCATGGCCGTCTACACTGCCATGAGTGCGAAAGACTCCACCCTTCGCCTCAAAGTGCAACACGCTTTCCGCAGCGCTCAGTTGCAAGTCTGGGTGGACGGCGACCTCGCCTACTCTGGCCACCTCGTCGGTTCTGGCAAAAAGAAGCTGGGATTCCTCCCCGACTCGCTGCAGGGGAGTCTTTCCGAAACTCTCGAGGTCCCCTCGGGCGCGCACAAGGTCAAGGTCCGGGTCGCTGCCGATGACGGCACGGTGCAGGAAGACAGCACCGGGGCACAGTTCGTCCGCAATGCCTCACGCACGCTTATGGTCACCGCGAGGCGAAGCGATCTTGCCCTCAATTGGCAGGGAAGCAGTCCCAGCGCCTCTGATCCTCCACCTTTCAGCGCCAGTTGGTTCACCCGCTATGCCAGCGCCCTGATGTTGACGGCCGCCGGTTCTATCATCTCTGCGCTTACCGGCTTCGCGGTGCGCGAACTTCCCGGCCATATTCGCTCCCGCCAACTGCGCAAAACCTAATCGAACGGATCAACCCCAATCGGCTTTTGCGATAATGTCTCCGGAGCTTTCGTTTGCATCGCCCTTTTCTCATCCTTTTTCTCGTCGTTGGCGCGGCTCTGGCCCAAAACCCATCGTCGTCCCCCACTTTTTACAAGGACGTTCTGCCCATCGTTCAGCAGCATTGCCAGTCCTGCCATCGTCCGCACCAGATCGCGCCCTTTCCCCTGGTTACCTACAAAGAAACCAGCAGCTGGGCCGACCAGATTCGCGATGCCGTCCGCTCGCGCAAAATGCCACCTTGGTTTGCCGACCCCTGCTGCGGACATTTCTCAAACGACCCCTCGCTTACCGCCGCCGAGATTTCGACTCTCGCCGCCTGGGCCAATGCCAAAGCCCCCGAGGGGAATCCCAAAGACGCACCCCCGCCACCGCACTGGACCGATGGCTGGAACATCGCTCCGCCCGACGTTGTCATCCCTATGCCCAAGGCTGTCGCTATCCCCCCGCATGGCGACATCGAGTACACCTACGAGATCGTTCCCACCAACTTTGCGGAAGATAAGTGGGTCCAGATGTCCGAGATCCGTCCCTCAAGCCGTGCCCACGTGCATCACGCCGTGGTTTACATTCGCCCGCCTGATTCTCTGTGGCTTCGCGGCGCGCCCATCGGCGTCCCTTTCACCGCCTCCAGCCTCGGCGATGAACATCTTCGCCACGATGCCCACGCCACCACCAGCGACATGCTGCTCGTATACGCTCCAGGCAGCTCTCCCGACCGCTGGCCGGATGGCATGGCAAAATTTGTCCCGGCACACTCCGACCTGGTTTTCCAGATGCACTACACCTCGAACGGGAAAGCCGCTACCGATCAGACCAGTGTCGGTATCGTTTTTGCGAAAACCAAGCCTTCGCAGCGGGTGGTTACCTTGCAACTGGCCAACGACCATAACACCATCCCCATTCCGCCCAACACCGACAATTATCGCGTTGAGGTGCGGGGCACTGTGCCCAATGATGCGACCCTGCTGAGTTTTTTCCCGCACATGCATCTGCGGGGCAAGAAATTTGAATACGATCTCGTCCGTCCCGATAAGACCGTCGAACCGCTGCTGCGTGTGAACTACGACTTCTACTGGCAGTTAAGCTACCGCCTCGCCACTCCGCTGCTATTGAAGGCCGGCACCGATCTCCGCGCCATTGCCTGGTACGACAATTCCCGCAACAACCCGCACAATCCCGACCCCGACGACCCCGTTCAATGGGGAGACCAGACCTACAACGAGATGATGGTGGGATTCTTCGACATCGCCATTCCGGCGAACGTTGATAAGTGGCAGTTCTTCGTCCGCCATTAGCCGGGCGTCTGCACCCGTCTCGTCGCCGCATGCAGCTTACAGAATTGCCCTCACCACTCCGCCATCCGCCCGCACTGCCGCGCCGTTTGTTGCGGTGGAGAGCCCGCTGCAAAGGAAGGCCACTGTCTCGGACACTTCCTTGGGGGTGGCAAACCGCTTGAGCAGGGAACTGGGCCGCGCGCTGTTAAAAAACTCTTTCTCGATGGTCGCCGCGTCGGTTTTCTCTTTCGCTGCCAACTGCTCGAGAAATCCCGAAACTCCCTCCGACGCGGTGGGTCCGACCAACACCGAATTCACTGTCACACCCGTTCCCGCCGTCGTTTCTGCCATCCCGCGCGCAACCGCGACCTGTGCGGTCTTCGTCATGCCGTAGTGAATCATCTCTGCCGGTATCTGCACCGCGCTCTCACTCGAAATGAACACAATGCGTCCCCAACCCCGCTTCTTCATGAGCGGAAGATAATGCCGGCTCAGCCGCACGCCGCTCAAAACATTGACTTCGAAAAACCGCATCCAGTCGGCGTCGGGGATTTCTTCGAACGGCTTTGGCTCAAAAATGCCAAGGTTATTCACCAGGATGTCTACTTCCGGAAACGTCTCGATCGCTTTTCTCGCGCCCTCCGCTGTTCCCAGATCGGCAGCCAGTCCCTCGACTTTTCCGACGCCTCTTAGTTTCTTCAACGCCGCATCAACTCTCTGCTGCGTGCGCCCGTTCACAATGACGGACGAGCCTTCTCCTGCCAGCGCCTCCGCGATCGCATAGCCGATTCCAGCCGTTGATCCCGTCACCAGTGCTCGTTTACCGCTGATTTGTAAGTTCATAGGGATTCGATGCTCTTTGTCCCGCACAAGGTTCCAGCCGGTTTGGCGTGGGAGTTACGCGCCGGCAATTCTGGCTGTGCGACAATCGCAATCATGGCGACTCTTCCTGCCATCTTTTTCGGACACGGCAATCCCATGAACGCCTTGCTCCGTAACTCGTACACCGATGCCTGGGCGCGGATCGG
>Ga0335085_10010350_pt1 | contig 13955 bp, 14 predicted proteins | sample Lox_Sample_45_FD_206712 | JGI IMG/M metagenome (GOLD analysis project Ga0335085, IMG submission 206712) | Soil microbial communities from Loxahatchee National Wildlife Refuge, Florida, United States - Lox_Sample_4.5 | ecosystem: Environmental > Terrestrial > Soil > Wetlands | place: USA...
CCAGGTTGTTGACTTCGGTTTCAGGTTGTCGAGCAACATCGGGAAGGGGTCCAGCATCGGCAGCAGCTCGAACGGCGGCATCAGCCAGACGATGGGGAGTAACAAAGGCGTCGGTGCAGGCTTGTCGATTGGTACCGGCCAGAACAACAGCACCACCGGCCTCGAGGATGACCAGACAACCGATACACACAACCAGACGCAGCTGCACAAGATTTGCGCGTAAACGCCGGCGCGTTCAGCGTGCCGTCGATGTAACTTGAGCGGGCGTGAGCGAAGCATCGCTTACGCCCGCGTTTTTTTGGGGTCGGCGGACTGCACGGGTTCGCTGGTCAAGATGACCCGGATGACATCGCCCCCGGGATGTGATAATGAGCCGGACAGCATTGGTCATCGCAGCGCTGGTCGCCAGGTTTGGGCCCGGCAGCCCTGCCATGGTGGAGGATTTCGGGTACGCGCCGCGCGATACGGCCGCGGTCGAGCGAGCGACCGTCGAGCGTCTCCGTTCTGAGGAAACGGCGTTCATCCTGACATGGCGGCGCGTGTGGGAGCAAACGTTCAACGGCATCCGTCCGGTCCAGGCGAGACTGACCGCGGCGCATTGCCACCCGGACTTCAGCTATCAGGGTGGCTCGCCCCACCTGATCCATCCTGATAGCAGCCCCAACCTCAAGGCGTGGTGTCCGATCTGGGATATCGATACGACGCCCCCCCGCGGCGACGCCCGCCTCGGGATCGACTACGCCCTCCCCCTGTACGCGGAGAATATCCTGCGCAAGCAGCGGGCGGTCGTGTTGCACCATCTCGACTCCGCGGCGGCGATGTTCCCGGCGGACGCCTGGATCGCCGGCCAGCGCGTCCGTATGTACGTCGACCAGCGCATGTTCCCCGAAGCCATTGGCGCCGCGCACGATTGTCGCACCGGCATGGCCTGGTGCGCCATGCTCACCGGGTACGCGTCGTACCAAGCAGGCGACGTGGCCGCGGCGGATTCGGCGTTCGCGCGCGGGCTCCGTGCCATGCCGTTTTCGGACCGCTGCAAATGGAGTGACATCTCCCCGCTTCTGTCACAGCCGGAACGAACGACCTACATGCAGTTGAGCTGCGCCGAACGCGCCACGCTCGACGAGCGCTTTTGGTGGCTCGCGAACCCGCTCATGTCCGAGACGGGAAACGAGCGAAGGGCCGATCAGATCTCTCGCGAAGTGCTCGTCGCGTTGCACTCCGCACTGACCGTGGACGAATGGACCGACTGGCGGCCGCAATTCGGCCGCGTGGTCACCACCGAATTGCTCCTGCGATACGGACGGCCGTCATACTCGGCGTGGCCGGATTCGATGGAAGACGCCGAGCACTTCACCTGGATGGGATTCAGCGACAGCTCGGTGAACACGACCGCCGAGTACCTCGGGCCTCGATTCCACACGGCGCCGCCTTGGCACGCGATCACGGACCCGATGAGCCTGACCGTGGCTGATTGGGCCGGACTCTCGCCCACTTACGATCGTGGCAAGTGGCAACTCGATAGTTGGCCCTGGCCACAGGAGTTTTATGCGCGCGACGCGGGTCCGCTGGTCCCCTTGGACAACCAAACGGCCGTGCTCCGCCGCGATAAGTCGACCCTGGTCGTGGTGGCGACCCAAATGCCGTCGGCGTTCGTGTCGGTCAGCGAGTCGCCTCCATATGTTGGGACGCTCGTGCTGTCGTCCGGTCCTCGAGACACGACCCATTTTCCGCACCGGGGGATCGACATCACCAAGACGGCCGTCCTGGCCGGCTATGCAACCGAGCCCGTGATCGCCAGCGCGGAACTGGTGCCTGCCGGAAATGCCGTGGGCCAGGCGGGTCGCACGCGGTTCGCCCTGACGCCGCCGGCGCCTCTCGCCGAGCTTCGCCCCGGCGAGATGGCGATTTCCGACCTCGTCCTGTTTCAGCCGCCGCCGTCCGATGATTCGATGCCGATGAGCGCGGTGGGTGCGCTGCCGCGCATGCTGGGAACGACGACATTCCACGACCTCAAGAAGCTGGGCGTGTTCTGGGAGGTATACGGCCTCCCGTCGAACGACACCGTCGACGTATCCGTCCGGATCGCGCCGGTGACCACCACCAGCTTGCTGCGCCGGATCGCGGGGCTCGTTGGCCTCGGGGCGGTCGACGCGCCCGTCAAGTTGGAGTGGACAGAGCCCCGGGTCGAGCGGACAGGCCTCACCAGCTACGAGGGGCGTGTTCCGGTGCAGTCACGTTCGATCGTCCTCGGTCTCTCGGCGTTGAAGCCCGGCGAGTACGATGCCGAGGTGAGCGTTCGTCGCCCGGGACAACCGCCGGTGACCTCCCACCGGCGGATCGTGATCCGATAGCGGCTCAACGAGCGGCGGTCAGTCGCCGCCCATTTCTTTCGGCTGCTCGCGAAAGAGGGTCGCCGTTCTCCCAATCACTTGTACTATGTCCGCCGCGACCGCCGCGGCGAGCGCTTGGGCCGCATCCTTCGCCTTGGCGTCCGCCCCCTTCGTGAACTGGACCTTCACCAGCTCCGTCGCCCGAAACGCATCGTCCAGCGACTGCCGAACCGCGTCGGTCAAGCCGTTGTGGCCCACGTGGACGGTAGCGGTGAGGCGGTTGGCCTGAGCGCGAAGGATCGCGCGCTGCTTCGAAGTCAAAGGCACGAGGCTACCGAGGTGGCTTCAAAATCGGGTACGGATTAATGGGCTCTCCGATCCAATACTTGCCGTCGTCGGGCCAGAGCATGATCTGAAAATGCAGGTGCGGAACGTTCTTCGGGGCATCGCCTGTCGTTCCGACGAATCCGAGCGTGTCACCCTTCGTGATGCGCTCGCCCACGGAACGCCCGGCCGCGTAGCGCTCCATGTGGGCGTAATAATAGACAAACCGGCCGGCGGCGTCCGCCGTGTACATCGAGATTCCGCCGAGTTCGCTGGTACTCATGCGGAGGATGCGCCCGTCGTCCGCCGAGAGTATGGGCGTTCCTCGCGGTGCGAGAATGTCGATGGCATTGTGCTTTCGGCCGCCGTCGCGCGGTTCGTCGAACGAGTCCACGAGTTCGGTCGGACGGACGCCCGCGACAGGAAGAACGAGATTCCGTTCCCGGAGGGTGGCGATCGCGGCACTGACCGTGGGGCGGATTGTCGGAACGGCGGTCGTGCCGGTTGTCGGAACGGCGGTCGTGCCGGATTCCGAATTGCGCGTTGGCTCCGGGGACGCGCTTCGAGCGGGACGAGCGGGAGGGGCTCCCCCCATGTCCGGCCGGGGTGCGACAGCCGACGTTGGCGCGTCGAGTGGTACGGGAACAACCGTCGGCGGCGGCTGCACACACGCTGCCGACAGAACGAGTGGAACCACCGCGATGCGTAGGTTCATTGCCTTCTTGACGATCATCCTGCCCCGAGGTCGCGGCTGCACCGGCCCGTGCTTATATTCTTGCTCGTTCCGATACCGACCACAGAGGCATGCATGGAGCACGAGGACCGCTACGTTCCGGCGCAAACACACGGCGGGTGGGGCGTAGCCGCGGGCGTCATACTGCTGACCATCGCGTGCATCGTGACCGTCAGGTACATCCACGTCCGGACGTGGAAACAGCCGACCGACGTGACCTGGCAAACGAAGGGCGATACCATCCGCGGTCATTGATTCGGGGGCGGGTCGCCTCCCCGATGGGGCAGTGAGCCACCCGTTCGTGTATCACCATGCGGCCTCGCTCGACGACGCCGTCCGCGCCCTGGCCCAACCGCGGGCGCTGCCGCTCGGCGGCGGAACGGATCTCCTCACGTTCATCGACGAAGGCCTCGCCGAGCCGGATGTGCTGGTGGATCTCCGCGACATTCCGGGCGCGGCGGATATCGCGACCGGCGCGGATGGATCGATTCGCATAGGCTCGGCGGCCCGACTCGACTCGATCGCGAATCATCCGGGCGTGCGGCTCGACTTCCCGGCTCTGGCCCAAGCCTGCGAAGCGGTCGGGACGCCCGCGATCCGCTCCATGGGAACGATCGGAGGAAACCTCTGTCAACGCCCCCGCTGCTGGTACTTTCGCCGCGGCATCTCGTGTCTCAAGAGCGGCGGCACCGACTGTCCGGCACGGGACGGCGAAAATCAATATCTGGCGATCCTCGACGCGGGCCCGTGCTTCGCCGTGCATCCGTCCGACCCGGCCGTCGCGCTGACCGCGCTCGACGCGCGATTGGAGATCGCCGGCTCACGGGGAACGCGTGAACTCCCGATCGCCGACTTTTATGTGTTGCCGAGTCAACGCGTCGATACGGAGACGGTGCTGGAGCGCGGTGAATTCGTTCTGGCGATCGTCCTGCCTCCGGCGGCGGCGGGCGGGCGCCAGTTCTTCGAGAAGCTGATGCAGCGCGCCACCTGGGACTTCAGTCTGGCCTGCATCGCGGCCACCCGCAGAAAGACGGGTGATGTCCGGTTGGTGCTCGGCGGCGCCGGGCCGAGGCCGTGGCGGGTCAACGTGTCGATCGAAGAAGATGTGGCCGCCGGAGGCGTCGACGAGGATGCCGTGGAGACCCTGATCCAACGCGCCTTGTACGACGCCAAGCCGCTCTCGCGGAACGGGTACAAGCTGGACCTCGCGGCGGCGCTCCTTCGACGCGCCATCGCCGGAATTTCGTAGGTCGGCGCGCGGCGAGCTTCCCGGATCGGGAAACCCGAGTAAATTACTCCCGTTAGGGTGCGGCGTCGCAAGTCGCTGCCACCGCAATAGATCACCGTGTTTGAGCCACGGTCTTGGCTGTCATGGATCGGGCTCGTACGGCGCGTCAACAGTTCAGGTTCAGCCAGACCGGCCCATGACCAGTTCGATCGATTCCCTCATTACGCGAGAATATCAGCACGGGTTCGTGACTGATATCGAGGCCGATACGCTTCCGCCCGGCCTCGACGAGCGGGTCGTCCGCGTCATCTCCGAGCGCAAGGGCGAGCCGGAATGGATGGTCGACTGGCGGCTCAAGGCGTTTCGCCGCTGGCGAACGATGAGCGAGCCCCATTGGCCCAACGTCAAATACGAGCCGATCGACTACCAGGCCGTGCGGTACTACTCGGCGCCCAAGACCAAGAAGCCGCTTGGCAGCCTCGACGAAGTAGATCCGGAGCTGCTCAAGACCTACGCGAAGCTCGGCATCCCGCTCTCCGAGCAAAAGATTCTGGCGGGCGTGGCCGTGGACGCGATCTTCGACTCGGTCTCGGTCGGCACGACCATGAAGACCGAGCTGGGCAAGCTGGGGATCATCTTCTGTTCATTTGGAGAAGCCCTGCGGGAACATCCCGACCTCGTGCGGAAGTACCTGGGCTCGGTCGTTCCCTACAGCGACAACTTTTTCGCCGCGCTCAACAGCGCGGTGTTCTCGGACGGTTCCTTCGTCTACGTCCCGCGCGGCGTGCGCTGCCCCGTCGAGCTGTCGACGTATTTCCGGATCAACGCGGCCGATACCGGGCAGTTTGAGCGAACGCTGATCATCGCCGATGAAGGCGCCTACGTGAGCTACCTCGAGGGATGCACGGCCCCCAAGCGCTCGACGAATCAACTCCACGCCGCGGTGGTCGAGCTGGTGGCGCTGCCCGGCGCGACGATCAAGTACTCGACGGTCCAGAACTGGTTCGCGGGAGACGCCGAGGGCCGCGGCGGCGTCTACAATTTCGTGACGAAGCGCGGCAAGGCGTTCGACGACGCCAAGATCTCCTGGACCCAGGTCGAGACCGGGTCGGCCATCACGTGGAAGTATCCGAGCGTGATTCTCCAGGGCGACAACGCGGTCGGCGAGTTCTACAGCGTCGCCGTGGTGAATCATCACCAACAGGCCGACACCGGCACCAAGATGATCCACGTCGGGCGCAACACGCGATCCAACGTCGTGTCCAAGGGAATCTCCGCCGGCCAGGGGAACAACTCGTACCGCGGGCGCGTGCAGGTGCTCCCCAAGGCGGAGCACGCGCGGAACTACACGCAGTGCGATTCCATGCTGGTGGGCAATCGGTGCGGGGCGCACACGTTTCCGTACATCGAGGTGGCCAACAACTCGGCCATCGTGGAGCACGAAGCCTCGACGTCCAAGATCGGCGAAGATCAGATCTTCTACCTGAAGCAGCGGGGCCTGTCGGCCGAACAGGCCGTGTCGATGATCGTGTCCGGCTTCTGCAAAGAGGTGTTCAAGGAGCTGCCGATGGAATTCGCGCTGGAAGCGCAGCAACTCCTCGGCATCACGCTGGAAGGATCGGTCGGGTAGGACACGCCGCCCGTCGAGCAGACGCTTCGGCACGCCACACTCACGAACTCGTCATTCACGAACTCATGCCCCTTCTCGAAATCCGCGGGTTGACCGCGACCGTCGGCGATACACAGATCCTGAACGGCATCGATTTGACCGCCGACGCGGGCGAGGTCCATGCCATCATGGGGCCCAACGGTTCCGGCAAGAGCACGCTGGCGCAGGTGCTCGCCGGAAACCCCGCGTACGACGTCACGGGTGGATCCGTGCGCTACGACGGCAAGGACCTCCTCGCGATGCAGCCGGAAGAACGCGCCCAGGCCGGCATCTTCCTGGCGTTTCAATATCCGGTCGAAATCCCGGGCGTGTCGAACGCGTACTTCCTGCGCGCGGCGTACAACGAGATGCGAAAGGCCCGCGGCATGGAGGAGGTCGATCCCCTCGAGTTCGCCGACCTCATGGACGAGCGGCTGCGTCTCGTCGACATGGATGCGTCGATGCTCACGAGGTCGGTCAACGCGGGGTTTTCCGGCGGAGAGAAAAAGCGCAACGAGATTCTGCAGATGGCGGTCCTCGACCCCAAGCTCGCGATTCTCGACGAGACCGACTCGGGGCTCGACATCGACGCGCTCCGCGTCGTCGCGAACGGCGTGAACCAGCTGCGGCGCCCCGACAACGCGTCCATCGTGGTCACGCACTATCAGCGTCTCCTCAACTACATCGTTCCCGATTTCGTGCATGTGCTCGTGGCCGGACGCATCGTCCGGTCGGGCACGCGCTCGCTCGCCCTGGAGCTCGAGGACAAGGGCTACGATTGGCTCACGGGTGGCGCGTCCGGCAGTGCGTCGGGCGGGTCGTTCGCGGCCGCCGGCCAGTCGGCGGCGATCGGGGCATGACGCCGTCCGCGGTCGCGGCGCCAGCCGCCGAAGGGTTTCTGGCCGCGTTCGAGGCGGTCGAGCGCGGTGCGTCCGTGCCCGGCCAGGTCAGCGCGAACCGTCGCGCGGCGTTCGATCACCTGAGCACCATCGGCTTTCCCACGACCAAGAACGAGGACTGGCACTACACGAGCGTCGCGCCGCTGCTCGAGCACACGTTCGCTCCGATCACCGCCCGAACGGGACCCGTGGGCCGGGCCCAACTGGTTCCGTTCACCTTCGGCGCCACCTCGTGGCACACGGCCGTGTTCGTGAACGGGCGGTTTTCGCCCGAGCTCTCCGACCTCGGACGGCTCCCGCGCGGTGTTCGAGTCGTCGACCTGGCCGGCGCGTGGACCACCGCTCCTGATCTCGCCGGACGCGTCGGGACCGTGGCGACCGGCCGCGATCAGGCGTTCACCGCGCTCAACGCGGCTTTCGTGTACGATGGCCTGGTCGTCGACGTCGCCCAGGACGTGCACCTCCCGGATCCGATCCACGTGATCTTCCTCGCGACCGCGGACGCCGCGGGCGCCATGACGCACCCGCGGATGCACGTCGCCGTCGGCGCGCGCGCGCGGGCGACGATCATCGAGAGCTACGTGTCCGTCGCGGACGCCTGCTACTTCACCAACGCGGTCACCGAGGTCTCGGTCGGCGAGGGGGCGACGCTTCTCCACTACAAGATCCAGCGCGAGGCGGAGCGGGCGTTTCACGTCGGCACGAGCGAGGCCGTTCAGGCGCGCGACAGCCACTACGTCTCGTTCTCGCTCGCGACGGGCTCGGCCCTCTCGCGCACCAACGTCTACACGACGCTGGCCGGCGAAGGCGGCGGGGCCACGCTCAACGGGCTCTACATGCTCGACGGCACGCAGCACTGCGACCACCAGACGCGCATCGTCCATGCACAGCCCAACTGCTTCAGCCGCGAGCTCTACAAGGGCATTCTCGATGGCCGGTCGCACGGCGTCTTCAACGGCAAGGTCTACGTCCACCCCATCGCCCAGAAGACGGACGGCAAACAAACCAGCAAGACGCTGCTGCTTTCGGAGCACGCGCGGGTGGACACCAAACCGCAGCTCGAGATCTTCGCGGACGACGTGAAGTGCACCCACGGCGCGACCGTCGGCCAGATCGACCGCACCGCGCTCTTTTACATGAAAAGCCGCGGGATCGCGACCGAGACGGCCCGCCGCTTGCTGACGTATGCCTTTGCCGCGGATGTCCTCGAAACCCTCGACGTCCCCGAAGTGCGAACCACCCTGGAGCGCGTGACCCTGGAACGATTCACCGGCATGGACGCGACCCTCTGACCCGTGGAATCTCTCGACGCGCTCTACCAAGAGCTCATTCTCGAACACAACCGAAAGCCCAAGAACTTTCGCGTGATGGACGACGCCGACCAGACGGTCGAAGGGCGCAACCCGCTCTGCGGCGACGAGTTGACGGTCTGGCTCAAGTTCTCGGGCGACCACATCGACGACGTGAGCTTTCGTGGAAGTGGGTGCGCGATCTCCAAGGCCTCCGCGTCGCTCATGACCAGCGCGGTCAAAGGAAAGACGCGCGCCGAAGCGCTCGACCTGTTCGAGCGCTTCCATCGGCTCGTGACGGGCCAGTTGCCCACGGATGAGGAACGGGCCCTGGGCCCGCTTCGCGCGCTCAGCGGCGTCTCGCGGTTTCCCCTCCGCGTCAAATGCGCCAGCCTCGCGTGGCACGCGCTCAGGTCAGGCCTGATCGCCGAGCCCGGAACGGTGCCGGAAGTGAACACGGAAAAGCCATCCGAAGGAACGGATCCGGCCGTCGGGCCGCATCCGACGGCGTAGCGGAACCGGAGCGAAGCCGTGACCCTCGTCGATCGCGCCGATTTTCCGCTCCTCGCGGGCAACCCGGGGCTGCACTACCTGGACTCGGCGGCCACGTCGCAGAAGCCGCGCGTGGTCCTCGACGCCATGCGCGACTACTACGAGCGCGACAACGCGAACCCGCATCGCGGCGCCTACGACCTCTCGGCGCGCGCCACCGAGCGGTATCACGCGGCCCGCGAACGCGTGGCACGCTTTGTCGGCGTGCGCGACTCGGCCTGCGTGATCTTCACGCGCGGCACCACCGAGTCGCTCAATCTCGTCGCGGCCACCTGGGGACGCGCGAACGTCGGCGAGGGCGACGAGATCGTGATCACCGGGCTCGAGCACCACGCGAACTTCGTCCCGTGGCAACAGTTGGCGATCGAGCGCGGCGCCGCGCTCCGCGTCTGCCGCATCACGCCCGACGGCCGGATCGACCTCGAGCACCTGGCCGTCCTGACCTCGGCGCGCCCAAAGGTGGTCGCGTTCAGCCACGTCTCCAACGCGCTCGGGACGATCAATCCCGTGCGAGACATCGCGGCCCTCGCACGAGGCGCAGGCGCACTGGTGGTGTGCGACGGCGCGCAGGCGGCGCCCCACCTCCCGCTCCACATCGACGAGCTGGACGTCGACTTCTACGCGTTCAGCGGGCACAAGATGCTGGGGCCGATGGGAATCGGCGTGCTGGCGGGTCGGCGCGCGATTCTCGAGCGGATGCCACCCTATCAAACGGGCGGCGACATGATCGAGATCGTGGACGACGATCGCAGCACGTGGAACGTACTCCCGCACAAATTCGAGGCCGGGACCCCGAACGTCGGCGACGCGGTCGGCCTCGCGGCCGCGTGCGACTACCTGGACGCCGTCGGCATGGAGCGCGTACGCGAGCATGAGCGCACGCTGATGCAGTGCGCGCTCAAGCGATTGGCCGCCATCGAGGGCGTCCGCCTCTATGGCCCGGAGCGGCTGGACGATCGCAGCGGAGCCGTGAGCTTTACGCTCGAGGGCGTCCATCCCCACGACCTCGCCACGATCCTCGACGGCGAGGGCGTGTGCGTCCGGGCCGGACACCACTGCGCCCAGCCGCTGATGCGCCGTCTCGCGGTGCCGGCAACGGCGCGCGCCTCGTTCTCCATCTACAGCACGCCGGAGGACATCGAGGCGCTGGGACGCGGCGTCGAGAAAGCGCGGGACATGTTCCGGTGAGTTGAGGCCGGCGCTGATGCGTATCCTGATCTCCGGCGCCGGGATCGCGGGACCGACCCTCGCCTACTGGTTGGTCCGCCACGGGTACGAGCCGACCATCGTCGAGCGGGCGCCGGAGCCGCGCGCGGGCGGCTACATCATCGATTTCTGGGGCGCCGGGTTCGACGTCGCCGACCGCATGGGCCTGGTGCCCGCGATCCGAGAGGCCGGGTACACCGTCCAGGAAGTCCGCGTCGTCGACTCGCTCGGCAAACGCGTCACCGGGTTTCCGGCCGGCGTGTTCGACCGCTTGACGCACGGGCGCTACGCAAGCCTCCCCCGCGGAGAGCTCTCGAGGACGCTCTTGTCCGCGATCGAGGGCAAGGTCGAGATGATCTTTGGCGACAGCATCGCGGGACTGCGGCAAACGGGCGGCGCCGTACAGGTCACGTTCGAACATGCCGATCCGCGAGAGTTCGATCTGGTGGTGGGCGCCGATGGATTGCATTCGCGCGTGCGCGACCTCGCCTTCGGCCCGCAACCCCGCTTTGAGCGGTACCTGGGCTACAAGGCCGCGGCGTTCGAGATCCCGGGGTACCGGCCGCGCGACGAGCTGGTGTACGTCATGTACACGGAAGTGGGCCGGCAGGTGGTGCGGTTCGCCATGCGGGGCGATCGCACGATGTTTCTCTTCACGTTCGCGGACGAGGATGCCGCGGACGAGGATGCCGCGGACGCGGCTGACGTGGCGGCCGTCCGCGCCCTGGTGCGGCGGCGTTTCGCGACGAGCGGGTGGGAGGTGCCCCGCATTCTGGACGCGCTCGACGGATGCGACGACATCTATTTCGATCGGGTCAGCCAGATCCGCATGCCGGCCGAGCCCGGGTCGTGGACCCGCGGACGCGTCACCCTGATTGGCGACGCAGCGTCGTGCGTTTCGTTGCTCGCCGGCCAGGGTTCCAGCTTGGCGATGGTCGCCGCGTACATCCTCGCGGGCGAGTTGCATCGTGCGGGGGGCGCCCTGGATGACGCGCTCAGGCGATATCAGAGCCTGTTCGGGCCATTCGTGCTGAGCAAGCAGAACGCGGCGCTCCGCCTGGCGGGCACGTTCGCGCCGAAATCGAAGTTCTCGTTATTCCTTCGCAATCAGATCTTCAGCCTCATGCGCGTCGGGTGGATCGCGAACTGGGCGGCGGGTCGCGATCTCGTGGATCGGATCACGCTCCCGGACTACTGATTCCGGCCTCGGGCCGGGGTCGGTTGCGCACGCGAGGAGCGTTCAACCCCCCGGCCGCGGCTCGACCGCGACGGCAAACTCGTTGGAGACCCGGTGGCCGAGGCGGAGCGGGTTGCCCTGGGTGTTGACGACGTCGTCCCACACCATCCGATACGTGCCGGGCAGGTCCGCCGTGGCGAATTGGGGCACGACATTGGCGCCGGGATAGCCGCCGAACACGAGGATCGCGGTCTGGTAGGCCTGCCCCGGAGCGACGGCGATGGGCGCGCTCGCGCAGCTCGCGGTGACGGGGGACCACACGCTTTGCCACTGGCCGGCCGTCAGCTTGTCGAGTTCGAGCGGGGCCGAGCCCTGGCAGTTCGCGAAGAGCACGGTGTCGCCGGATCGGTTCGTGAACTGTACGTGAATCGTGCCGGCGTACCCGAGATTGCCCGCGATGAAGGTGTAGGCCAGCGAGTCGGTCTGAAAATTGGCGAGCGTGTCGCGCGCGACGTCGGGCTGAATCGGCGCGAACGTCGATTCCGCGCAGCCGGTGGCCAGGACCACACCCAACCCCAACCCCAAGCCCGCGACGGCCGCGGAATACCGCGTTCGGCAGAATCGATGGCGCCGCATAGGTTGCCTCGGGTCGCGAGCGTGGCGGAGCCACGCGGTCCGCCTCATAGGTAACCACGCGGAACCGGAGCGGGGTCACTCAGGCGGGTCCGGGCGCCTCCGCGATGCCGCTCCATGACGCGCGGACGTTGCTGATTGCACACGAGTCCATTTGGCCTTATATTGTGGTCCATATGAGCCCTCGTGCGCGCGACCCCGCGGCGGACATCGTTCGTCTGTTCAACGGGCCAAAAGAGTTCCGCGGGCCCGGCAAGGTCGCCGAGCCGGCGGCTCCTCCGTACGATGTGGCCCTGCACCGCATGGTCGAACGCGGCCTCAAGGCCTCCGACCTCGAGGGCATCGCGCACGTGATCGGCGCGACGCCGGGCGCGGCGAATGATGTCCGGCGCGCCGTCGTCCCGGATTCCACGTGGAAGCGTCGCAAGGGGAAGACGCTGTCACCCGCTGAGAGCGACCAAACGGCGCGCCTCGCCCGAATCACCGCGCTCGCGCTCGATGTCTGGCACGGCGACCTCGATTCAGTGCGTGAGTTCCTCGGCGCGCCCCACCCGGAGCTCGACGGCGTGCGCCCGGTCGATGCGCTGCGGACCGACGCGGGCACCCGGCTGGTGGAGGCGCTCCTCGACAAGCTGCGGCATGGCCTCCCCGTCTGAGCGCACGCTCGACGAACCACTCCGGGTATTCAGGCTGTACGACCCGCGCTTCGCTCCGCTCGATGCGACAGGCGCGCACACGTACGGTGGGCGATGGAACACCCCAGGCAGCGACGTCGTCCACGCCGCGATGAGCTATGCGGGCGCGATCCTCGAAACGCGCGTCCACGCCAACGTCCGGCGGCCGCCGCCGCGCGAGATCGCGGTGATCACGCTGCCGCGTGGTAGCCGGATCGCGGAGCTTGTGGCCGGCGACCTTGCGGGCTGGGACGATCCCGGCCAGGCCGCGAGTTGCGCGGCCGGCGACGCATGGCTTGCCGCGGCGCGCTCGCTCGCGCTCATCGTGCCGAGCAAAGCGGGTGCGCCGCTGGAACGGAACATCGTGCTCAACATGGGCCACGCGGATGCGCGACGCCTGCAGGTGACGACGCTCGGCGCGGTGCCGTGGGATCTCCGGCTCTTCCCGGCCGCGGAACGGGCGGCCGCCGCCACGCCAAAGAGGAAACCGGCCGCGTCCCGTAAGAAGAGGTGACGCCGCCGACCGCCGCGCTATGCGTCGCTGTCACGCCGGTCCACCCGAGGGTTGGCGAGCATGCGGGCAGTGGCGCCGCATCACGGACGAATGGCACTTCAGCGAGTTCCAGGGATAGGTCATCACCAGGCGGTCTTCGTCCAGATCTGCAGGAAGCCGCACGCGGGAATCCCTCCCGAAAAGGATTCCGGGTCGAGCGCCCTCAAATTCTCGTTTGACGTTATGGCCATTGGATTGAGGATGAAGCGCGGCTGGGAGGCCCCGCCGAGCGGCTGGCCGTTCCGTCCGCCGGTCATGGCCGGCATCATCGTCAGCGAGTCCAGCGGGAGCGACGGAAACCCAGTGTCGCCGATCAAGTAGTTCCAGGGGGCCCGGCCAATCCACACGATACGGGTTACCCAGGCGCCCGTTTGCCATTCCGGCGGCACCTCCCGGATGTCCCGATAGACCTCTACCGCCATCACATCCGACAGCTTGAGCAGCTTATCTATATCTGTTGCCTGGTTCCCGTTCCACTCCATCATCATGCCAAAGAACGAGCGCCGATCGATGCTGGCATAGAGGCATTGCCGTCCGGACGAGGACACGAGATACTGGCCATTCGCGGCGGGAATCGCCGGCGGGCTCCAGCCCGAGAAGGGGTTGTCGACGGGATGGGGGATCGATCCAGTCAGGAGGATCCCGGGAAGCGTGCCCAGATTTTCGCTTAGGAGCTTCCCGGAATGTTCGATCTCCCATCCACTTA
>Ga0335085_10010351_pt1 | contig 13955 bp, 18 predicted proteins | sample Lox_Sample_45_FD_206712 | JGI IMG/M metagenome (GOLD analysis project Ga0335085, IMG submission 206712) | Soil microbial communities from Loxahatchee National Wildlife Refuge, Florida, United States - Lox_Sample_4.5 | ecosystem: Environmental > Terrestrial > Soil > Wetlands | place: USA...
CCTCGGAGCCACGTTCTCCGGCGGAGCCCACAACCGCTGCCGGAGCCGACAGAGCACCTGCGCAGTACCCATGAGATTCCTGGTTATTGGATTGCCGCCGCCGACGGTGAGATCGGCCCTCATTGACGACAAGACTTGGCTCATTACTTATCTGGTGATTGACATTCGGTCCTTGCTGCTTGGCAGGTACGTCTTGCTCAATCCCGCCCGTATAAAAAAATTGATCGGCGCAGCGGACACTTAGTAACCGATCTCCGGCGCGATGCGATACAGACCGCGCCGGTCTATGACATCGACAAGGTGGTCGATCGGAACATTGAAATGCGTTTGTTTGAGCATTACACGCGTAAGAAGTACTGGGTGTAGCCGCGCCAGCCGCCAAGCGCCGACGTTGGCCAAGTGACCGGACCGGCCATCCGCTCCGGGCGAATTGCGGACCTAACCTTGTTCCATCGGAACTGCGGAGCTGGCCGTAGGTCGGTTTTCGTGTCGCCTCGTTTCGCCAAAGACGGCGCTGTGGCATGCTTTCTTTCGGGAGGAACGGCGTGTGACAATTATTTCGGTGGACATCGAGGTAGAAACTGGCTCCGGGATCTCCGTACATGATCTCATGCCGAAGTTGGCCGAGACGTTAAAGGCCTCTCGCATACGAAATGGCTTGGTGAGTGTGACCGCACAACACACCACCACCGCCATATTCATTAATGAACACGAGGAGCGCTTGCTGGACGATTTGCGCCGGTTCCTCACTCGGCTGATTCCGCCCCAGGACGTTTACCTGCACAATGACATCGCCTTGAGAAATTGCCCGCCAGAAGAGCCGGAGAATGCCCACTCGCATCTGGCGGCCATACTGCTAGCCAGTTCGCAGACGATTCCCTTGGCGGACGGAAAGCTGGCGTTGGGACAATATCAGTCGGTGATGCTATGCGAACTGGATGGGCCGCGCCGGCGGACTGTGCGGGTGCACGTATTTGGCGAGTAGGTCAGATGGCAGTGTGGCATGGCGAACGCTACTTTTCAGGGCCTGGTCATGGGGAGACGCTCTTTGTTTTGGGAGGGTTGAGGATAAGCTTTGGGGGAGTACATCTGCCGCGGTTCATCTATTATGGCATCATGTTTGGCGGCAGTGTGGTATTAGGTGAATGCATATCTTGCGGGGTTGATTATGGGAAGCAAAGCAATGAGATTAGCCGCACTGGTTGGCGGCCTGTTTCTGGCCGTGGCAAGTCCTTCTGGTTTTCCGGCGGCGGCGGCCGATTCGCTGGAGCAGGCGGTGTATCGAGGAAGGGTGCTTTTCATGACGGCCACCTTCGGCGGCGGCGGCCGCCACTGCACTACCTGCCATAAAGAGGGCGGAACGGCTATGAGCGAATTACCCGATGGAAGGAAGTTCGCGAGCCTCAGCAATGCCGCGGCGATTTTTCCCCGCTATGACGCAAAGACCCGTCGCGTGAAGACGCTGCCGGATCAGGTGCAGGCCTGCGTGCGGAACGCATTGCAAGGGACTGCACCTGCGTTCGAAAGCCCCGAGATGACTGAACTGGTGAGCTACATCACGTCCTTATCCGAGGGGAAGCCTATCGAGATGGATGGCAAGCCGCGGTAGTCCTGTTGGGCATTGTAGGCGCGATCATTGCGCCGGCGCCCGCTCCGCAACTGCGGTCAACAAGTCTGCGGCTTCCTGCGGGCTCCCGAACTGCTCATGGTAGAGCTGCGCATACAGACCCCCGCGGCTCAGAAGTTCGTGGTGCTTGCCCACGTCCACTACCCGGCCATTCTCCAGCACCACGATTCGGTCGGCATTGAGAATGGTGGACAGCCGATGGGCAATGACAATTGAACTGCGCCCACGCAGCAGGCGGGCGAGGGCCTGCTGGATGCGGCGTTCGGCCAGGGAGTCAAGGGCAGAGGTGGCTTCATCGAGCAGTAGGATGCGCGGATCCTTGAGAAAAGCGCGGGCGAGCGCCAGCCGTTGTTTTTGACCTCCGGAGAGCACCGCGCCGCGTTCACCGATCTCAGTCCACAACCCCTCCGGCAGCTCCTCGACGAATTCGCGGGCATTGGCGGCATCCAGCGCGGCGAGGATTTCGTCACGGCGGGCGTCGGATTTCGCGAGCAACAGGTTCTCCTGTACTGTGCCGGAGAACAGGATTGTCTCCTGGTTAACGATGCCGATATGGCGGCGCAGGGAGGCGAGTTCCAAATCGCGCAGGTTATGCCCGTCGATGAGTAGCCGGCCGTGGGTTGGGTCGTAAAAGCGCGGAATGAGGTTGGCGAAGGTGGTCTTGCCGGCACCGCTCGGGCCCACCAGCGCAATGGTTTCGCCGGGAGCGATCTCGAGGTCGACATCGCGCAAAACCGGGTTGTCTGTTTCATAGCCAAAGGTCACGCTCTGGAAGGTGATGGCGCCGCGGCAGTCCACCAAGCGCCGCGCCGTAGGGCATTCAAGGACATGGGGCTGTGTGTCGAAGTATTCGAAGATGCGGTCGATGGCGGCTAGGGAGTTTGATAACACTACACTGAGGTCGGAGAGCCGTTGCAAGGGAAAGTAGAACATCCCGAGGTAGAGCAGGAACTGGGTGAGCTCGCCCACGGTGAGCTGCCCGCCAATGATCTGATAGGCGCCATACCATACAACCAGCACCGGCGCGGAGTGCACCACAAAGCCCACCATCATTTCATTCGCGGCAGTGTAGCGCACCGAGTAGAGGATCTTGTTGAGCAGCTTGTTGGCGTGGAGCGCAAACAGTTGTGCCTCCTGCGGCTCATGGGTGAAGCCCTTCACGACCGACATTCCCGCCACCTTTTCGTGCAACCCGCCGGATAATACTTCAAGGCGCTGTTGCGCCTCCCGAGTGGAAAGGCGGATCTTAGGGCCAATCAGGCGCAGCGATACCACGTAAATCGGCATCAGGGTCAGTGATACCAGTGCCATCATCGCGTGGATGGAGAATAGGATCATCAGCAGAGCGACCAGCAGGATGCTATCCATCCATACATTGGTAAGCGCAGAACCAACGAAGTTCTGCGCCAGGCTGATGTCGCTCACCACCCGGGTGACGATGGCGCCGGTTTGATTGCGCTGGAAGAAGGCGTGTGAAAGACGCTGTAGGTGGTCTAACAACGCGACGCGCAGGTCGCGTATCATACGATGACCGGCGATGGCGGCGTAGACGCTGCGGTAGTAGGTGGCTACCATCCAGACCAGGTTGAGGATGAGTACACCCAGGACCAGGAACAGGATGTCATGGTGGCGCGCAGTGGTAGCGAGACCCGGCTTGAGTACCACGTCGTCGAGCATCACCCGCAGCATCCATGGGAATACCAGCGGTACCGTAAACCTCAGCACGCCTGCCGCAGTGGCGAGGGCAACATACCTCCAGTAGGGTCTGATGTAGGCAAGAAACCGCCACACCGGCGCGAGGCGCTGGTCTCGCTTCAGATATCGGGCGCGTACTGAGTCACCAAGCAGGTTCTTGACATCGATTATACGCGCGGCACTGACATCCACCTCCGGAAAACGCGAAGCGGCTTGTAAATGCCTTAGGGTGTCTGCGGTCAGTTGGCGTGGCAGATGGCGTTGCGAGATCGGTCCGATTGTCAGCATATCCAGATCGAGATCCAACACCAGCACCACGCGTTCTGGTTCGGCGGCGCTGTCCGGCAGCGCGGCGCCGATCTGGTAGATATCGCTCCAGCGTTCAAAGAGGTAATGACGGCCATGGCTTCGCAGTAATCCCTCGCTAAGGTAACGAGGTGCGTCCGCGGCAACACACAGGTGGTAGAAAATCATGGCTGTTCGGATTGGGTTGCGCGCATCCGTCAGGGAATGGGGTGCGCTGTATGCTTATCGATGGTGAACCTTGAGCTGCCGACCAATCTGGCTATCTTCAGCCTGATTGTCAATATCTGTAGACACTGGATGTGAATTGTATGTAAATCCCGAGCAACGTGGCCACAACAGTCGCCGTCTCGCTTCGTCGCGCGCGCCGGCTGCCAGGTCGGCCATGATCTACTTTGAAGCGAATGGCGCCGGCGGTACGCCCACAAATGGGGACCTGACGAAAGTCAGAGATGGGCGCGGGTGGCCCTATTCGTTAATCATGGTGGCAGGCCCGACCTTACCAGCCGCAGGCGACCATGGCCAAAATCCTTCTACGCAAGCTCGCCAGGCCCGCGACCACTTCAAGGGCCGCGTGGCCGGCCGTTATTATCTGTAACTCGAAGGGAAGTCCTTGAGCCATTGGCTAACAAGAATAGGGCAGTAATGGATGACTGAATCCCTCGGAAATCGCCTGTCAGAGCCTCGCCACCTGTGCGCGTTGCTGGCGTATGCGCTGATTGGGATACCACGATCATGCAGGTACTACCGTGAATAGCTATTTATCTATTACTGCGGCGAATGGTAGCCAAGGACGGCGCCCGCCGCCTGGTGGACGAGGTGCCGGCGAAAATCCATCCACCAGGATGTGAAGGGCATTGTCAACTTTATCGATACCGGGAACGGTAGAAAGATGCCAGTGTTTCTCAGGTACCACGCGGCGAGGGCCGCAAGATTGAGACATCGCAATTCAGCTGACCCGAGCATCAGCACCAGAATTGCGAACTGCTGATCAATCCGTAGGGCCCGACATGAATAAGCCCATATTATGATCACCGTCGACAAAATCATGTCGCGCCGGGTATTGGACGTGGACATGGACGTCACCGTCAGCGAAGTACGCGAAATCTTCAGGCACGCCCACTTCCACCATATACTGGTGAAGGACGGTGAGCGGCTGGTCGGGATTGTTTCTGACCGGGACCTGCTCAAGGCGGTGAGCCCCTTTGTAGGGAGCGGCGACGAGCGACCGCGCGACCTCGCCACTTTGAACAAACGCGTGCACCAGATCATGACCCGCAAGCCGATCACTATCTGCGTGGACGGCAGTGTGCTGGCGGCGATCCGCTGTTTCATCGAGCACGGCATCTCGTGCCTGCCGGTAGTCAACAAGGACGGCAGCGTGGCCGGGATACTCACATGGCGCGATATTCTCGTGGCGATCGCTGCCACGGCGGATCATCCGAACCCAAACTAGCCAATGGCCACTCCACGCATAGTTCCTGCGATACGCGAGCGAAAGCCCGGTCACGTAGCCGAAGTACGCCTGCAGTGCTAAGAAAGCTGCAGATAAGGGCTCGATAGTCACCCCTAGTTGAACGCTATCGCGCCGACCGGGACGGCCTTTAACAGATTGATATTCATCGTTGGCCACGCATGCCTTTGGCGTCGGGGGCAGTCTCTGTCGTGCGCAGATGCAAGGCAGTGCCGGCGCTGGGCTGCGAGCGGGAGGATCAGCGGTCGGGCGCCGACCTGATGTAGGCGCTGGCCTGAAGGTGCGGTGGGCGACGGCAGCACTGGCGGTGCTGATCGTCTTGTTTCTTTTGTATCCCGTCGTTGCTTATGCTGGCGCGCGGCCTGGACCGCCACTGCTTCACTTCGTAAGGTCCTGTCGATCTAGGCGGCAAGCGATCTTGCCTGCCAGGACCAGGGTTTCCTGGGACTGCGTATTGCCGACGGCAAGGCAAGAAAAGCTGGAAGCGGTGCGGCTGCCGTTACATCGCCTCCTTGATCCCATGCCGTAGAAGCCAGACGTTTATGGGATAGCTGGTGACGAAGCCGACGGGCATTGGCCATTGCGTGACCAACCAGAACACGGGATTGGTCTTGTCCAGGTCGCGACCGAAGATATACGTTGAGATTGCCATACCACCGTACATGCCCACCTGCCATGCCGTGAGCGAAAAAGTGTCGGCCTTGATCGCGGCGACTACGGCCCGGCCGGCGGCGAGCAACTTCATCGGCTTGATTAACCAATACTGGGAAATGATCCAGAGGACAAAGGCACAGGCATAGTCGATCAGCTCAGTCTGAGCAAAGGGGGCGGCCAAAGACTGTGAACGGGAAGGCGAAGATTAGCCATTCGGCGATGATGTCACCCAAAGTGCAGCAGCTGCCGCAATGAAGGATACTTACGGCGAGGCTCTGTCAGTGGGGCTTGGCGAGTGGATGTCCGGCGACGGCATCGGGGCGGCCGGTTCTAAGGTAGAGCCAAAGCGCAAGCGGACCGCCGTACAGCGCGCTGACCGGCCAGGCCACGTTCATGATTATCATTGGCTGGCAGTGTCCTGACAGGGTATCCAGCAGACACAGAGCCGCGGTGCTCAGCGAAAGGATGGCGAGGATCGTGAGCCAGGGTGGGACGGCCATGTACGCGTCGCAGGACAACCACGTTGCCGCGAGTGATCAGCCCGGCGTGTGGTTCACCGTGTAGTGAATAGTCATGACCCGGATGAGCCCTCGGCGGCACAGGAAGCTGTCGGCGCCGTCGCATACACGGGCACCACGCCCGGTGGCGGTCCATTCAAGAAATGCGATGTCGCCCTCCACGCTGCGTTGACTATAGTGGTACACCGCAGCCGGCACCTGGTGTGCCAATAATGTCGCGGCGGCGCGCACGCCATCATGGCCTTCGAAGCGGCCATAGCTGGTAAGCAGCACGCAGTCTGGTGCGAAATTGGCGGCAATGTCACCTTCCACATCGCCTCGTTCGGCGCGGCCGAGATGATCATTGAAGATTTGTTCAGTGGTTCTGGTCATTGGGGAATTGGATTATTCTACGTTGAGATGGATGACGGCGCGCTGCCCGAGGGCCGCGTGATTATCATTGGTTGCGGCAAGGACAATGGTGTGGTTGCCCGGGTCGAGCGGCTGGATCTGGTAAATGCCGGACATCCGGTAGACAATAACGGATCTGCCGTTGTCGATGCGAATACTGATCTGATTTCCCAGTACATCGCCTTCCGCGCGGTATTGCAACTCCACCGGCTGCTTTGAGCTGACAGTCCCGCCATCTGGAGGGCGGATGACGATGATTGGGTCCGCGACGATACCGGCGGCGCCTCCGGCCCCGCGGGTATCGTTCATGCTGGTCCCATCGGCGGTTCCTTGTTGGTTCTGACCGCCGTTGTCTTGGTCGCCATTATTCTGGCCGCTGCCGTTTGGGTTGCCATTGAAAGGGCCCCCGTTCACACCGTTGCTGTTTTTGCCGGGCATGTTGTTGGGGCCATTGTTTTGGCCGTAGCCGCAGGCGGCGAGCAGCGTGCAGGTCAAGATGGCGATGACGATCCTTTCCATGGTGTCCTCCGGAAGCCTGAAAATATGCGCAAGCACGACGATGCCGTTTAAGTTGAAGAGCCGGCGCACGTTGCGCCTTCAGGATAAAGCCGAGGGCCGCTGCGGGGAGCGGCTGGAACCGCAGACTTGTACTATTCTATTCCCGTTGGCTGGAAGTGTTGAGCGCTTCTTGCACCGCCGGTTGAATGTAAACTAACTACCATGGTGACGCGCCGATTGCGGGCGCGGCCGGATGCGCTGTCGTTGGCGGCGAGGGGTCGGGTGTCGGCATAACCTGTGGCAGTAAGCCGTGAAGGGGCGATGCCGCGTTCAATGAAATACCGGGTGACGGCGGCAGCGCGGGCGGTGGAGAGTTCCCAGTTGGAGGGAAAGCGCTCGGTATGTATGGGGAGATCGTCCGTGTGGCCCTCCACCGATACCGCATAATCATTCTGCGCCAGCAGTCGAGCCAGCCGGTCAAGCACCTGCGTGCCGCCGGGCTTGAGTATGGTACTGGATTCGTCAAACAGCAGGTCATCCTTGATGACTAGGTCCGCCTCGCCCGGGCGTCGCAGCATTTCGATCTGGCCGCGAAGATCAATCGGCAGGGTGAAGTTGCTGTCGGGGGGCGCGGCTGGCGACAGCGTATGCGGTGTGACATGATTTAACGCTAATAGCAGCACGAACAGGGTGATCAGCAGGGTAAGGAGATCAACGAAGCTAATCAGCCACCCGCTGTCGTTTTCCTCGCCGGCGCTATGGTCGGAAAGATCGAGCAGCAGCGGCATTGGTGGGTGGGGCGGCTGCGAGGGCAGGTCAGGCGGCCTTGGCGAACGCATCGGGACTCTCGCCGTTTTCGAATTGCGACAGGTACATGCCCAGGGCCTCGTTGATCACCATCGGATGGCGACGCTGGTGCAGCAGGATCACGCCCTCGAGGATGAAATTCATGGCCAGAACTCGATGCTGGATACGCCGCTCCGCCTTCATCGCCAGAGGTTTGAACACCATGTTTGCCAGTACCAGGCCGTAAAGGGTAGTGATGAGCGCAAAGGACATGCTGGTGCCAATTTGCCCCAGGCCTGCCCCAGCCAACCCACTAAGCATCTGCATCAGGCCGAACAAAGTGCCGAGCATCCCGAAGGCGGGGGCGAGGCCGGCCATTGTGCGCAGGATGTTGGCTTCGCCCTGCTCCTTGGCGCGTACACCGGTGATCCGCCACTGCAGGGTCTTGATGATGTCGTGAATCGGCTCCTGGTCCAGCACCAGCTGTGCGCCGGTGCGCAGCAGCGGATTGCCTACCAGCGCGATCTCCTGCTCCGCCGCGCCGAGATTGCCGAGCCGGTACCAATGCGCGATGTTGAGGAGGTGGCGGACCTCCTTTTCCATCTCGATTGGTTCGTCGCGCAGCATTCGTCGCAGACCCTTGAAGACCGAGAGGACGTCGCGTATCGGCCGGCTTACCAGTGTTGCGGTGAGGGTACCCCCGACGACCATGATTAGCCCGGGGAAATTGAGCAGCGCTGGCACCTTCAGATGGGCCAGTAGGGTGGATGCCAGTAGTACCACCAGTCCGCCGAAGAGGCCGATGAGTGTGGATTGGCGGGTGTCAATCAAACGCTTCATGCTATGTACCTCAGCAAGAACCATACCCGGTGGTGCGGCACCCCCGTTCCCGGGGCTGCGGGCGACAAACCTATCCGGCGCGGCGGCAAGCATTGCCGCGCCGGTGGCAAGCCGTTGCCGAGGCTATTGCCCCAGTGCCGGGGTGTTTCGGGCCAAATAGAAATAGATGGTGGCGTTGACCAGCGCCAGGAAGCCCATGATTCGGATGAACCAGATCACGCGCCGCCAGGCAAACCAGGCGGGCGCCTGGCTTTGGCCGCCGCGGCTGAACAGCTGGGCAATCCAACCGGCAATAAGTCGCGGGCGCTGGATGCAGAATACGCCGGCAATCAGGAACAGCAGCCCCAGAAGCAGGGACATGGCGGGGGCCCTTTGGCTACGTCTCGGTGTCAGTGTAGCTCAGCGCTTCACGAAAGAGAAAAGGGGCGACAGGCGCGCCGAATACGATTGGACGGTGTTCGCAACGAATGGTCACGGCAGGTGACTTTTGCCCATCGACGATCAGCAAACGCAGCGCCGAAAAAAAGACGCAATACTATCCTTGCCGCAATAATTGCCAAGGGGTGATGCCGAAAGCCTCCGTCTCTTGGCATTGGTGCTTGACGACGTTAGTTAGTACCGCCCCCCGGTCTTGGTAATGTATTTCGCCAGTTCCTGGCTCTCTTGGTTCATTCGCATCAGGTTGCTGTGGGTGACGCGGAACAGGGCACGCATGACCTTGTAGACAATCTGCGGGTGGTTGTCGAGCAGGGTCTCAAAGGCCTCCGGGGTGAGGGTATACACCACGGCGTCACCAAGGGCGCGCAGCGTGGCCTTGCGCGGTGTGCGGTCGACGAAGGCGCGTGTGCCGGCACATTCGCCTTCGGTCATGGTGTAAACCACCACCTCCTTGCCGTCAGTGTTACTGATGACCGCCAGCCGCCCCTCGGCCAGGACGAACAGCGTGTGCTCTTTACCGCCTTCGCTGACCAGCAGCTGACCGTCCGACAGGCGCTGCACGCCCATGATACCGGCAAGAACCCTGGCCTCATCTTCGTATAGTTCCGCACCGAGGGTGGAATTGCGGACCCGCTGTGGATTAATAGTGTCACTCATGGGCGGCTCCTTTCGCTGGCGCGGTTATTCTAGTCTAATCGGCGACGATAGTATAATGACAGGGCAGCACAGGCGTTTTTCATACCATCTGCCAAAACCTCACGGCTTGCATGTGTAGAGGTGATTTAGTGGCCGACAAAGCGTGCCTTCTTCTGCACCAAACGCCCACTGCGGTAGTCCTCCAAGGCCCGTTCAACATCTTCGCGACTGGTCATGACAAATGGGCCGTATTGCACGATGGGCTCCCCGAGCGGCCGCCCGCCCACCAGGATTAGGCGCGCACCGTGCAGCCCGGCGGTGATTGACAATTCATCCCCCGGACCCAGCACCGCCAGGGTATGGGTGGCGAGGGCGGTATCGACTACCGCTGCGTCGCCTAGGAACACGTAGACGAAGGCGGCTTCCGCCTCGATGCGATGGCGGAATTCCGTTCCCGGGGCAAGGCTCACATCCAGGTACTGCACCTCAGTATCGGGATCGACGATGGGGCTCTCGACTTTCCCGTAGCGCCCGAGGATTACCCGCACCTCGCCGCCGCTGCTTAGAGGCAGCTTTGGAAAGGCTTCGGGGGAATACTCCTGGTACCCGGGGTCGCTCATCTTCTTACTGGCGGGCAGGTTGATCCACAGCTGAAAGCCGCGCATCAGGCCTTCGCTCTGTTTGGGCATCTCTGAATGGATCAGTCCGCTGGCCGCCTTCATCCACTGGCCGCCGCCGGCGCGCAGATCGCCGCGATTACCCATGCTGTCCTGGTGTTGCAGATGGCCGTCGAGCATGTAGGTGAAAGTGTTGAAGCCGCGGTGGGGATGGGCAGGAAAGCCGGCGATGTAGTCGTCAGGATTCTCGTTGCTGAAGTAATCGAGCAGCAGGAAGGGATCGAGATGGCGCAACGCTGGCGTGCCAATGGTGCGATGCACCAGCACCCCGGCTCCTTCCCGCACCGCGGTGGCAGTGATGCGCTGTTTGATCGAGCGTTCAGTCATAGGCCGCCTCCTTTTAGCAAATTGGCCCACGGGACATAGAGCGCGCCAGGCGACGGCCTTTCGGTCTCGCCCCTTTGGTTAGGTGAGGGTCGGGGAGCGAGCAACGAGCGGCAATTAGAGCCCGTTTTCCCCCTCGAGGTCGAAAGGTAACCGATTCCGATCCTTTCTACTTCGAATCTTCGTTGGTGGCCTGCAAAGGCTTCGGCTAGTCCCGATTCGGCTATAATGCCACACATCGAATTCGGAGGGGATGAGGGTATGTCGCAGGTAAAGAAGGTGGTGCTGGCCTATTCAGGGGGGCTGGATACTTCAGTGATCTTGAGGTGGTTGCAGGAGCAATACGGCTGTGAGGTCGTGACCTTCACCGCCGATATCGGTCAGGGGGAGGAGCTAGAGCCCGCTCGTGCCAAGGCAAAACAGATGGGCGTAAAGGAGATTTATGTTGACGACCTCCGAGAGGAGTTCGTGCGGGATTTCGTGTTCCCCATGTTCCGCGCCAATGCCCTTTATGAAGGCGAATACCTGCTGGGCACCTCGATAGCTCGGCCGTTGATCGCCAAGCGCCAGATCGAAATCGCCAACAAGGTCGCGGCCAACGCTGTCGCGCATGGAGCCACCGGTAAGGGGAACGATCAGGTGCGATTCGAACTCGGTTACTATGCCCTCAAACCGGACGTGCGGGTAATAGCACCATGGCGCGAGTGGGACCTTAATTCACGGGAGAAATTGCTGGCCTACGCCGAGCGCCACGGTATCCCGGTCGAAAAGAAGAAGGGAGGCGGCTCGCCTTACTCTATGGATGCCAATCTGCTTCACATCTCCTATGAGGGCCAACTGTTGGAAGACCCATGGGCGGAGGCCGAGGAGGATATGTGGCGTTGGACAGTCTCACCGCAGCGGGCCCCAGACCAGGCTGAGTACGTGGAGCTCACTTTCGCCTGTGGCGATGCGACAGCGCTCAACGGCGAAAAGATGAGCCCGGCCAGCCTTCTCGCAGCCCTTAATAAGCTTGGCGGTAGGCATGGTATTGGCCGCGCTGACATCGTCGAAAACCGCTATGTTGGTATGAAGTCGCGCGGTTGCTACGAGACCCCGGGCGGCACCATCCTCCAAAAGGCGCACCGCGCCATCGAATCGCTGACCCTCGACCGCGAGGTGGCGCATCTCAAAGACGAGCTGATGCCCCGCTATGCCAGCTTGATCTACAACGGTTACTGGTGGAGCCCTGAGCGCAAGATGCTGCAGGCGATGATCGACGGCTCGCAGGCGCGGGTGAATGGCGTGGTGCGGCTTAAGCTTTACAAGGGCGGCGTGGCGGTGGCTGGCCGCAAGTCCGACGACAGCCTGTTCGATGCGACCATCGCCACCTTTGAAGACGATGCCGGCGCCTATGATCAATCCGACGCAGAAGGCTTTATCAAGCTCAATGCGCTGCGGATGCGGATTGCGGGCCGCAAGAAGAAGGGCTGAAGCCTGATATCGCCGATGGCGCCAGCTATTAACGGGACAGGCGATGAGAGACGATTCTCATTCCGGTGTCCCATGCCTTGATGACTTAGGAGCCTCATGATGCGACTGCTGCACACGATGATTCGCGTCGGTGACATGGACCGCTCGCTGCGATTCTATACTGAGGTTATGGGAATGCGGCTACTGCGACAGAAGGACTATCCGGAGGGCAAGTTCACTTTGGCGTTCGTCGGCTATGGTGAGGAATCCGAGACAGCTGTGATTGAACTCACCTATAACTCGGGCGTGGACGGTTACGAACTAGGCACCGCCTTCGGCCACATCGCTATCGGCGTACCCAATATCCATGACGCATGCCAGGAAATCAAGCGCCGCGGAGGCAAGGTGGTGCGCGAGCCGGGGCCAATGAAGCACGGCGGCACGTTGATCGCGTTCGTCGAAGACCCGGACGGGTATAGGATCGAGCTAATCGAGGGGCGTTGAGGATGGCAGGCTTGTGGGCCAGGTAAGTTCGCTCTCCCACCGCCCTGTAGGAGACTGGGAGAACTCTCACGGGTGTTGGAGGTGAGGCGTAAGAAGGTAGGTCGATTTCCCAAAGTATTGGTAAGATGGAACTTGCTAGTGAAGCTGCGGCGGTCTACGCTGTGGGTCACCTGAACAACAACCAATCGGGCGCGGGTGGGGGGTTCCGATGCTGACTAGAACGTTGTTGCTCGTCTCGGCGGTTTTTATCTGCAGCGCCTGTTCCTCTGAAGGTGATAACGCCCAGACCCGCCAAGTGGGGGATTACTTCCTGACCCTGCGTACTGATCCCGCCCGCCTGGAGGTGGGCCGGGACGCGGAATTCACGGTCCATATTGAAAAGGATGACGAAGCCCAGGGCGGCTGTCGGCCCCGCCTTCGGCAGTACATGCCTGCACATTCCTTGGCTACGGACCAGTCCTGGCATGATATGGAGCCCCTTGAGAAAGGTCTCTATCGTGCCCGCGGCAGCGAGTTCAGCATGGGCGGCGAGTGGGAGGTGGAGGTGCAGTTTAACTGCGGCGATGCCTCTAAGAGCGTGACTTTCAACTACAAACTCGTTTGGATGTGAGGGTGCTGCGGCGATGCATTCCGATAACTGCCCGCTGTGTCGCAGTGCTGGCGAGAGTCTGTTATGGCGGGGCCCGCACTGCCGGGCGATCGCTGCGCCTCAACCGCATTATCCGGCCTTCTGCCGAGTGATCTGGAATGAGCACGTCAACGAAATGAGCGATCTCGCCGTGGCGCAGCGCACCCAGCTGATGGCGGTGGTATATGCGGTGGAGGACGCGCTTCGGGAGCTATTGTTTCCGATGAAGATCAACCTCGCTTCCCTGGGCAATCAGATTCCGCACCTGCACTGGCATGTCATTCCCCGGTTCGCCGATGACGCCCATTTCCCCGACGCGGTATGGGCACAGCCCCGCCGTGCTGGGGTCGAGCATCCCGTCGATCGAGAGGCGTTGGTGGCGGCGTTGCTGCGCCGGCTGTCCTGAATCGCGTTCTCTGGTGGACGGTAGCTCCCTTGAACGTCCGCCGCGCCGGAGGCAAGGCCGGTTGCCGGAAAAAGAGGGCCGGTACCGGGGCCCCGCCTATACTGC
>Ga0335085_10010352_pt1 | contig 13954 bp, 4 predicted proteins | sample Lox_Sample_45_FD_206712 | JGI IMG/M metagenome (GOLD analysis project Ga0335085, IMG submission 206712) | Soil microbial communities from Loxahatchee National Wildlife Refuge, Florida, United States - Lox_Sample_4.5 | ecosystem: Environmental > Terrestrial > Soil > Wetlands | place: USA: Florida...
GAGCAGGTCGGCGTTGTTGGCTTCCCGGTACATGCCGTTCGTGACGAAGAGATCGAGGCGGCCATCGTTGTCCAAGTCCTCGAAACGCGGTGACCACGTCCAATCCGTCGCGGCCACCCCCGCGAGGAAGGCCGCTTCCATGCAGCGCCCGGTGCCCGTGTTGAGGTAGAGGCAGCTATGATAGATCTGCGGCGCAGCGGATGATCCTTCCGGCGGGTCGCCGGCCAGGCTGCGCGAGTTGACCATCTGGCGCTGATCCTTTTCGTGCGTCGTCGTGGCCATGTCGGTGACGAGCAAATCAATCAGGCCATCATTGTTCACGTCGCCCAGATCGGCTCCCATGGAGGAGAACGGCGTGTGCGGCACGACCCGGTCGATGACGTTGGTGAACGTCCCGTCCCGGTTGTTGTGGTAGAGCCGGTCGGGCGGACTGAAATCGCTCGACACGTAGAGATCAGGCCAGCCGTCGTTGTCGTAATCCCACCACATCGCCGAATGCGTCTGCGCCTCCCCGGCAATCCCGGCCTGGGCGGTCACGTCGGAGAACGTGCCGTTGCGGTTGTTGTGAAAGAGGTAGCCGCGCTGGCCGAACGGATGCGCGCTGTAATTCAGCAGATTGACGGAGACAAAGACGTCGAGCCAGCCGTCGCGGTCGTAGTCGCAGAAGGCGGCCATGCTGCAGGCATCCTTCACGTCCAGCCCATAGGCGTGGCCCATTTCCCGGAAGGTCCCGTCGCGCTGGTTGAGGTAGAGCAGATTGGGGGCGTTGAACCGGCAGACGTAGATGTCCAGCGCCCCATCGTTGTTCACGTCGACAAACGTGGCGCCCTGCTTCCAGATGCGGGCGGCGGCACCCGGATCGCCCACCCCGGCCTTTTCCGTGACATCCTCGAACCGGTAGTCGCCCAGATTCCGGAACAGCCGGCAGCTCTCGGTCTTGCTCACGACGAAAATGTCCGGCCGGCCGTCGCCATCGTAATCTCCGATCGCCACCCCCGTGCCGATCGCGCCGTTTTCAAACTCATGGTTGAGCTCCCACCACATTTTGGGGTCCGCGTAGTCGTTCGTGGTCACCACGCCGGTCTGTCCGGGCGGGAGTTCGACGAACAGGGTCGGGCCGCCTGACACCGGACGCGGCGCGAGCGGCGCTTCCGTGATTTCGCCGGGGGCGGCGGCCGACCACACGGCGGCGCTGCCCAGCGACACCGCCAACACCCACCGCCCTCGCACAAGGAGTCCGCCGGCACGCGAAGCCCCCGGACCTTTGGTGTTCGCTGCCGCAGCCATCGCGGGCATCCATAGAGTGCCTCACGAAAGGGTAGTCAAGGTAACCTTGGACCGGACCGAGGCTGGACTTTGCTTGCGGAAAAAATCCGCCCGCGATTGAGTTCGGGCCCGGCACTCCGCCATCGCGCCCGCGCCAATGACCCCTTCCGTCCGCCTCTTCTCCCGCGCATGGGCCGCCATTGCCATCGGGGCCGTCGGGCTGCTGGCGTGGACCAATCACGCCCGGATTCAACGGGTCCGGCACCTCTCCAGCCTGCCGGGCCGGGCCGAGGCCGTTGATGTACTCGATCCGGCATCGCCGACCGGCTACGCCGGGGCGCAGCGGGAACTGATCGTACCCGGAGGCCATGAGAACAGCTACGAATGGATCGCCCAAACCCAGCAGATGTTCGCCCGGCGGGAGTGGCGCGTGCGCCACGTGGACTATGACAACGCGCCCCTGGGGCGGGAAGTCACCGCCGCGTCACCCTATCGGTGGTGGCTGGGCTTGATCGCGTGGCTTGACCACGCGATCTCCGGCCGGCCGCTCGGCCTGTCGGTGGAGCGCGCCGCGCTGTGGGCCGACCCGGCGCTGCACGGGTTGCTGCTGCTTGGCGGCACGGCATTGGTGGCCTGGCAGTTCGGCGGCGGCGCGGCGGCGCTGTTTGCCCTCGGTCTGGTGGCTTTTTTCCCGTTGGCGGCGGGATTTCTGCCGGGTGTGCCGGACGATCGTGGGCTGGCGAACATCTGCGCCCTGGGAAGCGTCCTGATGCTGCTGGCCGGACGAAGCGTCCGCCGGGGGAAGGTCGGCGGCGCAACTGCCGGGCCCGCGGGACGGCGGGACCGCCGCTGGTTCGCGCTCGCCGGCGCAGTCGGAGGTCTCGGCATGTGGATGAGCGTTCCCACTCAAGGACCCATCCTGACCGGCATCCTTCTGGGGGCGTTGCTGGAGGCTTGGATCGTTCGGCGCGGCCGGACGGAAGCCCCCCCGGAGGGGTCGCTGCCGGCGCCTCCCTGGCGGCTCTGGAGCCGCACCGGTGGCGGGACGATCCTGGTGTGTTACCTGATCGAATTCTTCCCCGACCACTTGGGATCCTGGCAACTCAACAGCATTCATCCTCTTTACGGGCTGGCCTGGATCGGCGCGGGCGAGCTGCTGGCACGCACAGTGACCTCGTTCAGGCGGGGCGAGGGAACTCTCCTGCCGGCGCGCGACCTGCTCGCGGTGGTCTTGGGGGCCGGGGCCATCGCTGCGGTTCCCATCGCCATGTACCTGACCGGCAGCCGGGGGCTCCTGGCGGTGGAGATGTCCTCGTTCCAACTCACCCATCAGCCGAACGGCGCGGCGGCCCCCAGCCTTTGGGCCTGGTGGGTCCGGGATGGGATCAGCGCGACGGTCGTGGTCACGGTATTGCCCGTGATCCTGTTATTGCCGGCCGGATGGATGCTCTGGCGTCGTGATGCGGGCGTGGCCGCCCGCGCTTCGCTCGCCCTCGCGCTGGGCCCGGCGGCGGTCGCGCTGGCGTTGGCGTGCTGGCAGCTCGGCTGGTGGCGCCTGTTCGACGGCGTCGTTCTCGCCCTGGCGGTGGCGGCCATGCCCGCGCATGGCGCGCTCCAGCCCCGATCCGGGCGCTGGCTCTGGACCGGCCTCGCCACCGTGCTCGCAATTCCAGGCATGCTGCTGCTCTGGCCGCCGCGAATCGCCAAGGGTGACGACAAGCTGACCTCGCTCGAAGTCGAGGAACTGATCGATCGCGACTTGGCGCACTGGCTGGCCAACCGCGCGGGAGAAAAGGGCGCGGTGGTCTTCGCGCCGCCGCGCGAGACTGCGAATCTGACATTCTATGGCGGGCTGCGCGGCATCGGGACGTTCAATCCTGACAACGCCGAAGGCCTTCGGGCGACCATCACGCTCGCCAGCGTCACGACGCTCCCCGAGGCGCAGATCCTGGTCCGGGCGCGCCAGATCAAGTATATCGCCCTGCCCACTTGGGATCCCTTCTTTGACGAATACGCCGACCTCTTTCTCGTCCGACCCCAGTCCGGCCGGAAGAGCATCCTCATTCCCGAGTTGCGTCGCCTGAATCTGCCACCCTGGCTGCGCCCCCTGCCCTTCCAGCCGCTCAGGATCCAGGGGTACGAGCGGCAATCGGTCCTGGTGCTCGAGGTGGTGGAGGAACAGAATCCGGCGGCGGCGATGAGTCGCCTGGCCGAATATCTGGTCGAGACCGGCGATCTGGAGCGCGCCGCCGCCGTCGGGCAGGCCTTGCGCCGTTTCCCTGGCGACCTCGGCGCCCTGGCCGCGCGCGCCCAAGTCGAGTCGGCGCGCGGCGACGCCGCCAGTTTCAATCAGTCGGTTGATCTGCTGTTGACGCGTCTGGCGGACGGCGCCGATCGGTCACTGGCGTGGGACCGCCGGGTAAGCCTCGCCATCGTGCTCGCCCGGGGCGACCGGACTGAACCTGCCCGGGCGCAGGTCCATCGCTGCCTGGCCGAACTGGATGCGGCGAAGGCTCGATCGCTGACGATCGGCTCCCTCTTCAATCTGCTGGTGTTGAGCCGGGCCTTTCAGGATCCGATCGCCGATCCGAAGCTGCAGGCGCTGACGCTGGACCTGCTGCCGCTGGAAATGCGGGACCGGCTCTAGCGCGGGCGGCCGCCCGCCCCTCACTCTCCGCCAAGGAGCGCGCCCCCGACGCCGGCAAGCGCAGATCGTGCGCGCCTCAAGACCCCGGAATCGAAAGCGTGAGGTCTGACGTGCCCGCCGGGAGCTCGTGCTCCGAGATCGACCCGCCGGGCCAGCGGATCCGGATCTTGCGCGGAGGATTGGAGTCGGGGTAGCCGAAGAAGCAGGCCGCGGTCGATTGGCTGTAGTACCCGCAGCCGGCGTAGACCTCGCTGGTCGCCGTCGAGCCGTCCGCCAGTTCGGCTGTGATGCGCGCCCCCACGCCAGTCGGGTTGCCCGGCAGCCCGCGGAGTCGGATTCGCAAGGGATGGTGGCCGGCGACGCCGCGATTGCGAAAGGCGAGCGTCGTGTTGTGGTTCTGCGTCACCGCGAAATCGGGCCAGCCGTCCTGATCGAAGTCCAGCACGGCCAGCGCCTTGGCGTCGCCCGGTACCACCAGGCCGCTCTCCGCTGGCGGCACCGGCACGAAATGGCCGTGGCCGTCGCCCCGCAGCAATTGGCTGAGGCCACCGTCGAAGCGGCCGACATAGGGAATCGGCGCATACGAGTTCTGCACGGCATACACGTCGGCGTGCCCATCGCCGTCGAAATCCCCCGCCACCATGCCCTGCAGCGGCGCAATCTGCGCCAGGCGGGGCAGCGGCTCGAATCGATACGTGCCGTCCGGTTGGCTGAGAAATACCCCGCTGCGGAATTCCGTGGCCGCAAAGCGCCGGGCCGCCGCGAGCTTATCTTCCCCGAAAAGCTGGGCCAGCGTGACCGGGGCGTAATTGTCGGCCCACGGGTAGCGCTTCATGATGGCGGGAAAGACCGCGCTCATGTCCCGGCGCGTGCGCCAGGGATAGAGCTTGTCACCCTCATAATAACCCTCGACGAGCTGCGTCGAACCGTCGCCCCGGAAGTCACCCGCGAAGAGCAAAGCCGGATGCGCGGCGTCGGCACGATACTGCGTGTTCAGGCCGAGATTGCCCACCGCGTAGTCGATCCGGCCGTCGCCATTGAAATCGGCCGCCGCGATCGCATTCCACCACCCGGCGCCGGCGGCCGCAAAGCCCGCCTTCTCGGACCAGTCCGTGAAGGCCTTGCCCTGGTCGTTGTGAAAGTACCTTATCGTGCCCCAGTCGAGGGCCAGCAGCAGGTCCGGCCAGCCGTCGCCGTCCACGTCCGTCCACAGGGCGGACGTCACCATGCCGATTTCGCGCAACCCCGGCGCGACGGCCTCGGTCACGTCCTCGAACCTACCACCGCGGTTGGCGAGCAGCGCGCTCGGCGGCGGCAGCGGATACTCGCCGGGCAGCACGCGGCCGCCGATGAAGAGATCGAGGCGGCCGTCGCGATCGAAATCGGCGGCCGCCACCGCACCCGCACTGATCGACAGCGGCGGCAAAGCGTCCGCGGGCGCCGGCCGGAAGCCGCCCTGGCCATCATTCAGGTACAACCTCGCCTGATACTCCGGCGCCCCCGCGGGCAGGCTGTTGCCGCCCTTGGTCACGAGCAGATCTTCGTGCCCGTTGCCCGTGGCGTCGAACAGCAGCACCGGGCCGTCGTTGACTTCGGCGCCCGCCGCCACCGGCGGAGCCTCCGCCGGCTTGAACATCCCCGCGACCGGCTCCCGGAGAATCCGCAGGGGATCCACGGTCGTGCCGCCCACCACCACCGCGTCCCGGCCGCTGCCGTCAATCTCCCCGACCGCGAGGGCCGGCCCGCGGCGGTTGAGCTTGACGGGCAGCAGGCGCTGCTGGGCGATTTCATTGACCACCTCCTCGCGCGAACGCACCGCCAGGCCCGCCGTCCGGCTCACTTCGACAAATTGCCCGCCCGCCGCCGGCGGGACGGCCGTCGCCAGCGCGGGCGCCGGTGCCGCCGGTTCCGTGATGGTGAAGCGCCGGTCGACGGGCAGGTTCGCAAACGTTTGCACGTGCCCGCTGGGCCAGGTCACGGTCAGGCGTCTGATGGTGGTGTCCGCGCCGAGTCCGAAATGAACCGCCGGCTCGCTGCTCGACAGGTAGCCGCGGGCGAGCCAGAGCTGGCTCACCTGCACGCCCAGCGCGCCTTCGATCTTCACGAGCGCGCCCACGCCGAAGCGATTGGAGACAGTCCCGCGCAGATCGATCATCACGCGGTGGCCCGTGTCGTTGTCGTTCCGCAGCAGGGTGGCGCCCGCGTGGTAGTTGCTGTAGACGATGTCGAGATTGCCGTCGCCGCCCAGGTCGCCGAAGGCGGTGCCGAAACTGACGCCCCGGGCGCCCAGGCCCCAGGCGGCGCTGACGTTCTCGAATTGCAGGTCGCCGAGATTGCGAAAGGCCAGGTGGACCTCCGCCTGCGGCGGGCTGGCGTACATGATGCGGATGCGCTCGGCCGGGGTCTCCGCCCGCATCAGCCGCCGGACGACATCTTCGCCGGGGTCGCGGGGAAATCCGTTGGTCACGAAAAAGTCGAGCCGGCCGTCATTGTCCAAATCCTCGAAGCGCGGCGACCACGTCCAATCGGTGGCGGCAAGGCCGGCGAGGAAGGCCGCTTCGAGACAGTGGCCCGTGCCGGTGTTCAGGAGCAGGGCGCTGCGGTGGTACTTCGGTGCCAGCGTGGAGTCGTTCGGGGGCTCCTCCGACCGTCCGCGCGCATCGGCCATCATGTGGTGGTCCCACCGGTGCGACGTCGCCGCCATGTCCGCGACCAGAAAATCGATCCGCCCGTCGTTGTTCACGTCGCCCACGTCCGCGCCCATCGACGAGAACGAGGTGTGCGGCACGACGCGATCCAGCACGTTGGTGAACGTCCCGTCCCGGTTGTTGTGGTAGAGACTGTCGGGCAGCCCGTAGTCGTAGGCGACGTAGAGATCGGGCCAGCCGTCGTTGTCGTAGTCCCACCAGGTGGCGGAATGGCTCTGCGTCTCGCCGGCGATCCCGCCGCCTTCGGTCACGTTGGTAAACGTTCCGTCGCGGTTGTTGTGAAAGAGATAACCGCGCTGGCCGTTGGGGTGCTTGACGATGTCCAGGATGTTGGTCGCGATGTAGACGTCGAGCCACCCGTCCCGGTCGTAGTCGCAGAACGACGCCATCACGCTGGCATCGTTGACGTCGAGGCCGTAGGCGTGGGCCATCTCCTTGAAGGTCCCGTCTCCCTGGTTGATGTAGAGGAGATTCGGGGCCCGGGTCCGGCACACGTAGATGTCCAGGAGACCGTCGTTGTTCACGTCGACGAACGTCGCGCCCTGCTTCCAGATCATCGCGGCGGCCCCGTGGTCCCCGACGCCGGCCTTCTCCGTCACGTCCTCGAACTTGAAGTTGCCGAGATTGCGGAAGAGCCGGCAGCTCTCGGTTTTGCTCACGACAAAGATATCGGGCCGGCCGTCGCCGTCATAGTCCCCGATGGCCACACCGGTGCCGATCGAGGAGGTCTCGAACTCCTGATAGAGATCCCCCCGCATCCGCGGATCCGCGAAGTTGTTCGTCGTCACCACGCCGGTCTGCTCGGGCGGCAGCTGCGTGAACATGGTCTGGCCGCGCGGAAAGGGGTGCGGGGCGAGCGGCTTCTCCGCGATGCTGCCCGCCGATTGCGCCGCCGCCGCGGCTGCGCCGAGGAGAATGGCGACCGCCAGGAGGCCGTTGCGCCCGAGAGCCCTGGCGGCATCCCACGCTGGGTTTCCGTCGCCGGGGAGTTCCCGCTCCCGGGCATCGTGTCTCCAAAAATCGTCCAAATCGATGGGCATGATCATGGCGCCCGCTCCGTCGGCGGAGAGGTCAGGTCAACAGAAGTGGATCCCGGCGTCCCCTTATACTCCGTGGTGGCCCCCGAGGGCCAGCGCACCCGGATGCGCTGGGGCGGATTGGCGTCGGGGTAGCCGAAGAAGCACGCGGCCGGCGACTCGCTGTAGTAGCCGGAGCCGGCATAGATCTCGCCGGTCTGGTTCGCCCCGTCGGCGAACTCCACGGTGATCCGCGCTCCCACTGCCGCCGGATTGCCGGCCGGGCCATGCAGGGCAACGCGCAGCGGATGATGGCCGGGCACGCCGAGATTGCGAAAGGCCAGCATCGTGCCGTTGTTTCGCGAGACGACGAAATCCGGCCAGCCGTCCCCGTCGAGATCCAGCACCACGAGCGCCTTGGCGTCGCCCGGCACGAGCAGACCGCTCGCGGCCACCGGCACCGGCGTGAAGTGCCCCTGGCCGTCGCCGCGCAGGAGCTGGCTGAGCCCGTTGTTGAAATGCCCGACGGCCGGAATCGGTGCATACGAGTTCTGGACGGCGTAAAGGTCGGCGTGGCCGTCGCCGTCAAAATCGCCGGCGACCATGCCTTGGAGCGGCGCGATCTGCGCCAGGCGCGGCAGCGGCTCGAAGCGGTAGGTTCCGTCGGGCTGGCTGAGGAACACCCCGCTGCGCAATTCCGTGGCGGCGAAGCGCCGGGCCGCGGCCAGTTTGCCCTCGCCCAGGATCTCCCCCAGCGTGGCCTGCGCGTAGGGATCGTTCCGCGGGAAACGGCGCAGGATCGACGGAATCGCCGCGCCGAGGAATTTCCGGCTGCGCCAGGGGTAGAGCCGGTCGCCTTCGTAATAGCCCTCGATGAGCTGCGTGGAACCGTCGCCCCGGAAGTCGCCGGAGAACAGCAGCGCCGGATGCGCGGGATCCGCCCGGTACTGGGTGTTGAGGCCGACATTGCCGATCACGTAGTCAAGCCGGCCGTCGCCGTTGAAGTCCGCCGCCGCGATCGAGGTCCACCAGCCCGTGCCCGCGGCGGCGAAGCCCGCCCGCTCCGTCCAGTCGTCGAAGCCCGTGCCGTGGTTGTTGTGATAATAGGTCACGTGGCCCCACTCGAGCGCGAGCAACAGGTCCGGCCACCCGTCGCCGTCCACGTCAGTCCATAGCGCGGACGTCACCATGCCGACGCCGCGCAGCCCCGGGGCCAGCGCGTCGCTCACATCTTCGAACCGGCCGCCGCGGTTGGCGAGCAGCGCGCTGCGCGGCGCCAGGGGATACTGGCCGGAGAGCACACGCCCGCCGATGAACAGGTCGAGCCGGCCGTCGCGATCGAAATCCGCGGCCGCCACTGCGCCCGCATTGATGGGGAGCGGAGGCAGGGCGTCGGCCGGCGCCGGCCGGAAATCGCCGTGGCCATCATTTAGAAAGAGCTTCGGCTGATATTCCGGCGCCTCGGCCGGCAGGGCGTTGCCGCCCTTGGTCACCAGCAGATCGTTCTTGCCGGCGCCATCGGCGTCGAAGAGCAGCAGCGGTCCGTCATTGATCTCGGCGCCGGCCGCCAGCGGCGGTCCGTCTGCTCCCGTGAACGACCCGGCCGGCGCGCCGCGCAGAATGCGCAGGGGATCCACGGTCGTGCCGCCCACCACGACCGTGTCCCGGCCGCTGCCATCGACCTCGCCGACCGCGAGCGCCGGGCCGCGGCGGTTGAGGCGGAGGGGGACCAGCTTTTGCAGGGAGGACTCATCGACCGGCTCCTCGCGCGAACGCAGGGCCAGGCCGGTCGCCTGGCTGACCTCGATGAACTGGCCGGCCGGCGGCGGGCCTGGTTCCGGCGGCGGAACCGGTGCCCGCCCCGAAGGCTCCGTGATCGCAAACCGCCGGTCGGCCGGCAGGTTCTCGAACATCTGCACTCGCCCGCTGGGCCACGTCACGGTCAGGCGCCTGATGGTGGTGTCGGCGCCGAGGCCGAAATGCAGCCTCGGCTCGCTGCTGGACGCATAGCCCCGGGCCAACCAGAGCTGGCGCACCTGCACGCCGAGCGCGCTCTCGATCCGCACCAGGGCCCCCACGCCAAACCGATTCGATACGGTTCCGCGCAGATCGAGGATCACGCGGTGGCCCGTGTCGTTGTCGTTGCGGAAGACGCTGACCCCGTGCTGGAAATTGGAGTAAACGAGATCGAGATTGCCATCCCCGCCCAGGTCGCCGAACGCCGCGCCGAAACTCACGCCTTTCTGGTCCAGGCCCCAGGCGGCGCCGGCATCCTCGAACTGCAGGTCGCCCAGATTGCGAAAAGCCAGGTGGGTTTCGACCAGCACCGGGCTGTCATACATGATGCGGTTGCGCTCGGCCAGGCTGCCCGCGTTCATCATGCGCGAGTAGACGTCGGGGGTGGGATCCCGGTTGAATCCATTGGTCACGAAGAGATCGAGCCGTCCGTCGTTGTCCAGGTCCTCGAAGCGTGGCGACCAGGTCCAGTCGGTGTGCGAGATGCCGGCCAGGAAGGCCGCCTCAAGGCAGCGGCCCCGCCCCGTGTTCAGAAAGAGGGCGCTGCGGTGGTATTTCGGCGCCGCCGCCGCGCTGTCCAGCTCCACCGCCCGCTCGCGCGCCTCGGCGATGGAGTTCTGGTCTTTCCGATGGGTGGTCGTCGCCATGTCGGCCACGAGAAAATCGATGAGCCCGTCGTTGTTCACATCGCCCGAGTCCGAACCCATCGAATAGAAGGACGTGTGGGGCACGACCTGATCGATCACATCCGTGAACGTCCCATCCCGATTGTTGCGGTACAGCCGGTCGGGCGTGCCATAGTCGTTGGCCACGTAGAGATCGGGCCAGCCGTCATTGTCGTAATCCCACCAGGTGGCGGAATGGCTGCACCCCTCCCCGGCGATGCCGGCGCGGTCGGTGACGTTCGTAAAGGTGCCGTCGCCGTTGTTGTGGAAAAGGTAGCCGCGCTGGCCGCTCGGATGTTTCGCGTTGTCCAGCAGATTGGTCGTCACGTAGACATCGAGCCAGCCGTCGCGATCGTAGTCGCAGAAGGCCGCCATGACGGACGCGTCCGTCACATCCAGCCCGTAGGCGTGCGCCCTCTCTTTGAAGGTTCCGTCCCCCTGGTTGATGTAGAGGAGATTCGGGGCGTTGAACCGGCACACATAGAGGTCCAGGCGCCCATCGTTGTCGACGTCCGCAAAGGTCACCCCGTGCTTCCAGACGCCCGCCGCCGCACCCTGGTCCCCGACGCCGGCTCTCTCCGTCACATCCTCGAACTTGAAGCCGCCGAGATTGCGAAATAGTCGGCAGCTTTCGGTCTTGCTCACGACAAAGATATCGGGCCGGCCATCGCCGTCAAAGTCCCCGATGGCCACGCCGGTGCCGATCGATCCGCCCTCGAATTCCTGATAGAGATCGCCAAACATCCGGGGGTCGTGGTAGCGGTTCTCCGTTCGCACGCCGGTTTCCTCCGGCGGGAGCTGGGCGAACATGGTCTTCCCGGGCGGATGGAGATGCGGCGCGAGCGGCTGCTCGGCGATGCCGCCCGCGGAATCCGCGGCCCGGGCGGCCGCGCCTGCCAGGAGAACTCCCGCCGCGATCCCGCCGCGGCGGACCCGCACCACGGCTGCCCGCAATTTCGGGCCCAAGCAATCATCGGCGGCCCACATGGTAGGGCCGCGATGGGACGAACCTCCCTCCGGAGAGTCAAGGTTAGTTTCGCCAGGCAGCCGCATCCGGACTTTGCTTGCTCCGCCTCTCGTTGTGCCATTGCATGCGTCCTTCGGCAGACCCGAGGCAAGTGCAGCAACTCCAGTGAGTAACCCGTTCCGACAATCACCGCCCGGCTGGCTGGCGGCCCTGCTCTGTGCGCTTGCCTTTTTGATCTGGATCAACGTCAGCGGCGTGCGGCGCGCGGTGTATGTCTCGGGGCTGGGCGGGTGGTCCGAACCGGCGCCAGCGGCGGCCGCGGCCGCGCCGGCCGGCTATGTTCCGCGCCAGAATTGGTTGATTGTCCCCGGGCACAACAACGACAGCTACCATTGGATTGCGCAGACCCAGCAAATGCTCGGAACCGGGGAATGGCGGGTGCGCCACATCGACTACGAGAACGCGCCGGCGGGCCGTGCGGTGGACGCGGCCTCCCCGTATCGTTGGTGGCTGGGACTGCTCGCCGGGTGTGACCATGTGATTTCCGGCCGGCCGCTGGACCAGGCGGTCGAGCGCGCGGCGCTGGTCGCAGATCCGCTGCTGCACCTGTTGCTGCTGGCGGGAACGACGATCTTCGTCGCGTGGCGTTTCGGTGCGCTCGCGGCAATCGCGCTCTCGCTCGGCTTGGTGACCCTGTTCCCCTTTGCCGCCGAGTATCTGCCCGGAATGCCCGACGACCACGGTCTGGTGCAGGCCGGCGCGCTCTGGACCGTGCTGCCGCTCTTGGCCGGCATCCGGGTGGCGCTTTCGGGGAATGCTCACGCCGCGATCCGGGCGCGGCGCTGGTTTGTCGCCGGGGGCATCGTCGGCGGTCTGGGGCTTTGGATCAATGTGCCCGACCAAGTGCCCATCCTCGTCGGCGTCGCCCTGGGGGTGCCGTTTGCCGCTTGGCTCGCCCGCAGCCGGGAATCGGAGAATCCGCCGACTGCGCCGGGGCCGATGCCGTGGGGGGCTTGGGCGATCGCCGGAGGGACCACCTGCCTGGCCGCGTACCTGGTCGAGTATTTCCCCGCGCATCTCGGCGCGTGGCAGCTGCGCGCGATCCATCCGCTCTACGGGCTGGCGTGGCTCGGGCTTGGCCTCGTCCTGAAGTGGGCGGAGGCTTCGATCAAGAACGGACGGCTCGGATGGAGCGTCCGCGGGGTCGTCATGGGGATCCTGGCAGCCGCGGCCATCGCGGCGGTGCCGGTCGTGATGGGGAGGCTCAAGATCCCTGGGCTGCTGGCGGCGGATCTCCAATCCGCGCGGCTGACGAAGATGTCGGGTGACTCCGTGGCGGGCAGCCTGTGGGCCTGGTTGGTCAATGAAGGCATCGACTTGGACACCGGGACGACCCTTCTGCCGGCGTTGCTGATTCTGCCGGCGGTCATGCTGCTCCTGCGGCGCCGCACCGGCGCGGCGCTCCGGGCTTCCCTCGCCATCGCGCTCGGTCCGGCGGTCGTTGCCGTCGCCATCGCCTGTCGGCAGCTGATCTGGTGGAACCTGGCGGACGCCGCCCTGCTGGCCGTGCTGGTGGCTGCCACCGGCGCGGTCGATGAGACGATCCCGCTGCGTCCGGGGCGCTGGCTGTGGGGCGTTTTCGCCGCCATCCTGATGCTGCCGGGCGCCGTCCTGATCCTCCCGCGAGCGGAGGCCGGGGCCAGCGGCGCACTTGACGGCTCCGAAATCTACGGCCTGGTCGAGCGGGATTTCGCGCGCTGGCTCGCGCTCCATGTCGGACCGCAACGGGCGTTGCTCCTGACGACGAGCAACCAGGCGCCCACCTTGTATTATTACGGCGGGCTGCGCGGGATGGGAGCCATGTCGTGGGAGAATCAGGAGGGGTTGGCGGCGGCCATCCGGATCCTCAGCGCATCGACGCCAGCGGAAGCCAAGGAGCTGATCGCCCTGCGGGGGATCACGCATGTGGTCATCCCGTCGTGGGATTCCAGCTTCGAGGTCTACACGCGCATGGGCATGGGCAAGATCGAGGGCACCTTCTATGAGCAGCTGATGTATTGGCGGCTGCCGCCCTGGCTCAAACCCATCCCGTACCAGTTTCCGACCATCCCTGGACTCGAGAAGCAGTCGGTCACGATTCTTGAGGTGGTCGAGGATCAGGACGATGCCCCGGCGCTGAGCCGGACGGCGGAGTATTTTGTAGAAATGGGAATGCTCGATGCGGCAGCGGCGGCGGGCCAGTCTCTCCGGCGCTTCCCGGCCGACCCCGGCGCCCTCGCGGCCCGCGCCCAGGTGGAGATCGCCCGCGGCGACACGGCCGCCTTCGACCGCACGGCTGAATCGCTGCAGCGCCGGCTGGCCAGCGGTGCTGATCGCGTCCTGCCGTGGGACCGGCGTGTCAGCCTGGCGGTCGTGCTGGCACGGGCCAAGCAGCCGGACCTGGCCCGCGAGCAGGTGCGGCGGTGCGTGGCCGAGATTGATGAGGCCCGGATTCGTTCGCTGACCACCGGTCTGCTCTACCGCCTGCAGGTTCTCGGCAAGGCCTACGGCCTCGCCATCACCGATCCGCGCCTGCGCGAACTTGCGCTGGAACTCCTGCCACCCGATCTGCGCCGCCGTCTCTAAACGTGCCGGCGACGCGCGGGGAGCAACGCCGTGGCGGCGTGCGC
>Ga0335085_10010353_pt1 | contig 13954 bp, 5 predicted proteins | sample Lox_Sample_45_FD_206712 | JGI IMG/M metagenome (GOLD analysis project Ga0335085, IMG submission 206712) | Soil microbial communities from Loxahatchee National Wildlife Refuge, Florida, United States - Lox_Sample_4.5 | ecosystem: Environmental > Terrestrial > Soil > Wetlands | place: USA: Florida...
CTCGGGCTACGGAGTCCGCGACATCGTTCACAGGATCGTGGAAAGCGATCTATTCCGGAACAAATGACAGGGAGAATCACGATGTGGAATCGCATCATGTCTCGCCGCACGATGCTGCGTGGGGTGGGGGTGGGGATGGGGCTGCCGCTATTGAATGCCATGGTGGCGGGAAGGGCCCGCGCGCAATCCGCCGGCGCGCCACGGCGCATGTTGGCCATCTGTAACAACCTGGGTCTGCTGCCGGGTGAATTCTTCCCCACCGATGCCGGCGCAGACTACACGCCATCGAACTACCTCAGAATCCTCCAGGACTACCGCAAGGACTTCACCGTCTTCTCAGGCGTTTCGCACCCCAATGTGGACGGCGGACATCCTGCCGATATCAGCTTCCTGACCGCCGCCCCACACCCGGCCAGCAGTTCCTTCCGCAACACCATTTCGCTCGACCAGTACATCGCCGAACGCATCGGCAATCAGACGCGCTTTCCCTCGCTCACCCTGGCCGTCAACACGGGAGCACGGTCGCTCTCCTGGACAGGCAACGGAGTGGCAATCCCGCCGGAGCAAAGCGCCGCGGCCGTTTTCCGCCAGATGTTCATTCAGGGCAGCGCCAGTGAGGTTGAAGCAAAGATCGCGGAACTCGATACGGGCCGCTCCATCCTCGATGCCGTGGCGGACCAGGTTCGTGATCTCGAGCGCCGCGTGGGGGCCGCGGACCGCGAGCGTCTCGACCAGTACTTCACCAGCGTCCGCGAACTGGAAAATCGACTTCAGGAATCCAAAGGATGGGAGCGGAAACCCAAACCGGTGGTGAAGGAATCCGAACCACAGGACCCCACCAGCCCGGCGCAGTACATGACGAAGGTTGCCAACATGTACCGCCTGGTGCGCCTGGCTTTCGAAACCGACTCCACGCGGGCGGTGACTCTGATGCTCGACAGCGTGAGCACACCGGTGGTGGAGATCCGAGGGGCAACGATCAGCGACGGCTATCACAACCTCTCGCATCACGGCAAATCCGAGGCCAAGCTGGCCCAGCTCCGCATCATCGATTCCTGGCACATGCGTCTGCTGGCAGATCTTTTCAAGGAATTGAAAGCCATCGAGGAGAGTGGCGTAACACTCCTGGACCGCTCCATGATCCTCTACGGCTCGAACCTCGGCGACGCCAATGCCCACTCCACCACCAACATGCCGGTGCTGCTGGCGGGCGGCGGCTTCCGGCACGCAGGCCACCTGGCCTTCGACCGGAACCAGAACTATCCGCTTCCCAACCTGTTCGTTTCCATGCTCCAGCGTATCGGAATCGAGGCGGGCAAGTTTGCCTCCTCTACCGGCACGATGTCGGGCCTCGAGACGACGAAAGCATGATGCGCATCGCCCTCGCGCGACTTCTGTTGCTGGTAGGCGCAGCCGCTTGCACCTGGGCCGCCCAGGAAGTCGTCGTGGACTTCGAAAACGCCGTCCCTTTGCTGGCCGACCACAAGGCCAATCGTGTCCCGCGTTGGGAAGAAAAAGGCGTGGTGTTCACCCTGGCCCACGAACCCCGGCAGACCAAAGCAAACGGGATGCTGATGTTCTTCACCCACCTCGCCACCGGTCACAAAGGGATCGTATGCGCGATGGCCACTGAGCCGATTCCTGTCCGCGCCACGTTCGCGAAGCCGGTCTCTTCCGTCACGATCTCGTTTTGGGGATCGACGGGGACACCCGCTTTGCTCGAAGCCTTCGATGCGGACGGCAAAGTGATCGACCGCGCCAGCGTCGAATCGGTTCCGAGCCGGAAGGCGCCCGGCGATCCAGTCCCCATCTTCAGCATGACGGTGAGAGGCAACCGCATCGCCTACATCCAGTTCTCCGGCCCGAGAGAAGGCGAATACCTTGCAGCGGAAGAGGTGCGGTTTTCGCCGGTCGAGGACGATCGAAACTGACGCCGTGGGCGTACTTCAGTTCGCCACTGCTCCCATAGACCGCGTCAACCCTTTGCCGCCATCGAGATCGACCACGAATCCACCTCGCGCCGGTAAGCCTGCGGCCCGGCGGTGCAGTGAAGAAGTCAAATTCCTGCGCCGTGGAGGCTGACACCCGAAAAGCACGACGTTTGGAGGAAATCGAGGAATCGCCCCATCTACCCACGCGATTTTCAGTGCGATTGCTTGATCGCAGCACTTCCTGGACCGTGAGGCCCTTTTCGTCCTGGGTCCCCCGCCCGCCGCAGGGGGGTGCCGGGCGGCGAGCGGGTCATGCTCAATCGATCAGAACAGCAACTTCGCGCCGAACTGGAAGGTCCTCGGATTGTAAGCACCCGTGATCTGTCCGAAGTTAGCGGAGGTCACACTCGAGCTGGGATTGGTAAATTGCGTGTGGTTAAAGGTGTTGAAGGTTTCCGCCCGAAACTCGAACCGGGCTCTTTCGGTGAATTGGAATGCCTTAAACATCGCGACATTCCAATTGTTGCGTCCCGGGCCGACGACGTCGTCCCTCGCGGCAGTGCCCCACTGCAGCGGTCCCGGCTTGACGAACGAGGAGGTGCTGAACCACTGGAGGCGGCTCTTCGCATAGGTGACTGGAGCGACGATGTTCGCGCGGTTGCCTGTACCACCGCCAAGCCCCAGGTTGTCGGGTCCCCCGCCTATGGAGAACGGGGTTCCGGACTCGAACATGGCGATGCCGGATAGCTCCCATCCGCCCAGCAGCGCCTTCTCCGCCCGGACGCCCGATTTGCGGAAGAACGGAATGCTGTAAATAATGCTCGTGACCGAGACCTGCCGCCGGTCAAAACCCGCCGGACCGTAGTCCCAATGAGCATTGAACGGGTTGTTGACGTTGGAGAAGATCTCGCCATCGATGATGTCGAATGCGTGTGACCAGGTGTAGTTTGTGCTGAACGTCAGGTTGTGCCACGACGAAGCCCGCACGCTGATCTGCAACGAATTGTAATTGGAGTTCGCCCCCATGACCATCGGGGCAATAGTTCCCCAGCCCAAATACGGCCGGTAGAGGTTGGCATTCAAGGTTGCTCCGGTGTACCCGCAAGTGGCGCCGCAAACGCCCAGGCGGTCTTGAGTGTCGTTCTGGTACAGACTGTTGATGTTGATGCCTTCCGACTGGTGATAATTCGAATTGCCTACATAGGTCACCGTGGCCACTACGTTGTCGTGCAACTGCTGCTGGATGCCCAGGCTCCACTGCACCGCGGTGGGTATTTTGTAGTTTTGGGCCAGAGTCGTGATGTTGGCGGGAAAGTATGGCGCGGTCGCCGTCTGTCCGGTGATATAGCTGGTCGCCGGATTGTCGAAGTACACGTTGTTCGGGGCGGACTGATAAGCGAAGGGAACGATATTTTGGATCATGTTGTACATTTCGTTGCCCGCAAGGCGTTCGTAAAATATCCCGCCACCGGCACGCAGAATGGTCTTCTGGTGTCCGGTCAAATCATAGGCGAACCCGATGCGCGGGGCGAAAGTGTCCCAGTGGTTATCCACCAGGCCTTTTGGAATCCCGTTCCGTCCGGCTATGCCGATTCCATTCAGGTAGAACGCAGTGCTCGAGAGGGGAATACCCGAAACCGTGCTAAACCCGGGACCGCTTGTGTTCAGAGCGCCGCTCGAGAGGAATTGCGCCGCCTGGGAGGGGTTGTAGAGGTTGGGATAGAAATCCGCCGAATCATTCTCGGAATCGTAGGCGTGGGGAAGGCCTTCCCAACGCAGACCGAGATTGAGTGTCAGCCGGTTGCTGACCCGCCAGTCGTCCATCGCATAGACGATAAAGGTGCTGTTCGAAATGTGGACGAAGTCTACACTGTCGGGTTCGCTGTACCCATTGGATGAGCCATTCGCGAAGCCCATCAGGAAATCCGCAAACCCGTTGCCGGTAGCGCCGGCGTTAAAAGTGAATTGCCCACCAGCATTCAGCTGATACTGCTGCCACTTGTGGGTGTACATGTAGGACCCGCCGAACTTCAGGTTGTGTTTGCCGTGTGACCAGAGGATGTCATCTTTGGCCTGCCAGCTACGCCAGGTGTTGTACCAGGGCCACCACCCCGGCGTATAACTGACGTTGTACGGAGATCCGATGCTGATCCCGGGCAGCTTGTTGGCTGGGTTGTCAGAAGGAAAAAGGTTCGGAACGGTATATCCGGACGGCTTTTTCCAAAGGCCGAAATCGGTGATGGTAATGTCGTTGCCGTTGAAGTTGAACGCCGCCTCATTGAGCAGGGTGGGGCTGATCGTCGCGGTGGCATGCACAACACCGGCCCAGGAGGGGACGGCCATGACCGAACCGGCTGTAGGATAGCTGCCGCCGGCCCACAACGGGGGGATATCCGTCTCGCTGCCGTTGTCATACACCAGTGATCCCATCAAGGCGAGTTTGTTGCCGATCGTGTGATCCACCCGGAAGGTCTCTTCGCGGTAGTAGACCGGTTGATTGGCGGTCGCGTAGTAGAGGTTGTTAGCGGAGTTGGCGGCGGGGAACAGTCCGGCTGCCAGCAGCGCCTTGGCATTGGGATCGATCAGGCCGCTCGGAATGGCATTGTTGGGAATGAGCCCACCGGGGCTGAGGCCGTATTGAGCCAGCTTGGCGACCTCGGTCGGGTCTGTGGTTTGCGGCACCTTGAGTTGCACGCAACTGCCTCCCGTGCAGCCGTTGCCTGGCAACAAGTAACCGAAGTCCCCGCCTCGAGCCGCCGGGGGAACCGAGGATGTGTTGATGGTGCCTCCAGTAACCCTCCTGCGCCACTCCATGTTATAGAAGAAGAATGTTTTGTTCTCGCGGCCGATCTTCGGAACCGGGCCGCCGGCGTTGAACCCGAACATGTTGTAACGAAGTTCCGGTTTTGGTTGGCCATTCAGATTGGCGAAGAAAGTATTGGCGTCCCAGTAGTTATTCCGGATGTACTCCCAAGCGCCGGCATGAAACTGCTTCGTGCCGCTCTTTGTAGCCATGGTGATCATGCCGCCGGACGCTTGTCCTAAGTCAGCGGCATAGTTACTCGTCATGACCTTAAATTCCTGGAGGGAATCCTGGGATGGGGAAACCAGCATGATGCCGCCGCCGCCCCGGTCATAGGCTTCTCCACCATTGATGATCCAGTCGTTGTGGTCGTTCCTCTGTCCGTTGAATTGGATGGACCGGTTTTGGGTCTGAGCCATGGGAGTATCGAAGTCCGGGATGCCGGAAGCGGCGCCGGGCACCATGGCCGCAAGCTGAATGACATTGCGGCCGTTGGTGGCGAGATCCGCAACCTCCGCGGCAGTAATGGTTTTGCTGACTTCGTTGGTGTCCGCCTGAACCTGAACGGCGTTCGCTTCGACGGTGATACTCTCCTTGGATTCACCGACCTGCAGCGGCACATCCGCCCGGACCGTGTCATTGACGTTCAGCGTGATGCCTTTCTGTTCGTAGGCCTTGAACCCGGGAGCCTCCACATGGACGTTGTAGTGTCCGATTGAGAGTTCGCGGGCTGCATAGCTGCCCGTGGCATTGGAAGTCGTGGAATGAACAATTCCAGTATCCGTATTCGTGATCAGGACCTTGGCGCCTGGTACACCGCCACCGCTGGCATCTGTAATCGTTCCCACGATGCTCGCGGTTTCCTGGCAGTACGCTACTGTCGACAGCAGAGCGAGGCCCAGCAGCAATATCAAGCCGCTGCGCAGCCTTGGTGGAATGAATGATCTTGGACTGCCCCTCGGCACGTTTCCTCCTCACCAAACCCTTATGGGGTCTTGTCTTGGGTCAGACAAACCTCGGTCTGCCCCGGTGAAAAGATACTCGTGATTTGGGCGGCTGTGAAGGCTCTTACGGCAGCGCACATTTCTTTTTGGTTTTGAATCAATGGTTTGAAAGCGCTTGCAGGCCACCCCAGAAATATGTATGATACGTCCTATTCTGTGTTAGGATTGCCGTAGAGAAACTGCACAGGCAATGTCTCGCAAGCCTGACCCGCAAGCTCCGCCGCCATGCCTGGCGCCGGAGAAAGCGGAAGAAGTGCTGGCGGAGTTGGAGCATGTGCTCGCCAGCCCTTTGTTTCGCGCCAGCCGCCGCTGTCAAATTCTGCTGCGCCGCATCACCGAGCGGACCGTAACCGGGGAGATCCATTCCCTAAAAGAAAGGGCCCTGGGGGTGGAAGTCTTCGGCCGCCCCGTGGATTACGACACCAGCCAGGATCCCGTGGTTCGCGCCAGCGCCACAGAAATCCGGAAGAAACTGGCGCAATACTACCAGGAAGCCGGGCACGAATCGGAGACCCGCATCGACCTGCCGGCCGGCTCCTATCTTGCCGAGTTTCACTTCAGCGAAAGGACAGCGGTTTCAGCCGCAGTCACGCCTCCGGACTGCGGGGCTGCCGTTCCGGTGGCGAAAGCCAAGCCTCGCCGGCGCAAGTTGGTGGTCGCCGCAGCGGCAGGTCTATGGATTCTGGGTGTGACCGTGGCGGTGGTCCACTGGGGCCGGTCCGACCTCGACGATCTGTGGGGGCCGGTGCTGAAGACGCCCGGCACTGTCCTGGTGTGTGTCGGACTTCAGGCCGCTTACAACTTTCGATCGGCCGAGGCCCAAGACGAGATCCAGGGCCTCCTGCCGCTGCCCAGCGCTGGCGCGCGCCACGCATTAGGAGCAGAAGATCTGATTCTCCTAGACAATCGGTATGTCGCCTTAGATGATGCGTTGTGCCTGGTGCGTCTGACCTCGCTGCTGGACGGCTATCGCAAACCATACCGCATTCGCGCCGAGCGCTCCACCTCTTTCGCCGACCTGCGCGATACCCCAGCGGTCCTCATCGGCGCCTTCGACAACTGGTGGACCCTGCGCACCTCCAATCAGCTTCGGTTCACTTTCCGCAAGGACAGCGAGAAAGATATCGGGATGGTGCGCGATAGCCAGCATCCTGAGAATGCCCAATGGAAGCTCAGCCGGTATTGGCCCAACTGGGACATACCGGTGGATTACGCGATCGTGACGCGGATGGTGGATACCGACAGCGACCGTCCGGTGGTCATCGCCGCCGGCTTGACCCAGTACGGTACCCTGGGTGCAGGTGAGTTCCTTACTAACCCGGAATACTTCTCGGAAGCGGCCCGGCAATTGCGCAAGGACTGGCCCAGAAAGAACCTGCAGATCGTTCTGAGTGTCCCTGTCGTGAACAACATCTCCGGCCGCCCCAGAGTCCTGGCAACTTACGTATGGTGAAATGCATGGCACGGATTGCCAGCGCTCCGGAACCCCAGTAGCCATGTCCTCAAGCTGCCGATTGTAGCCGGCTCTAAGTTGAGTGAGATATGGGTTCTGGTTTTGACAGCGGGTCCCTTTAAGTAAGACGGCCGATTTGTCCGCGGTGAGCGCGTCCCATCCACCCGTCGAATCGATCGAATACTGCACCGCAGGCTGAATATCCTCAACTTGAAACTGATCCCAATCGCTCCAGGCCGGCTCTCGTAGGCGTCTCCGCAGTACGGAATATGTTTATGATGCAGATTTCCTTCAGGCAATGTAAGCAATTGCAGGCGACGCCGCTTTGGGTTTATGAAATCGATTCACCACCGGTCTCTTCCGAAGGTCTCCGGCATGCGGTCTCGCAGGATCAGCGCTGAGTCTTGCCGACAATGACCGATCAGCCGCGCATCGTAAACGGTCCATCGGCGGGGCAGAAGCGGCTGCTTGCAGGACGATTTTGTCGCAATTCCGGGATCACGCAAAGGCGCCAGATTGCAATCTGAGATCTACCGGGCGTCGCCACGGGTCACCCTTTTCGGTCAGGCTACGCGGGTTTAGCCCAGACGCTCCTGCCCATTGGAGAGTGGCGGCGAAGGTCGTCCCACTGGCCTCCTGCTAACACGCGCGGCCCTCTCCCCCACTGGCCCCGTATTCGCAGTACGGCCGGGGTTATACTGGCGAGGCAAGTGGGAAAGACCGGCACAAAGCGGCAATCACGGGAAACCTCGCGTCCAGCCCCAAATCAGCCTATCGCGGCCGGAAAGCGTCAGTGCTGGCGGCGGCACGCGTGGCGGCTGCTGGCGATTTGGGGCCTGCTTTTCATCGCCTATTCCAATTCCTTCCAGGCCGGCCTGGTTTTCGACAACGCTTCGATCATCGGGCTGGACCCCCGTATCCGCCAAGCGACGCCGGAAAACATTGCGTCCATTTTTACAGGGGGATATCGCTATTTCAACGCGACTGCCGGACTGTATCGTCCATTAACTACTCTCACCTATCTGTTGAATTTCGCGGTGTTCGGCGATGCCCTGCGCCCGCCGGGCTATCATTGGGTCAACCTCTCGATACATGCCGTCAATGTAGCGCTCGTGTATGCGCTCGGCATCCTGGTTTTCGGAGAGACTGCGCCGGCTTGGGGACTGGCGGCAATCTGGGGAGTGCATCCGCTGCTCACCGAGTCCGTCACGAATATTGTGGGGCGGGCGGACCTGCTGGCCGCCTTCGGAATTTTGGCGGGCTTCCTGTGCTACGTAAGAGCCACTTCGGCCACGGGGCGCCGGAGGATGGGATGGCTGGTCGGCATCGCCGTCGCCCAGGTGGTCGGAGTTTTATCGAAGGAGAGCGCCGTGGTCCTGCCGGGCATCGTCCTGGCATACGACCTCACCTGGTCTGAGAGCACGAACTGGCGCGCGCGCGCTCCGGCCTACGGCGCGATGGCGTTGCCGCTTCTGGCCTTTTTCTACCTGCGCGGCCAACTGGGCCTGCGGATGCTCATCCCCGTGGCCGACAACCCGCTGGTGAATGCCGGCTTCTGGACGGCGCGGCTGACCGCCATCAAAGTGATCGGCAAATCTCTATGGCTGTTTGTCTGGCCGGCCCGGTTATCGGCGGATTATTCGTACAATGCACTGCCGATATTCGGCTGGCGGATGAACTGGGAGGATGCCAAGGCCCTCATTGCGCTGGCGGTTTGCCTGGGCCTTGCGCTGCTGGTGCTAATGCTGATGGTGCGCCGGCGCCCCGCGGGCAAACCGATGCTCTTCTTCCTGGTTTTCTTTTTCATCGCTGTGTTGCCCACCTCGAACCTTATCCTGTTGATCGGCAGCATCATGGCCGAGCGGTTCCTCTACTTACCCTCGGTGGGACTCGCCGGATGCGTGGTCGCTGCCTTCTTGGCCCTGGGCCGGAGGAACCTGGTTCGCCGTCCAAAATTCGAGCCACTTGCCTGGACCGCCGTTGGGCTGGTGTGTTTGGCGCTCGCTGCGCGGACCTATACGCGCAATTTTGACTGGAACGATGAGTTGAGCCTCTGGACCAGCGCAGTGAACATCTCACCGAACAGCGCCAAGGCCCACTACAACCTGGGGAAGGCGCTGGAAGGCGTGCCCGGGCGTCTGCCGGAAGCGATCGCCGAGTACCGGGTATCGCTGCGAATCGATCCCCGCCATGCGGACGTCCACACCAATCTGGCGAACGTGCTCTCGGCTGCGCCCGAGGCCGTGCCGGAAGCGATCGCCGAATATCAGTCGGCGCTGCGGATCCAACCGGACCGCGCTGAACCGCACAATGACCTGGCAAACCTACTGTCGCGCATCCCTGGCCGGTTGCCGGAGGCGATCGCCGAGTATCACGCGGCGCTCCGGATCCGGCCGGATAGCGCGGAGATCCACTACAATTTAGCCAACGCGCTGCTCGGCGCGCCCGGTGGGCTAGCGAAAGCGATTGACGAATACCGCATGGCGCTGCGGATCGATCCGAATCATGCCGATGCGCACACCAACCTCGCAAACGCACTGGCAAGCAACCCCGGCAGTCTGGCGGAGGCGATCTCCGAATATCGCGCAGCATTGCGCATTCAGCCTGATTCCGTGGGCGCCCATATCGGCCTCGGGAACGCCCTATCGACTACCTCCGCCGGGCTACCGGAGGCGCTTGCCGAATACCAACGGGCAGTGCGGATTCGGCCCGACGACGCGGAAGCCCACTATGATTTGGGGACCGCGCTGACCCGAGTCCCCGGACGCCTGCCGGAGGCAATTGCCGAGTTTCAATCGGCCTTGCGAAGCCAACCGAATCTCGTAGAAGCCCACGTCAATCTCGCCAATGCGCTGGCGCGGACTCCCGGCCGGCTTCCGGAAGCGATTGCGGAATATGAGGCTGCCTTACGCATCAGGCCCGATCCCGTGGTGCGCCAGATGATCGATAGACTGCGTCCTGAGAGGATCCCCTGACACGACTTCGGAAATTCAGCGCCCTCCGCTAGACCGTGTAGACGGGTGAGTGCGGACTGGCTTCGCTAGTTCCAATCCTGGTGCTCGTCGCCTTCAGAACCCCAGGATGGTTCATCGGAAGAGAGGTTAAGATTCGGCGTCTAACCGTTAGCCGAAGGCATCTCTGCGCGTTCCTCTGGTGGCTAACCACAAGATTTCATTAGGCTTGATTCCCGAAACCGTACCAAACGTAGCCAACGCACCTCCTGCGTGATAGGATCTCCGCCCAGAAATGGGAGTAGCGCTACGAGGGTATCCCGACTGTCCGTGTGCTCCTGAAGGCGCGCACGCCGTGAGTCTCTCCGGCGGAGCGACACGCTCAGAATACGGGTCTCGGTGGCGAGTTTTATGGCGGCAGTTTTGGGGCCAGTTCATCACGTGCTTGGCCGGCCCGTGGGCAGGTACGCTTTGTCCGCCAAACAGTGCGGAGTCCACGGCGAGAGAGTGATCGAAGGAGCAGAGCCAGATGGGAACGAAACAGCGGATGTTTGTCAGTTTGATCGCGTTGATGGTGGCAAGCGCCCTGCAGTTGCTGGCCCAAGGGGATCGGGGGGTGATTACGGGAACCGTGATGGACACCACCAGGGCTGTGGTGCCGGGCGCCGCCGTAACCGCAATTCAAACAAGCACTAACACGACGTACAAGACCGTGACGAGCGCAGCGGGGGATTTCACCATACCGTCTGTGCCGGTGGGCAACTATCTTTTGAGAGTCGAGAAGCAGAGCTTTAAAGTGCATATCACCGGAAACGTGGTGGTCAACCCCGGAGAAACCGTGCGCGTGGACGTGTCACTCGAGGTAGGCCAGACTCAGCAGAGCGTCGAGGTCATTGCCACGGCACAGTTGGTCCAGTCAGAGAACGCCAGGGTAGCGACGGAAGTATCGAACACGCTAGTGGATGCCCTTCCCGTTCAGGTGAACGGCAATTCGCGCAGCCCCTTCGATCTGGCTGCGACTACGGGGGAAGTGAATGGCGCCGGCACCTTTCGGATCGGCGGCGGCAACGACACCGTAGGGATCACGCTGGACGGCTCTTCGCTGGCCGGCGACAAAATCGGCAGCGACGCGGGTAACGGCGGCGCAGCGGCGATGAATAGCCCGTCGGTGGAAGCTCTCACCGAGTTCACCGTTGAGGCCAGCGGCTTCAAAGCCGAAACGGGCAACGCCTCCGGCGGAACCCTCAGCTTCGTTTCGAAATCGGGCACCAACCAATTCCACGGGAGCGGATTTGAGTTCCTGCGTAACCAGGACTTCGACGCCAAAGGCTTTTTCAATAGCGTCAGGCCCATTTACAAGCAAAACGACTTTGGGGTCACGGCCGGCGGGCCGGTGTACTTGCCCAAAATCTACAACGGCAAGAACAAGACGTTCTTCTTCGCTTCGTATGAAGGTTTCCGCAACCGCGTGGGCGCCGGTAACGGCACGTTCTTCAGTGTGCCGCCGCCGGAGTTCTACACCGGCGATCTTCACAATTTTGTGAACGCCAGCGGCGCGATGTACCAGATATACGATCCGGAGTCGCAAATTGCTAACGCGAACGGAACGTACACACGGGTCCCCTTTCCCAACAACCAAATTCCGCAATCGGAATTCGATCCGACCGTCGTACCGGTTCTGAAATACGTGTCCGCTATTCTGAAGCCGAACCGACCAGGAATCGTGCCAGGGACGTTGGGTTACTGGAACAACAACTTCATCAACTCCACCGGCACCAGCATTGCTCCGAACAACCGGTGGAGCGCCAAAATCGATCACAACATCGGCTCGAAGCACCACATCACGTACTTAATGAATCGCTACTCGGATCTCTCCACGTACGGCCCCGCCGGGCCTGTGGGATTGCCGGCTCCGCTAGGCTCTGGAACGTTTGGGTATAACCGGACGCAGGTGTATCGCGGCACTTGGGACTGGACGATCACTCCGACCTTGGTGAGCCGTTTTTATGGCGGGTTCAACTGGTTCCGCGAAGATCATACCCAAGGCGAAGCGACAGAAGCCGGCTCGGTGATGGCTGAGGGTCTCAGCACGCTGGTGGCCTCGGGCACCTGGAAAGGGCAAGGGATCTGCCTGCCGGGGTTCCCGACCTGCTCGAATTTTCCGATCATCAGCACGGGCGATTTCAGCGGCTGGGGCAACAACGGCCCGAACGGCTCCGATCGCGAGGTTTTCGAGGTGCACGAGGACGTCACTAAGATCCACGGTTCGCACACATTCAAGTTTGGCTATTTCCTCGGTATGAGCCACTATGACGGCTTCGGCGTTCAGTTCGAGTCCGGCGGCATCCAATTCAGTTCCCACAATACGGCCAGCCTGACCGGTGGGCCGGGTCAGGCCGAGTCGGTTGCGGGCGGCAGCGGGTTCGCCTCGATGCTGCTGGGCCAGGTGAGCGGCTTCAACATGGATACGCCGCGTTACCTTCTGGTCGTCTACAAAACACATCAAGCATATGCGCAGGACGATTGGAAGGTCTCGCGCAAACTGACGCTGAATCTCGGCTTCCGCTACAGCATGAATGTGGCGCCGTATGCCCCGGACGGCCGGTTGAGCAACCTGGACTTTAGCCTTGCCAATCCGGTCGCGGGTGGAATTCCGGGCGCCACCATCTTCGCCGGGTCAGGCCCGGGGCGGTCGGGCAGCAACTCGCTCATCGGTAGCTGGTACGGGGGTTATGGGCCGCGGCTCGGTCTGTCCTATGCGGTCAATAGCAAGACGGTCATCCGCGCCTCCGCCGCTCGCACCTTTGGTCCCCTGGCCGGCATAGGGCAGTCTTCGCACCAACTGGGCTTCGTCATACGGGACACCGTCAGCGACCAAAGCGGCGGTCTCTATCCTTTGTTCGTGGCATCGAAAGGCCCTGGGGTCAATCTGAATTTACCCAATGTCGATCCCGGCGTCGGCGTCGGCATGAATCCGCCCTCCTACGGGAGAAACTACAACAATGCGGCCAGGTCGGATGCCGAGTTGAACTACTCGTTCAATATCCAACGCCAGATTACGAAGACATCGTCGGTCGAGGTCGGCTACCTGGCGACGCTGGGGAGTGACATCACATCGAATTTCCTGGCGTTCAACCAGGTGCCTTACCGGTCGCTGCCCCCTTCTCTGAGTCCGTTCACGGCCGCGGGACGATCGGCGCTAGGATCGCTGATCACCTCCGCCACGGCGATTGCCGCAGGGGCGGCCATGCCCTGGACCTGCGGCGCGGGATCTTCGAGCGAATGCGAAAGCTTCACCCAACTCTGGGGCACCGGGGCAAGCGTAACGCAAGCCTATAGACCCTATCCGCAATATGGGGCAATCAATACGACGGACGGAGGCGGCGACCGGATCGGCCATTCGACCTATCACGCCGCCTTGGTGAAATTCAATAAACAGATGGGGAATGGCCTGACCATCCAGGCTTCCTATAGCTTCTCCAAGCTACTGACCGACACCGATACCGGCTATCTCGCGGCCACGTACTATGGCGACATGTACAATTTGAGGCTGCTCAAGTCGATTGCGAGTTACGATCAGACACACCAGGTGAAGATCTCGTGGGTCTACCGGCTTCCGATTGGAAAAGGCGAACACTTTTTAGGAAGCGGCGGCGTGGCTTCCACGATTGTGGGCGGGTGGCGGATCTCCGGCATACAAACCTACGCCAGCGGACTGCCGATGAACATCGGTACGAATGCAGTTAGCTTCCCCATAGGCGAATTCGTCAATCGCGCGACTATAAGTACGTACACGGGATGGACGTTGCCCT
>Ga0335085_10010354_pt1 | contig 13953 bp, 12 predicted proteins | sample Lox_Sample_45_FD_206712 | JGI IMG/M metagenome (GOLD analysis project Ga0335085, IMG submission 206712) | Soil microbial communities from Loxahatchee National Wildlife Refuge, Florida, United States - Lox_Sample_4.5 | ecosystem: Environmental > Terrestrial > Soil > Wetlands | place: USA...
ATTGTTCGTGTTCTGGATGGCCCCTTCCGTAAATATCCTCTGCGTGTTGACGGGCTTGACACCTTCCCCAATTTGCAATCCGACCGGAGTATTAGTCTCAGGGGAAGTAGGGGTCCCCGCCGGTTTCAAATTGAGGTACATGAGATCCTGGAAGTCCACCCGTTGCTTCTTAAAGCCGCTGGTGCTGACGTTGGCCAGGTTATTGGAGATAGTGTCAATGTTCAGTTGTTGCGCGGTCATTCCAGTGGCCGCCGTGTAAAGCGACTGCATAAACGCCTCCTTAGGGTTCGAAAGGGATAACGACATCCCTTTTCGATTTTTCCATCGCTTCAGTCATTCGGCGACGGGAACGGCCTCCGTAATGCAGTCCGGCCGTTTATTTCAAAAATCAGCTTTCGCCCCAACCTTCAGCCAACTCTTAAACTCGCAAGGTCCCTATTTGTGTTGCCGCCAAATTCATCAGGCTGTCATAAGTGGAAATAATCCTGGAATTAAGCTCATAATTGCGGTAGGTATCGATCATATTGACCATTTCCATGATGGAATTGACATTGGATTGTTCCAAGGTCCCCTGCTCGACCCGGATATCATCCGGAGCCGTGTCGATCTTATTGCCTGACCCCACGGCAAACAACGAATGGCCTACCTTCGTTAGCTTATTCTCATCCTGCACTTTAACCACTAACAGTTGGTCGAGCGCCTTTCCATCTACATTGATATTTCCCTCAGCATCAACCGTGACTTGGCTTCCATCTATATAGATTTCGCCGTTATGGCCCAAAACCGGAAGCCCATCACCCGTCACCAACCGGCCGTTGGCATCCAGGTTGAAATTTCCGTCCCGGGTAAGAAATGTCTTTCCATCTGGGCTCATAACGGAAAAAAAGCCGGGACCGTTCAAGGCAAAATCCAAGGGGTTTTTGGTGTCCATGTGGGCACCTTGCGAATAATCAGTGGTAACTTCCTGCGGAATGACCCCTCCGCCCATGAAACCGATGTTGGGGCGCACCTCCGCTGTTCCGTCGAGAACGTTCATCCTCTGGTCGTGAAGCCGCGCAATGAGGTAAGTGGGAAAAGCCACATCCACCGCGCGGTTTTGCTTAAAACCAATGGTACTAGCATTAGCCAAATTATTCGCAATGACGTCTTGCCGGGCAAGAGTAGAATCCATCCCCGAAGCCGCTATGTAAAGCCCGCTAGGCATTCCGTGCTCTCCCGGTTCGATTAGTGGCCATTTCCCGACAATACCGCACTGTAGGGAAGGGCCACAAAGTTCAATTCTTTTGTGTGGGCGCTTTCAGTACCATCCAAGCCGACGCTCGTAAAGGTAAAGAAATATCTCTGCCCGACCTTAAGCTTGCGCACAAGATAGGTAGGCACATTTGAGACTGGCTGGGGATTAACCTTATCAAAACGCCCCCCGGAAACTTCCGAAATATAAATGTTGTACCCCTTCAGGCCATTTTTAGCCGGGTCGGGCCAACCAGCCAAACCCGCTTGTTTGCCGATATCGATAACGCCCTCGTTCTGAATCTCACTTTGGACGACCACTGGCGCGCCCGGCGCCGAAGTGGTTCCGGCAAGAACCTCGCGTGAATACTGGCTTTCCACGGGAGGAATGGTATTGGTCATCGAGCTAACGACAAAATAATAATGGGTGTTTTTCTCAAGCCCCCGGAGCGAATAGTAATTCGCCTTGATCGGCTGTTGGTTGATTTTGACATATCCCCCGCCCGACGTCTTGCTGAAATAGACGTTGTAGCCTGCCAGAGAAATCGAGGGAGAGTTGTTCCACTTTAAGGTAATAATGTCCCCTTGGACATAGGCGGTAACACCTTCTGGAATAAAGCTTTTCACTTTTCCTAGGAAAGAATCCCCAAACCTCCAACTAGCCGAAATCCGATGGGAAGAACCCAAGTATTGGGGATGGCCAATATAGGCATAATCAATGCCCCAGGTATTCGAACGGTAGCTAATGCCAGCCGTAAACTGCCCCGGCAAGGTCATAAAGTCGCTGTAACCTGTCCGTAACCCCAAATGATCCTCGAAGAACCAGCCCTCAATGCCCGTATGAAGAAGGGTATGACTACCCAAATTGGGGTCATTGATACTTTCAAACTCGCAGGCAGCTACCAAGTCTTCCGTAAATTCATAGCTGGCACCGCCCTTCACGCTCAAAGCCACTGGGTCCTGATTGCCTGCTTGGTATCGAATGGTGGTGTCCAAATCCTGGGCGCAAAGACCAATATTGATTTGTTTTCCATACCGTGGATCAAGAATGGGCAGATGATAAAGAAAGCCCATATCCAGACCCAAACCGCTTGCTTGTTGGCCGGGCTGGGAAGCCGAGTCAATTCCATATAGCTTAACGTTCATGCCGAAAGAAATTGATTTATCGATCGCCAGTGGGGCGGCAAAGGTTCCCAGGTAAACCCTTTCGTTCTCGGAACCATCCGTGAAAAGAAGTTGCTGGGTGGAAAGGGCCCACGCCATCTGGTCGCCAAAGGGCTGAACATAAGCCAAATCAAATAAATCTTCTTTACCATTGAGAATAACCGCCCCCATGCCAGAAACCTCGGGCCGCAAAACCTGTATCAAACCAGCCGGATTGTAGAAAATGGCGTCTCCCGAATCAGCAATGGAAGCAAATGCCCCTCCCATTCCCAAAGGTCGGGCACCATCCCCAGAAACCCCGCCCTTGTCAAAAGCCGCGTTCCCCACCGAAGCCAGCAGGCAAAAAACCGCCAAGGCCGCGGCTGAAACTTTATTGAACATTCGGTCCCACCTTTACGCCATTAATATGAATATCAGATAATTGCAAAAGCTGAGGTTCATTGATCCTACCCGAAGCGTAATTGGCCGCGACCTCCGTCGGGGTAACCAGGGTTAACTCATTTTTGCCATAATATACACGAGTCGCTATGGCTTTTAAACCCGTTCCTACGGTTTTCACGCTAGCTTTAATGACGTCTGCGGCCTCCTGGTAAAGATAAGGGCCATAGCTGAGCTGGGAGCGATAGCTTACGGCAACAATAGGCTCCCCATTGCCGTTTTTATCGAAATGGGCGGCCAAAACCTGATCCGGTGTCAAATTTGTGAACCCAATGGCTGGCACCCCCCCCGCCTCAGGAACCATGGTATTCCCATTGGCTTCCACCGGAGGGGTAGTAACGGCCGTGGGGGTGGCCTCCACACCAAGCAACCTCTGGAGGTTTTGCTGGGCCAGAGTGGTCAATTGTTGGCGTTCCCTGGCCAAAAGGGCGGCCTGTTGCTGGCGCAAAGCCAAAAGCTTGCTAGGATCTTTCGTCTCCACTTGGGAAGGCCCCAAAATTTCAACCGTTTGGACCGGGGTAGAGCCGATATGATCCAGATTGTCCATGACCTGGAACGACCAGCTGTAAACCCCAGGCGGCAACGGCTCATATTGATCGTTTTCGCCCCCCCAGACCAACTTGGTGGGAGGTGACCCGCTTCCCCGCAATCCCCGAACCAGATGGTTGGTGGAATCGTAAATTAAGACGCTCCAACGGTTGACGGAAATATCCTCGGTAGTGTCCAGAAAGAACGTGGCCTTTTCACCCTGTGACGGTGTGAAAGAGGCTGGCCGTACAAAAGCCCCCACTTTGGGCGGGGGAATTTCTTGTCCGCCGCCAAACCGGTAGGCAACACCCAGATGGAAAGGTTCATAATCATACCCACCGGTGGTATAGGTACCGATGGCGGACCCTTGGGAAACGGAGGCCTGGGGAGCCACCGGGAAAAGATAAACGGCATCAATTTCAAAATCTCCGCCCAAAGCGCGGATGCTTCCTCCGATACTGATATCCCCTGGTCGGCTTAAGGGAGTGGAATAACCCGCCCGGACACCAAGAACGTCCTTCAAGAACCAAAACTCAGTTCCGAAGCGTAGGTACTTATTGTAGGCGTCCGTAAAATCCGGATCGGAGATCTGGTCGAAATCCAAAGCTGTGATATTGCGGATCTTAAATAGAAAATCATTTTTATAGGCAAGCCCGAGGGTGATCTGTGGCGGCACCTGGATACTGGTACCCGAACCAGGGCTGAACGTCACTCCCGCATTGGCATTTCCAACATTCAAGCCGTTGGGATAGGTTACATTGGTGACCAAATTGTTGATCGCCAGCCCAATGCGGAACTCCTCGGAATATTTCGTAATGGGAATCCGGTACAAAAGACCCAAGTCCAAGCCGTAACCGATAACACGCGGCGGGCTGGGAATCTGGGATTCCAACCCCGCTGTAATAGGTAGGAAATAATACTGGTCATTGGTGACCCGTTTGACGCTAATACCCACCGAAAAATTCCTCACTGCTGACAGCCTCGCGGCATAGGACAATTGAATAATGCTTTCCTGGAAAGTGGGATTGAGGATGTAGCTTCCTTCCTCGCGGTCCAGGGTACTCAAATTGGGGCTACCTGGAAAATAATCCATTTGGGGGTGGAATGGCCTAAAAAAAGAAATACCCAACGTATTTTCTTTGGCGATCGGGAACATGAACTGCATGGATTCATACCAGGGGAAATCAAAACCCTGCCATGGGGCATTCGAGCCGCCGGGAGCAATATTGTTATCGAAATAAACCGGGGCGCTTGAAAGAGCGATTTCGTATTGGGAAAGCTGGGAAAGTCCCGCGGGATTCCAATAAGCGGCGGAAGCATCATCAGCAACAGCGGTGAACGCCCCGCCCATTCCCATAGCCCTGGGTCCGATCCCAAAAGAGTTGGGTTGCCCAAAAATCAGCTGGGTTGTTGGGCCGCTTTGGGCCCTGGCGATAAACGGCAGAAGCAAAAGCAAAAGAAGCCAGGCCCCTGTCCCGCACGAGCCTTTCAAAAGGCATCCCAGGAGGTATTTAAGGCGCGATTGAACGTGTTGCAATGGACAGCCTCTCCCGCGCCGGAAAAACCAGCGCATCATAAAATCAAGAACCCTTTCGTTTCGACCCTGACTCCGCCTTATAAACCGCAACCAAAATTTCAGCCACAACTTGGTAAAGTTCACCTGGAATTTCCTGATTCAAGTTCAATTGATCCAGGGCCTCCACCAGAAGCTTGTCTTCGACCACCGGAATGCGATTTTCCCGCGCCATCGCTATCAGGCGCTCGGCCACGGCTCCCCGCCCTTTAGCAACAATTTTGGGGGCCGACATAGCCACCCGGTCATATTGGATGGCCACGGCCGCCTTCCGGCCGCCTCTTTTTCCGGACAACCTCGGTTCGGGGCTCAAAGTCTCAACCCCTCACATTCAGCCGAAAACCCTCCGGCGCCTTAAAAGGGTGCTCCAAAAAAACGGTAGGAGCCAAAAGAGAAAACCCCCGACTCTTTAAGGTTTTTTCAACACTAGCGACCAAATCCCTCAATTCATCCTTATTCACACCCTGCTCGGCGAAAACCTGCAATGAAACCTGGTAACTTCTCAAATAAATGCTCCATTGAAGGCCACCCAACTTTTCGGTCTGGGTCCAAACGATGAAGTAAACCGCACGAGAGCGTTTGTCCCAAAGACCTTCTTGTTTTTCCTCCACAAAAATTTGAAGACGAGTAGAAGCTTTTTTCCCTCCAAAACCCAGTGGAAGAAAAGCCCCCCAATAAGTCGCGCTTCCCCTATAGGAATCGGCCGGCTGTTCCTTTTGAGCTTTTAAATCCGATAAAGTCTCCCGGGATGGGAAAACCCGCACTCTGTTTCCCATTTTTAGTGCTTTTGAACCATCCGCCGTGACCCGAACACCACTCTCCAGGACGACCACGAACCGCCCAGGTTCAATAATCTTCTCAATTCGGCCCAACCGGAAACCGGAGACCGAGAATCCCGCTTTCCAATCGTCAACCAGCCGAGGCGAACCGCTCATTTGAACGGAATAGAATTTTTCCATCCCACTTCCCTGAAAAATTGTCGAGGGGAAGAGTGGGCCTTTCCCTTTGTTCGAATACTTCTAAAACGCCTTCGTGCTCAATTAGGAGTCATGAAGCCGTTTCCCCGCAGATTCAATATCAATTGGATCTCGGCCCGACTCAATTTGGTACGTTGAACAATTTCACCCATCTCCATTTTTTGGTCCGAAAGCCGGTAGACTTCCTGAACCGTCCCTGAAGAAAACCCCAGTCCACTTTTTGCCTTGCCAAAACCAATTCGTTTAGCTGTCTCACGACTTTCCCGCGCCTTCTCTTCTTGTTGCTCGGACATTTTTTGGGGCAGGTCCATGTGTTTAGCCAAGACATTTTTTTTTGCCGTTTCAATCACTTTAAGTTTTTCTTCCAAATGGAATTTTTCAGAGTTTACCTCCTCCGCCAACTTCGACACCTTTTGGAGATCCCTCTGGAGTTTGACGGTCACTTTCTTAAAAATTTCTGTTTTTTCTTCTGCGATCCTGACCTGTTCCTGAATATTATCCGAAACTTCCTTCCCTAGTTGCTTCAAGGTCATTAAAAGCTCTTGCAAATTCTCCTTAATTTCCTGTGCCTCGGCATTCTTCAATATGTCCCATTCTTCTTTTTTCTTTTGGGATTGATGTACGGAAAAATGGAACAAAAACAAGATTCCAAAGAGCAGGACAGCGTCAAAAAGTATTTGCAAAACAAAAAATAGATCCATTCAGTCCCTCAAATCAATATAAGTACCCGGGGGGGAAAACCGCACCCACCCGCCATCCTTTTACAGGACGATCCCACCCTAATCGGCTACTAATTTCCCCGGAAGGGCCCAACCTTGACTTCACCGTCGGATTCCGTAAGAGTGCAGTACTTCAATTCTTCCGAAATCTGACGGGAGGCTTTGTTGATCGTGATCTTGACCCCCGTATGGATAATACCCATGCAGGTGACCTTTGCATGACGTCGGCGGTCTTCTGAACTTTCCTGTTCCTTTTTCTCCAACTCCTGTTTCTTTTCCGCCAGGGTCTTGCTGTCCGCCATCAATTTAAACTGGGCACGGGTTAGCTTGGTCAAAAGCTCCTTTTTATCGGGAGGAAGATTACCTCCCATCTTCGTGTGAAGGTCTTTCAAAAACAGGATTCCTTTTTTTGTTTTTTCCAGGTTTTCCAAAGACGCCTTCAATTCGCCATCCATTTTCTGAAGCTCGTCTCTAAACCCGATCGCTTCCCCCACGATGATCTCTGTGGGAGTGGCGAAATTGGAACCCATGGAGGCCGCGTGAACCTGCTCGCCCGCGATAACCTGTCCGCCGACGATAACCCCTTTTTGGCCCGCCACCGATACCTTCTTTCCGACCGTAACCTTGCTGTGCATGATGGCCTGCCCGCAGGTTAAATTTCCACCGATTTCCACAATTGTATTGCGGATATATTTGATGTTGGCATCGCCGGCGCATACGATTTTCGCCTTGTCATTACCGCTCACACCGCCCGCGATGGACAATTTTCCGCCGCATTTGAGTTCCGCTCCTTCCACCACGCCATTGACGACCAGATCTTCCCCCGCATAGACCTTGAAGCCATCCTTCACATCGCCCCGAACAATAACGGTCCCAATAAAATCAATATTGCCGGTGGAAAGATTCACGTCACCCGGTATCTCATAAAGGGCCAATACCGAAATTTTGTTTTCCTTGATGACAATCTGGCCATCGTTGTCCGCGATCCATTCATCCTTATTGTCAGGGGAAACCACCACACCTTTTCCCATGGTGACGTCGATATCCTTGCCGTCAACCGCGGCCAGGGTTTTTCCCGTCACGGTCATACCTGACATCCCCTTGGTGGGGGGGATTTTCCGGGCCAAAAGGGTTCCTTTAGTGACATTATCGATCTTATGGGCTGCCCGGTAATCCACCCGGCCTTCCTCGTCTTCGGCCACCGGCGCAGGAGCCTCTTCTTCGGTCTTCTTATAGAGGTATTCAATTCTTGCGTCCTCGCCGTTGGTGATGGGGGTCCCGTAGGCGATTTCCATCTCGATGGGCTCATTGATGTTTTTAGCACTTTCCAACTGGGAAAGTTTCGAGGAAAGTTCAGCTAGACGGGTCTCATCCACGCCGTAAACGACATTTCGGCGTTTGAGGGTATTACGGACATCGTCAATAGTGGCGAAATGGTCACTTTCGCTTTGAGGGGGAACAATCGTAATCTTGGCTTGCATTTCGTCGTCGGTAATTTCAACGAAAACCTGTTCTTGCAAGCTGTCGGCTTTAGTGCTGGTGACTTTCTGGGGCTTGCCGCTGGCTTGGGTTACCACCTGGTTTAAAATGGCAGGGTTATCTACATTTATACCATATTTCTGCAGCTCCTTCTTCACGTCATCCAAGGTCACGCGAGTGCCCTTGCCGGAAGGAGGAAAAACTGTCAAATAGACCCCATCACTTTCGGTGGTGATGGTCGTGTATCCGTTCACGTCCTTGAGCAACGCCATGCTTCCTCCTTTCGTCCAAAAGCTCCTGAAGACGAAAAACCGCCATATGGTGAACCTGGCAAACCCGCGATTCGCTGACCTTCAAAATCCTGCCGATTTCCTTAAACGTCAGCGTTTCAACGTAATAGAAATGAAGCACCTTTTGTTCGGCATCCCCTAAAAACTTGAGGGCCTCAGCGACTTGTTCAATTTTCTCTTGTTTCTCAACTTTATCAAGCGGATTCTCGGCCTTAGAGTCCGCTAAAAGCTCAGCCCAGGATCCACCCTCCCCGCCCTCGGCCACTTCCGCATCGAGCGAAAGAAGGTTCAACATGTTGATTTCGGCGATCCAATCGTAAAGTTCGCTTAAGGGTATCCCCAAAGCCTTGGCTGTTTCCTCCTCTCTCGGAGTCCGCCCCAAGCGGGTTTCCAGCTTTCGTTCTGCTTCTTGGATCGCCCGGGCTTGTTTGCGGAGGTTGCGGCGAGCGAAATCCAAACTCCGCAATTCATCCACCATCTGGCCCCGGATCCGATAACGGGCATAAGCCTCAAAAGCCCGGCCGGGATCATGACGCTTGTCATTGGGTGGCGTAAAATGATCGAGGGCCTGCAACAGGCCAATCACCCCTGCCGATCCCAGATCTTCTTTTTTTTCCCAATAAGCCCTTAATGGCAATCGGGCCAGCATCCGTCGGGTTTCGGCTTCCACCAGGAAAAAATAAGCCCTCGCCAAGTCGTCACGCGTTTCAAGGTCCTTCTTTTGCTTCAAAAAACGCGCCCAAAGTGGATTCAAGTTCCCGTCGGGCATTTTCCCCAACTATTGCTTATCGGGCGAAAGTTCAGGAAAAACAAAATCAACTGACTTTCCCTTGTCTTCGTCGTTTTCCGCAACGGCGCTAATGTCCTGAGCCTCCGTCCCTTCCATTTCCGGAACCGGTATTGTTTCTTCTTCCGCCGGACTCGGTGTCGTCTTGCCGCCACCGAGAGCCGCATCCGAAACCCATTTTCCAAAATAGCTGATGGCCAGCCAAGTGAAGACCGCCCCGAAAAAAAAGCCCAGAAAACTGAAAACGAGAAAAGCGAGTACGACAGCGTCCATTTCCATTCCTACCAGGGCCCCTACAAGGGACGCCATCAAAAACCCGATCACCGATCCGGCCGCCCCTCCCACCATCAAGGTTTGAAAGACCCCAAAGGATTTCTCCCGAGTAATCTCGTAATACAGACGGTCTTTTTCTCGCTTTGCCATCATTTGCCCCCGCTTGTTTTTTTGTCCTTGCGGACTTCTTTGCGTTGGTTCTCAAAAATAAACTTCATCATCATGTCCTGGGCTTCCGGATCCACCTCCGTAAAACTCACCTTTTCAACCCTTTGGGAAATGCCGTCGACCAATTTATCCTCGCCTCCCAAAACCTTTCCAACGATATAAGGCCGGACATCCTCCCCTAGTTCCAGCTCCATATCCAGTTTGGTACCGGCGGGAATGGGCTTACTGACGCTCATTTTAACCCCACCGATCGATAGGTCACGGCTTCGTCCAACATTAAAAGGTCCGTGAAAACTGGGATTGCCGGTATATTTCCGGTATTTCACGGGCAACACAACCTCCAACCGGACAAAACGCCTTTTTTGGGGCTTTTTTGATTCCGCCATCAGTCTTTTCCCCCAAAGATTTGGGTTACCTTTTTGAAAAACTGAAGCAAATTTCCGTCGCTTGCCTCGGCCTTCCCCGACAAAAGGCTGTCGGCAAGCCGATTCAAGCTCAAGGCCGAAGGCCCCATGGGAGAAGATAACATTACCGGCTTTTGCTCCTTGACGGCCCGAATCATACCGGGGTCCCGAAGAATAAAGCCCAGGTACTCCACCTTTAGGTCCAAAAACCGCTTGGAAAGGACCACCAATTTCTGCCCCGCCTCGTCAGCTTCCATTGGGCTTCCAGCCATATTGACCACCACCTGGATTTGGGGTTCCCGTCTTTCCCTATGGAGAATCTTGATCATTCCATAGGCATCCATCAAAGCGGTCGGCTCGGGCGTCGTCACGATCACCACCTCCTCGGCGGCCAGGGCAAATGCCAGAACGTTGCGGTGCAATCCTGCGCCCGTATCGATAATGATCACTTCGGCCTGATGCTGGAGGTCCTGAAGCGCCCCCAAAAACTTGCTCCTTTGGGCTTCATTTAAATCGGCCAGTTCTTGGACCCCACCCGAACCCGATGCCACAATCCGGACCCCTCCCGGCCCCTCCGTAATGATTTCAGCTAGATTTTTTTTCCCGTTTAAAACATGCAAAAGCGTGTATTGGGGAATCATTCCCAGCATGACATCTACGTTGGCAAGTCCCATGTCGGCGTCAAACAAAAGGACTTTTTTGCCCTTGTTGGACATGGCCAAAGCCAGATTTACTGAAATATTTGTTTTTCCGACCCCCCCCTTGCCGCTGGTAACGGCAATCACCCGGCAAGCCGAAGATTTAAGGGCCGGCCGGTCTAAGGACGCTGGCGCGTTCATGTTTCCCATCATCTGGCGTAGTCTCTCAGCTTGATCTTGCACTATCCCCCCTAGCTCAAAAGCGCCTTGGTGATGCGGTCGGCCAAGGATTGGGCCTCTGGAACTTCCAAATCATCCGGAACATTTTGCCCCGTCGAATAATAGGAAAGCGGTATTTGAAAATTATTCATTAAATTCAAAAAAGCCCCGTAAAACCGGGTTTCATCCAATTTTGTGAAAATCATCCGGTTAATGGGGGCCACCGATCCGAACCGCTCAATGATACGGATCATGTCGTAATATTTGGTTGTCGCGGAGAGAACAAGGTGAATCTCATCCGGTTGACTTCGGGCGATAAAACGTTTCAATTCCTCCAATTGTTCTTCGTTGGAGGGACTCCGGCCGGCCGTGTCCACTAGAACCAAATCCATGTTTTTGTATTTGGCAAGTATTCCCGAAATATCTTCAGCAGAATCCGCCACTTCCACCGGAATTCCCATGATACGGCCGTAGGTTTTCAACTGTTCGGTTGCGGCGATACGATAGGTATCGGCAGTCACCATCGCGACTTTTCGCCTTTCCATCAAGCTGTATCGGGCGGCGAGCTTGGCCAGGGTCGTGGTTTTCCCCACGCCTGTCGGCCCCACAAAAGCGACCACCTTCTGGAAATTAACCTGGGCGGCCGGGGGGGCAATCTTTACCGCATTTGCCACGAAACGCTTCAACCAAGCGGACAACTCCTCGTTCTTATCGGGGTCAATTTTTTCCGCGATCATTCCCTTGATGATCCGTTGAATCAAAAACTCCTCAACCTCTTGACGCGCCATCTTCTTCTTCACTTTGTTGAACCCCTCAGACAGCAAAACGGAGCTATCTGCCGAATTCATGTCCTTCAGCACGGTCGTCAAGCTGGAAGTTTTCATTTCATTCAATTCGCGCTGGAGAGCCTTGACTTTTGCCCGAGCCGGGTCCAAGGACCCCAGCGGGGGGGGCGGTGGTGCCATCGTTGCAGTGACGGCCAACTTGGCCGCTGGCATTGCTTCGACCCTCTCGGCTTGAGCTGCCGCCGGTGCGGAAACGCCTTTTCGTTTGGCCATATCATCAAGAAGGTTCAAATCAACTCCAGCGGTGATTTCAGCCATAGGACGGCCGAAAAGCCCCAGGACCCCGCCTTTACGAAAAGTCTTGGTGTATAAAATAACGGCTTCAGGTCCCAGGTCTTTTTTGACCTTCATGAGGGCTTCTTGGATGGTAGGAGCTTCATACCGTTTAATTCTCATTCGCCAGCCTCAATCACGCCGGCGGACTGGATTTCCGTCCTCGGCAACAGTTCACTGAAGGAAATAACCGTCAGATGGGGAATAAACCGCTCGACCAATTTTTTGAAATAAGGGCGAACATTAGGGGAGCAAAGAACCAGCGGCTGACGATTGGCCCCGGCCATTTTCTCAATTCCCTGGGACAGACTGCGGAACATCTGTTGCAACAGCTTGGGGTCAACGGCGGACACGGCACCGTTTTCGGCGGCTTGTACTGAATCCATGATTTTTTTCTCAAACCGGGGGTCGAGGGTCAAGGCGTAAACCTTACCGTCCGGGGCCTGATGCAGCTTGGTAATCGATCGGGCTAATCCCCTACGGGCGTATTCGGTTAAGAGTTGAACATCCTTGGTCTCCCGGACGTGGTCAGCCACCGCCTCCAGAATGCTTTCCATGTCCCGGATTGGAATATGTTCTTTTAGAAGATTTTGAAGGATTTTTTGCAAGTCCCCAACGGGAAGCTGGGAAGGCACCAATTCATCCACCACCGCCGGAGATTCTTTCTTTACCGTATCTAACAATTTCGCCACGCTTTGGCGGGTCAAAAATTCATGAGCATGATTCCGGATAACCTCCGTCAAGTGGGTGGCAATAACCGTCGAGACGTCGACTACCGAGTACCCCGCTTGCTCGGCGACACCCCTCTCCTCGTCGGTTATCCAATAAGCGGTCAAATTGAAGGTTGGTTCCTTGGTTTCAATCCCCCGAAGAACGGGCAAATTGGGTCCAGTGGACATGGCCAGGAGATGCCCAGGCATTATCTTCCACTTTGAAACCTCCACGCCCTTGATCTTGAGGACGTATTCGGAAGGCTGGAGCTGCATGTTATCTCGGATGCGGATCGGTGGAACCACTAAACCCAAATCGCTCGCCATTTGGCGGCGGATTCCAGTGATACGTTCCAAAAGGTCGCCACCCTGCGCTTCGTCCACCAGGGGAATGAGGCTATAGCCGATCTCGATTTCCAAATGATCGACTTGCAGGAGGGAGGATACGTTTTCCGGCTCTTTCTTTTTCTCAACGCCTGGCTGGGCCTTGGCCTGTTCCTCGGCTTGCTGGTCCTTTTTCAAGGTGCGCTGTACGAAATAAGCCAAGCCGCCCACCAAAGCCGAAACGATAAGGAAGGCCCAAGGTAATCCAGGCACTAAACCCGCGATGAAAAGAACCGCCGAAGCCAACCAAAGGGCCCGGGGCTGGGCCATGATTTGTCGCACCAAGTCCGTCCCTAAATTGCTGTCGGAAGCAGCTCGTGTCACCACGACGCCCGTGGCGAAAGAAAGCAGAAGGGCCGGAATTTGGGTCACCAACCCATCACCTATCGTTAAAAGCGTATAGCGCTGGAGAACCTCCCCGAGGCTCATTTCGCCCTTGAGCATTCCCACGGCAAACCCGCCGATGATATTTACCGCCACAATGATAATGGCCGCAATGGCGTCCCCACGCACGAATTTGCTGGCCCCGTCCATGGCCCCGTAGAAGTCGGCTTCCTTTTCGATATCTTTGCGCCGCTTGCGGGCCTGGTCATCGGTGATCAAACCCGAATTAAGGTCGGCATCAATGGCCATTTGCTTGCCAGGCATGGCATCCAAGGTGAACCGGGCCGCCACCTCAGCGACGCGCTGGGCACCACTGGTAATGACTACGAACTGTACGATGACGAGGATAAGGAAGATCACGAATCCGACATAATAATTGCCGCCCGCCACGAAATACCCGACCGCTTCAATGACCCGGCCGGCAGCCGCGGTTCCCGTGTTACCGTTGAGCAAAATAAGCCGGGTAGCGG
>Ga0335085_10010355_pt1 | contig 13953 bp, 15 predicted proteins | sample Lox_Sample_45_FD_206712 | JGI IMG/M metagenome (GOLD analysis project Ga0335085, IMG submission 206712) | Soil microbial communities from Loxahatchee National Wildlife Refuge, Florida, United States - Lox_Sample_4.5 | ecosystem: Environmental > Terrestrial > Soil > Wetlands | place: USA...
TCTCACGAAATCGCTCGCCGAACAGGGGCGAAAGTGGGTATACGGCCGGTCGCATCTGGAGCTCGGGAAGCTGGCGCTCAAGCGCGGCGACCGCGCCGTCGCGACACAGCAGTTTCAGAGCGCCGTCGCCCTCTGTGAGGCGGATAATGACCAGGCGGCGGCGGACGAAGCGAAGAAGCTGATGAAGTAACGCGGGCCTCGAGGCCTGCCGGCAGCAGCGATGGATCAAAAGACAAGAAAGACGTGGATCTCGATCCTGATCGCGGGCGTGATCATCGTCGGCGTCCTCGCCGTCGTGGTCGTCGGCGGCACGGCGTTCTTCTTCTATCGCCACATCAACGCGACGTTCACGGCGCAGGAAAACGCCGATATGTCGTTCGCGCAGGAGCGCGCGCGCTTCGCCGGTCAGAAGCCGCTCATCGAGCTCTCGCGGGACGAAGAGCCGGTGGTGCATCACCCGACGGGTCCGCGCCGCGAGCTGCAGTCGCTCCACGCCCTGGTGTACGACGAAGCGTCCGGCAAGCTCACGCACGTCGACGTGCCCGGCTGGCTGCTGCGCCTGATGTCCGGCGGCGGCCGCGTGCGCATTGCGAACATGGACGCATTCGGCGACGACGATCAGGCGAAGCTGACGATGGATGATCTCGAGCGTCATGGACCGGGCCTCGTGATGGACGTCAAGCGGCGCCGCGGATCTCAACTGCTCGTCTGGACGGAATAGCGTTCCGCGGCCGCGCTGTCCTCCCCCGGGGACGCTCACGCGAACAACCGTCGATTTACAGCCTGTTTACGCTGGCACCCGCCTTGATTCATCACTCGAGCGGAGGGTGATGATGCGAATCAAATCCCGATTCTTTCCCGCGCTTGCACTCGCGGGCGCAGTCGCCGTCGCCGCGCCGGCATGCGCGAGCGGCGGTTACGCGTACGAACGGTCGGGCGGCTACGGGCGCGGACCGGAAGTGTCGCGCGTCGCGCACGACAACGGCTTCCACGAGGGACGCGAAGACGGCGACAAGGACGCGCGCAAGGGCAAATCGTTCGATCCGGCGCGTCACGGCAACTTCCGCGACGCCGACGATGGCTACCACCGCGAGTTCGGCGACAAGGAGTTCTATCGTCAGCAATTCCGCGAGGGCTATCGCGCGGGCTACACCGAGAGCTTCAACGCATACGCGCGCGGATACCGGCGTTAGAGCACGTTCGTCTTGTACGTAGTGTCCGCCTTCAGGCGGACCTCGCGAAGTCCGGCTCAAGCCGGACACTACGTACTACGAGGAAATCGAAAGCGCTCTGGTCTAGGCGAACGGGACGTGCGGTTAAGATCCGCAACGTGGATCACCTGACCCTGCAACCGTTCCTGTTGTTCGACGGCACGTGCGCCGAAGCGATGAAGTTTTACGAAAGCTGCTTCAACGGCGAGTTGACGATCATCCGAGTCGCCGACACGCCGATGAAGCACGCGATGCCCGAGGCGCAGCACCAGAAGGTGGTCCATGGCCATCTGAAGAGCGCGGCGATCGAATTCTCGGCGACCGACTGGCTGCATCCGACGCGAGCGCCGAGGCAGGGCAACACCGTGGCCCTGAATCTGAGCGGCGGATCAGTGGATCTCAGAACCGTGTTCGACAGACTCTCGAAGGGCGCCGACCCGGCGCTCCTCGACGACCTTCGAGAGATGCCGTTCGGCCTCTATGGCCACCTCGCCGATCGGTTCGGCGTTCATTGGTTCTTCACGAGCGCGAAGGCGTGATAACCCCACGGCGGGAGATCGAGATACAACCCTCTCGACGCGATGTCGCGCCCATCACGATCGTAGACAGCGTCGCTTAAGAGATCGTCGAACCGCAGCGTCGCACCGGCGCCGTCGACCGGCAGGCGCACGTAGCACTGGCCTTGCGTCGGCGCGAAGTTGACGGCGACGATCAGGCGGTCTGCTTCGTCCGCCTGCCACGCGAACGCGATGAAACCATCCGAGGTCGGATTCCCCTCCCACGCCGGCGTGCAGTCGAGGAGCGTCCAGCGTCCATTGCGGACGTCGGACCGGCGCAGCACCCTCAGCAGACGATCGTAGAAGCGCGCGAGACGTGCGTCTCGCGGCTCGATCGGCGCGCGCACCAGATGCGGCGAAATGCGCGCCCGTCGTCCGTCGAACTGGCCGTCATGAAAGAAGCGCAGGCCGGGCGAGAGAAACGTGAGCACGGCGGCCGCTTCGTGGACGTCGGGCGCGAACACGGCGGCGGCGCGCGGCTCGTCGTGATTCTCGAGAAACCGCGCCAGGCGATCCTGATAGTCGAGCCCTGCATGGAAATGCTCGCGCACGGGACGCGCGTGTCCCTCTCGCAGGCGATCGTAGAGCCGCTTGTCGTACGCGTAGTCGAACCCTTCCTGCTGCAGCGTCCACTCGAGATCCCAGTAGACCTCCGCCATGAAGCGGAACGCGGGCGACGCGTTGCGCACCCGCGGGATTACGCGCGACCAGAACGGCTCGGGACGCCGATGCCACGTCCGCTCGAAGACGTCCGGCAAGAGAAGCATCGCCATGTCGCAGCGGACGCCGTCGCACTGGCCCGCGATGCGCAGCAGTTCGCCGGCCATCGCGCGCGCCGTTTCCGGATTGCTGTAATCGAGTTGCAGCGTGTCGGGCCAGCCGGCGAAGTACGGATCACGCCCGTACGCGAACACGCGCGACCCGCGCCACGATTCGAGACGGACGTAATTCTGAGGCTCGCGCCACGCGTCGGCGTCGGTTCCGTCAACGTAGTAGTCGGGATGCTCCTCGACCCACGGATGATCGAGCGCGGTGTGGTTCGGAACGAAGTCGAGCATCAGCCGCAGACCGCGGTCGCGCAGGCGCGTCCGCAGCCGCGCGAGCGCGGCGTCGCCGCCGAAGCCCTCGAGCACGTGGTAGCCGGCGATTGCGAAACCGGAACCGGCGACGTCCTCGTCGCACAGATCGGGAAGCGTGTGCTGGAACTCCTTCCGCCACTCGGGGTGGCTGCGTGAGACGCGCGTGCCGGCTGGACCCGTCTGCCAGACGCTGAGCAGCCAGATCCAGTCGAAGCCGTAACTTCCAATGCGATCGAGATCGGCGTCGGGGATGTCGTCCAGCGTCGCCGGGCGCCCGATCGCGCGCGCGAGGGCCGTCAGCCACACGCGCGTGTTGATTTGCAGGAGCGACGGATACCGGGGCGTCGGAGTCACACGCCCGCGGCCGCGGTCGGCTTCGCGATCGGTACGGCGGCGGCGAACTTTCCGAGCTCGAGCACCTGCTCCGCGCTGGTCGTCGCGAAGAGGTGCATCAGCCGTGCGACGCTGCCGGTCCACCCTGTCTGATGACTCGCGCCGAGGCCGGCCCCGTTGTCGCCGTGGAAATACTCGTAGAACAGGATCAGATCCCGCCAGTGCGGATCCTCCTGAAACGTCTTCGTGCCGCCATAAACCGGCCGGCGCCCGCTGCCGTCGCGCAGGAAGATGCTCGACAGGCGGCGCGAGATCTCTTCGGCAACCTGATACAGCGTCATCTGCCGGCCCGATCCGGTCGGACACTCCACCGTGAAACGATCGCCGTAGTACGCGTAGTACTGAAGCAGCGAACGGATGATCAGTCCGTTCACCGGCATCCAGATCGGGCCGCGCCAGTTCGAGTTGCCCCCGAACATGCCGGTATCCGACTCCGCCGGCAGGTAGTTGACGCGATACTCTTCGTCGCCGACACGGAACACATACGGATGCGCGTCGTGATAACGCGAGAGCGCGCGGATGCCATGCGGGCTGAGGAATTCCTCCTCGTCGAGCATGACGCGCAGCACGCGCCGCAGCTTCCGCTCGTCCAGAATCGCGGCGAGGCGCCGGCCCTTGTGCCCGGGCGCGAGCGGGTCGTGAATGACGTCGCGCATCTCCGGACGCGCGTCGAGGAACTTCAGCAGCCCGCGGCGGATGTCTGCGTCCTCCCACATGTTCACGCTCTCGAATTCCGTGACGGCGCAGAGCGGCAGCAGGCCGACCATCGATCGAACCTTCAACCGCGTGGCCGAACCGTTCGGCAGCCGCAGGACGTCGTAGAAGAATCCATCCTCCTCGTCCCACATGCCGATGTCGCCGCCGCCGTGCACCATCGACGACGCGATCCAGAGGAAGTGCTCGACGAACTTGCGGCACATCGCGAAGTAGACAGGCCGCTCGCGCGCGAGCGCGGCGGAAATCTCCAGCATGTTCTGGCAGAACAGCGCCATCCAGGCGGTGCCGTCCGCCTGTTCGAGATGACCGCCGGTCGGCAGCGGCGCGCTCCGATCGAACACGCCGATGTTGTCGAGGCCGAGGAAGCCGCCCTCGAACACGTTCCGGCCGGTGCGATCCTTTCGGTTCACCCACCACGTGAAGTTGAGCAGCAGCTTCTGGAACATCCCCTCGAGCCAGTCGACGTCGCCGCGGCCGTTCTTCGCCTGATCGAGGCGGTACGTGAAGATCGTCGCCCACGCGTGCACCGGCGGGTTCACGTCGCCGAAGTTCCACTCGTACGCCGGCAGCTGACCGTTGGGATGCAGATAACGGTCGTTGACCATCAAATCGAGCTGCGCCTTGCCGAAATCTTCGTCGACGAGCGTCAGCGCCGACACGTGGAACGCCAGGTCCCACGCCGCGTACCACGGGTACTCCCACTTGTCCGGCATCGAGACGACGTCGGCGTTGTACATGTGGTGCCACTGCTCGTTGCGCGGCGCGCGGCCGCGTGCACCGAACGGGTCGGCGCCGCGCTCCTCGAGCCACTTGTCGACGTCGTAGTAATAGAACTGCTTGCTCCACATCATCCCGGCGATCGCCTGGCGCATGACGTTCGCTTCGTCCGCGCTCAGGGAGGCGGGAATCACCGACCGGAAGAATTCGTCGGCCTCCGTCCGGCGCGCGTTCAGGATCGCGTCGAAGTCGCCGGCGGGAGGCACGGCGTCGGTCAGTCGCAGACGGACGGTCTGCGACGCGCGAGGTGGCACGGTCAGCGCGTAGTGCGCCGCGACCTTCGTGCCGGTCTTCTTCGGATTCACGGCGTCGCGCTGGCCGTGGACCAGATAGTTGTGGAACGCGTCCTTCACGTACGGCGATCGGTTCGGCGTGTTGAACACACGCTCGGTGTTCGTCTCGTTCTCCGTGAACAGCAGCTCGGGATTGCCGATCGCGTGCAGGAACCGATCGCCGAGCTCGGCATGCGCGATGCCGACCACGTCGTTGCGCAGCTGGCTCATCGACGGCCGCGGCGATCCGCCGGCCCACGACCATGTGTTGCGGAACCACAGCGTCGGCAGCAGATGCAGCGACGCCGTCTCCGTTCCGCGGTTGTGCACGGTGATCTGGATCAGGATGTCTTCTGGTGACGCTTTCGCATACTCGACGAACACGTCGAAGTAGCGCCCATCGTCGAAGATGCCGGTGTCGATCAATTCGAATTCCTGATCCTTCCGCGTCAGACCTTTGTTCGTGGCGACGATCCGATCGTAGGGATACGCCTCGTGCGGATACTTGTAGAGGTACTTCATGTACGAATGCGTCGGCGTCGAATCGAGATAGAAGTAGTACTCCTTCACGTCCTCGCCGTGATTCGCTTCGCTGTTCGTGAGACCGAACAATCGCTCTTTGACGATCGGATCTCTACCGTTCCACAGCGCGAGCGCGAAGCAGAGAAGCTGATGATCGTCGGAGATGCCGGCAAGGCCGTCTTCGCCCCAGCGGTAGGCGCGCGATCGCGCCTGGTCGTGGCTGAAATACTCCCAGGCGTTGCCGTGGTCGCTGTAATCTTCCCGGACGGTCCCCCACTGGCGCTCGCTCAGGTAGGGTCCCCATTTCTTCCACGGTGCTTGTTGCAAGCGCGCCTCGTCAAGGCGACTCTGTTCGGCGTTCATTGCGACACCTCAGTACAAACGGGATCGGCGCCGGACGGAGCACGAACGGTGCCGACACGTCAACGACGGACGTCGGCGTTCGCCACGAGTTTTCGGTGGCGCGCCTCCGCAATGTCGGGGGCAGCTCCGAATCATCGGTCCGAATGAAGACTGCCGCGGCTCGATGTGAGGGCCCGTTCGCAAGCGGAGCGCGCCTCTCCCACTTCGGCTGGCTTCTGGCGTTCGTCGAACCACAGCACGCCGCGACCGTCGAGATCCTTCCAAAGTCCGAGCGAGGCGTCGTACCACCGCTGAGCCTCGCGCCACTGGTTGACGTCACCAGCGGATGCCTTCGCCACGTGCGCGCGTCCGAGATCCTCGTAGAGCCGGGCGAGGCTGCGCGAGTAAATCACCTGCTGCGGACGCGCGGCGACGATGGGCTCGAAGATGGCGCGCGCGGCGTCGAGCGCCTGCAGCGCGGAAGACGGGTCGCCGGCCGCCAGCCGAATCTCGCCGCTCAGCGTGAGGCTGTCCGCGTAGTCCTCGGGATACTCGACGTTGCCGCCGTCGTGCGCCGCAAGCTCGCGTCGAACCTCGAGCGCCCGATCGACCCTCGGCGCGGCGGCGTGCGGATCGCCCGCCGCGAGCAGCGTCTCGGCGATCTCGTGCATCGAGCCCGCCAGTTCCTTCTTCGATCCGCTGTCCCTCGGGTCGGCGCGCGCGAGCGCCTCGTACTGCGACAGGGCCTGATCTTCCTCCCCCAGCGCTTCTCGATACCGCTGGAGACAGCGAAGGGCGTTGCCGATGTGATAGTGCGCGGTCGCAGACAGCTGCGCGTAAACCGCGTTGTCCGGCTCGGCCGCGCGCATCGCGTCCTCGTTGGCGAGCGCGTCTCGAAAGCTGTCGAGCGCACGCTGATACTCGCCTTTGATGATCCACACGATGCCCAGCCGCTCGCTCACGACGGCAAGCCGATGCCGGAAGTCGGCCTCCGGCGGATCGGGGCGTGCCGTCTCGGCGATCGCCAGCGCCTTCCGGTACATCGCGAGCCCCTCATCGTACCGACCCATGTCGACCAGCGCGTCGCCCAGATAGAACGGCGCGCGGAACGCGTTGCGCCGCACTTCGGGCCCCGGCGCGCGTTCGACCAGACGGTCCATGATCGTCATCGCTTCGCGCGTCCGCGCCGCGGCGCCCGCGGGATCGCCGCGCACCTGGAAGATCGGTCCCATGCGCACGAGCGCGACCGCCAGGCTGTGTTCGTAGTCGACGTTTTGCGGCTCGAGCGCGGCGAGGCGCCGCCGCAGGTCGAGCGCGCGCCCGTAGTTCCGGAGCGCGCCGTCGGTATCGCCGATGCGCGACGCGGACGGCCGGCCCTGCACGTCGGCCAGCTTCAGGTACGACGTCGACAGCTCGAGCCACAGCTCGCGATCCGCGCCGGCGTCCTGCGCGAGACTGTCGAGGTACTGCTGCGCGGTCGTCACCACCATCGCACGCGCGGCGGTGGCGCCGGGCAGCGGCGCGATGGCGTCGTGAAAATCGAACAGGAACGCGTTGGCGAGCTGACGCACCTCTTTGAATCGGCGGTCGGCCTGCGCGCGCTCGCGGCGCGCGATGCGCGCTTGCGCGGCGGTGATGCCGCTGGCCGCAATCAGTGTCGTCGCCACGAGCGCAGCCGCCACCGTCGCGGCGCGGTGGCGGCGAACGAAACGTGTGAGCCGGTACATCGCGGTGTCGCGGCGCGCCGTCACCGGAAGGCGCATCAGATATCGACCGAGGTCGTCCGACAGCTCCTGCGCCGTCGCATAGCGACGCGCGGGATCCTCGTGCAGCGCCTTCACCGTGATCGTGTCGAGATCGCCCCGCAGCATCCGCCGAAGTCGTTCGGCTCTGATTCCGCGAACGGCGGCGCGTTCGACGGAAACCGCAGCGCTGGGCTTCTCGCCCGCGGGTCGCAGACCGCACAGCAGCTCGTACAGCACGATGCCGAGGCTGTAGACATCGGTCGCCGTCGTCACTGGCGCGCCATGGATCTGTTCGGGAGACGCGAAGTCCGGCGTCATCCAGCCTCGCGCCGTCTGCGTCTCGTGACGGCCGTCATCGGCCTGCAGGATGGTCGCGAGGCCGAAGTCGAGCAGCTTCGGCCGGCCGTCGCCGGTCACGAGCACGTTCGACGGCTTGATGTCGCGATGCACGACCAGGTGCTGATGCGCGAATGCAACCGCCGCGCAGACGTCGCGGAAGAGCGTGAGGCGATCGACGATTCCGAGCGTACGGCGATCGCAGTACGTCGTGATCGGCTCGCCGTCGACGTACTCCATGACCAGATACGGGACGCCATCGGATGTCGTCCCGCCGTCGAGCAGGCGGGCAATGTGCGGATGACTGAGGCTGGCGAGAATCTGCCGCTCGGTGCGGAAGCGGCGGACGATCGCGTCGGTGTCCATGCCGCGCTTGATGATCTTCAGCGCGACGTCCTGCGTGTACTCGTCGTCGACGCGGGAGGCGAGGTAGACGGCGCCCATCCCGCCGCGGCCCAGCTCGTGCCGGATTTTGTACGGACCGATCCGGCGGCCGATTATCGGCGGCGCGCCGGCGGCGTCGACGGCGTCGCCGCGCGCCACCGCCTCGAGAATGGGACCGGCGCCCGAGAATCCGACGCGCGGCGTTTCGAACCGATCGCCGACTCGCGCCATCGATTCGAGCAGCGACGACACTTCGCGTTCGAGCGGACCGTCGCCGGCGCAGGCGCGCGCGACCAGCGCCGCGCGGCTCGTCTCGTCGACGTCCGACGCGTCGGCAACGATTGCCTTGATTCGCTGCCAGCGTTCAGGAGTCATCGTGCACGCTCGGCCGTGGTGCCGGGCACCTGCCTGGCACTGGATCTTTCTTACGTCCGCCGGCCGGCGTCAAGCGCGATTGTGCAAAATTACTGACCGCCGGCCCAGTCGCACTTCCGTTTCTGCGCGAGCTCGATCAGCCGCTGACCGCGCATCATCTGCGGCATGATCGTCGCCATCTCGCGCATGCGCCCCGCCATTGCGGCCTGATTCGCGGCTGCCTGCGACGCCATCGCCTGCGTCTGCGCCGCCTGCGCCGCCATGTTCCCGGCGCCGACGCCGGGCACGAAACCCGACGCGAACCCCATCGCCATCTGCGCGGCGATCTCGCCCTTCGACGGTCCGGAGCCGTGCGCTTCCTGAGCGGCCTTCAGTTTCGCCTGCTGCTCCTGCGCGTACGCGCCCTGCTTCGCGATGATGCCCTGCACCGCCGGGTCCTGCATCGTGGCGACCAGCTCGTCCTGCAAGGCCTCGCAACTCATGGCCTCGTCTCCCGGATGCTTCGCATTCGCCTGCGCCGAGTCCATCGCCGCTTGCATGTCGCCCGCGGCCTGCTGGACTGGCGCGTTGCCGGCAGGCTTGTTGCGCTGCGCCGCGGGCGCCGCGCCAGCGAGCGCGGCGACGAGCGACGCAATCGCCATCCGTTTCACCATGTCGAAACCCTCCCGGTACGAACGGTCTTATTTCGCCGCCGCCACCTGCTGATTGATGTCATTGGTGGTTTTCTGCATCTGCTTGACGGCGTAATAGGTCACGCCGATTCCAGCCGCAACGCTGACGAGTGAAATGATCATGGCCGTGTGGCCGCCGCCGCCGCTGCTGCCCGACGCCGCCTGCCCGTTCGCCGACGCGAACATCGGCCGCTGCATCGGTTTCCTGGACTGGTCCGCCGCCGCGCGCTCGGCCGCCCGCGCGATCGACGCGTTCAGGTTGACGGGGCGATCGCCCGCGCCCTGCGTCGATTCTTCTCCCGCCGCACGAGCCGGCACCGATCCGCTGACGATCGCCGCCACGACTGCCGCCGACATCCATCTCTTCACCGTCATCTGTCCCTCCTGTTATGCGGGGAGTTAGCGCGGTCGACTGACGCCGAACCACGTGAGTCGCGACGAGTCGACGTTCGTCGCCCACGTGCATCCATGCGCGCGGGCACGGCCGAGCATCTCGTCGTCGCGGACGATCTGTTGTGCAATTGCAATCGCGTGCACGGTGTGACGCACGGACTCGCGATCGGTCGACGCCGAGGTCAGCGACGTCATCGCGCGTGACAGTGTCTCCGCGTCGTTCAGGCGCTGCTGGGCCCAGCGCGCGAGTCGAGTGCCTACCTCATCCGTACTCGTCACGCCCGTCAGCGCGTCCAGATCGGCCGCGCATTCGACGCTCGGGTTGTGTCCGGCGTCATCGTCCGCCAACGCCGCGCCGGCGCACGCCAGCGTCAGAATCGTGATCGCCCCGGCCACCCTCTGCATCGCTGCCCTCGTCTTTCGCGCGTCGGGTCTATTAGCGCCATCGGCGGAAAAACGGGCTCAGCGATCCGGTATCCTGCCGTCATGTCCGACCCGGTGGCCGAGATCACGCGGCTGCTGCACGACTGGCAGGGCGGCGATCGCGACGCGCTCGACCGGCTGATCCCACTCGTTTACGACGAGTTGTCCACACTGGCGTCGCGCCAGCTGGCCCACGAATGGCGGCACGACCGGATGCAGACGACGACCGTCGTCCACGAGGCGTACGTGCGGTTGTTCAAACAGTCGCAGATCGACTGGCAGAACCGCGGTCACTTCTTTGCGATTGCGGCGCAGGTGATGCGGCGCATCCTCGTGGATCACGCCCGGCGCGAGGCGCGCGCCAAGCGCGGCGGCCGCGCGGTCCACGTCGCGCTCGACGCCATGCCGGCGGTTCCGGCTGCGAACCCGGAAGCCGACGTCGTCGACGCGCTCGCGCTCGATCGCGCGCTGCGGGAACTCGAAGCGCTCGACCCGGATCAGGGAAAGATCGTGGAGTTGCGCTTTTTCGGCGGCCTCACCGTCGAGGAAACCGCGGCCGCGCTCGGCATCTCGCCGGCGACGGTGAAGCGCGAGTGGGCGATCGCCAAAGCGTGGTTGTACCAACGACTGTCTCCGGCGTAGCGCGTGATAGCCGAGCGTCACGGGAGAGGCTTGAGATGATGCGGATTCCGGGCCCGGTCGAGCGGTGACGAATACGGACGTTGAACTGCCACCGCAGGTCCCCGCATTCATCTTGCCGCCTGGCTGCAAGGGCATCTCGGTCCACTGAACGGAATGTCGGCAGGGCCGCGGGTACTTGACGGTCGTACCCGCCAGGAACGACCGCAAGATCGTTCATCGCTTGAGGGTCGAGGACGTGCCGGTGGATGCGTTCTGGTCGATCAGCGTCTACAACGCCAAAGGCCACTTCGACTCATCACGGAACGACTGGATTCGAGCCGAGAACCACGAGATAGCCGCGGAACCCTCCCGGCGCCGCGCCCCATCCGACCAGGATGTGGCCGTCCGGCGTGATGCCGGTGATTTCGCCCGTGTTGGGCCACGCGGTAAAGGCGTCCGGGACGCCGTTGGCCCGCAGGAAGTCCTTCAAATACGCGGGCCGTCCGCCGATCCAGATCACGGCGTTCGAGTCGTTAGACCCCCCGACATTCTGGCCGCCGCCAATCACGTGACCGTCATCGCTCGTCGCATTTGCCTGGACGATGATCGACGGCCCGACTCCCGGTCCCGGTCCGGGTCCCGGGACCGGCGCGGAAATTTTCGACGGCGCCGGCAGGCACGTTGTGCCGCCCTGCGCGGTCCACATCCACGCACTCTGATCCATTTCGTCGCCGGGACGGCAGATCTGGCCGACGATGATCGAGCCGTCGATGTTTGTCGCTCGCGCTTGCCCGACGAAGCCAACCGGGCCAGGCATCAGTTCCTCGCGGCTGTCGAGCCACCGCGCACCCTCGCGAAAGTTCGCGGTGTCCTGATAACCGACAATGACACGGCCGTCGCCGGACGCACCTGACGCGAGGCTGGCTCTTCCTTGTACGGAGCTACCGAGATCCACCATGCCGGTCGATGGTGTCCAGCGAAATGCATGGCTCAGCGCGCAGCCGTCATACGCGAGACCGACGATGACGTGTCCATCCCGGCTCACGCCGTACGCGCTGCTCAGAGACCCGGAGCATGAAGTCGCCGTCGGGCTGAAGAAGCCCAGCAGCTGCCACTCGGTGCGCGCGATCCAAATCGCCGCCTATTGATCCCGCCCTGGTCTTGAGCACGCGGCTTCGGCGATCTGTTTGGCGATCGACAGCGCTTCGTCGAGCGGAATCGCCCCCTTCGCAATCCGATCCGCGAGCGTCGGCCCCTCGACAAGCTCCGCGTTCAGAAGTCCGCCTCGCGGCGCGTCGCGCTTCGTTTCAACCGCGTTCGCCTCGCAGCCCGCGGTGAGAGCTCGCGTGTCTACAGCTTCCACGGCTTGTCGCGCCACCCGTCCGGCAGAATGTGCGGCGGCCCGTCGGGCGTCCAATGCTCGCGCGCGAGTTCGCCTTCCATCGCGCTTTGTGTGCGGCTGAGCTGGATGACGGCGCATCTTCAATGGTGTCGACGGGAACCCTGACTTTTCGCGTGACCGTCAAGCGCGTCGATTGGCACGACGATAGGAACGGCTCGGAACGTCGCGCGTCCTCGGCATCGGTGTATACTTGTGCGTCGGATCTTGCCGCGTGCTGTGCTGATTCCTGGCGTAACGAGCCTCTCCTGACTCGCTCCTCCGCGACTCCCTAGCTACGAGACGAACTTCCGGACCACGGATTATCCATTCGATGCCGTGGAAACTGTGCGCCGCCTCGGTGGCGTGGATGTCGCGTTTCGCGGCAGAGGAGTCAGATCATGGGTCGAAAGTTGTACGTCGGAAATTTCCCGTATGAAACCGGAGAAGCGGAACTCCAGGAACTGTTCGCCCGCGCCGGCACCGTGGAAACGGTGAAAGTGATGCGCGACATGGCCACTGGGCGGGCGCGCGGGTTTGCGTTCGTTGAGATGAGCAGCGATGACGAAGCGCAGAAGGCGATCGCCGAGCTGAATGAATATCAGCTTGGGGGGCGCAGTCTCTCGGTCAACGAAGCGCGCCCGAAGCCCGCGCATGGTGGCGGGTTCGGCGGCGGCGAATCGCGGCGACGCTCGGAGCCGCGTTGGTAGGCAACTCATGCCATCGGTCGACGTGAACTCGACCGATGGTCTGAAACCAGAGATCGGAGATGGACAGATGACTGGAACAATTCGGACGCTGCGAGTGGACAAAGGCTTTGGGTTCATCAAGGATGACACGGGGCGAGACTATTTCTTTCACCAAAGCGCTATCTACGGCGAGGGCATCGCAGATCTGCGCGAGGGCGATGGAGTCGAGTTCGAGGTTGCCGACAGCCCGAAGGGTCCGCGGGCGGCGAACGTCAAGCGCACCACGACGTAACGGAACTGAGCTCAGAGGATCGGGCGGCGGAAAGGAACCACGATGAATGGAACCATATCAAAGGTGATCTCGGATAAGGGCTTCGGGTTTATTCAGGGCGAGGACGGCCAAGAGTACTTCGTGCACCGGAGCGCTGTCCGGGACGGCTCGGTCTTCGAGCAACTGCGCGAAGGGCAAACGGTCGTCTTCGACGCCGGCCGCGGCGACAAGGGACTGCGCGCAGAGAACGTGCGGGTCTCCTGAACACGGGCGAAGACGCGGGCAGGGAACGCAGCACGCGTCTCATCACACCGTTCTGTGACGACGTCCGCCAGGGCGATCGCAGGCCGTGGGCTCCGCCTGATCCGTGCTCGCAATGCTCAGCGTTCAATGCCGGCCGTCGTTGGTGGTGTCTCGACGGTAGGCACGGCAGCGTCTGCGCGTTGCTCGTTTGATGCGGGGGCGGCGGAAACAGCGACGGCGCCCGGAGGCTCCGGGGTTGACGGTGTGAGTTCGGCGACAATTTGTCGCCGTCTCGCCCGAACTTCGAGAAATCGGGCGTACGGAATGAGCACGGGTACGAGAACCTCAGTCATCAATCACCCCTGCGTGGTGCACTGCCGGGAAGCTGGCATCGTGAAGGACGAGAGGCCGAGCAACCCGACCGACAAGATCGACGCTGCGTAGGCGGCGGGGCGATCAGCGCGCGGAACGATTCGCCGGCACGTCGAGGATCTGGGAAACGTTTCATTCGCGCTCCGAACGAAGGCCGAAGTGGGCCTGTCGGCGCGCACCCA
>Ga0335085_10010356_pt1 | contig 13952 bp, 11 predicted proteins | sample Lox_Sample_45_FD_206712 | JGI IMG/M metagenome (GOLD analysis project Ga0335085, IMG submission 206712) | Soil microbial communities from Loxahatchee National Wildlife Refuge, Florida, United States - Lox_Sample_4.5 | ecosystem: Environmental > Terrestrial > Soil > Wetlands | place: USA...
GGCCGCGCTGCTGGCCGTGTCACCGGCGGCGTGGCTGGCGGTTTCGCCGGCTCTTTCGCCGGCCGGGGCGCTGATCGTGCCGCCGGCCGGGGCGGGGACGGCGCGGCGCGCACGCCTCGTGCGCTTCGCCTGCGCGGCGATGTAGGTCCGCTCCAGCGCAGCCTCCGTCGCCGGCAGGTCCCGCTGGGCCAGGACCACGAAGAGGCAGTCGACCACGGTGAGCTGCGCGATGCGGCTGGTCATGGCACCGGACCGGAAAGCCGTCTCCCGCGCCGCGGTGAGCAGGACGAAGTCGGCGACCTCGGTGATCGGCGACCAGGGATAATTCGTCACCGCGACCGTCGTGGCCCCGTTGCGGCGCGCCTCGCGCAGGGCGTCAATGGTATCGAGGGTCGTCCCGGTGTGCGAAAGGCCCACGGCCACGTCGCCTGCCCCGCGCAGCGCCGCGGACGTGATGGCCATGTGCGGATCGGGCCAGGCGAACCCCGGGCGGCCGATACGCTGGAGCTTCTGCTGCAGGTCGAGGGAAACGTAGCCGCTGGCGCCCACGCCGTAGATGTCGATGCGGTTCGCGGTGGCCAGCGCGTTGACAATGTTGACAAGCGCGCCGACATCGAGGTGGTTCGCCGTTTCGGTGACGGCCATGGCGTCCGCGTAGGCGATCTTCTTGGCGATCAACGCGGCGTCGTCCCCGGCGCTGATGTCGGTGGACGCCACCGCGACCGCGCGCGCGTCACCGTGCGCCACCGCCGCGGCCAGCGCCAGCCGCAACTCCGGGTAGCCACGGAGCCCGACCGCCCGGCAGAACCGCACCACGGTCGTGGCCGAGGTGCCGCAGGAGCGGGAAAGTTCCGAGATCGACTGGTGCGCGGCACCGCCGGGATCGTCGAGGACCGCCTGCGCCACCCGCCGCTCGACGGGCGCCAGGTTCGGCAGCAGCGCGCGAATGGTGACGAGAATGCCGACGTCCATCCGGGGCTCGCCGGGCCCGGCCCGGGCCTCGCCGGGCTCGGCGCGCGGGGCGTCCTGCCCGGCGCGAAGGCCACTCCCCCCGGCCCGGGACTGCTCCGGCCCGGCACGGCACTCGCCTTCGTCGGTGGGGGCAGCGCCCGGCCCGGCGGGCGCGGGCGCCTCCGGCCGCGCCGCGGGAGAGTGCGGGTCGCTGGCGTCGTCAGCTTCTGGCCGTGTCATCAGCATCTCCCCGGGGCGACTGCGGCCGGCACCGGCGGCCGAGCACACCAGCGGCTGAGCACCGGCCATGTCACCGCTCTCCCCCGCCGGGTCCGTTTTCGTTGACCATTCTCCCAAATGACTGTGCAAATGCACAGTGCATTATGGCCCATGACGCGCGGTCCGCGGGAGGACTGGTCAGCTGGATCCGTGATGGTCCGACGAGATGGAGGCCAGCCATGTCCGGGATCGGGTGGTTAGGCCGGTCCCGGGGCAGCGCTGGCGACGCGTGGACGCGATAACGGCAACAATGAGCCCAACATGGCGGGACATGCCGCGCCCGCAGCGCTCACCCGCACCGCCTGGCTGTCACATGTGCGCGGGAGGGCGAAACGGGGGGCGGGAACGTCACACGATGACGGGTGGGGCCGGAACAGCGGACCGGCGGCCGGGGCCGCTGGCGGGCAGCCCCGGCCGCCGGGGACGGCCGTGGCCGGATACGGGCGGGTATGGCCACGGCCTTTCCTTCTCGGGACAGCAGGCTGGATATGCACGAGCCGCCCGAGAGGCCAGGTGACGGTGAGGGTGTGACGTCTTTCCCTCTAATACGGACCGCAGGCCCGAGCCGGACGGGTGGCCGCGGCCACGTAAGACTTCGGAAAGAACTGTGACTGAGCCGCCGTCAGCGCAGGCCCTCGGCGAAGGGGCCCAGCGAAAGCGCCGGCAGGAAGGTGAGGAAGACCAGGACGAGCGCGGCCCCAGGGCCGGCGACACGAACATGGAGCCGCTGGCTGGAGTGGCCGTTGGGTCGTGGGTGGCCGTCGAGGCTTAGGTGGCCGTCGAGGCTTGGGTGGCCGTTCTGGCTTGGGTGGCCGTTCTGGCTTGGGTGGCCGTTCGGGAGGGCCGCGGGCGGCGTGGCGGGCTCGGGCACGGGCTGGGGCGCCCAGGCGAGCTCGGCCCATACGGTCCGACCGCTGGGGCCACCGCGGACACCGCAGCTCTCCGACAAGGCACGGACGATGATCAGCCCGCGGCCGCAGTCACTCATGGGGTCGTCGGTGATCTGCGGCCCGCACGGGGCGCCGTCGTCTGTCACGTCGATGCGGGCCACCGCACCCCGCCAGGTCACCTCGACGGTGAACCAGCCGCCCTGCCCACTGGAGGTGTGCTGGATCGCGTTCGTCCCGAGCTCGACCGCCACGGATATGAGGTCGTCGCGGGCGGGGCAGCCCGGCAGCAGGGCGGTCAGCCAGCGCCGAAGCTGCCGCAGTTCGCTCTCCTGACCACGGAAGTCCCGCTGCCACCGGTCACAAGTGTCCGGACGTTGCGTCTGGCCGACTACCGCGCTGCGCTGCGCCGAGCCGCGTGCGTGAACCATTCGTCGCCCCTTGCGGCAGAATTCCGCATTGACGGAGACGGAGCTGTCCGCGAGTTCAGGCAGTTCATGTTCGTCAATGTCCCCAGTATGGATTTGTATACAAGGTGCTGCAAGTGCTTCCCGCGCACTTGCGTAAAAATTGCACTTGCGGGAGGGACTTGTCTGGCATGTGGCTTATGCCCAGAACGGCCCGGCGACCTGGCTGATTCACTGGCTCTCACCGGCCCGGACTGTCCAGGATGCGGGAAACGTCTCTCAGTATTAACCGATAACTGTCCGGACGCAAGTGTCTCACGTGTAATTGCATGGCGGTAATGCGCCCGGAATGTCCCGGCTCGTGGCAAATGCACCGGCGGGAACCGCTCCCGGTGCCCGCCCCGGGGATGACCCTGGCCCCGGCCCTGGATCGGCAGGACGCGACGGCCGGCTCTGACCATGACGTCAGCCCTAATGGACGCATCCGGGGGATTTCGGGCCAAAAGTATGTGAGTCTTGTGTACGTGCAGTTAGGGCACAGGGACGCAACGCAGCCAGGCCGGCGCGGGGGCGGCCTTCGCGGGAGGGATGGCGCGCCATGGCGAGTCCGAAGCTCAGCGAGCGGGCGCAGCAGAAGGAATTCCGCCAGCGGCTGCGGGACGAGGGGAACGTCGATGCCGCCATAGCCGCCGAGTTCAGCCGTCGCTACCGGATGCGGCCGCGGAAGGCCTGGCGGCACGCCCACGGGTGGACGCTGCGGGAGGCCGCCGAGCGAATTAACGACCTGGCGGCGCACGATGGGCTCGATTCGGGCAGTAAGGCCGGGATGACCGCCGCTCACCTGTGCGAATACGAGGAATGGCCCGGCGGGGCGCTACCCGGCAGTGGCCGCGAGCCGACCGGCCGCAAGCCCACGCCCTACATCCTGTCGCTGCTCGCCCGGGCCTACGCCACCACGGTCCCGAGCCTGGTCGACGACACCGACCAGGCCTGGCTGCCGCGCGCCGACCGCCTGGTGATCGGCGAGCTCGCCGCGACGGCCGCGACGGCGCCCGTGACGGCGAGGATTGCGGTGACGCCGGGCGCGCCGCTGACGGACGGCAGCGCGGCGGGCCTCCAGGCGGAGGTGCTGACGGCCGCCGAGGAGGCCCGCCGTCACGCCGAGAACGCCGCCCGGCGCGACGTCGGTGGCACCGCGCTGGAACGGATCCGCGCCGAGGTCGCCCGGCTGTCTCGCGACTACATGACCGGTGAGCCGTTTCCCCTGTTCATACGGATGCGCCGGGTCCGCTCGCAGATCTGCACCGCCCTCGAGCTGCGCATCTGGCCTCACGACGAGTCCGAGCTGTACCTGCTGCTCAGCCTGGTGAACAGTTTGATGGCGGTGGCCGCGAACGATCTGGGCAATCGCGCGGCCGCCGAGGAGCTCGCCCAGGCCGGCTGGGCGTACGCCACGATCATCGGCCACCGCCCGCTCATGGCCCAGGTACAGTCCCAGCTGGCCAGCATGGCGTACTGGGCCGGGCAGCCCCGGCTGAGCCGCGACCACGCGGCCCGCGGCCTGGAAAACCTGAGAGCCGGGCCGAACGCGGCCCAGCTCTACCTTCATCACGGCCGGGCGGCGGCCCAGCTCGGTGACGTCCGGACAGCCCGCCGCGCGATCGGCGCCGCCGCCGACGCCCGGGACCGCGAACACAAGGATGAGCTACTGGAGATCGGCGGCGAATTCGGCTTCTCCTGGGCGACCCAGCATTACCTGGCCGGCGCCGCGCTGGCCGAACTGCCCGGGGCGGAGAAGGACGCCGCCGTGGAGCTGGAGCGGGCCACCGCGCTGTACGACCGCGGCCCCGGGCCCGGCGAGGACCACAGCTTCGGCTGCGCCGTGCTGGCGCGGACCGCCCTGGCCGCCACCCGGCTGCGGGCCGGCCAGCTTGACGCCGCCCGCCTTGCCCTGGCGTCCGTTCTCGCCCTGCCCCGCGCCCAGCGGATCGACTCGCTGACGCCGGGCCTCGGCCGGGTCCGGGCGGAGCTGGCCCGGCCCCGGTATCAGCGGGTCCCGGACGCGGCCGAGCTGGACGAGCACATCGGGCAGTTCCTGCGGGAGACCGCCGCCAGCGCGGCCGGGCTAACCGGGTGTGCCGGCTAGGAGTGGCCTCTGTCTCGTGCCAGCGGCGCAGCGCGCCCTCCGGATATGGTCCGGGCATGTCAGGTCCCTACCGGGTTCGTCATGGCGGTGATGTCGAATCGCTTCTTCAGCAGGCCGAAGCTCTGCATCAGGTCGGGGACCCGCTGCAGGCGGACCGCCTCGACCTGGGTAGGGAAGTCCCCGAGGGCCATGATCGCGGCGGTCTGCACGGTGATCGACGTGTCACGCTGCGCGATGTACAGACCGGCCGACGACGCGGTGGGCACGGTGGCGATGGTCAGATTCGGCTTTTCCACCGAGGATGATTCGGTCGCCGCAACCTGGGACGCGCATCCGGTGCTCACGAGGGCGGCCAGGATAGCGATCGACGCGGCCACACGGCGGCATCCAGGCCGCTTCGCCCGCATCCACGACAACTTAGACATGGGAGAAACAATTAGTTGCGCCATAAATGTCGGAAACCGCCGGCACAAAGTCCGGCAGAACGAATTCTCCGTAAAAGTTCCGGTGAAATTGCACATGCCGAGACTGCTCGCTGACCGATGCGATGCACGTGCGGTGGGCGTGCACAGGAGAACGCCCCGCGCACGGGCAGCACGCGAAACCAGGGACGTGCTAGCCGGCCGAACCGCCTGGCGCCGGCGGCGCGGCAGGCACGATGATGACGGTGACCGGCTGGTGGCAGTGCGGGCACTGCTCCATCACGGCCAGCGCGGCCTGGGCGGCCTCGTCCAGCGACTGGGTGGCTGTCTCCGGCCCGGCGCTCCCCCACACCACGCCGTTCGTGGCCGCGCCGAAGCCATCCCGGCCGACGGGAGCCGGGCCACCGGGAGCCGGGCCACCGGGAGCCGGGCCGACAGCGGCCGGGCCGACAGCGGCGACGCCGAAGAAGGCAGGACTGCCCGCACCGGCACCATCAGCGGCCGCACCGGCACCATCGGCGCCCAGGACCTCGGCGCGGGGCGCGGGAAGCAGGGCCTGGAGCCGCCGCAACGCCTGTTCCTCTCGCATGGCCTCGGCCTGGCTGCGCGCGGTCCGACGCACGGCCGCGGCGACCACCTCAATGCGGTCATAGGCCGCGGTCAGCACACCGTCGGCCGTCAGCGCCTCGTCACACCGCTGCCAGAACTCCCGCCGCAGCCGGTGCCGGCCAAGCTCCGCGTCCGACAGCGTGCTGCGGGAGTATCCCGTTAACGGCGCGAACTCCCATTGACTGAAACCCGCCCGGCTCCGCAGCGAGGCGAGCCGCCGTCCCAGGGCACGGCGCTGCTCCCACACTCTCTCGGCAGGGGGTCGTCCGGCATCCGCGCCCCGTCCGGCATCGACGCCCCGTCCGGCATCGCCCGCCAGCGGCGGGGCGGCCGGTCCTGCCGCACGGTTCACGATAGGCTTTCCCTCCGTTTTGTGCCAGGCGTCGGGCTGTCCAGCACGGGGAACGTGTGATGGTCGGCCCGCCGGGGCATGCGAACGCGGCAGGGTCATGGTGCCTCCGGTTAGATGTGCGCGACGCAAGTGCTAAAGGGCCAAATATGGCATATGAGTGACCGACACGTCACTCCCCGTTTAGGGAATTTTCCGCTTTCTGTGCGGTTTCTGATTCGCCTGAATACGCCACGACCAGCCTTAAAGGCCGCAAAAGTGGCTATTCCTCCCCGTGGACGAATTCGCCGCCGGCGACGGTCAGGTCGACCCGGGTGCTGCCGATCTCGGCGGGCGGGATGGTGCGTATGTCATGGTCGAGCACCGCGATATCGGCCAGGTGCCCGGGCCGCAGCGAACCGAGGTCCGCCTCGCGGTGGTTGATGTAGGCGACGCCGGCAGTAAACGCGGTGAGGGCCTGCGCGACAGTGATGGCCTCGTCCGGGAGGAACGGCCGGTCCGTTTCGGCCGTGCCCGGCCTTCCGAGCCGTTCGGACAGCAGTCGGTTGACCGCGACGTGGATCTCCTGCAGCGGGTCCGCGCTCGATACCGGCCAGTCGCTGCCGAACGCGATGCGGGTGCCGCGGCGGGTGAGCGTGCCGATCTTGTACTGCCACGTGGCGCGTTCCCGGCCGACGATGGGCAGCGTGAGGTCGTCCATCTGCGGATCGTGGCAGGCCCACAACGGCTGGAAGTTGGCCACCGCGCCGAGGTCGCGGAACCGGTCCAGGTCGCCTGGGCGGATGAACTGCAGGTGTGCCAGATGGTGCCGGAGGTCAGAGGGCCGCCCGCCCGCATGGGCCAGTGCGTCGAGGGCGACGTGCACGGCCCGGTCCCCGAGCGCGTGAAAGTGAACCTGGAAGCCCTCCCGGCTGAGCAGGCGAACAGCCTCGGCGACCTCCTCCGGCGGTATGAACAGGCGGCCACGGTGCTCATGCCCGGCCGGACGGCCGTGGTAGGGCTCGGTCATCGCCGCGGTCAGCGTCTCACATACCCCGTCCATCATGATCTTGACGGAGGTGGCGCGGAACCGGCCGGATGCGGCGCGCTCACGCCGCCCGAGCAGATCGGCGATCTGGCCGGCGTCGCGGGTCCGGTCCCACCACAGGGCCGCGTTGACGTGCGCGGTCAGCCAGCCTTCGGCCGCCGCCGCACCGTAGGTGCCGTGGGCGTCGGGGATGCCGATGTCCGGCGCCGCACCGACGATGGCGTCCTGCCAGTGCGTGACGCCCCGCGCATGCAGGTGGGCCTGGCCCGCGCGGAGCCCGGCGGCGAGGTCGGCGGCGGACGGGGGCGGAACGACGCGCGAGACCAGCCGCATCGCCCCCTCGTGCAGCGCGCCGGAGGGCTCGCCCCGCTCGTCGCGCTCGATCCGGCCGTCGGCGGGGTCGGGCGTGTCCTTGGTGATCCCCGCCCGCGCGAGCGCCGCCGGGCTGACCCAGGCGCTGTGATGGTCGCGGTTCGGCAGGAACACGGGACGGCCGGCGGCCACCGGTTCCAGGTCGGCGGCCGAGGGGGCCCCGCCCGGGAACGCCTCCATGGACCAGCCGCCGCCGAGCACCCAGTCATCTGGCCCGAGAGCCCGGGCGTACCCGGCGATGGTGTCGAGATACTCGGGCCGGCTGCGCTGGCCCACGAGATTGCAGCGGAGGCTCTCGAGGCCGCCGCCGACCGGATGGACATGCGCGTCGCCGAACGCCGGGATGGCCAGTCGCCCCTTCAGATCGATCACGTGTGCCCGGGGCCCGGCCATGTCGCGCGCTTCGGCGGACCTGGTCACCGCGGCGATCCGGCCGTCCGCCACGACGATCGCGTCGCAGCCGGCGCCCACGCCGTCCGGGGACCACACCCGCCCGTTCACCAGTACCAGCGCCCCCGCCATTCCCGCCACCCTCCTCCCGGAGTGCACCGGGCCCGGAATGTGTGCAATTCCCGCTGTGATCACCGCACAAACGGCACACGTTCGGGCCGGTTTGCCGGCGAAGCGGCCCGGGTAGGCGCGTGAGGGGTGCCAGGTCCCATACGAGGAGGTGACCGCAGGTGAAGCTGACGTTCCTTCGCCCGCTGTATCAGGACGCGGGCGGCTTTGCCTCGGTATACCTCGACACGTCGGGATCCGGCCGAGGGCCGCAGGCCCCGGCGGTGGATATACGCTGGCGTGACCTGCGGAAGGAACTGTCCCGGGCCGGGGCGGACGCGGCGACCCTGGACGCGCTCGGTGAGGTGCTCACCGGTCCCGGCCTGACCGCCCCGGGGATGGCGGCATTCGGCCAGGGCGGCACCGTGCCGCTGGCGGTGCGGCTGCCCGCGGTGCCGCTGCGCGAGATGGCCCGCTGGGCCCGGCTGCCGGATCTGCTGCCGCTGCTCGTCCAGTCCCCGCCGCGGCCGCCGCACCTGCTGGTCAGCGCGACCAGGGCCGGCGGTCAGGTGCTCGCCGTCCGCGACGCCGACGACGTCACCAAGGAAGCCGTCGAGGGGACCGGCTGGCCCGTCCACAAGGTGAAGTCGGGCGGCTCGGCGCAGCTGGAGCACCAGCGGTCCGCCGAGGAAGCCTGGGAGATCAACGCCAAGGAACTCGCCGACGCGGTGGTGAACGCGGCCGCCGGCGCGGTGCCCGAGGCGATCATCGTGGCCGGTGACATACGGGCCCGGGCCTTGCTGGTCAGCAAGCTGCCCGCCAGCCTGGCCAGCAAGGCCGTCATCGTGGACCGCGAGGTGGCCGTGGACTCCGAAGATCTGGCCGCGGCGGCGGAGCAGGCGCTGCGCGACCTGGAGGACGCCGACGCCCGGCGGCGGCTGGAGACGTTCCGCAACCAGCTCGGTGCGGGCGGCGCGACCGAGGGCCTGGCCGAGACGGTGGCCGCGCTGCGTGAAGGGCAGGTCGCCGAACTGTTCCTCGGCGGCGACTACCGGGCCGACGACCCGGACACGCCCGGGCCGGCCTGGTCCTCCGCACCGGCCTGGATCGGCCCCACGCTGGCCGACGTGGCCGTGTCGGAGCAGGAGCTGCGCGACCGCGGCCTGACCGACGTGGCCCGGGACCATGCTGACGCCGCGATCGTGCGCGCCGCGACCGGGACGGACGCCGAACTGTTCATGATGCCGACCGGGGAGGCGCCGCTGCGGGACGACATCGGCGCGCTGCTCCGCTACCCGGTGCCGGGTGCCTGACGTGGCCGGGCAGGCCGAGCCGACCGGGACCACCCCGGCGCGGGACCACCCCGGCGCGGGACCACCCCGGCGCGGGTTACTCCCGGCTCAGGACGATGATCATGCGCCAGGCCTCCGGCGCGGACAGGCTCACCTCGTCGGCGAAGTCGCCGTAGCACGCGGCCACCGTGAAGCCGCCCGCCAGCCGGACGGCCGCGGTGACCTCGGTGCCGGTCCAGAACCGGTTCGGCACCACGTCGGCGAGAGTCCGGGAGCCGGTCGGGTCGCGAACGGTGACCAGCACGTGTTCCCTGGTCACCTGGGTGACCGGGTCGATCGCGTCGCCGCCGCCGCCCCAGCGGACGTGCACGTGCCGGGCGCCGAGGTCGCTGTCCCATTCGGAGCTGGTCCGCGGCACCATGGTCAGGAAGTCCGCCGGGTGCGCGAGCTCCATGATGTAGAGCCCCCCGGGCGCGGTGTGCGCGGCCGCCGCCCGCAGGTGCGCGACCAGGTCATCGAGGTTCATCAGGTGGCACACGGAGTTCAGCATCGTGATGACCAGGTCGAACCGGCGCGAGAGGGTGAAGTCGCGCATGTCGGCGCGCACGACCTCCAGCCCGAGCCGCTCCCGGTGCGCCTTGTCGCGGGCCCGGGCGCACATCGCCGGGCTCAGGTCCAGGGCGACCGCGGCGACACCGCGCCGGGCCAGCTCGAGGGCGTGCTCCGCCGGGCCGGCCGCGAGCTCCAGCACCGATCCGGGGCCGCCGCCGCCCACCTCGCCCCTCCCGGCCCGCGGGGCGTGCCGCACGAACCATCGTTCCAGGGCGTCGACCTCACCGCGGACGTCGCGGTACGCGCAGGCGAGCTCGTACATCTCCGGCTCGTCGTAGATTCCCGTCACCCGGTCATTGTGCCGGAAACCAGCCGCGCGGCTGGAATCCCCGTCTAGCCGCCCGGGGTGTTCCTGCGGCAAACTGGCCGCATGATGACCGAGGCCCAGGCCCTCAACGCGCTGGCGAGGCAGGACCCGGAGGCGGCGGACGAGGCGAAGGCCGCGCTCAGCTGGCTTACCAACGGTGCCGGGCTGGAGACGGTTTCGCAGCTCAAGCTGCAGGAATTCGTCTGGTACGCCCTCCCGGTCAAATGGCCGATGACGACCGGCGAGCTCATCGCAGTGACCCGTGCCCTCGGCCGGCTGTTCTCCATGCTCGGCATGGAGCGCTACGCCGACGTCTGCATGTGCCCGGGTACCGAGAAGATCCTCACCGCCTACGGCGACGGCCACGAGACGGGGATCGCCGCCTACGCGGAGGCCGTGGAGAACTCGAGCACCGCTCCATCGGACACCGGCCTGCTGGCCTGGGGATCGGTGATGGGCCCGGACGAGCGCGCCGCCTACGACGCGTGCGCCGCCGCGGTCGAGCTGTCGATCGCCTCGGGCGAGCTGGCGACCGGGAGCCGCGGCTGGCGGGCCAGGCGCAGCGCCCTGATCGACCGCTGGCTCACGGCGCTGCCCCCGGCCCGTGACGGCCAGACGGGCTGGAACGACCCGGCGCGGGGCCACCCGCCTGCCGGGCACCCGGCCCGCGAGGGCCGCAGCCAGCCGGGACGGCACCGGGCGGGCGCCCACCACGCGCCCGGGGTCGGCGGGACATGGCTGGCCCGGATTCACACCGAACGGATGGATGCGTGGGCCAACAGCCGCCCAGGCGAGCGCTCCCGGCTGGCGGCGGCGGTGCTGCCCCGGCTGCTGGAGGAGACGGGCGCACCGGACGGCGCGCTGCCCACCCTCGGCTGGCTGCTCGGGCACGCCGACGCGGGCCTGCGGCTGACCGCCCGGTATTACATCCCGCCCGCGCTGGTCACCGAGGCCGTGGACATGTTCGGCTGGCGAGAGCAGATGGCCGGCGCGCTGCGGCAGGAACTCGACGTGTTCCCGCTGCACACCCTGCGGGGGCTGGCCCAGGGCGAGATGGCGGCGATCCGGCGCAGCGGCACCAGCCTGCTGCTGACCCGGACCGGACGGCTGATGACCGAGGACCGCGAGGCCAGCTGGCGGATCGGCACCGCCGCCCTGATCGGTGCCGACGACAGCATGCGACCGGACTTTGCGGTGGCCGTGCGCGAGGCCAGCCTGCTGTTTCTGCTGGTCAGCGGCCCGGCCGGGTATGAGGAGCTGACCCGGCACCTGACCCGGATCCACACCGAGGAAGGCTGGGCATCGCACGGCGGGCTCAGCGACGCCGTGCGCCGCGAGATCCACGGGCTCCGGCACCGGCTGTGGGCGCTGCACCTGCTCTACACCGGGCGCGCCTCCCGGGAGCCGCTCACGCTCACCGAGACCGGTGTGCAGGCGGCGCTGGCCGCGCTGCGCTCCCGGGCCCGCGGGCCCCGGCACCACGTCGGCCTCGGGTTACCCGTTCAGGACTAGGTGCCGCTGCGCAGCTCCGGGTACCCGGGGTAGTTCTCGGCCAGCGTCGTGGCGGCGGCGCCGGATGTGGTGACGTACCGGAGCTGGGACAGCTGCCAGTAGATCGTCACGGTCCGGCCGTATGGGTCCGTTCGGTGGTCGTCGGCGGCCGCTAGAACGGGTACGGGGTGATGTCGCCGCGGACCGTCACCCAGCGGGTCTCGGTGAACGCATCGAGGTTCGCGGTGCCGCCGAAGCGGGCCCCGGTGCCCGAGGCGAGCAGGCCGCCGAACGGGATGTTCGGCTCGTCGTCGACGGTCTGGTCGTTGATGTGCACGATCCCGGTGGGGATGCGGCGGGCCAGGTCGAGACCGCGCATCACGTCGCTGGTGAGGATGCCGAGCGACAGGCCGTATTCACTGTCGGCGGCGAGCTTGGCCGCCTCGTCCGGGGTGGCGAACGGGACGACCGGCGCCACCGGGCCGAACACCTCGCTGGCGTACGCGGGCATCTGCGGCGCGACGTCGGCCAGCACGGTCGGCCGGTAGAACAGGCCCTCGAAGGTGCCGCCCACGGCCAGCCGGGCCCCCGCGGCCACGCTGGCGGTGACCAGATCGTGCACCTTGTCACGCTGCCGCTCGTCGATGATCGGCCCGAGCGCGACCTGCTCGGTGGCCGGGTTACCGACCGGGAGATGGCTTGCCTTGCCGGCCAGGCGGCTCACGTAGTCCTCGTAGATGTCCTGCTGCACCAGGTGCCGCCCGGTGCTCATGCAGATCTGCCCCTGATGCAGGAACGAGCCCCAGGCGCCCGCGGAGACGGCCCGGTCGAGGTCGGCGTCGTTCAGCACGATGAGCGCGCAGTTGCCGCCCAGCTCCAGGTGCACGCGCTTGAGGTGGCGGGCCGCCAGCTCGCCGACGCGGCGGCCCGCGGCGGTGGACCCGGTGAAGGAGATGACCCTTATCAGCGGCTCTTCGATGATGGCTTCCCCCACGTCGACGCCGCCGGGCAGCACGTGCAGCAGCCCGTCCGGCAGGCCGGCGGCGGCGAAGACGCGGGCCAGCACGACCCCGCCGGAGACGGCGGTGCGCGGGTCCGGCTTGAGGATGACCGCGTTACCCAGCGCCAGCGCGGGGGCGACCGACCGGATGGACAGGATCTGCGGGAAGTTGAACGGCACGATCACGCCGACCACCCCGGCCGGAACGCGTTCGGCGAAGCTGAGCCGGGGCTGCTCGCTGGGCAGCAGCTCACCGTAGGGCCGCGAGGGCAGGGCGGCCGCTTGGTAGATCTCTTCGGTGGCCACGTGCGTCTCGAACTGCATGGCGGGCGGGATCTTGCCGTTTTCCCGGATCCCCCACGGCTCGATCTCGGCCGCGCTGGCCAGCCACAGGTCCGCGGCTTTCCGCAGGATGGCGGACCGCTCGGTGTGCGGCCGCGCGGCCCAGCCGGCCTGGGCGGCCGCCGCGACCTGCGCGGCGCGGGCCACGTCGGCGGGCGCGGCCATCCCTACCCGCCCGATCTCCTGCCCGGTCGCGGGCTCGATGACCGGGGCGTCGCCGCTCCCGCCGGCGGCCCAGCCGCCAAGGAAGATCCTGCCCCGCCATGCTGACTCGTCCATGAGTGCCATGACTGCTCCGCTGGGTGTCCGGTGGTCCGTGGTTCCGGGTTTCCCGGGTTTCGGCTGGCCTGATTGTGTGCGTTCTACGAACGAGGGTTCTGGCGGCGAACCTAGGGGGAAGCGCCGGCAGTGTCAAAGGAACGGCCGGGAGATTTCCCTCACCTGGCGCCCGACGCGTATGTTCGTTCTGCTGTTCGCTGCGCGCACACCCGCCCGCGTGGGCGTTCTTTATGGTTTTCACGGTCAGGAGTCCCGTTGAGCGATGACGGCGTTCGCGACGCAGACTTCATTCAGTCGCTGGAGCGCGGCCTGTCCGTGATCCGCGCCTTCGACGCCGAGCACCCGAAGCTCAGTCTCAGCGAGGTGGCGGTGCGGACCGGCCTGAGCCGCGCCGCGGCCCGCCGTTTCCTGCACACGGTGGTGGATCTCGGGTACATGCGGCTGGAGGGCAGCCAGTTCTCGCCGCGGCGAGGGCCGGGCGATCGCGGCGGTCAACGTCTGCATGCACGCCGGGCGCCGCAGCATCGCGGACGTCATCAGCGACCTGCTCGAACCGCTGCTGCGGACGGCCCGCGCGATAGAGGCCGACCTGCGTCGGTCGGCCGGCCCGCCGTGCGCGCGCCGGACGCTGTGAGCCCGGGGCCCCGGCTGGGCCAGCCTGGGGCCAATGCGGGACCGGTGC
>Ga0335085_10010357_pt1 | contig 13951 bp, 9 predicted proteins | sample Lox_Sample_45_FD_206712 | JGI IMG/M metagenome (GOLD analysis project Ga0335085, IMG submission 206712) | Soil microbial communities from Loxahatchee National Wildlife Refuge, Florida, United States - Lox_Sample_4.5 | ecosystem: Environmental > Terrestrial > Soil > Wetlands | place: USA: Florida...
TATTCATTCAGACGAAGGTCCATGCCCATGATGAGAAGAAGATGCGAGCCTCTGTGGAAAGAAGCCTTCGCCGGCTCAGGACGGATTACGTGGATGTTTTGGTGTGGCATGGCCACTCTAAACCAGATGAAGTTTACGATCCCAGGCTCTTTGAATTCATGTCAAAGATGAAACAGGAAGGGAAAGTCCGGTTCAACGGATTTTCGGCCCATAGCCATATGGCTTCCCTTTTAAGGGAGGCGGCAAAATCGAATCTCCACGACGTCGCTCTGGTTTCGTACAATTTCACCCATTCAAAGGAATTGAAAGAGGCCGTGGCCCTTGCAGCCCGATCGGGGATAGGCATCGTGGCCATGAAGACTCAGGCAGGGGGATACAAGAAGGAGAAAATGGCAGGCCTCAACCCTCACCAGGCTGCCTTGAAGTATATCTTGAGGGACCAGAATGTTTCCGCGGCGGTTCCGGGTGTGACCACGATTGAACAAATCGAGGAGTGTGCAGCGGTCATGGGAACGTCGCTTTCGAAAAACAATTTGGACGAATTGAAGCAGTATCAATCTTTCCTCCAGGGGAAAATTTGCACCCTGTGTGGGGGATGTCTGGGGGAGTGTCCCTACGGGGTGCTCCGTGGCGACCTGTTGAGGGCCGTGATGTACCATGAAGGGTATGGGAATGATTCTATTGCCAGAGATTCCTTACAAGTGATTGCAATGGAGGATATACAACGTTGTTCCGAATGTCCCTCCTGCTCTGTCGTTTGCCGGAGAGGGCTGGATATGAAAACACAGGTCAAGGTGGCGCAAGCGTTAATTGCTCGGCGTTCGGAGTCGATCGCCGGGAGTTAAGACGCGAGGGATGAAGTGATGTTTCATCGGGCGTTGATCACTCTTTTCATTTTCACAGGAATCCTTCTCGGGTTCGAAGCCTCTTCGAGGGCTGAGTCCCTGGAGTCTTTTCTCCCAAAGAAAAATGTTCCGGAAGGATGGGCCATGATTGAAGGGCCTCAAACTTTTACGAAAAAGACCCTTTTCGAGCACATCGACGGGGAGGCCGAACTTTTTCTTAAATACGGGTTTCAAAATTCGGTTTTTGCCGTTTATCAAAACGGGAAGAACCGCGAGAACCAAATCGAGCTGGACATTTACGGTCTGGGGGATGTCGTTCAGGCCTTCGGGGTCTTCTCCAGATTCAGAAATGAAGATCGTCCTGGAGGATTCGGATTAGATTCCTTCCTCGATGATCAATCCGCTTTTTTCTACCAGGGCAAGTATTTTGTCATGCTCCATTCTCCGGAACCAAATCGAGAGACCTTAAGGCAATTTTCCAAACTCATCTCCCTTCGGATATCCGACCCCTCCCCGCCTCCTGCGGAGATTAGCTACTTTCCCCAGAAGGGACTCAAACCAGGATCGGTTCAATATTTTCCGGAAGGCCTTCTGGGACATCAATTTTTGAAAAGGGGCTTCCAAGGAACCTATGTTGAAAAAACTGAATTCAAACTTTTCTTAGCCATTTTTCAAAATTCTCAGAAGGCGAACAGCGCTCTGAAGGATTTCAGAGAGGCTCTTTCTAAGAAAGGAAAGGTTTCTTCGGGTAGTTTCATTGAATTTGAAACCGGAGCGTTGAAGGGAGAAGACCCTTATCAGGGGAAGATTTTGGTGGCTCAGAAAGGGTCTTATCTTCTGGGGATCGTGGGGTTTGAAAAGGAGGAGGATGGTGAGAATCGTTTGGCCGAATTCTTGAAAAAGGTCAAATGAGAAACCGATGAGTTTGTGGACGGGCTGTAAAGGATTTACTTTTGAGGTCATCATGGAGTTAAGGAGGGAGTCACGTGAAGAGGGGGTTTGAGGAGAAGCGTAAAATATTAGAAGAGATGAAGGAGAAATATCCGGAGAAGTTTGTGCCGGAGGAGAAGGTTTTCGGGCAGATCAATCGGGGGGATCGAATATTCATCGGCACGGGGTGTGGAGAGCCGCAGTATCTTGTCCATGCCCTTGTCAACTACGTCGAAAAACACCCGAAGGCTTTCTTTGATGCAGAGGTCCTCCATGTCTGGACGATGGGAATTGCGCCTTACGCCAATGAAACCTACAAGAGCAATTTCCGCCAAAACTCATTCTTCATCGGGAACGATACGGTCAGGGAGGCGATCAATAAGGGCATTGCCGATTACACCCCGATCTTTCTATCGCAGGTTCCTCGGTTGTTTCATCGCAAGCTGGTTCCCATCGATGTGGCCCTGATCCAGACCTCCCCTCCGGATCACCATGGCTATATGAGTCTGGGGGTCAGCGTTGACATCACGAAAGCAGCCACAGAAAATGCGACGTTGGTGATTGCTCAGGTCAACGCCTACATGCCGAGGGTTCACGGGGATACCTTCATTCACCTGGATGAGGTTGATTTCATGATCCCCCACGACGAGCCTTTACTGGAGTATGAATCACAAGTGCCGGACGAGGTGGCTCAGAACATCGGCAAATACGTTTCGCAACTGGTCGAAGACGGCGACACCATTCAAGTCGGGTACGGAAGCCTTCCAAACGCCATCCTGGCCAATCTGGGTAGCAAAAAGCACCTGGGTGTCCATACCGAGCTGTTGACCGACGGCATTATGGAATTGATGAAGGCCGGGGTCATCGATAACAGCCGGAAGGACATTCACCGCGGCAAGAGCATTGCCACCTTCTGCATGGGGAAAGCGGGGACGTACGATGCCATCCATGACCACCCCGGCATCGAGTTCAGGCCCATCGATTATACGAACGACCCTTTAGTGATCGCACGGAACAGGCGAATGACTGCCATTAACAGCGCCCTGCAGATCGATCTGACAGGTCAGGCCACGGCGGAATCGATTGGCTGGAGGCTCTACAGCGGGATCGGAGGACAGGCGGATTTCATGCGCGGGGCCGTCCTGTCGCCGGAAGGGAAAACCATTCTGACCATCCAGTCTACCGCCGAGGACGGAAAGATCTCACGAATCGTTCCCTCCCTGGATGTGGGGGCGGGCGTGAGTCTCATGAGGGGGGATGTCCATTACGTCATCACGGAATGGGGCATTGCTTATCTCCACGGGAAGAATATCCGGGAGCGGGCGATGGATTTGATCGCCATTGCCCATCCGAACTTTCGCCCCTGGCTGATCGAGGAGGCCAAGCGGCTGGGCATGATCTATCATGATCAGGCCTTCATCTCCGGAAAGCGGGGGGAATATCCGGAGAGTCTTGAGACCTATCGCACGACGGAGGAAAGGCTGGAAATCATTCTTCGGCCAGTGAAAATCAACGACGAGCCTTTATTGAAAGATTTCTTTTATTCCCTCTCGGATAAGAGCCTTCATCGGAGATTCATTTCCGAGCGGAAGGATATGCCCCATGAGCGGCTTCAGGAATTTGTGATCATTGACTATACCAAAGAAATGGTGATCCTTGCCGTTTTGAAGAAAGGGGAAAAGGAAGAGGTCATCGGAATGGGACAGTATGGGATCGATGAAACCACCCATACCGCCGAAGTGGCTTTTGCCGTCCGGGACGAATATCAAAACAAAGGAGTCGGGTTGGAAATCCTGACTTATCTGACCTTTCTGGCAAAAAGGCAGGGGCTCCTCGGTTTTACGGCAGAGGTTCTCATGGAAAACCAGCCCATGCTTCACCTGTTTGAAAAAATGGGATTTGATATTGAGAAGAGGAGCACGACCGGCGTCTATGAGCTGAAGATGGGATTTCGAGAGGCATAGGATGAGAAGGAAGGAACCCGATATTCGCTCTCTCTTTAGCCCGAGAAGCATTGCCGTCATCGGTGCCTCGCTGGATACCCGCAAGATCGGGTATAAGATCCTCGACAACATCGTTTCAGGAGGGTATCCGGGAAGGGTCTACCCTGTCAACTCGAAGGGGGACGAGATTCTTGGACTTCGGGGATACAAAGACATCCGGGAGATCGAAGACGAAGTGGATATCGGAGTCATCGTCGTCCCCGCGAAATTCGTGTTCGACGTGGTCAAGGGTTGCGCTGAAAAAGGAGTCAAGTTTGCTCCGATCATCTCTTCAGGATTCTCCGAGATCGGAAACCGGGAGGAAGAGAAAAAGATCGTGGCCTGTGGCCGGGAAAACGGGATGCGTATCCTCGGGCCGAACATCTTCGGCGTCTACTCCGCCTCCAGTTCCCTCAATGCCACGTTTGGCCCCAAGAATATCAAGCCGGGAAGTATCGCGATCATCACCCAGAGCGGAGCCTTGGGCATCGCCATGATCGGAAAGACGACTGTTGAGAACATCGGTCTTTCGGCGATTGTCTCGGTGGGGAATAAGTCCGATATCAACGAGACAGATCTTCTGGAGTATTTTCTCAATCATGAAGCGACCCGGGTGATCCTGATTTACATCGAAGGGCTGAAAGCCGGCGAGCGGTTTGTCCGTGTTCTTCAGGAGACGGCCAAACAGAAGCCGGTGGTCGTCCTGAAAGCCGGCCGGTCCAAAAGAGGAGCGATGGCGGCGGCCTCGCATACCGGCGCCTTGGCGGGCTCGGATGAGATCTTCGACTATCTGATGAGGCAGTCCCATGCGATCAGGGCCGAAAGCCTTGGGGACGCCCTGGAATGGTGCAAGTTTTTTGCGAACAGTCCCGTTCCTCAGGAAGAAAACGCCGTCATCGTCACGAACGGAGGCGGCATCGGCGTGCTGGCGACCGATGCCTGCGAGAAGTACGGGGTGAAGCTCTATGATGACTACGAACGCCTGAAAGAGACCTTCTCGGGGATGATGCCCTACTTCGGGTCGACGAAGAATCCGATCGACCTGACCGGTGAGGCCACGTCTTCCCTTTATCAGAGCGCCTTTGAGGCCTCTTTTAAAGACCCGGACATTCATGCGGTGATTTCCATGTACTGCGAGACGGCGGTTTTCGACATTGAGAATCTATCGCCTATCATCGAGGAAAATTATAGAAACTTCAGAGAGGCGAAGAAACCGACGGTCTTCTGCCTCGTGGGAGGAGAGAAAACGGAAAACTGCGTGGATTCTCTGAGGAAACGGGATGTGCCGGTCTTCACCGATCCCTACGAGGCGGTTTCCTGCATGGGAGCGATGTATACCTATTACCGCTACCTCAAGGAGCCGCCCGCCCGGATGGATCCGGTCTCGCTGGATACGGCTGAAATAGAGAAAGTGGTCCGGAAAGTAAAGGAAGAGAAACGGCAGTTCCTCCTCGCCGATGAGGGCCAGAAGGTGATGAAGGCCGCGGGCATTCCTGTCCCTTCCAGTTTCATCGCCCGTGGTCTTGAGGAAGCGGTGTCGGCAGCGGAGAAGATCGGGTATCCGGTCGTGATGAAGGTCGTTTCCAAGGATATTCTCCACAAAAGTGACGTTGGCGGCGTTGCCCTGGACCTCGTGGACAAAAAAGAAGTCATCGAAGCCTACGAGGCTATCGTCCATAATTGCAGAAAAGCCAGTCCCCGTGCCAAGCTGGAGGGGGTTGAAGTTTCCGAGATGGTCAAATCCGGCGTCGAGTTAATTGTGGGCGCGAGGAACGATCCTTCGTTCGGGCCCATTGTGATGTGCGGACTGGGAGGCATCTACGTGGAGGTGATGAAGGATGTCTCTTTCAGGGGGTTTCCCCTCGACCGCAGGGAAGTCATCACCATGATCAAAGAGATCAAGTCGTATCCCCTTCTTTTGGGGGTGAGAGGTGAGAAAAAGAAAGATATTGAGAGCCTGGTAAATACAATTTTGAAGGTGGGGGCCATCCTTCAGTCCCGCCTCGACCGGGAGCCGAGCATTTCCGATATTGAGATCAATCCTCTGGTGGTGGATGATCGGGGTGCGAAGGCCGTGGATGTTCGGATCCTGCTTTCAGCTTACTGAAGAGGAGAGATCGATGGAAAAATTAGTCGTTGCATCAACGGGGAATGGGGTAGGTAAGACCAGCCTGATCGTGGGGATGGCAAAGGCCCTGGGGAAGTCGTTCGGTTATGTGAAGCCTTTCGGAGACCGGATGGTGTACCGGGAAAAGAAAGTGTGGGATTATGATGCGGAGCTGATCACATCCATCTTCGGGATGAACCAGACTCCGGAAGAGATGACGATTGGGTTCGAGCATTCGAAACTGCGGTACATGTATGACGCAGAAGGAAGACGGCGGAAACTTCTGGAAATGGTGTCTCACGCCGGCCAGGAGTTGCTTTTTGTGGAAGGAGGGGAAAATCTGCGTTACGGGATTTCGTTGGGTCTGGACCCTCTCTCCATTGCCCGCGATATTGGAGGGAAGCTTCTGGTCTTGATTGATGGCCAAGGAGATATCCTGCTGGATGATGCGATCTTCGTGAAAACCTACGTGGATCTGACCCATGTGGCCTTTAAGGGTGTGATCTTCAACCGTGTGCAGAACTCCGAAGATTTTGATACGGTTTATCTTCGAGAGATAATGAAACAGGAGATCCCTGTTTTGGGAAAACTCCCGTATGAAAAGGAGCTGACCTATGTGACGGCTGGTTTCCTGGCAAGACGGTTGTTCGCAAAAGTGGTGACCGGGGAAAAAGGGCTGAGCCGGGTCGTGAAGAATATTCTCGTGGGGGCCATGTCGATCAACGCCCTGTATCAGACACCTCTGCTTAAACAGGAAGGAAAATTGGTGATCACGCCCGGGGATCGGGCGGACATGATTCTGGCTGCGATCGAAAGCGACGCCGCCTGTCTAGTGATCACGAACAACATCTTGCCCTCGTCGAGCATCATCTCCAAAGCCGAAGAACGGAACATTCCCTTGCTTCTCGTGTCTCAGGACACGTACCGGGTGGCCACTCAGATTGATGCGATCGAATCTCTCATCGCGAAAGAGGACACGCAAAAGATTGCTCTTCTTGAGCAATTGGTCCGAAAGCACGTCAATCTGAAGGAGGTCACGGGCGAGAAAGGTTGAGCTCAGTGACGCTTTTGAGGATCCGCAATGTCTTCAGAATTAAGAGGAAATCGTTGAAGGAACTGAGGGCAAGGCCGGAGAAAGAAATGAAGGAAGGAGATAAAGTATTTTCATGAGCATCGATACACCGATCAAACATTCTTTTGCTTTGACTTCACGGTACAAAGCGCCCTATCCGCAGCGCTGTGGTGAGGCACTTGACGAAGCCTTGTACTCCACGGAGGCGTACGACGCCTGGCGCACGTTGGATCCGGGGCGGACTTCGCCCATATTCTCCCGCTTCGCCGCGTTGCCCGCATTGACCAAGCGGGAGCTGCGTGCAAGCGGCCCCCAAGGGTTCGTGCCCCATGGTCGTGATGTCGCCGGGGGATTGGCCGCGCGCGAGATTGAGTTGGTCTCGACGAGCGGCGCAACGGGGGATCAGGTGACCAACGTCTGGTATCAACCCTGGTGGAACGCGTCTGAGGCGGCCTCCTGGCAACTGAATGCTCACGCTCGCGCCGCGGCCACAGGGGGCCATCGCGAGGCCATCCTCACGAGCCCCTGGTGTGCCGGATTTCCGTGCGAGGAGGGTTATTTAACGATGGAGCAGCGCACCTTAGGCCGCTTTCTCTTCCTGAGCGAGCGCTCCGACCCGAGCTCCTGGAGCGGCGACCTGATGGATCGCATGGTGGAAGAGCTGAATGCCTTTGAGCCGGTCATCCTGGAAGCGAACCCATCCTTTCTAGCCAGACTTTCACGCCATATGGTCAGACGCCGGCTACACGCGCACTCTCCGGCCCTCATCGTCCTGACCTACGAGAATCCCTCGGTTCTGCACCGCCGCCAGATCCAGCGGGCGTTCGATGCGCCTATCGCGAGCTCTTATGGCGCAACCGAAGCAGGTTACGTGTTTATGGAATGTGAGGCCGGGCGCCTGCACCAGGTGACCGCCACCTGCCATGTGGACTTTCTGCCCTTCGCCGCTGAGCATGGCGGGCCGGATGTGGGGCGCATTCTGGTGACCATCTTTGGCAACCCCTGGCGCTCCCTGGTGCGCTTCGACGTCGGCGATGTGGTGCGATTGGACGGACATACTCCCTGTTCCTGTGGCTGGCGTGAAGGACTGACCCTGATGTCGGTGGAAGGACGGACGGTCAACCTCACACTTTCTCCAGAAGGTCGAGTGGTGACGCAAGGGACCCTTGATCGCGCCTTGGGCTCTGTTGCGGGGCTGGTGGAATACCAGGTTCTGCAGACGGGTCCCTCGGCTTACCATCTTCGCTTCGTGACTGAAGGAGCTGAGCCCGGCCCCGTGGCAAACGAGGCGCGGGATGCACTTCAGGCCGTATACGGGCGGGCAGCAGTGATCACGACAGATCGGGTCGAATCGATCGCCCCCGACCCGCCGGGTAAATACTGCCTTTCTAAGAGGCTGGAGCCGGTCGATTCCGATGTATTGCTCGACGGCCAGTTTGCACCGAGTGAACTCTAAGGAGGACGAGTTGGAAAAAACTCCGGGGCCGGCGTCCATTTATCTCATGGCGGGCGGACGAGATTCGCTCCGCACGGACAGAGATCCGGTGCTGACGAGGGTTCTGGCGAGCTGCGGCGTGCCTCATCCTTCGATTGCCTATGTGGGAGCTGCCAACGGTGACAGTCAGCCGTTCTTCTCGACGCTCTCGCGCTATTTGCGCCGTTACGGTGCCGGACGTGTCACCCTCGCTCCGCTGGCTGGCAGGCGGAGCAAGGATGAAGAGGCCCGAGCCATCCTCGAATCGGCCGACATGGTCTTTGTCAGTGGCGGCGACGTCGAGGCAGGAATGGAAATCCTGGAGAAGCGACAGATCCTGCCTTTCCTCCGCAAACTGTTCGAGAAGGGTAAGCCTTTTTTCGGCAGCTCGGCGGGGAGCATTATGCTCGGGCGGCAGTGGGTGCGGTGGGAGGACCCCGACGACGACGCGACAGCGAGTCTGTTTCCCTGCATGGGGTTTGCGCCGGTCGTCTGCGATACCCACGGCGAAGCGGAGGGGTGGGAAGAGTTACGCGCCCTGGTTGGGCTAGCGCCGGAAGGCAGGACTGGTTATGGGATTCCAACAGGAGCCGGACTCTGCATTTCTCCCGATGGGACGTTGGAGGCACTCGGCGCTCCGGTGCAACGCTATACCCATCGCGCAGGCGGAGTTATACGAAGCGCTGATCTCCTGCCGAAAGCGCTGTAAAAGGAATGGAATCTCAGAGCAGCACCGCTACTTGTTTTCTGTACTCAGGTTTTTCCGCGGTCCCCGATTCGGCTTTTCAACGGGAAGCTTAATCCTGAAGGTCGACCCCTTCCCCACCTGGCTTTCGACCTCGATATCCCCCCCGTGGCTCTGAACGATTCCGTAACTGATCGCCAGCCCCAGCCCGGTTCCTTTGCCAGTCTCTTTCGTCGTAAAGAATGGGTCGAAGAGTTTGGGAAGATGTTCTTTGGGAATCCCGCACCCTGTATCGGTAAAAGAGACCACGGCCAATCCATCTCTTGAGTCCGTTTTAATCGTCAAACGACCACCCTCTCCAGCCATGGCATCGGCGGCATTGAGCAGGATGTTCATAAAAACCTGTTGGATTTGGTCTCCGTCGACAAAAAGCATGGGGATCCCGGTCGTAAATTGTTTGTCGATTTTGATATTCTGGAAGGGGGCCTGTTTTTCGACGAGAGTCAGCGTATTGTCGATGAGGAGATGAATATCCCACTCTCGCTTATCCGGTTTCCTTTGCCGAGCGAAGTCCAAAAGTCCCTTCACAATATTCCGGCATCGAGTGGTCTGTTGGACGATGTTTTCCAAATCTTTTCTCCAGGGATGATTCTCATCCGTCTTTTTGAGCATCAGAGAACTGAAGGTGAGGACTCCGGTGAGGGGGTTGTTGATCTCATGAGCCACACCGGCGGCCAGTTCTCCGATGGCAGCCATTTTGCCCGCACGAATGAGTTGATCGTGGACTGTCTGAAGCTCCTCCGTTCTTTCCTGGACGCGATGCTCCAGGGTTTGGGTCCATCCCTCAATCGCATCTCGTGACCTTTTCAATTCGGAGATCATGTGGTTGAAGGAGTTAGAAAGCTCCCCCAACTCATCATGAGATTGGATGCCCACTATTTGGTCAAGATTTCCATGGGCAGCCTCTTTGGTGGCCGCTAAGAGCTTATCGATAGGACGGTTGACAACCCGTGTCAGCAAAAGAATGAGCAACAAACCCAGGACAACGACACTCACCACTCCTGAGATCATCATCCGGTTATAAATCTGGGCTTTTTCCTTTTCAAAATCTTCGAGACTGATGGTCGTGTCCAAAACTCCCAAGACGTTTGTGGTTCTCGGATGGCAAGGGTAGCAGGAGGATTCATTGTAAATGGGATTGATCAACCCAAGAAGGCTTCCCTTTTCCGTATGGTAGATACGGGTTTTGCTATCGGAAGGGAGGAGCACCCTGGCTTCTCCTTCTCGATGGCAGACATTACAGGCCTCTGCCTGTTTATCGACCACGGTCCCGACCTTGGTCTTATCCGAAGAGACCGTGATCTTGCCTTGTTTGTTAAAGATTCTGACCTCGGCAATTCCTTTTCTCTCGGCAACATCATCGATGATCCTCTGATATTCGTCTCTTCGGTCCTTGATCATAGCATTCCGGATGCTCAGGCGGATGGTCTCGCTGAGGTTAAAGGCTTCCTCTTCTGTTTTGTCGAAAATCTGTCGCGAGAGCGAGTGGATATTGAGGTAAAGGAAAAGTCCTTCGATCACGAGGACAACGATGATGACGCTGAGAAGGATCTTTGTCTTTAAACTTCTAAAACGCATGTCCTTTCCTTAGTCCGGAATTTTATCTTTTTTGGACATCGCGATCAAAAAATTAGCTCGGCTGGTCTCACATTCTTTCTTTGTCCCGGTTCTCCTGATGCTGCGAAAAAATTGAATTGTTGCAGTCACCCCGGTGAAAACCGGGGTCCAGTCAGTTCGTAATCTCATAAAAACACTGGATTCCGGCTTTCGCCGGAATGACATGAAAAAGAAGGTCTATCGACCTCTGAATTTTTGTTTATTAATCCCATCCTCTCAACTGGTAATACTCCTTTAGCATCACCTTCAAATCTTGGGGCTGGATCGTTTTTCCCGTGTCCTGAAGGACTTCTCGAAAGAATCGACGCGGAAGTTTGTCCTCTTTTTTCGTCACCCCCTCCTGTTGATTGAAGGCCTTGGTGAGGTTGATGATTCCGGAGGCTACGGTTTTTAGGCGCTTTCTACTCAATGAAAGACCGCAACTGGATTTGACAATCTCCTGCAGGTCTTTCCAGGTGATCAAATCTCGATAAAATCGGCAGAGGATCAGGGCATCGAACAGGGTCATCTTATCTTCATAGTCGACAAAAAGCTTGGCCTTCCCCTTAATCCGGCCGGGATCAATCTGACCGGAGAGTTCAGACTTGTAGAAGGTCGCCCTGAGATGGCAGGCCCCACGATCCGAAGTGGCATAAGCTAGCCCCATTCCCTTCAATACCCTGGGATCAAAGCCTGCAGGCTCCAGACCCTTGACGTGGATTGCTTCCTCCTCCATCCCCCATACTTTTGCTGCTTGGCGGACCCCTTCCGATAAGATACGGCCCACTCCCTTTCTGTAAGCGATCTTGGTTAAGATCTCAGCAATCCCATCTACATCCCCATACTGGAGGGTTTCTTTGATCTTCTTACTTTTTGAGGCCTCGATGGCAAAAGCGGCTAAGTTTCCTGCGGTAATGGTATCGATTCCCAGACGGTCACAGAGATCGTTGAGATAGATGATTTCCTCAATGGAATTCACCATACAGAGTCCCCCGAAGGCATAAATCGTTTCGTATTCCGGACCCATAATGCGAAGGCCTCGATGCCTCCCCTGTTTGACTTCAGAGATTTTTCCACAGCTCATGAAACAAGAGGGACAGGCGATGGAACTCACCTGACAGCGTTCCATCAGGCTCTCCGCACTAATCCCCTCCCAGCCCTCCAATGTCCCTTTGGACCAATATTGCGTCGGAAAGGCGCCTATGGTGTTCATAATGGAAACCAGCATGGGGGTTCCATATTTCTTGTACATGTAAACGATCTGATTGTCTTTGACTCGTTCTCTAAACTTCTGAGACAACCTTTTCAAAGAAGAGGGATCGGCCATCTCCCTCCGTCGCTTTCCGTGGAAGGCGATCCCTTTCAGCTTCTTTGATCCCATCACCGCTCCGATTCCAGCTCTTCCAAGAGAACGCCCGTGCTCACTCTCGATCACTGCAAATTTGACCAACTTCTCACCCGCCGGGCCGATGACCAAAGCGCGTGAACCTTTGCCCACCTTTTTGAGAATGGCCTCTTCTGCTGCATAGGTCTCTTTTCCCCAGAGGCTCGATGCAGAATGGAAAACGACCTCTTGATCGCTGATTTCGAGAAAGATCGGATGACTGGATTTTCCCTCAATGATGATTGCATCATAACCCGTTCGGCTGAGGGAGAGGGTAATCTTTCCTCCAGAATAAGATTCAGAATAAATTCCGGTCTGAGGCGATTTGGTGAAGACGGCGTAACGACTGGACCCATAAAAAGGAGTATCCGCCAACGGACCCAGCGTGAAGATGAGGCGATTTTCGGGTGAAAAAGGATCGACCTGTGGTGGATTCTCTTTAAGAAGAAGATAGGATCCCAAGCCCTTTCCGCCCAGATAGGATTGAAGAACAGATTCGGGAATGGGTTCGACCGTTGACTTTCGAAGAGAGAGATCGATCCGTAGAAGCTGGTTGAAAAATCCTTTCATTATTTCCATATTAAAAGAAATTGGAGACTTAAATCAAGAAGGTTTCTCCCAAAGCTCGGCACTCAAAATACACGACCGTTTATTCGAAAATACAGAGTTTTCCCTATTTATTCTTGAGTGTTATTCGATTAGCATCAATTTGTAAATCCGTATGCTTGCTCAAAATGGGCAGAATGCGCGGCAACGGGCCGTTATTTCTCGTTATGTTCTTCGTATGTGTGGTTCCGGCACTGGCAGGAACTGCCTTTGCCGGGCCCCCTTTTGTGACGGACGATCCCGAACCTGTCGAATATCGTCATTGGGAGTTCTACCTTGCCTCGCAAAACGTGAAGGATAAGGACGGATGGTCAGGCACAGCCCCTCACTTCGAAGTCAATTACGGCGTTTTGCCCAATTTACAACTTCATCTGATCGCTCCACTTGCCTACTCAAAACCGAATGATGGCTCATCCCATTACGGATTCGGGGACATCGAGCTTGGGACAAAATATCGCTTCGTCCAGGAGACCCGCTGGCTACCCCAAGTGGGGATATTTACGTTACTCGAGGTGCCAACAGGCAGCAGCTCAAAGGGGTTGGGAAGTGGGCACGTAAGGGCATTCCTCCCGATCTGGTTCCAGAAGAGTTGGGGACCCTGGACGACGTACGGAGGGGGTGGTTACTGGATTAATCCTGGCTCCGAAAACAAAGACTACTGGTTCTTTGGGTGGCAGGTACAGCGCGACCTTTCCAAGGCGATGACGCTCGGGGCAGAACTGTTCTACAACACCCCTACCGCAAACGGAGAAGGTGACCGATTGGGGTTCAATGTAGGAACGATCGTCAATTTTACCGAAAACCACCATCTTCTCTTCTCGGCAGGCAGGGACATTCATGGCCAGAATCGCTTCTCAACGTATATTGCTTATCAATTGACGTTTGGGCCTCATGAAGAAAAGAAGGAGAATTCCCCATCGTTGAAAAAACAGGATTGAGCGAGCTAGCCTTTTTTTTCTTACGTCTTGGAATGACAGCGTTCGGCGGACCCGCGGCTCACATCGCTATGATGGAGGATGAAGTGGTCCAGCGCCGCCGATGGGTCCCCCGGGAAAAATTCCTCGATCTGCTGGGGGCTGCCAACCTTATCCCCGGCCCGAGCTCAACGGAGATGGCGATCTTCATCGGGTACCTGTGCAAAGGTTGGGCAGGCCTTCTCTTAGGGGGCGTCTGCTTTATCGCTCCGGCAATGCTGATCGTCATGGTGCTT
>Ga0335085_10010358_pt1 | contig 13950 bp, 10 predicted proteins | sample Lox_Sample_45_FD_206712 | JGI IMG/M metagenome (GOLD analysis project Ga0335085, IMG submission 206712) | Soil microbial communities from Loxahatchee National Wildlife Refuge, Florida, United States - Lox_Sample_4.5 | ecosystem: Environmental > Terrestrial > Soil > Wetlands | place: USA...
TTCACATTAGCGCCGAACCGCTTGTAGTTCTCGTATTTGACGATTTCGCGGATATGAATGTCGCCGGTTGAGAAGTGCAGTTCGTCGTCTGCGCGGGTGTAAGTCGGGAACCAGTACTTACCATCAATCTGCTGGCGCCAGGTGGTAAAGCTGGGAAAGAGGTTTTCGTTTCCCTTCTTCTTCCGGATGTCAGGAACGGTCTTTCCATAGGTTTTTACAATTTGGAAATCGTGGTCGTCCACCCAGATGCGGCCCTGGAAGTAGCGCTTCTTGCCGACAATTTCTTTGGGCGCGATGTCGAATACATAGCAGTGCAGCTCATCCTCCTGCTGCTGGCCTACATACAGGATGTTGTACTCCGGAATCTCCTCGCTGGTGAGAACAAAAGGAAGGCGGTTTTCGATGTCATCCATGTCCTCCTCGGTCATCATGATGCGTTCCAGAGTATTCTGCGGCGCGAAAACCACGTTCTTGACCTTGTGTCCCTGGTCATCGAAGGTCACGTCGAAAATCTGGCGGTATTCACCATCCACTGTGTCCCCGTCCACGGTTTGAACCTTGACGTCCTGGCGATAGGTGTAACGTTCCCGAGCTTCCTTGAATTGCTGCTCTTTTTCCGCAAAGCGGTGGATGATTTCATCCGGCGTAATTGACTTCGGCTGAGATTTGTCGAGCGGTCCTTCCTGCGCCAAAGCCAGACCGCACAAGGGCCCGCCCAGACTCAGGCCTAGAACGAGTATCGTCAGGCGTGAAAGAAGGGGTTTCATTCCGTAAACTGTAGCAAATTTTCGAGGGGTCTTTGGCGGAATTAACGCCGCCCACCCATGAAGCATGCTCTCTCCGCTCAAAGGGCCGTCTCATGAGGGGCAGCGTTTATCCTAATAGTTGGATTGCCGATCCTTGCGGTAAGTTGCCAACAATTGTCTGACTTTCGAAAATCGCCCCGTTAAGAGATACACACTCTGGCAGGCAGCGGCCTGCGGAGCGGGCGATCCCCATTCACCCAGTTACGTTATGTCCAAAGGAGATAGAACCGTCTCACATCAGCCACACTGCATCGACATCCACAATTACGTGGATGCGCGGAATCCTTTGTTGCAAAGCGTAGGCCAGCATGGACCGAAGCAAAGCATTTAATTTCTCGCGGCTGTCCGACTTAAGGACGAAATGGTAGCGGTAGTCCTGCTTCAGGCGCAGGATCGGGGCTGCCGCCGGCCCCAGCACACGGACCCCTTCATGGCGCGTCTTCTCGAACCATTTGCCTAATTCCCCCGACCAGCGCAGGGCCTCATCCAGCTTGTTGCTTCGCACCAGCACGTTGGCCAAAGCGCTGTAGGGCGGATAGTGCATCCATTTGCGATACTGCAATTCTTTGTCATAGAAGCCGACAAAGTCGTGCCGCGCGGAATACTGCACGGCATAGTGATCGGGGAAGTAGGTCTGCAGCACGACTTTACCGGGACTCTGCCCGCGCCCGGCCCGCCCGGCGACTTGCGTCAGCAACTGAAAGGTCCGCTCCGCCGCGCGAAAGTCCGGCATACCGAGCGCCATATCGGCTCCCACGACCCCTACCAAAGTCACGCCATGAACGTCGTGGCCTTTGGCAATCATCTGCGTGCCGACCAGCAAATCCAGTTCGCCTTCGTTCAAAGCATGCAACGCGCGTTCAAAATCCTCATGGCTGCGCACCGTGTCTCGATCCAGGCGCCCAATGCGCGCCTGCGGAAACATGCCGTGAAGCAGTTCTTCCAGCTTCTCCGATCCGGTGCCGAGGAAATAAACGTATTCGCTGCCGCAATGCGCGCACGCCTTCGGCACGGGCGCGGTGAATCCGCAGTAGTGGCATTCCATGCGCCGCGCCCGTTTGTGATGCGTAAGGGCAATGGCGCAGTTCTTGCACTCCAGGGTCTTGCCGCAGGTGCGGCATAGCACGACGGGAGAGTAGCCACGGCGGTTCAGCAGCACCATCACCTGTTCTTTCCGCCCGAGTCTGTCCTTGATTTCCTCCCCCAGCCTGCGCGAGATAACCTGCTCATGGCCGGTTTCCTGGAATTCCTGGCGCATGTCAATGATTTCGACTTCGGGTAGCGGGCGCTGCTCCACGCGATCGGGAAGCTGGAGTAAGCCATACTTCTGCCGCTTGGCATTGAAATACGATTCCAGCGAGGGCGTGGCCGAGCCCAGCACTATAGCGGCGTTTGCCATCTTGGCCCGCATGACGGCCACATCGCGGGCGTGATAGCGTGGCGTTTCTTCCTGCTTGTAAGAGGAATCCTGCTCTTCGTCCACGATCAACAACGCAAGATCCGCGACCGGCGCAAAGACCGCCGAGCGCGTGCCCACAACCACGCGCGCTTCCCCGCGCTTGATGCGATGCCACTGCTCGGCCCGCTCCTTGTCGGAAAGAGCCGAATGCAGGATGGCGACTTCCTCCCCGAACACCTGATGCAGGTCGGCTGCAACCGCTGGCGTAAGGCCAATTTCTGGCACCAACAGGATGGACGAGCGGCCGGCCTCCAGCACCGCTCGCATGCCCGCCAGATAAACCGCCGTCTTGCCTGAACCAGTCACTCCATGCAAAAGCAAACCAGAGAACTGACGTGCACTGACGCTCTGCTCGATCCGCTGCAGCGCTTCCTGCTGAGCCGCGCTGAACGAAAAATCAAACGGACGCGCTTTTAGGCCAGGCTTGGTCCGCTCAGCCCGCTCCTCGACGATTTCCACTAGCCCGCGCTTCACCAGCGTGTTCAAAGTTGTGCGGGGGACCTCGAGCGTTTGCAGCGTCTCGACCGCAACTCGGCCGCCCGCCCCCGCCAGCGTCTCGACCAATGTGCGTTGATTGGCATTCAGCTTGCCATCAGCGTTTCGTAACACCGCTATCCGGATGGTGCGGGTTGCATCACGAACCCCGGAGACATCCTCGCGGGCAATCCATTTCTTCCGTACCATACCGGCAAGCAGGGGTGTCGATACCCGAGTCGCAGCGCGTAATGCTTGCTCCTGCGCAGGCTCCTGATCGGCTAAATAATCGAGCACCCGGAACTCGGCTGCCTGGTCTTCTGGGGTGTTGCGAGAGCGTGCCGATGAGCCGGACATGCCCGCCAGATGCAGCGCAAGCTCACCATCCTCAGTGATGCGGTAAGCAATAGTACGTTTGAATTCCGCGCCCAAAGGCAACATGGTGCGGAAGACTTCGCCAAGCGGCGCCAGGTAATAGTCGGCAATCCACTTGCCCAGCCGAAGAAGCTGGTCATCCAGGACCGGAGTGGCATCCAAAACGCTGAGCAGTTCTTTAGCTTTGACCGGAGGCTCGCGGTCATGAAGCTCCGTCACCACCCCTGGCAACCGCTGGTGCCGGAATGGAACCAGCACCCGTCCGCCCACAACCGGCTGCATTCCTTCGGGAATGCTGTAGCTGAACACGGAATCCACGGGCACGGGCAGCCCAACATCGCAGAAATGAGGCATGGTAGCGCCAGCTTTTTGCTGGCACATTTGCATCCTAGCATCAGGTGAACCGCAGCTCGTATGGCCGAAACCGGTAGTGCTCTGGTGTTCCAATTGGAACGTATGTATGGAAACGTGCTATGTTGCCGATTGGAATATTCTGTTGGCGCAATTGTATGTACGTTCGTATGCGGATGAGAGGAAATATGAAGAAGCAAGCGAAAGGGACGCAGCGTAAGTCTTTGGGCAAGAAGCCGGTGCAAAGATCTGGCAATGCGAAAGCATCGTCCGCCGGCCGGGACTGGTCGGCGCCTGACGAACAGCTTTACCGGCCCATCAAGAAGCCCGTCACCCTGCGACTGGATGCCGACCTGCTCTCCTGGTTCAAAGCTCAGGGGCGAGGTTACCAGACAAGGATCAACCGGGCGCTGCGCGGTGTCATGATGAAGGAGAGGAAAGCAGCGGGGTAGATTGTGAAGCCGGCCGCGAGCCAGCCGGAGCGGCCCAAGCCAAAGCTCGACCTATAACTCCAACCTCAAGTGAAACGATTTTGGCTGGGTAACCGAAGCGTAGCCCAAACGCGACAGACTGCAGCCGTGACCGGAGTCCTTTACCCCAGTCCAAGCCAGGGCCGGATCGAGATAATCGCAGCGGTTCATGAACCACGTCCCGGTTTCGATGCGGTTTCCGATCCTTAAGGCAGCTTCCAAATCTGCTGTCCATACAGATGCGCTCAGCCCGTAATGACTGTCATTCATGAGTTGGATGGCTTGCTCGTCGTCTTTGACCGGCATGATAGGAGCGACTGGGCCAAAGGTTTCTTCCGTCATGATGCTCATAGCATGGTCAACATCCACCAGGACCTGGGGGGCGACATAGGAGCTGTTTTCGCTCACCTTGGGAAATTGGGAAGCATCTATCAGCCCTTCTGCACCTTTGCGGATGGCTTCTGCAACTTTCGCCCGAACCGTGGCAGCAGCGCGCTTGTGCACCAGGGGTCCCAGAGTCGTTTCGGGATTTAAAGGGTCCTCCAAAACATATTTCTTTGTCAGCTCGACAAAGCCTTCGATGAACTTGTCCCAAACATCCTGGTGAACATAGATTCTCTCCACCGCGCAGCAGGACTGCCCCGAATTAAAGAAAACGCCATCCACTAACTCTTCGATGGTTCTTTCCAGAAAGGCATCGGGACGAACGTAAGCCGGATCTTTGCCGCCCAGTTCGAGCCCTGCGCCCATGAACCGCTCCTGCGCTGCGCGTTGAACCGCATGTCCTGCGGCAACCGATCCCGTGAAGGCCACAAAGCCCACCCGGGAATCGGAAATCATTCGAGCCACATCCTCATGGGTGGTGTGAAGGAATTGAAACACGCCTTCCGGCAACCCGGCCGCCGAAAAAGCTTCCGCATAGCGCTCGGCAGTCAGAGGGGTTTGGGCAGCCGGCTTTAGAATGACGCTGTTTCCTGCCATAATCGCCGGCACGACCACGTTCACCGAACAGAGGTATGGGTAGTTCCACGGCATGATCGCCAAAACTACACCTACCGGATCGCGACGGATAAAGCGCTGAAAATTCTCTTTCGGGCTGGCGGGCAGGTCGGCCAGCTCTTGTGCGGCAATGTGAATCATGTACAGGGCACGTTCCTGGAACCCCCGCCGGATTTCCATCGGGCTGTAGCGAATGGGACGCCCCATCTGCCAGCTGAGTTCAGTCCCTAGTTGTTCGGCGTGATCGACCATCCATGAAACGGCACGCCTGCAGATTGCGGCGCGCTCGCTGAGGGGTGCATCTTTCCATTGCCTCTGAGCTTTCGCAGCCACCGCCAGTTTGGCTTCGACCTCATGCCCAGAGGCGAGGTTGCGTTCCACATACACGGACTCGTCAACCGGACTGATGGTTTGCATTCGCTCGGCAATCGCGCTCGCTGGTGCCATGGTTTTACTCTGGGGTCACATAAGCGGCGGTAATGCCGCCATCTACCAGGAATTCCGTCCCGGTCACATAAGAAGACTCATCGGAGGCCAAATATAATGCGGCCTGGGCAATTTCCTTGGCCTCGCCGAAACGTCCCATAGGAATGTGAACCAGCCTTCTCTGCCGTTTCTGCTCGGTGTTAAGGAACTTCATGAGCAGTTCGGTGCGCAACGGCCCGGGGCACAACGCATTCACGCGGATGTTTTCGCGCGCATGAATGACCGCCAGCTCACGAGTCATCGCTAAGACTGCGCCTTTGCTAGCAGTATAGGCAATCTGCGGGGTAGCCGCGCCCAGCAGGGCCACAAACGAAGCAGTGTTGATGATCGAACCGCCTCCGGCCCGCCGCAAGGCAGGAATGCCGTATTTGCATCCGAAGAAGACTCCCTTGGCGTTGATGCGCATGGTGAGGTCCCAAATGTTCTCCTCAGTGCTTACCGCATCATCATCCTGCCCGTGCATGATTCCGGCGTTGTTGAAAAGGATGTTGAGCTTGCCGAATTGTTTTTCCGTGGCGCTAATCATGCGCTCGCAGTCGGCTGCCGACGACACGTCGGCGTGCACGTATCGCGCTTTCCCCCCGCCGGTTTCGACCATCTGCAGGGTTTCCTGGCCGCCCTTGTCGTCCATATCGGCAACCACGACGCAAGCGCCCTCGCGGGCAAATAACAACGAAGTTTCGCGGCCGATGCCGCTGGAGCCGCCGGTAATGAGAGCAACTTTATCTTTTAGTCTCATGATCGTTCATTTAAAGGGAAACATTCCGCAGCGACCATTGGCATTCCCTTCAAGGGAGGGCCTGCTTACCCTTCGCAGGAAAGCGCACCCTCAAATCCTCTCAAAGTAGCGCCGCCGCTCCCAGTCGGTCACTGCCATATCGAAAGCGGCCTGTTCGGTGTGGAAGAAATGCGTGTAGTGTTCCACCACTTCCTCCCCGAACGCTCGCTTCGCAAAATCACTTTGGGCAAACAGCGCGGTAGCCTCTGCCAAAGTCTTGGGAACGCGCGCGATTTGAGAAGCCCCGTATAGATCTCCCTGGTAGCTTTCCGGAGGCTCAATCTGCCCCTCGATGCCAGCCAGGCCTGAAGCCAGAGAAGCCGCAAACGCCAAATAGGGATTGCAATCGGCCCCGGGGATGCGGCATTCGATGCGAAGGCTTTGATCCTTGCCCACCACTCGAAATCCCGCGGTGCGATTGTCGTAACTCCAGGCGATGCGCGTCGGCGCCCAGGACCCTTCGACATAGCGTTTGTAAGAGTTCACGGTCGGCGCGTAGAAAACCATCACATCCGGCACATAGCGAAGCCAGCCGCCGAGAAACCAGCGAAAGAGGTTCGAGCATTCAATCTGCCCGAATCGCTCGTTCCCGGCAAGCGCATTCTTATGGTCCCGCCACAAACTGAAATGAATGTGACAACTGGAGCCGGCGCGATCGGCGGCGACCTTGGCCATAAAAGAGACACTCATGCCCATCTGGTCGGCAATTTCTTTGAGGCACTGCTTGAAAAGCACGTGCCGGTCGGCCATTTCCAAAGCTTCGGCGTGGCGCACGTTCACTTCGTGTTGCCCGATGCCCCATTCGCCTTTCGAACTTTCCACCGGGATGCCCGACTGCTTGAGATGCTCGCGCACAGCGGCGGTAAAGTGCTCGTTCCGCGTGCCCTGCAGAATATGGTAATCCTCGGAATACCAACCGGCCTCTTCCAGACCAACGCAGCCCTTACTGCCGGCATCCCGGTAGCTGTTAACGAACAGGTAGTACTCGAGTTCCGATGCGGCGGCAGTGGTAAGAGACAGGTTGTGGGCGCGCTCCACTTGGCGGCGCAGAATGGAACGCGGCGCGACGGGCACGTAAGAGCCTTGGCTATTCTTAACGTCGCAAAGAACAATCGCCGTTCTGTCCAGCCAGTTGGCGACGCGAAGGCCGCCGAGATCCGGAACCAGGTGGACATCCCCGTAGCCGCTCGCCCAGTTGGCAAAGCTGTAGCCAGGAACCGGTGTCATTTCCATGTCGGTGGTGAGTAGGTAATCACAGGCGTGAGTGCCGTGCTTGTGCGCACTTTCGACAAAAAGTTCTCCGTCATAGCTCTTCCCCACCAGGCGGCCGTAATGGTCGGTGAAGGCTACGATCACGGTCCGCACCTTGTCCTGGCGAACCATTTCGTCGAGTTGCTCGACGCCTAACATGCCGCGTAGCGTGCTGCTGAAGGTGCTCAATCCATCTCCCGGTGCGGTGCGAAATATTCTACGAGCTTGCGCTGTCTTCTTCGGAGGTTTTTTGATAACCCCAGTTCGGCTTGTGAGTCTTGTGCTTCCCGCTGACCACGTGCAAAAGAAATAATGGGCCGATTACCAACAGCAGGCCCCACCCGGCACGTGCATTCGGTGGCATGATCATCACAAAGCAGATGAATGCCGTCCAGATCAAGGCGAGCACATTAACGGTATTGCTCGCCCTGCCGAGGTTCCATGGGCCGCGCTTGTCGATCCAACTGCTCTTCTTTCTCCAGCCAAGATAAATCGGAATGATGTAGGAAAGATAAAAGCCGACGACGCTGATCGAAGTCACCACCGAATAAGCTCCGCTGTAGACGGTCGCCGCAAACGCCAGGCCTGCCGAAAGCCAGATCGCCGGTCCGGGAGTCTTCAGCCTGGGGCTTACCCGGCTCCAGAATGGCGAGGCCGGCATGCCGTTGTCACGCGCCAGCGCGTAGAAAGAGCGCGAGAGCGAAGTTATCGCGGCCAGGCCGCAGAACCACATGGCCAAGACCGTGAGCAGAAGGGCGCCGTTGGCGGCAGTCGAACCCAGTCCGAGTCTGACAATGGTGAGCACGGCGGGGACCGGGTTGCCGCTGGCATCGGTTGCCTGCAAAATTCGCGCGACATCCGGAATAGCCAGGGCCAAGGCAAGAATCAGGACATAGCCGAAAACACCCGACACTACCACCGACATCACCATTCCCCATGGCGCCTGCCGGCGCGGGTCCACCGTTTCCTCCGCCAGGTGCGCCGAGGCGTCGAAACCGGTGTACGTCCATTGCGCTTGCAGCAGGCCCAACATGAACAACCAGGCGTAGGGCGCGTGAATCGGACTGAAGTTGCCGGTGCTCCAGAGAAACGATAAATGTTGCTTGGGCGCGAAGATCAGGAGCGCTCCGATGAGCACCATCACACCCACAATGTGGATGACTACGCTTGCGTCACTCAACCACGCAACCAGCGCGGCCGAATAGTGATTGATGACCGTCTGCGACAGCAGCACCACGCCGTATACCAGCAACACAGACCGCGGATTCGACTGCCACCCCATCATGGGAACGAGAAATTCGGCACAGCCGTAGTCAATCCCCGCGATGGCGGCGATCAGCCCAACATTGTTGAGCCATGCCGTGAACCACGCCCACATCGGGCTGCCCAGCTCCGCCGCCCAGTGATACATTCCGCCGGAGGTCGGGATCGCCGAACAGAGCTCCGCCATGCTGAGTGCGACCGCCAGCGTTCCCGCGCTGACCAGCGGCCAGCCGATTAACATTTCGCGCGGTCCCCCCATGCTCAGACCGTAGTCGAACAGCGTGACCGCGCCGGTCAGGATGGAAATAATGGAAAAAGACAGAGCGAAATTGGAAAAGCCGCCAAACCCGCGCAGCAACTCTTGCGCATAGCCAAGGTGTTGCAGGTCTTGCGCGTCCGCGGCTACATTTTTGCTTACACCTTGTGCTGCGCCGCTGAGATGGTCGTCCCGTAAACTCATGAAAATTTCAGATGTACTTTGGCGACGGCGGAAATGCTATTTCAACCCTGAGAAAGGAAGGGAGTCCTGCTTACGGCTGCTTTGAACATTGCGCTCGTTCGCGCAACGTTCGGTGAAAGGCGATCTTTGCACATCCGACTGCGGGATTCAAGAGACTTGATGGAGACCGCACCGAGGTAATTTTTCAGTAGTGGAAAGCCTTATTCTGCGGCAGTTTTCACCTCAGATCTCCCTTACGCGGCCCTGACGAGGAACACGGTCGGGCAATAACATGCATCGTACGCAAGAAAACTCAGGGGCGAGCCTATGACAGGGAATGTGCGGCTCTTGTTCGTGGATGACGAGCCAGCCGCAAGAATTTCGTGGTCTGCAATTCTTACCAATGAGGGCTTTCAGGTAACCGTCGCCTCCACGGTGGCGGAGGCTCTCGCTCTTATCACTGCCGAAAAATACGACGCGCTGATCGCGGACTTAAACATCGGCCAACCCGGAGATGGTTTTACCATCGTCAGCGCGATGCGCCGGGTACAACCGAAAGCCGTCACTCTGATCTTAACCGGCTATCCCGCATTTCAAGCGGCCTTGCGAGCGATACACGAGCAGGTAGACGATTTCCTCACCAAGCCGGCCGATCCGCAAAAGGTTGTCACCTGCATCCAGCGGAACCTGGCCCGCGACAAGAAAGCGATAACGCAGCTTCCCGAGCGGCTTTCCAAGATCATTGCGCAAAATGTGCAGGGCATGATTGAAGCCTGGTACAAAGCGGTCGAAAACGACACTGAGATCAGCCAAATACCCCTGTCGCGCGAGCAGCGGATCGATCACCTGCCGGAGGTATTGGAAGAACTCGTGTATCCACGGGATTCGAGCGACGAAATCAATCCGCAGGCACGCGCTTCGGCAAGCAAACACGGCACTCGCAGGCGCAAGCAGAAGTACTCGCTTTCCATGCTGTTGCAGGAGACCAGAATCTTGCACCGAGTGATTGCGGATTACACCCAGCAAAATCTGCTAATGGTGGATATCAGCAATGTGCTTCCCGATCTGGTTGACGTGCATGACAGACTGCATCTCATGCTGAAGTTTTCCCTGGAAGCGTTCCTGCAAACCGGCGATCTGCCTGAGGCCGCCTAGGATTGCGGATGCAGGGCAAGCCGAATGGCTTGCTCTACCGGCGAATACGCGCCATCCCTGCGGTTCAAAACGAATGGCTCGCCCGGAGGAAGTGGCGGCTGAGCAAGAAACCGTGGGTGGCTGCCCCGGTGAGGCTGAGCTGCATGCACTAGAAACGGGTGGCAAAGATAAACGGTCCCCGCCGCTCCGGTCGCCAACACTTCCCGCCGCCCGGCACTTTCCGCAAAGCCGTTCACGGCCAGTTCAAGCGCCGACAAGCCCGCTTCTCCTACGGGAGCAAGCCTCCTCGCAATATCGAAATGCGACCCGGCTCGAATGCGTGTGGGCGCATCGTTTTCGCCGACATCGGAGAAAAGAAATAGCATCAGCAGGGCTCGCCCCTTCGAGGTCACATTCACGCGCCAGCGGAAATAATCTGTGGCATCGCCGGTCTGCGGCGGAAAACTGGCATCAACGTGCCAACCTGCATCTCCCGGATCGTCCGAAGACGGGAACCGAACCGGAAACGTACCGATATCTTTCCGTGGATTCCACCGCCCCCGCCCAACAAGTTGATCGAAGGCGTGGTGTAGGACCGCCGTGTTGGCGGCCCGGGCAAATGGCTCTTGTGCATACATGCCCAGCCGGATCACAGGCTTCGTCCACGTGGTTGGATCGCCTTCGTCGCAACCCGTGTCCCGCCAAAGAATGGAACGGCCCTGGTCGGCGAGTTCACGCGGGAAGGCTTCGTCAATTTTGACAAACCCCTCATGAATGAACTGCTGGACCTGGGGTTCGCTAAGCAGCCTTATGGCGGCGGAGTCGTCTGCCCATTCTTCCGGGATGGATGGTTGGTGGCGCAATTGAAGGGTTACCGCGACAAGAAATAGTAGCGTCGCCGGGAATCGAATTACAACCCCAAGCGAATTGCAGGCAGGACAAACGCGTATCCGCCACCTCATATACAATCGGTCCGCATTGCAGAAGCAAGGTTTTGTTGGGAGACTCGATAAGGAGACGACCGATGGTTAAACCCGGGACCTACGAGGAAATCATGAGAAGGTCTTCGACCCATGTTGACGATTTCACGATGAGCTTGCAGATCCCACTCAGCGACTGGTCCGGGTACTTCCTTTTCGCTGCCATTGACGGAGACGGGCCGTGCCAGGCCGTCAACCTCGGGGTATGTATCGGTCTGGTCAACGGCGCCGAACACGGTGTGCCGCAGTGGGACGGTGATCCCTATCGCCTGTTCGTGATCGACGCCTGCATCTGTGATGGAGTCAGCTATCGCGTGCTAAATGACACCTCCTACACGCGGTCCGACGTGATTTACTCGCGTGTGGGGCTCGATCTACAGGTTGCCGACGTGGTTCGCATCCGCGGCACCTGGCCCTATTTCGAGCTGTATTTTCGCGACAAAGTGCACGACATCGTCTACGAATTGGAGGGCCGCGCCGGCTACGCCCACTGGATTCCCGACCACATTCAGCGGGGCACAATGTACAACTACGTGTGCTTCCCGGATTTCAGTTTTCATGGGACCATCACGGTTCGCGGCACCAGGCACCAGGTCTCAGGCGTTGGCGGCCTGGACCACGTGGTCGCACGCAACGTTGGCAGCAGCAGCAGCCCGGGTGTCGGGTTCTGGCATTATGATCCCATCCACTGGGGAAATGGCCTGGTCTCGAATGGCCTCTATTACCTCGGCGTGAACGGCGAGCCCTATATCACCCAGGGCGTTATGACGCTTCCCGACGGCGGCTATCACCCGGCCGCCCGGTTTTCCATCGAGTACCTCGAACTCGGTGAAGGGACTGCGAACGCCGGCGCCGCCGGCGGCCCACAAGTTGTGCCGCGACGGTGGAGGGCGACCATGGAGTCGGCTCACGGGACGCTCACTTACACGACCCAGCCCATGGAGGTCCGCAACACGCAGGGCCAGGTGATCGTCGAGCCGAACCTGGTTTTCCGGGCTGAAGGTGAGTTCCGGGGGCGCGACGGCAAGGTGATCCAACTCGTGGGCAAGGGACACAATGAGTATATGGGCGCGGCTTTCAATCCCTCCCGGATTCGCTGAGCAAATGTGGCTATCTACCGCTTGTCTGTCCAAAGCCGGACCGGTTGCACTTCGGCATCACATACTTCAGAGTGAGACCTGCCCGTGACCGTGACCAAAACCAATCCAGCCGCAACGCCTCAACTACGGCGCAATTCCCTTGGCCTTGCAGAACTGGTGTTCCAAGGCATTACGCACATTGCGCCCGCGGGCACCATCGTGTTTACGTTCCCCATCATCGCGCGCAAAGCGGGACCGGACATGCCAATCTCGCTCCTGCTGACCACCATCGTTTGTTTTTTGATTGGCAATACTGTGTCACAGTTCTCTCAGTACATGCCGTCAAGTGGCGGCTACTATTCTTTTGTCACCCGTGGCCTCGGGAGCCGCAGCGGCTTCATGGCCACCTGGAGCTACCTGCTGTATGACATCCTTGGCCCGGCGGCTTCCACCGGATTTCTGGGTTACATGTTGTCCGACATGCTACGCACCGAGTTCGGCGTGCGCCTCCCGTGGTGGCTGCTCGCGAGCGCGGTATTTGCCATCATCTGGGCCCTAACCCACTATGGGATCCGCCTCTCGATGCACATTACCGCAATTTTCGGCGGACTTGAGATGCTCATCATGTTGGCGCTCGCCATCACCTTCCTGTTCCATCCCGGCCCTGGTTCCAGCTATGTCGCCCCCCTGAAGCCGTCATCGGCACCGAATCACTTCGGTGGAATCCTGGCCGGGATGGTCTTCTCGATCCTCGCGCTCAGCGGCTTCGAAGCTCCCGCCCCGCTTGCCCAGGAGAGCCGCCGGCCCGGCAAATTCATAGGCCTGGCAGTCAGCGTCTCGCTGCTGGCGATCGGAATCTTTTATGTTTTCACCTCCTACGCCAGCGCCATTGGGTGGGGCACCGGCGACATGGCCGCTTACGCCTCTGACCCGAACCCCTACTACACCCTTGGCCATGCGCTGTGGGGCGCCGGCTGGTGGGTAGTTGTCTTGGCTATCGTCAACAGCGCGATTGGGGTCGGCATGGCCTGCACCAATGCCGCATCCCGCGTGATGTACACCATGGGTCAGGCGGGCGCGCTCCCCTCCCCTTTCGGAAAAATTCACCCAGAGCACCAAACCCCTGCGTTCGCCATTGCATTCATTCAATTGCTCGGCATGGTCGTGGTTCTGCTCATTGGCCTGCTTCTGCGGCCCGGGGACATCCTCGGCTTTCTAGGGACCATCGCCACGCTGGCCGTGATCATCCTCTATGCCATGGCGAACCTGGCCCTGACGTCCTACATGCGCCGTGAGCACCCGGATGACTTCAGCCTCTGGCGGCATGCGGTAATCCCCTGGGTCGGGACGCTGGCCCTGGTGCCGGTCTTCTTCGTGACTATCTATCCTGTCCCGGCTTGGCCCTACAACGTCGCGCCCTATTTCTTCGTGGTGGCGCTAGTCCTGGGTTTTGGTTACATGCAGTGGCGCGAAGCGCGCCATCCCGGAGTGCTCCGTCGGGGCGCGACCATGCTAGTAGGGCACCGCACCGACGCCGAGGGTGACGTGGATTGGGACGCAAGCGCCAGTTCGGCCAGGACTATTGCGGCAAATCTCGATTGAAATC
>Ga0335085_10010359_pt1 | contig 13948 bp, 13 predicted proteins | sample Lox_Sample_45_FD_206712 | JGI IMG/M metagenome (GOLD analysis project Ga0335085, IMG submission 206712) | Soil microbial communities from Loxahatchee National Wildlife Refuge, Florida, United States - Lox_Sample_4.5 | ecosystem: Environmental > Terrestrial > Soil > Wetlands | place: USA...
GCTTCGCCCGCCAAATTGATAAAAAAAGACGTTGCGCCGGCCTTCCTTCCAACCTCCTCATGCGGACAAAGCACTCTGGGCTGTCCGTCATAGATGCCAGTTACCGGCTGCCGCCGCATTGCGGCGGCGCGGAGGAGTGCATAAACCTCGCTCACCGCGAAAGAATCCGATGATCTCGGCGTCATAAACCCTCAGGATACGACTGGCGCGGTGTAGTCCCGTTTGCCTGAGCTTTTATGGCCCAGTAGTACTAGAGTCGCAGTCGGAGGCCGGCCCGTTCGGGGCGGATTATCGGTTCACAGGTACACCGGGTCAGACGACCCGCAGAGTTTTACGAGGAGATATAGTCCAGTTGTTCGTGCCTTTATCATGATCGGTAGCCATTTCTGGTTAGCCGGAGCACTGGAGAGCGTTCTTAGGCTCCAGCGCATTCTGCATGACCCCCTACACTAGTTGACCGAAGAGCGAGCGTGCAGGTGCGGCAGGCGTCCCGCGCAGCCGATAATTAAGTTGCGATGGGCAAGCAAAGTGCGGGATTGTTGATGTTCCGCAAGCTGGAGGCGCGCCTGGAAGTGTTCCTGGTGCATCCGGGCGGACCGTTCTGGCGTAACAAGGACGCAGGCGCCTGGTCGCTGCCGAAGGGCGAGTATGCGGATGGCGAAGATCCGCTGGCCGCGGCCACACGCGAATTCGAAGAAGAGACCGGACTGCGTGCCGATGGCCAGTTTGTCCCGCTAGGGCAGGTGCGGCAGGCAGGTGGGAAGATCGTTACGGCGTGGGCCTTCGCAGGCGATTGCTACGCGGCGGGCATTCGCAGCAACACGTTCTCGATCGAATGGCCGAAGGGATCGGGCCGCCTGCGCGAATTTCCGGAGGTGGATCGCGCCGCGTGGTTCGCGCTCGAGGAGGCGCGCGAGAAGATCCTGAAAGGCCAGGCGCCGCTGCTCGATCGGCTGGCGGCGCACCTGGACGCGGCACGGTAGCGCACATTGCGCTCAAATTCCCCTTGAAGTCTTAGGGGACTTGTGGCACAGTGGACGCATGCGGCGCGAACCGGCCTGGAGAAGGTACTTGCGATTCTGGGGGTCGAACCCGGCGGCCGATGTGGACGACGAGTTCGGCTTCCATCTCGAAACCAAGATCAATGCCCTGCGAGCCACCGGCTGCAGCCAAGAGGACGCAAGACGCGAAGCGTTGCGGCAATTCGGGCCAGTGGCGGCGGCGCGCGACGAATGCGTAGCCATCAGTGCCGCGCACCAACGACGTGGCTCCTGGCTCGACTACCTGCGCGGCTGGGCCGGCGACCTGCGCTACGCCGCGCGCGTGCTGGCGAATGCGCGGGCGTCCACCGGGGCGGCGATTCTGATTCTGGCTACCGGGATCGGCGCGACCACCGCGGTGTTCACACTGCTCGACCGCCTGCTGTTCGCGCCCCTGCCGGTCTCGGCGCCCTCGGAATTGGCGCTGGTCTCGCACTACACGCTCGCTCCCAACGGCACGCACATCGGCGTGACCTTCAACTACAGCGGCTACCAGTATCTGCGTGCCCGCCAGAAGGTCTTCACCGCGCTCGCCGCGCAGGCCAACATCAATGCACGTGAGCGGCGGGCGCATGAGCGCATCGACCAGCCGGCACGCGCCCTGCCGGTATCGGACAATTTCTTCGACGTGCTGGGCGTGCATCCGTGGGCGGGGCGCCCGCTGGCGCCGTCCGACGACCGCGCCCATGTGGCGCTGGCCGGCTATCGCTTCGCAGCCCATCGCTTCGAGCAGCCGTGGGACGCCGTAGGGAAGACGGTCTACCTGAGCGATCTGCCCTTCACGATTGTCGGGGTGCTGCCGCCGGGCTTCTACGGAACGATGAAAGGGTGGGACGTCGACCTGTACATTCCGCTGGGCTGCGCGCGCGACGTAATCAGCGGAATTGACCTGGAGAAAGGCGGGTATTTGCAGGCCATCGGACGGCTGCGGCGCCGCGTCGGTCTGGCGACGGCGCAGAGCGATCTGCAGGTCCTCTGGCGGCAATTCCTGGCATTGGGTCTGACGCGCGATCCGAAGGACGACCGCATCGGCTGCGAAAACGGCGCAGCGGGCTATGAGGGCACGAGCGGCGAGCGGCGCCGCTCGCTGAATGTGTTGGGAGCTATCGTCGTACTGCTGCTGCTGATCGGTTGCGCGAATGTGGCCTGCCTGCTGGTGGCGCGCGGCGCGGCGCGGCAGCACGAAACCGCGATCCGGCTGTCGCTGGGGGCGGGGCGGCTGCGGATCCTGCGCCAGTCGGCACTGGAAAGCACTCTTCTCGGTCTGGGTGGCGGCGCGGCGGCGCTGGTGGTGGCGCACTGGACCGGACATCTCTTGCTGGTTGCATTCAACTGGCAGAAACGCCCGATCGATTTGACGCCGGATGCGCGCGTGCTGGTGTTCGCGATGGGCGTGTCGCTGGTCTCGGCGGTGCTGTTCGGCCTCGCGCCGGCGTTGCAGCTTTTGCGCGGCGGACGCATCCCGCTCGGCCGTGGACAGGCGGTCGCGCCGTTCGCGTCCGGAAGGGTGTTGGTCGTGGTCGAGGTGGCGTTATCGCTCGTGCTGGTGGCGGGCGCAGCGGTATTCGTGCGCAGCTTTCAGAACCTGCGCGCGGTGCCTACGGGCTTCACCGCCGATCGCGTCTCGGTGCTGCGAGTCGCGCGCAATACCGATGACGATAGCGGCAAGCCTCCTCTAGCGGAAGGCGCGGCCCTGGTCGAAACGCTACGCGCCACGACTGGCGTGCAAGCTGCGGGTTTCTCGCTGTTTCTGCCATTCAACGATGCCTACGTCAGCACCAGCACGCGCAAGCCGGACGATCCGCAGGCGTGGCCGGTGCGACTGGTGCCTGTAGGACGCGGCTACTTCGAAACGCTACGCATTCCGCTGATCGCCGGCCGGGCGAGCGCGATGACGCTCAGTCGCCGCGCGTCGCCGTGGTGAGCGAGGATCTCGCGCGAAAGCTGTTCGGTGGGCAGGCCGCGCTGGGCAAACGCATTCTGTTCGGACGTGCCGTTTTGGAGCCGAAGCCGGGCGATAAGACTGAAATTGCCGGAATCGTGGGAGACACGCGATTTGCCAATCTGTCCAAGCCCGCTCCGGATATCGTGTACGTCCCGGTGGCGCAGAGTTCCGGCTTCGCTTCCGGAGTCGTGCTGGAAGTGCGTAGCGCGATGGACCCACAGGCGGTCGCGGCGCTGGCGGCTGCGCGTATCCGCGAGGAGCATCTGGCGGTGGCGGTCCGCTCGGCCACGCGCATGATCGATGAGATTGGAGACACGCTGGCGGACGATTCGATCCGCATGCAGGCGTCCAGCATCTTCGGCGCGCTGGCCCTGGCGCTGATCGGCTCGGGGCTGTACGGGCTGATCGCTTATACGGTGGCGCGGCGCACACGCGAAATCGGCATCCGCATGGCGGTGGGATCGAGCGCGGCTGGGATCGTCGGGATCGTCGTGCGGCAGAGCCTGCGGTTGGTGGCGGTCGGAGTGCTGCTTGGAATTCCGGCAGCGGTCGCGGTGATGCGGGCGGTCTCCGGGCTGGTGTTCGGATTACCGCCGGTGGATTATGCGAGCCTGGCGATCGCGGCGGCGCTGTTAGGCGCGGCAGGCTTGGCGGCAAGCGCTGTGCCGGCCCGGCGTGCCGCGCATCTCAATCCGGTGAAGGCGCTGCGGGTGCAGTAGCTATGGAGGGACCGCCGCTCGATCTGGTCAAGGGCACGTTGGACCTGCTGATCCTCAAGACCCTCACCTGGGGGCCGATGCACGGATACGCCATCGTGGCCGCGATTCGCGAATCCACCGGCTCGGCGCTGCTGGTGGAAGAGGGCGCGCTGTATCCGGCGCTGTACCGCATGGAGGCGAAAGGTTGGATCGAGGCGGAATGGGGCCGCTCGGAGAATAATCGGCGTGCGAAGTATTATCGGCTGACGCCGGAAGGACGCCGGCATTTTCACGCCGAGGAGACGACGTGGAACGCGTACTCATCGGCCGTGGCGAAGTTGCTGCGCCAGAAGACCGCTCCGGGCGAAGCGTGAGTGGTATGTACTGCGATCCCGAACTCAATCAGTTTTGAGTCGGCTTCTCAATGTGGTCGACAGCGATGAACTCGCCAGGAGTTCTGGCTGGTTCGAGCTTCAGGCCGAGTTTCTGTAGCGCCGCCATCACAGCGCTGAGTGGGTCGGCCGGTGCGGCGGAAGGCGATGCATCGGCCGCGCCCGGTTCGGCGCCCGGGCGCGCAAACGGAAGCAGATCGTCGCTGGACAGCGCCAGATGGATATCGAACTGTCCCCGAATCCCGGTTCGGTCTAACACGTCGCGGTCCAAGGCAGCCGAAAACTGCCGGCACAGGCCGGTGAGCGTTTGGCCGAACGTCTCCATTCCACCGTTTTTGTCGGGCCGGAAGCTTCCGCAAGGCGGGGGTTGCCCCGGCCCCGGAAGTGCGGTGGGGTCAATCAAGTCGATCGGGGTACAACTCTCCTTCCTGGTAGCTTGCAGTTTGGGACCTCCCTTGGCCGCAACCAGCGCATAGACCGGAACGTCCCGGATTTCATGGCGGATCTTGAGCTTGAATCTGTCTTCCAAGAGCGACTGCAGCATGGGTCCCCGCATCATCGCTACACTTTGGGAGGTCTCCGGTTTCGCATCGATGGTATAGCGTTCGGATCGGACCCAAGCGGGCCTCCTTCGATCGGCTGGTTGAGGAGTCTCGGTAGGACCGGACCACCCACGCCGGCTCTTCGGTCTCCCGCGCCATTTGCAAACCGGATGTAAGCCAGCCGGATGAGGTTCTCGACGGTCTGACATTCCAGTCGTAACCTTCCGGGGTCCGATCTGGCGTTCGAGCCGGTTGGACCGCGCCCGCCGTCAGCGGACAGATTGCACAGTTTGATCGACGCTACCTCGAATCGCTCCTTCGTGGCGGCCGAAGGTGGAGGTAAAGCCGGTGGACGTTGGGCCTCAATCAGCAGTGGATGCAAGGCCAATGAAAAGAGCCCAACTGAGGCGGCTAGCGATGCGGTAGTGTGCCTTATGATGGCCGCCATGAACGATCAGACTCCTCGTCTACGAAGACATTACTACGAAGGTACTCGTACAGTCAAGTCAAAATAGTGCGTCGCTTCGTATTGGCCCGGCACGGTGCGCGGCAGTCCAGGCGCCCTCCTGGATCACGCCGCATTTGCGCTGCGCTTCAGACGCGGCAGAGCGGTCAGCACCGCGCCGTACAGCAGCAGCGAAAAAAACAGTGCGGTTTTGTGACCCTCGTGCAGATCCTCCACCAACAGCCGATAGCCGCCAAGCAGCATGACAGGATAGACGAGGCGCGCCAGTTCGGTGCGGTTCCACTTCGGCGCAGCCCAGGCAAGTAGCAGAGAGAGCCCGGCCAGCACGCCGGTCCGCAAGGTGGCGCAGTAAGCGTGGGTCGCATCGGGGCCGAATGCCAGATGATAGGCGCCGGTCAGTGCGCCCGCGGCGATGCCGGCCGCGAGCCATACAAACGCCGCGGCGACGGTCACGCTGAGAATTTGCGCGGTGCGCGTCCGCTGCGAGGGGCGGCTGAAGTGCGCGCGCAGGGCATAGGCGCCGGCGGCGGCGGCCAGACCCGTCCACAGTGCCGCCTGGCGATCGCCCGGCCACAAGCCTGCGTCGAGCAGCAGCGAGGCGGATGCGCGCCATGCGCCCGAGGCGGCGAACGACAGGAACAGATAGATCGCGCCGTGTACTTCGAGGGTCAGGCGGCCGAACCATCCTCCGGCCCACATGCACGCCAGCGCCAGCGCCGACCACAGCCACGCCGCCGCAGCGCCGGAGAGGAGGATGCGGCTGCCGCCCAAGGTCAGCAGTATGGCGAAGGCGGTGTAGGTATAGAAGGTGCGGCTCGATGCGCCCTGCCGCTCCAGCATCAGAAACGAGACGAGATAACAAGCCGCTGCGCACAACAGCATCACCACGGCGGTCACCGGGGCCATGCGCAGTCCGCCGCTCAGGCCGATGGCGAAGGCCAGTGCGCATTGCAGGGTCTCGAAGGTGGTGAAGGAAAAGCCGCGGAAGAGTGTCCGGACGATGGTGCTCGAAAGATAGATGCTGAGCAGCGTCACTTGCGCCGCGAGCAACCAGGCGTAGGGGATCGGAGCATAGCCCTGCGGCAGGCCCCGATCGTTGGTGACGAGCCAGGTGGCCAGCAGTACCGCAAGGTCGGCTGCGGTCGCGCCCAGCCAGCGTTCGCTGACCCAATGCTCCAGGCATGCCGAGGCCTCGATGGCTGCGGCTACGGCGAGAAACAGGAAGGTGAACGGCAGGACGTCGTGGGTGGCGATAAGCAGGGCGGCGGCGGTGCCGAGGGCGGCTAATGTGGCGAAGGTCGAGACGATCAACTGGCCCTTTTTCCACGAAATCGCCATGCCGAAGAGGGCGAAGACCAGCAGCAGGGCTGCGGCGGCCCAGGTGGCAATGGCGTGGAAACGCGCGGTCGCTTCCCACACCAGCGGCGCCAGGATCAGCACGGCGGTCAGGCTGCCGGCGGCAGTCTTCAGGCGCTCCGTCGCAGGACTGCGGGCCGCCCAACCGAGCCAGGCCAGCGCGTAGAGGATTCCGGCGACGGTGCCGGCGATCGCCGAAAGCGTCCCCGCTTCGGTCAGCGCACGCAGCAGGTACGCGCCGGCAAGGCCGAGCACGGCGCGGCCGGCCACCGGTAGAAGCGCGGGCATCTCAGCCAACGGATGCGCCTCGACTTCTTCACGCACGGCCGTTTGCGACGGCGCCGCGGCCAGCCCGGCGTGCTGTTCCAGAGTCGCCACACGCGCGGCCAAGTCGTGGACCTCGCGTTGGAGGGCTTCCCAATCGGGCTGCGGCACGGCAACCTCCTCAGGCTTCGTGAGCCTTTCCTTCCCGCCAGGGCGGCAGGAGTTTCACCAGCACCAGGAAGATCGCGAAGGGCAGCAACAGCAGCAGAATGGCCGGCAGCAATCCTTCGCGCGTGACCAGTTCCATTTTGTAGGTCGTGTATCCGAGGAAGCTTTTGGAAAACAATTGGCCGCCGATCACCACGTTCCAGCGCATGGCGAAAATACCCACCAGGATCAGCCCGCCTGCGGTCATGTACATCGCCTTGCGCCGTCCTTCGGGAATGCGGAACAACTGGTTGGCGGCCAGCAGAACCAGCGGCACCAGTGTGCCAAGCACGATCTGCAGGATCACCTGCGACCCCCACAACCGCGTGTGCACCATGAAATCCAGGCTGCGGAAGGACTCATCGCTCTCGTAGGTGCGATGGATCAGGTCCAGCATCTCGAGCGTGAAATCGATGACGAAGGTGTAGAAGAGGTAGCGCGCAATGGTGTCCAGGCAACGCATGTCGATGGGCGTGCGGCGCAGTTTGCTCGAAACGGTGTACAGCACCATCACTGCCGCGATGCCGGAAACCATCGCGGAGAACAGAAACACAATCGGCATAAGCGGCGTGGACCACCAGGGGTTGGCCTTCACCGAGCCGAAGATGAACCCGACGTAGCCGTGCAGCAGAAAGGCCGAAGGAATGCCGATTACGGTTACTGCATAGCCCACCTTATCGTCCACGCGCAACGCTTCCGGGCTGATGTTATACGAGCCGAGCGTGAGGGCGCGATAGATCCAGCGCTTCGGCCCGCGGCTCGACTGCGCCAGTTGCACAATTTCGGCGCGATACTCCAGCCAGATTTCGAGCAGCAGCACCACCGTCAGGTACCACAGGTAGACGAAGCCGAACATGGCCATCGCCGACGAAGTGTGCGGTGTCAGGTACATCTCGAAGGAGCGCTCCGGATGTCCCAGGTGGAGTTGCAGCGGCAGGGGCGCCACCAGCAGAAACGCCAGCGCGGTGAGCAGCGCCAGGCGGTAAGTGGGGCGCACTGCCTCCACTTTGAACACCCGTTCGAGCGACGCCAGGATGAATGCGCCCGCCACCAGTCCGGTGATGTACGGATAGAGCACGATTAGCACGCTCCACTGCAGTTCGACTTCGTTCGGGTACATGAAACCATCAACGCCGGGGATCATAGCTCCTCCTGTTCAGCGGACCGCTCCGTCCAGATTCTCGTAATAGACCTTGGCCCGCGTGGCCATGTACGGCTTGAGCACCTCGACCTTATGAGTCCTGAGGATTTCATGCACCGGGTCCTTGGGATTCTTGAAGTCCACCAGTTGGCGCGCGCCGGTGGGACAGTTTTCGCAGCAGGCCGTGGTCAGTCCCTGGGTGATGCGGTGGTAGCACAGCGTGCACTTGTCTACGGTATTAGTCTCGGGATGCAGATAGCGGCAGCCGTACGGGCAGGCCTGTACGCAATAACGGCAGCCGAGGCAGTAAGTCTGGTCGACCAGCACTACGCCATCCGGACTGACGAAGGTCGCGCCCACCGGACAGACCTGCACGCAGGGCGAATCGGCGCAGTGGTTGCAGAGCTTTGGTACGTAGAAGCTTTTGAGCTTGGTGTGCGTGGAGGGCGGGAACCCGTCGATGGCGCCGCCTGGCGATTCGACATGCGGCTGCTGATCTTCGGCCTCAATTTCATAACGCTCCACCCAGGTGCGGAAGTAGCCTTCCGGCACGTTGTTTTCCTTCGAGCAGGCGCGCACGCAGTTGCCGCAGCCGATGCACTTATCGATGTCGATGATCATGCCCCACCAGTGGTCGGCCATGCGGTAGGCTTCGCTGGGCGGGGCGGCGCCGGTGATCTGTTCGAGCGTGGCGCCTACGGAGGCCAGCACCAGCAATTTGCCGCCGATCTGGAACATGTCGCGACGAGTGATGTCCATGGTGGTCTCCTTCAAAGTTGCGGGCTATGCGGCTTGTGGCAATCGTTGCAGGCCGCGCCGCCGGAATGTTCGGCGGTGACTACCTGCGGGAAGTTTTTGGGCTTGGCGGCGTCCTGCTCGTGGCAGCGGCGGCAGAGGTCGGCGACAGCAGGCAGTTTGGGGACGTGCGCGGAAGGATCTTCGGCGTGCTGCGCCAGCGGCCCGTGGCAGGCTTCGCAGGCCACGTGCGCGTGCTTGCCGGCGGCGCGGGCTTTGCCTTCGTCGTCGTGGCACATCAGGCAGGCGTCCTGCCCGGCATAGGCGAGGGGGTGTTGGCGGACGAGGTCGAGCGCGCCGGGGCGATAGTGGCCGTACTGCCCGAAGGCCTTGGGGACAATCGCACTGCGAACTACCAGGAAGAGCGCCATGGCAGCCAGCAGGACCAGAGCGGGCCGCACCAGATGAGCGGAATCGCGGAGCAGACGGCGCACCGAACACCACCTTTCCAGGGCGGGGACGGGCCGCCCTAAAGCAGATTCGGATCGATGCGGGGCAATTTAGATACCAACAGGTCTGATTATCTTAACTTGAAACGTTATAAGCAATTGGTGTCCAGCTTTGCAACATCGCTGGTGGGGCAGCCGCGCAACTTCACCCAAGGCGGTGGGGCAAATTGCGAGCGGCCTACATCGGTGGTTTCAGGAGAGCCTCGCTGACCTTGGCTGCCGGCCGTTCGAGCTGACGCAGCTCCGCTTGCCAGTTTTGGATCAGGCTGACGCCGCCCGCGCCGCGGTACGTCAGCACCGAGTCAGTGGCTGAGAAATCGCCATTGCTGATGGCGGCCCCGATCATCCCGATGGCAGTCACAGCCCCTCCCAGCGGAAACGGTACGCCGACGGGGGCCAGGCGCGCCGAATCGAACCCCTGCGCCACCAGCACACGGTCGCGCAGATACAGCAGGTAACCGATGCCGCCGCGCTGGGTCGGCACAAAAACGAAGTTCGATTCAATCGGCATGACTTCCTTGCGCTCCGGCGAATCGAGCGAGCCGGCCCACAGAGCCGAGCGGCCGGGCTGATTGCTGCCCGCCACGAACAGAAAGCGCCGCCCGTCGGGCAGAAATTGGGGCAGCAAATGGCGGGTTTCTCCGCGCGCCGGGTCGAGCGTCGTTACTCGCACGGCGGCACCGCCAGTCGCTGGAATGCGGTAGATGCCGTCGCCCACCATCCCGATCAGGATGCTCCCGTCGCGGCCCCACGCGCCCTCGGCGTTGGTGTTCACGCGCCCCAGCGGCTCGGCTGTGCTACCCGGCGCCAGCCCCACGCGCAATAACTGGCCGTTTTCCGGAATTGCCAGAGAGCGGCCATCGGGCGACCAGAAAGCCGTGCCCATTCCTTCCGGTACGTTGACAACACGGATGTCCGGCCCCTCGAGGCTGCGCACATAATGGCGGTTACCCGAAAGAAACGAAAGGCTGCGGCCATCGGGGGAAAGCTTCAGCCGCATGCCGGTGGCTTCCATGGGTCCGGTGAGCATCATCTGTATGGCCTTGGCCTGGGCGCGCTGCCACGACCCCCAGGGCAGGACTGCGAGGAAGATCAGGATGGCTGCCGAAGCCACGCCCAGCACCATCCCGAGAGGAATGCCTCGCGTCTTCTGGACCGGCACTGCCACGCCGACTGGCGCCGCCACCGGCGCGGGTCGCAGAGTTGCCGAAAACTGGCGTTCCAGTTCGGCTTGTAATTCAGCGGCGGTCTGAAAGCGTGCCCGCGGATCGAGCGCCACGCAGCGTTCGACGACGGCGCGAACGCCGGGAGCGAATCCGGTGGGCAGCGATTCGTCGGCCGAGCGGCGACGGCCGGTCAGCATTTCGAAGAGCACCACGCCGAAGCTGTAGATGTCGCTGCGGCCGCCGGTTTCGTGGCCCTGCTGCTGTTCGGGCGACATGTAATGCGGCGTCCCGACGATACCACTGGCTACGATGGGCCGCGAGGCCGGGCGGTCCATTTTGGCGATGCCGAAGTCGAGCACCTTGACGGTGGCGGGTCCAGGCGCGCCGGTGACCATCAGGTTGCCGGGCTTGAGGTCGCGGTGGACCACGCCTTTGCGATGGGCGGCATCAAGCGCGCCGGCCACCTGGATGGCGAGCGTCAGCGCCTCGGCCAGAAGCAGGGGAGCGCGCGACAGCACAGCCGAGAGCGTTTCGCCTTCGACCAGTTCCATGCTGATGACGGGCTGTCCCGAGCACTCCTCGACGCCGTATACGGTGCAGACATGCGGATGGTTGAGGGCCGAGGCGGCACGCGCTTCGCGTAGGAACCATTCACGCGCCTCGGGGTCCCCGGCGAATTCGCGCGACAGGAATTTCAGCGCGACGTGGCGGCCCAGGTGCAGGTCCTCGGCGCGATATACCACGCCCATGCCGCCCGACCCGAGGCGCGCGAGGATTCGGTAGTGAGAGACGGTCTGGCCGGTGAGGTCGGCGGCGGGCGGCGGAGTGGCGGGCTGGACCGCAGTGATGCCGGCGACGGTGAGCGATCCGTTTTCCCATTCGACTTCGCCGCAGAAGCGGTAGCCGCGACGTGGCAGCGTCTGAATGAAGCGCGGATTTTCGGCACTCTCACCGAGCGCCTCGCGCAGTCGCAGAACAGCGGCATTGATGCCGTGACCGATTTCGACCGCGGTGTCGTTGGGCCAGAGCCGCTTGCGGATTTCGTCGCGCAGCACCACCTCGCCCGGGTGCTCCAACAGCATGGTGAGGATGCGCAGCGGTTGTTCCTGTAAACGGACCGGGACGCCCGAGCGGCGCAGTTCGCCGGCGCGGATGTCCAGTTCGAACTCTCCAAACCGCGCCAGGCGCGGACGGAATCGGCGGGTGGGCATGCGAGGGACCTCGCCGGTAAGACGCCAGGGTCGCGAAAAGGTGACGCGGAAATCACGCGCTCGTGTGTGAGGTTCGCGACCAACGCGTGAGCGGCGCGCGACCGACAAAGTACTTCCAGGGAATCGAAGTTCGCGCCGGACGGCCGCACAATCGACCCACGAGCGAGAGGAGGGGCGCTTGTGAAGCAGTTGATTGCATGTGCTTTATGTTGTCTGCCACTGGCCGGCGCGGGATTGCGGCAGGATCACCAACCACTAAAAATCGCGGTACGGGTAATCGGACGCGGGCGCGTGCCGGCGGGTACCGCGGCGTTCGCGGAACGGATCGTGGCGGCGATCTTCCAGAAGGCCGGGGTGGCGATACGCTGGGTGGATTGCGATGTTGCGGGCGCTTGCCAGGGCGAACCGGGCGGACGGGAGTTGCGGTTGCAGTTTCTGGACCGGTTCCCCGGCGTGTTGAGCGGCGACGCGGTCGGCTTCGCCGTGCTCATGCACGAGCCGGGCGACCCGGGCTACGCTGCCGTCTCGTGGCCGGCGGTGCTGCGCCTCACCGAAGATCTGGAGGTGGAACCGTCCGCCGCTCTGGGCGCAGCGATGGCCCACGAACTCGGGCACCTGCTGCTAGGGCATACGCACACGCCCGAAGGAGTGATGTCGCCGAAGCTGACGCGCGTGCAATTGGTCCGGGCAGCGCGTGGTGAGTTACGGTTTGAGGACGCACAGGCGGAGCAGATTCGAGCGGTAATCCGGCAGCGGCGGGAGTAGGTTTTGCAGTGCAGCTTTCAGCCTGGTTGGCAGGCCATGGCCTAATGCCACAAAGTTTTTCGGTGCCTGGTTTTGAAGGGGGAAGGAAGCGCGTTTGCGCAGAATTAAGAGTTGTATTGAATTGTTCTAAAGCTGGGATTACGCTGGTTGCAGTGATGACCAAACGAGCCTCCGCACAGGGAGTCAAGCGGCCGCACGTCCAGACCTTCCTCGAAGCCTACTGAAACGGCGGTTTCAGGGGTTGTGTGTTTCAGGAACTCCTTCCGAGCAGTTTCATCGAGCGGTCCCACCAGCAGGCCAAAGCCAAGTTCAACAATTCGGTGTATACCCCGCTGGTGGTGATGTGGCTGCTGATGCAGCAGCGCGCAAAGCACATCCGGATCTGCCGGCGGATGCTTGCATCAGGGGGCGCTTGATTGTGCGCCAAGCGAAGCCGGATAACGGGGCTGACCCTTTCCTGCTGGCCCTGTTTACCACCTTGCCAGACCCGACCAAAGAAATCCGCAAGCTCTACGGGCAGCGCTGGAATATCGAGACGGATCTGCGCACGCTAAAAAGCCAACTGCGCATGGACCAACTCAGTTGTGCAACTCCTGGGATGGCGACATTTCCGCCCGCGCTTCCCCCGCTGTGTAAATTGAAGTAAATTCGTAACCAAGGGAAATCCTCCCGACGTACTCCATAGTGAGATTGGCGGCCGGAAGCCTCCAATCGAGGCACTTCGGATAAGGAGGCCGAACATGTTGACAGGATTTCGAACGTGGACCACTCGCCTCGCAATGGTTGCGATTATTGCCGGGCTGTTGTATGGGCCCCCCAGCCCGCTGCTGGCACAGGAGCCGCCCGCTCCGCCCCCTCCGGGGCAACTTCTCTCGCCCGACCAGTTGGATGACCTGGTCGCTCCCATCGCTCTCTACCCGGACGAGTTGGTGAGCCAGATTCTGGTGGCCGCCACATATCCGCTCGAGGTCGTGGAAGCTTATCAGTTTCTGCAGAAGAACCCTGGCCTGACCGGCCCCGCGCTGACGCAGGCCGCCCAGCAGCAGAACTGGGATCCCAGCGTGCAGGCTTTGCTGATGTTCCCGGACGCCGTCAAGCGCCTGAATGACGACGTCGCCTGGACCACCAACTTAGGCAACGCCTTCCTTGCGCAGCAGCAGGATGTGATGGCCGCGGTCCAACGCATGCGGCAGAAGGCCGAGCAGGCTGGCAGGCTGCAATCCACTCCGCAGCTCAACGTCGTCAACACTACGCAGGACGGCCAACCGGTAGTCGATATTGAACCGGTTGATCCGGAGATCATGTATGTGCCGGTGTACGACCCCGCGTGGATTTGGGGACCGGCCGTGTGGTATCCCTATCCCCACTGGGGGTGGCCGCCCCGCAGCATCCTGACGGGCGGGCTGTTCTTCGGTTTCGGACCGGGCATCAACGTGGGCCTGTACTTCGGCGCGGGCTGGCACGGATGGGCCGGTTGGGGATGGCATCCGGGCTGGGGTGGGCGCACCGTG
>Ga0335085_10010360_pt1 | contig 13947 bp, 13 predicted proteins | sample Lox_Sample_45_FD_206712 | JGI IMG/M metagenome (GOLD analysis project Ga0335085, IMG submission 206712) | Soil microbial communities from Loxahatchee National Wildlife Refuge, Florida, United States - Lox_Sample_4.5 | ecosystem: Environmental > Terrestrial > Soil > Wetlands | place: USA...
GCGACTCGTTGGCTGACCCGCATCGATCAAGGCCAGCAAGGTGCAATCGATGTGTTATTTCATTAGCTCCATCGCGCACACGATCAGTCGGGCCGCCGCTTCAGTCTGATTGCGCGAATCGATCAGTAAGTCGTACAGGTGGGGATCGGCGCCGTTCTCACCATAGTGGGCACGAAGATACTCCAGGCGGCGCGCATCCATGGACTGGAGCAGCGAACTGACGTCGGCGCCGGGAGGTACGCGAGCCTGTACGCGACGGACCCTGTCTTCCCAGCGTGCGTACACCAGCACGCGAAACACGTCCGGCTTATGCCGCAGCAAGCACTGGGAGCCTCGTCCCACGAACACGCAGTTTCCTGCCTGGTAGGCTTCCTCGATCACCGTCCTCGCCACATCCGCCTCCGCGTCGGCATCGAAGAGTTCGACCGGCAGGACATCCGACACGCCGTCGCCGCCTTTTCCCCAAATCGGGCGCGAGATCCGCTGCAGCCAGGGATCGCGCCGCTCGTCCAGCGCCGCCACATCTCCCTCCGGCACGTTCGCCTTGGCGCTGATCTCGGCAAGGAGCCCCTTGTCGATCAGCCGCCATCCTAGGCAGTTGGCCGCAATAGCGGCGACCTCCGCGCCTCCACTGCCGTATTCTCTCGAGATCGTCAGGGCCCGAAATGTCATGTGTAACCTCCCTCTTCACCTTAAGGCCAAGCCGCGCGGGATTCTAGCGCCCGATTGCGAGCATGCCGAAAACCGTGGCAGTCGAGTCGCATTTCCTGGCAGCCGGTCCGCATCCCGACATGGCCTGACACCGCCTCATTTTGGGTAGGCTGCCTTGTCTTCAATTGGATGCATGAGGCCGGCGTTATGGCTCCCAAAATGCCTCATGGGTTGGCATGCGGCAAACAACAAATCTCGAATCGCAAAGGCGCAACGCCGGTCTGCGGTACTACCTGCACGACGGGTCCACGGCAATCCGCTTCAAACTGGCTGGCGACCTCTCAGAGCATGGCGCCCGGGAATTGGAAAAGGCGTGGCGGACAGCCTCGTCCACCATTGGCGGGAGAAAGCTGATTGTCGACCTCAGCCTCGTGACCGGGATCGACAAGGCGGGGCGTAACCTGCTGCTGATGTGGCATCAGGAAGGCGCAACCCTGGTGGCCGACAGCGCGGCAGCGCGCGCCCTGCTCCTCGCGATCCCTGGGATTTCGATTCCTCCAGTTGCGGATGACGGGAACACCCGCGGGTGGCCGAGCGTGCCTCGTGTGGCCTTTCGATTTCTGGGGATAGTCGCGCTGCTGGTTCCCTGGAGCGCTATAGCCGGGGACCCCGCGCCGCGGCCCGGTTCCGCCCAGAGTGCGGCTTTCGCCCGCTACATCGCGTCTACTCAGGGGCCCAGCCCGTTCACCGACTCCGTGCCCGTAATCGTCCAGGTCGACGCGTCCCTGCCATCACTGTATAAGGAAGGCCGCTTGCTTGCGCTCCGGCGGATAGGCGAATCCGATCGCAGCGAATACCAATTGCTGCAGGTTGAAGGCGACGTCACAGTCACCCAGGAGGTGATCGCGCCGTACCTTGCCGTGCAAGACCTGATTGACGGGCTGCCGGTCGCGGCAGTTGGCGTGACGCCGGCGAACTACAAGTTTCATTACATGGGCGAGGTGGGATCGGGAGAGGCATCATCCTACGTATTCCGCATCACGCCGAAGAAGAAGCGCGAAGGCATGATTGCAGGGGAACTCTGGATCGACTCGATCACGGGAGTAGGGGTCCTGCAGAAGGGACACTTCGTAAAAACGCCCTCCGGTTTCGGCGCCCCAATCCAGCTTGTGCGCGACACGAAGCTCCTGCACGGAGTTCCCTGCCTTCGCGTCACTCACGTCTCCATCGATACACGCCGCGCCGGACGCGGCGAATTGACGATCACGGAGTACCGCCTGGTCCCCAGCCAGGAAGAGCCGACATCTCCCGGACCAACAAATCCGCCACGGCATGGATCTCCTATTCTGTGAGACAGCTACCGAAGTTACCGGTGCCGCTGGCGCTGATCGCACTCCTTGGCAGTTCCGCTCAGACGCAGGTGGCGGTCAACGCCTCGAGTCAGACCTGGCTAAAGACCACGATTGCCAATGGTAGTTTCGCCGATCTGCGCTGGCCCGACTTCAGCGATTACCGCAATCATGTACGGAAATTCTACGATTTCAGCGGCGATTCCTTGTGGTGGGTCAAGGGATTGGAGCCGACGCCGCAGGCGCGGCAATTGATTGCACTGCTGCTCCAGGCCGGCCAGAAGGGGCTCGCGGCAGACGATTATGACGGACCCCGCTGGAGCGATCGGCTGGCGAAGCTCAAACCGGCGGCGCGCCGTCCGGACGAAGCGGATGCCGTCAAATTCGATCTCGCGCTCACGGTTTGCGCGATGCGCTATGTCTCCGACCTCCACATCGGTAAAGTAAACCCAAAGCATTTCGCCTTTGCTTTTGACGACGAGTCCAAGAAATACGACCTGCCCGAATTTCTCAAGGATCACGTTGCCGGCGCGAGCGATGTTGCAGTCGCGCTGTCCCAAGTCGAGCCGGCCTATCCCGGCTACCGCCGTACCGTGCAGGCTCTTAGCACCTACCAGGAGTTGGCGAAAATAGACAATGGGGAGCAACTCCCGCCGCCCGCCGTGCCCAAGAAAGCCATCACATGCGGCGAAGCCTGGCCCGGCGTTCCACGACTCGCGCGACTACTGCGCCTGGTCGGTGATCTTCCGCCCGATGCCAATGTTCCGGCAGGCCGGGCCATCTACGATGGCGTGCTGGTGGACGCAGTAAAACACTTTCAGCTCCGTCATGGACGCGATGCGAGCGGCCGAATCGACGCGCAAACACTGGCCGACTTGAACGTGCCCCTGAGCCGCCGCATCCAACAAATGCAATGGACCCTGGAACGGTGGCGATGGCTGCCCGACAGCTATCAGAAAGCGCCGATCGTGGCGAATATCCCGGAATTCCGGCTTCGCGCTTACGACGAGGATTTCCACGTCGGCGTCACCATGAAGGTTGTCGTGGGCAACGCCTACGGTCACAATACTCCGGTCTTCACGGAAATGTTGCAGTATGTCACCTTCCGGCCATACTGGGATGTGCCGCCTTCCATCATCCGCGGGGAAATGATTCCGAGCATCCAGAGGGACCCGGAATACCTGTCAAAGAAGAGACTTGAAATCGTCGATAGCCGACGAAATCCGGTAAGCGCGGACACGGTGACCAGCGACGTGCTGGACAAGTTACGCGCCGGCAAGCTTTTCGTCCGGCAGCTACCGGGGCCCAGAAACTCACTCGGCTTGGTGGCATTTCTCTTTCCCAACAGCTACAACGTATACATGCACGATACTCCGGTTCCGGAGCTTTTTGCGCAGTCGAGGCGCGATTTTAGCCACGGCTGCATCCGGCTGGAGAAGCCCGCCGAACTTGCCGCGTGGGTTCTGCGCAACAATCCCGGCTGGACCCCGGAGCGCATTCGCGCCGCCATGAACGGCACTGCGTCCCAGCAGGTGAATCTGGCTCACCCCATTCCGGTCTTAATCGTCTATGCCACGGTGGTTGTGCTGGAAGACGGGCTGGTGCATTTCTACGACGATATCTACCGGCACGATGCTGCGTTGCAGCAGGCTCTTGCGAAGGGATATCCCTATCCGTTGTGAAAGCTACCAGCGCCGGACACTGCCCACGTCCACGTGGACGAAGTTAGAGTCGGGATAGTAACCGACTCCGCCGCGCGCCAGCCGCAGTGCCGCGTCCCGCACAGCCCGGGTCGGAACGCCCGGTAAACGGATGTCGATGGCCTCGGCCTGCATGTGAAGGCTGTGGACCGCGACTCCCGAATGCGCGCTGCGGGTGCGCAGGAATTCGTTGGTGGCCGGCGTGCGGTATCCGCAGATCACGTCGATCTCGCCGCCGGTATGGTTGAGGGACGCATTCAGGTCGTAGAGCAGGTCCAGCAGGCGGGGATCGAAATGGCGGACCTCTCCGGTGGGAATGTCGCGGAGAAAGCGGTCGACCGAAGTCAGTGCTTCCGGTATGTAATGATCGCCCCGGCGGTAAACGAGGTCGATTCGCTCGTTGGTGTGGGTGTTATAAAAACGAAGGCGGTACTCGCGTGGGGTGCGCTCCAGTGTATGTCCCAGCGGCGCGGCAAACAACAGCACGCCTAGCCACGCGGACCAGTGGCGCATTTCCGATTTCATCTTACATGCTCTGATTCTAATACGACTTATGCCGATCTAACTCGCCGCGGCCAAGATCGTCTTCAGGAGCGCGCTCACGCCGTTCCAGACAATCTGTACGCCGATACAGAGCAGTATGAACGAAGACAGGCGGATGACGATATTCATAGCCGTTTCGCCCAGAATTCGCCCGAATCGCTCGGCAAAGCGATAGAGCAGGTAGATGGTCAAGGCCAGGACCGAACATCCCAACAGCGTAGCTCCAGTCAGTACCCAGCCCACTCCGCTCTGGTGCGGCTGGTTTGCGCCTAGAGCGATGGCCACGGAAATCGACCCCGGTCCCACGGTCAGCGGCATGGTCAACGGATAGAAAGCGAGGCGGGATAGAGCGGAGGCTTCCGGCAGTTTCGACGGAGGTTCGGGCGCCCTTTCCCCATCCTCAGCCCGATTCAGCAGCTTCCATCCCGCGGCAACCAGCACTGTACCGCCGCCGACCTGAACCACTGGCAGCGAGATACCGAAGAATGCCAGTATGTGGGTGCCGATTAGGACCGAGACCACCAGCAGCGCAAAACCATTCACTGCAATTTTTCGCGCCAAAACCGCACGACTCTCGGTCGGGAGTCCCGCAGTGAGCGTCAGAAAGATTGGCACGTTCTCCGGCGAGTCGACGAGGGGAAACAACGCGCCGACGATCAGCAGAGAGGTTCCAATCAACGCGGAAATAGTGTGATACATGAGTGTCAGCGCAGGGCGTCGGCGAGTGGTCGTCTCACCAAAGGGGAGGCTTCGGCCGGGTTTTTTGTTGGTTACCGTCCCAACAAATACTGACGTGCACGCATCCAGTCTATTGAAAGCGAGGCGATCTGTCGCATGCAATATCAAACGATTAATCCATACACCGAAGAGCTGCTCCAAACTTTTCCAGAACATACGGACGCGCAACTGCAGGCGATCATTGTTCAGGCTGACGCGACCTACGAGAACGATTGGAGCGGGCGATCCCTGGCCGACCGAAAGGCCATCGTCAAGAAGGCCGCTTCGATTCTGCGCGAGAAGCGGAACGAGTTTGCCAGGCTCGTTACGTTGGAGATGGGAAAGTTGTTCGGGGAGGCGCAGGGCGAGGTAGATCTCAGCGCCGATATCCTGGACTACTATGCCGATAATGCCGAGAAGTTCCTGGCGCCGCACAAGCTGAACGTCAAGGAAGGCGAGGCGCTTGTCGAGAATGCCCCGATCGGCGTACTTTTCTGCGTCGAGCCCTGGAATTTTCCTTACTATCAGTTGGCCCGCGTCGCGGGACCGAACCTGATGGCGGGGAATACGCTGATCGTGAAGCATGCGCCCAACGTGCCGCAGTGTGCTCTGGCATTTGAGGCGCTGTTCCTCGATGCCGGCGCTCCCGTGGGCGCCTATGCAAACGTCTTTCTCTCCAACGAGCAGGCGGCGGCGGCGATTGCGGATCCGCGGATCAAGGGAGTCGCACTGACCGGCAGCGAGCGCGCAGGCGGTGCTGTTGCCGCCGAAGCCGGCCATGCTCTCAAGAAAAGCACCATGGAACTGGGTGGCAGCGATGCCTTCATCGTGCTGGACGACGCCGACATGGACACCGCCGTCAAATGGGGCTTCTGGGGCCGCATGAACAACACCGGCCAATGCTGTGTGGCCGCCAAACGGTTCGTTCTGCATGAGAAGGTCGCCGACACGTTCCTGGGCCGTTTCCAGAAGGAACTGGAGAACCTGGTTCCCGGCGATCCCATGGACCCGAAGACGACGCTCGGGCCGCTCTGCACAGCCGGCGCTCTGGAGTTGGTCCTGAAGCAGATCCAAACCGCGGTGGACGGTGGCGCGAAAGTTCTGGCGGGCGGGAAGCGCCTCGACCGCCCGGGATACTTCCTGCAGCCCACGATTCTGACCGATATCAGCCCCGATAACCCGACCTTCCATCAGGAGTTCTTCGCTCCCGTGGCCCTCATCTTCCGGGTCAAGAACGAGAAGGAGGCCATCAACCTTGCCAACGATTCCCCTTACGGGCTGGGCGGATCCGTCATCACCACGAATATCGAGCGGGGCAAGCGGATTGCGCGCCGGATCGAAACTGGGATGGTCTTCATCAACCAGGCAACCTGGACCGCGCCCGATCTGCCATTCGGTGGCGTGAAGAACTCCGGCTATGGCCGCGAACTCTCTGATCTGGGCATCGGCGAATTCGTGAACAAGAAGCTGATCCGAGTCGCATGATCCTGCGGAGCGCCGATATGTCCAAAATGTTGATCGCAGCACTCGGCGCCGTCCTCCTGGGCGGCGCGCTCCAGGCGCAAGACTTGGGCCTGGAAGGGGAGACGGGCGTGTTCGTCACGCCCCTCGCCTACACCGTAGGTTCGCCTTCGAAGAATCTGGGCATGCCAGTAATTGGATACCACTTCCTCGATGCCGGCACTGTCATCGGCACCTTCAGCAAGATCTCAGTCACCGAGGGTGCGTTTGGCCGCGTGGAGTTTGGATACACCCGCGATGTCCACACCACGGCCGACAGTCCGGCATTGAGTCCGCTCTGGCACCCCGGGTTCAACATCTTCCACGGGAAAGTGAATCTCATCCGCGAGAACGCGGGCAAACACAAGTGGCTTCCCGCCATTTCTTCCGGCTTCCTGGTGCGCACACAGGTTCGCAACGTGGGCGGAGTCATTAACGGGAGGGATACACACAACGGCGATGTCTACATCGTAGCGAGCAAAACCCTCACTCAAGTTCCCGGTCTGCCTATCCTCCTGAGCGGCGGACTCCGCGGCACTAATGCGGAACTCTGGGGCATGGCGGGCAACGCCACCAGGTTCGAGGGACGGGCCTTCGGCGCGGCGGCGGTGGTTCTCAAAGGCCCGTTCCGGAGCGCCGTCGCTTTCGCCAGCGAGATCGCGCAACAACCGCCGCATCCGGAGCATCTGGGTGCGGCCGTGATTCCACCCACGCTCACCTATGCCGTGCGCGTCACGCCGATTCCCGAGCGCAAGTTCAATATAGATTTCGGCGTGGCGCAGATCGCAAACCACATCATGCCGGGCGTTGACCTGCAAGCGCGGCATCAGGTCGCCATGGGCATTTCCTACGGCTTCTAGCGGCCGCGGGCGCCGGTGACCCGAGGATGGGCAACTTCCACCAAACCGGCTACGCGGTCGTTCTGGTCACGCTCACCCTGTCCATACAGTGCGGCGGAATGGCCGCCGTCATCAATTGGGGGCTCGATCACCTCACGCGGAATGTGCACCGGCTCGGGCCGGTGCGCTCCGCCGCGCACATCGTGCGGTTCACCAGCGTAATGGTCGTGTTGCATGTCCTGCAAATCCTGCTCTGGGCGGCGTTTTACCACTGGAAGTGCTTCCCCTCGTGGGAATCGGCTTTCTATTTCTCCACCGCCGTCTATTCCACGGTCGGCTGCAACGACTTGGCTCTCCCCCCGATATGGCGAACACTGGGACCGGTGGAGAGCGTCACCGGCGTGCTGATGTGCGGACTCTCTGCGAGCTTCCTCTTCGCGATCGTGACGCGGCTCGTCGACCGCGAGGTGCGGCTCACGCCGGAACTGGCGGCGCGGATCGGCGATCTGCGTTCCACGAAGGGATCGGTCCAACAAAAGCTCCGCCCCTCGCCATCTACTCCGATGAGAGACCGCGGTGCCGGCGGCACCTAAGGAGATCTGCACTTTATGAGAATTCCGGAACGAATCTTGTGGCTTTTGCTGTCGCCGGCTCTTTTGTCTGCACAGGCCCCCGCAGAACACCGCTACATTCAACAGACTCCCGAACAATTGCAGCAGTTGGTCGCGCCCATCGCGTTGTACCCGGATTCGCTGGTAGCACAGATCCTGGCCGCCTCCACGTTTCCCGAGCAGGTCGTGGAGGCCGACCGTTGGGTGCAGGCACATCCCGATTTGAAGGGCGACGCTCTGGGCCACGCTGTGGACCAGCAACCCTGGGATCCCAGCGTCAAAGCGCTGACCGCGTTTCCATCCGTCCTGGGAAACATGGACAAGAATCTCGCCTGGACATCATCTTTAGGCGACGCCTATTTTAACGAACAGGCCAAGGTGATGGATGCCGTCCAAACGATGCGACGGCGAGCCGAACAGGCCGGAAACCTGCAGACCACGCCGCAACAAGCCGTCACTGCGCAAAAGTCCACCATCGTGATCGAGCCCGCAACGCCCGAGGTCGTCTATGTCCCCGCCTATGATCCGTGGCTGGTGTACGGAGATCCCATCGTGGCGTGGCCGGGGTGGTACCCGTATCCCGGCATCTGGTATGAGGGCCCGTATCTTTCATGGGGCGTTGGCTTCGATATCGGCTTCTTCGGCGGATTCGGATGGGGGTGGGGTCATTGGGGATTCGACTGGCATCACCGATACGCGGTTTACGACCACAACCGGTATTACTCCCGCAGCACCACCTTTTACAACCGGAACAATCTTGACCGCGGTGAAGGCGCGCACGGCGAGCATTTCAACCAACCGGCGGGGAGGCCCTTCAACGGAGACAACCGCGCAGCTCGAGGATACGCCGAGCCCCGCGGCCAGAGCGGCGTGCGCTCAGGCGCCTTCAGCGATTTCGGGCGTGGAGGAGAGGAAAGGGGCTTTTCGTCACGTGGGAGCTCCAGCTTTGGCGGCGGCGGCTTCGGCGGCGGTATGCGCGGATTCGGTGGCGGAGGGCATGCCGGCGGCGGACGCCGGTAATCGAAACGGGAACGGAGAGAAGTGATATGTGGGGAACGAAGTTCGGCAAATTCCATTCGGCCAGCCTTGGTGGAACCGCGGTGGCCGCGATTCTCCTTTCGGCGTATCTTCCCAGTGGTTGCACGGCGCAGGAGCACGGCGAGCGGACATTTTCCTCGGCGGAAGAGGCCGGCAATGCGTTATTCGCCGCTGCCGAAAGCAACGACGAAAAATCGATTCTCGAAATCCTGGGACCGGACGCCAAGGAAATCGTCTCCTCCGGAGACGAAGTCGAGGACGCCCAGAGCCGCGCCAACTTCGTGCGCCGGTACCGGGAAATGCACCGGGTGGTGAAGGAGCCCGATGGATTCATCCTGCATGTCGGCGCCGAGAATTGGCCCTTGCCTATACCGATCATGAATAAGGATGAAGCGTGGTATTTCGACACTGCCGCGGGCCGGAAAGAGATCCTGTACCGGCGAATCGGCCGCAATGAAATGTCGGCCATCCGCGTGTGCCAGGAGCTTGTGGGCGCGGAGCAGGAATACGAATCCACGCAGCACGAGTACGCCCGGAAAATCCTCAGCGACGAAGGGCAGCACAACGGCCTCTACTGGAAAGCGGCCGACGGCGACGCTCAGAGCCCTATCGGGCCAATGATTGCATCGGCGGTTGCCGAGGGCTATGCCAGGCGTGCGGACGGCGCGCCGACGCCTTACCGCGGTTACTACTACCGCATCCTAGCCCGTCAGGGAAATAACAGCCCCGGCGGACCCAGGAGTTACATCGCCGGCGGCAAAATGAGCGAAGGTTTCGCTTTCGTGGCCTACCCGGCGGAATACCGGTCCTCCGGCGTGATGACCTTCATCGTCAACCAGGATGGAGTTGTCTATCAGAAAGACCTCGGCGCGAAGACCGGTACACTCGCCAAAGCCATGCGGGAATACAACCCCGGCGCCGGTTGGAAAAAGGCTGAGGATCAGGGGTGGTAGACCTCAGCTTACACACCGGTCGCCAGGTAGATGCGGTCCAACTCATTGGGGCAGCTTTCGAGGGAGATCGCGAGCTTCAACCGGTTTTCGCTATCCGGATCCATGGCTTCGAGCCGTGCGAACTCCGCGACGGCAGATTTCGTCCACTGCCCGCGCCCGCCAGAGAAGTGACGGCTCCCGAGGCTCCTCCATCAAAAGCCGAAAGGCGGTCCGGATGCGCCAAGTGCGACGGCTGGGGGATCGAATGTATTCGCGTACGGCCTCGCAAATCACACACTCCCATAGAGTCTTCTATAACAGAATCCATGACCTAGACCGCAGGGTTTTCGAAGGAATGTCAAATGGCCTCCGGCGCAGATTGAGCGTCATAACAAGGTGTTGCTTGAGTAAGATAAGAGCAAGATGACGCATCCAGCGCCCTCGCCGGGAAAGGCCACCTCATCCATTCTCGCGACAGCGACTGCCGCATTCGCCATCGGGATCTTCATCGCGGACACCGTCACCCGCGTGGACATCGCGGTCGCCGTGCTTTACGCCGCTGTCGTGCTGATGGCCACTCGTTTTTTTCAGAAGCGCGGAGTCTTGGTCGTAGCAGTAGGGTGCGTCGGCCTGACAGTGTTGAGCTTCGTTCTGACACCTTCCGGCGGGCCGCAAACTATAGGGATCATCAACAACTTCATCAGCATTCTGGCTATCGGGTTGACTACCTTCCTCGTTACGCGAAGCCAGACCCATTTATCCGAAGCGCAACGGGCGGAGCAGAAGTTCCGGGGTTTGCTGGAATCGGCGCCGGATGCGGTCGCGGTTGTGAATCGCGAGGGGACTATTGTCCTGGTCAATGCCCAACTGGAGGCGCTATTTGGCTATCACCGATCCGAAGTATTGGGGAACGCCATCGAAATGTTGATACCGGAGCGGTTCCGGAGGAAGCATCCGGAGCACCGCTCGGCTTTTGCTGCCGCCCCTCACCCGCGGCCGATGGGGTCCGGGTTGGAACTGTACGGACTGCATAAAGATGGACGGGAGTTTCCGGTGGAGGTCAGCCTCAGCCCGCTCGAAACCGAGCAGGGCATGCTGATTTCCGGCGCTATTCGAGATATTACGTACCGAAAGCAGGTCGAGGAAAAGATTCGCCAGCGCGAAGAAGAACTGCGACAACTCATCGATGTGATTCCGCAACAAGTGTTTGTTTTCGATTCGGACTGGAACCCTCTTTTTGCGAACCGCCGGGAACTGGAATATACCGGCCTTACTCCGCAAGAGGCGCGGTCAAAAGACGCGGTTGCCAGAATCTTTCATCCGGAGGACCTGCAGAAGTTGGAGGGCGCTCGCGAGTGTGCACTTACCGATGGCGCCCCTTTCGAGATGGAGGCGAGAATACGGGGAAAAGAGGGTGGGTATCGATGGTTTCTGATCCGGGACAATCCGCTACGGGATGAGCAGGGACGCGTCCTGCGCTGGTACGGCACGCGTACCGACATCGAGGACCGAAAGACGGCCGAGGAGAGGTTTAGACAAAGTGAAGCGGAGCTTCGAGAGATCGTAGACGCGATTCCACAACAGGTCTTTGTTTTCGACGCGGACTGGAATCCTCTTTTTGCAAACCGGCGGGAACTGGAATATACCGGCCTTACTCCGCAAGAAGTGCGGTTAAGAGACGCAGTGGCCAGCATCTTTCATCCGGAGGACCTGAAGAACTTACAGGCCGCTCGTGAGCGGGCGCGCTCCGCCGGCGCCTTGATTGAAGTGGAGGCAAGAATACGGGGAAAAGAAGGCGGGTATCGATGGTTCCTGATCCGAGACAATCCGCTATGCAATGAGCACGGACACGTCCTGCGCTGGTACGGCACGCGTACCGACATCGAGGACCGGAAGAGGGCCGAGGCAGAGCATGATCGATTGCGCGAGTTAGAGGCAAATCTTGCGCATATGAACCGCGTCAGCATGCTGGGAGAACTGGCCGCCTCACTGTCTCATGAGCTGAAACAGCCCATCGCCGCGGCCATCACAAACGCCAATACCAGCTTGCGATGGCTGAAGCGCGATCCGTCCGATGTGGATGGAGCGCGTGAGGCGACATCGAGAATCCTGAACGATATGACGCGCGCCGCGCAGATCATCGACCGGCTGAGGTCCTTCTATCGGAAAGGCGCTCCACCCGAACGCGAGCCGGTGGATGTGAACGAACTCCTGCGCGAAATGCTCATGCTGCTGCGCACGGAAGCCAACCAGCACTCCGTTTCTATGCGCATGGAGCCTGCCAGCGGACTTCCCAAACCTCCCGCGGATCGCGTACAGATCCAGCAGGTGTTGCTGAATCTCATGCTCAACGGTATCGAGGCGATGAAGGCCGTTGGTGGAGAGCTGAGCGTGAAGTCGCAACTGGGCCAGGATGGTCAACTGATCCTGTCGGTGAGTGACACCGGGGTTGGTCTGCCCAGTGAAAATGCGGACCAGATCTTCACTGCATTCTTCAGCACCAAGCCAACAGGCAGCGGCATGGGGCTAACGATCAGCCGTTCCATTGTGGAGGCGCATGGCGGCCGTTTGTGGGCGGCCGCCAACCCGGGACGGGGCGCAACTTTCCATTTCACGCTGCCGACCAAGGTCGAGGCGGACACCTGATGGCGGCGGAGCATTCTACGGTATTCATCATCGACGATGACGCCGGCATGCGCGCCGCGATCGAGGGCTTGCTGGAATCGGTGGGGCTGCCTTCCGAGTCCTTTGGGAGCGCGCGAGAATTCCTCGACAGGCGGCGCGCCGGGGGACCCTGTTGCCTGGTTCTCGATGTGCTGCTTCCCGGCGAAAGCGGCCTGGATTTTCAACGGAAGCTGGCCGAAGCGGGCGTCGAAATCCCGATTGTCTTCATCACGGCCCATGGTGATATTCCCATGTCCGTGAAGGCCATGAAATCCGGGGCGATGGAGTTTCTCACTAAGCCGTTCCGCGATCAAGACCTGCTGGATGCGATTCAGCAGGCACTCGAACGCGATCGCGCGCGCCGTCAACAGGAGAGCGACCATGCCGATCTGCGCAAGCGTTATGAGATGCTGAGCGCGCGGGAGCGGGAGGTCATGCAACTCGTGGTCTCAGGCATGCTCAACAAGCAGATCGCTTTCGAGCTCGCGACCAGCGAAATCACCGTAAAGGTGCATCGCGGCCATATCATGCGGAAAATGCAAGCCGGATCGTTTGCCGACTTGGTCAGAATGGCGGAGAGGTTAAAGCTCCCTTCCCGGCGGTGAGACGCCTGACGCGAGACAACTATACCAACGTATAGCTGGCGCGGAATGTCTGCTGTCTTTAGATTGTTAGTATGCCCAACACGGGGTTCGTCGCAATTGTAGATGACGACGAATCAGTTCGAGGCGCCCTACGGGGCCTCATGAAGGAAGTGGGGATCGAGGCGCGGGACTTCGCATCGGCGGAAGATTTCCTGAATTCCGAAATGCTGAGGAAAACCGGGTGTCTGATTGCGGATATCCGGATGCCGGGCATGTCCGGGCTGGAGCTGCAGCATACGCTGAATGCCAAGGGTTGCCGGATACCCACCATCTTCATTACGGCACACGGCGACGAAAAGATCCGCCTGCAGGCGATGCGGGGGGGCGCAGTGGAGTTTCTGTCAAAGCCATTCGACGACGAAGTCCTGCTCGATAGTGTGCGGGCAGCTCTGGGGACGTGACGACACCAGAAGAGACGGCGACGAGGCCAGGAGGGGGGAGGTGGAAGCTTTCGGAACATCCGATTTCGGACGAAATGAGACGGTGAGCCGCCGGTTCCAGCAGATCATAGGCAACAGCCCGTCGCTCCAGTCCGTGCTCGAACAAGTCGAGCTGGTCGGTCCCACGGATTCCACCGTCTTGGTGCTGGGAGAAACCGGCACCGGCAAGGAACTGATCGCGCGCGCCGTTCACAATGTCAGCTCGCGCTGCGGACGTCCCTTCATCAAACTGAATTGTGCCGCAATTCCTTCCGGTCTGCTGGAAAGCGAGCTCTTTGGGCATGAGAAAGGCGCTTTCACGGGAGCGATTACACAACGG
>Ga0335085_10010361_pt1 | contig 13944 bp, 11 predicted proteins | sample Lox_Sample_45_FD_206712 | JGI IMG/M metagenome (GOLD analysis project Ga0335085, IMG submission 206712) | Soil microbial communities from Loxahatchee National Wildlife Refuge, Florida, United States - Lox_Sample_4.5 | ecosystem: Environmental > Terrestrial > Soil > Wetlands | place: USA...
CGAGGATCTTCAGCAGCGCCTGCTGGACCCCCTCGCCGGAGACGTCGCGCGTGATCGACGGGTTGTCGGCCTTGCGCGCGATCTTGTCGACCTCGTCGATGTAGATGATTCCCGTTTCGGCCTTCTTGACGTCGTAGTCGGCCGCCTGGATCAGCTTCAGCAGGATGTTCTCGACGTCCTCCCCCACATAGCCGGCCTCGGTCAGGGCGGTCGCGTCGGCGATCGCGAACGGAACGTTGAGCGTGCGGGCCAGGGTCTGGGCCAGCAGGGTCTTGCCGCAGCCGGTGGGACCCAGCAGCAGGATGTTGGACTTCTGCAATTCGATGTCCGTGTCCCCGGACATCATCATCTGGACGCGCTTGTAGTGGTTGTAGACGGCCACCGAGAGGGTCCGCTTGGAGGCCTCCTGGCCGACCACGTACTCGTCGAGGACCTCGTAGATCTCGCGCGGCTTCGGCAGGTTCTCGATGTCGAACGCCGGCGGGGCGGCGAGCTCCTCGTCGATGATCTCGTTGCACAGGTCGATGCACTCGTCGCAGATGTACACGCCGGGGCCGGCGATCAGCTTCTTGACCTGGCGCTGGGACTTCCCGCAGAAGCTGCAGAGCAGTTGCTCGTTGGAGTCTGTCGGCCGTGCCATATCCCGCTGTCGGTCTCCCCGTGGGTGCTGCGATGGGCCCCTGAGCTAGTGCTCGGAGATCACCCGGTCGATGATGCCGTATTTCTTGGCTTCCTCGGAGCTCATGAAGTAGTCGCGCTCCGTATCCCGGCGGACCTCCTCGAGGTCTTTGCCGGTGTGCTTGGCGATGATCTCATCCAGGCGCCGGCGCACGTCGATGATCTCTTTGGCGTGGATCTCGATGTCCGTCGCCTGGCCCTGGAAGCTCGAGGAGACCTGGTGGATGAGGATCTTCGCGTTCGGCAGCGCCATGCGCTTGCCCTCGGCCCCGCCCGCCAGCAGCAGGGCCCCCATGGACATCGCGATGCCGACGCAGATCGTCTGCACGTCGGGCCTGATGAACTGCATCGTGTCGTAGATCGCCAGGCCGGCGTACACCGAGCCGCCGGGCGAGTTGATGTACAGCGAGACGTCCTTTTCGGGGTCCTCGGACTCCAGGTGCAGCAGCTGCGCCACGATCAGGTTCGCGATCTGGTCGTCGACGGGCGTGCCGAGGAAGATGATCCGCTCGTTGAGCAGCCTGCTGTAGATGTCGAACGCGCGCTCACCGCGCGAGGTCTGCTCGACGACCATTGGGACAAGTGGGCTCATGATCCTCGCCTTTGTTTCACTTCGCCGACCGGATTCCTCTAGAGGCTAGCGATCGGGGGTCCATAGCCTTGCAGGGGCCTTGTCGGGCTCGCCCGCCCCGTCGGGGGTCTCGGAGGCCTTCTCGGGCGTCCACAACTGCTCGCGGGCGCGGGCACGGGCGGGCTCGATCGGCGCGGCCCGATCGGCGATCAGGTCGATCGCCTGGCGAGCGGCGAGCTCCTCGCGCAGCTCCTCCAGGCGTCCCGAGGAGCGCAGCCGCTCCAGCAGCTCCGCCGGCTCGACGTCCTCGCGCTCGGCCGTGGCGGCGAGCGCCTGTTGCACGTCCTCGTCGCTCGGGCTGAGCTCCTCGGCCGCCACCACCGCGGTGATCACCGCCTCCCGCCGGAGCGCCAGCTCGGCCTCGGGACGCAGCTCCGCCAGCACCTCCTCCTCGCGGTTGCCGCTGAGGCGCAGGTAGCCCTCGCGCGTGATCCCCCGGTGGGAGAGCGAGTGCAGCATCCGCTCCCACATCTCCTTGGCGCGGGCGTCGATGAGCTCGGCGGGCAGCTCCAGCCGGGCGCCGGCCACGACGGCGTCGAGGGCGGCCTGGCGGAACTCGGCCTCCGCGCTCGCCGCATCCGCCGCCAGCAGGCTCTCGGAGATGTCGGCACGCAGGGCCTCGAGGTCGTCGAAGCCGCTGTCGAGCGCGAGATCGTCGTCCAGCGGGGGCAGCTCCTTGGACTTCACCTCCTTGACGGTCACCTCGAAGCTCGCCCCCTGGCCCGCGAGCTGCTCGTTGGGATAGTCCGGGGGGAACGTCAGGGGCACCTCGCGCACGTCGCCCGCGGAGGCCCCCACGAGCGCCTCCTCGAAGCCGGGGATCAGCCTCCCGGAGCCGAGCTCCAGCAGCTGGTCGCGGGCCTCGCCGCCGGCGAAGGGCTCGCCGCCCTGCTCGTCCGGCAGCCGGCCCACGTAGTCGATCACGACGAAGTCGCCGAGTGCGGCCGGGCGCTCGGCCGTCTGCAGGCGCGCCAGGCGCTCGCGCACGGCCTCGAGTTCCGCGTCGAGCCGCTCGGGCTCCACCTCGGGCTCGCGGCGGGGGGCCTCGACGCCGAGGTACTCCCCAAGGGTCGCCTTCGGCAGCACCCCGATCTCGATCGAGAAGCTCAGAGCCTGACCCTCCGGGGGCAGCTCGTCGAGGTCCACCTTGGGGTCGCCCACGGGCACGATCCCGGCGCTCTCGATCGCATCGGAGTACCAGCTGGAGAGCGTCTCGCGGACCGCCTCCTCGAGCACGGTCTCGCGCCCCACGCGTTGGATCACCAGCGGGGCCGGCACCTTTCCGCGCCGAAAGCCCGGCAGCTTGAGGTCGCGTCCGAGCTGGCGGGCCGTCCGCTGCAGTCGCTCCTCGACCTCGTCGGGCGGTACCTGCACCTCGACCCGCACACGCGAGTCGGCCAGCTCGGTGACCCGTGTGTTCAGCGCTACGGCCACGCCGCCACGATACCGTGCGCCGGGTGGCGGGACCGGCACGCATTTCGAGGACGCGCCGCCTGGAGGCGTGGCTCTGGACGGGCCCACCCGGGCACCTCCTCGGCGGCGCGATCGACTTCTCGGTCGTGTTGGCGCGGGCCCTGCTCGCCCGCTACACCTGGCCCTAGGCGGTGTTTGCCTAGGCGTGTTTGCCTAGGCGGCGTGCGCCGGGGCGGAGGTCGAGCCGAACGCCAGCGGTCGCGAGCGCGCCAGCACGAGCACCGGGCAGCGGGCGACGTCGATCAGGTAGGACGCCGATGAGGTGATCGACACCTTCCCGACCTCGGCGTCGGCGCGCGAGTCGAGCACCAGCAGGCCGGCCTGGTCGTTGGCCACCGGGGCCACCTCGGCGCCCAGCGCCGCCGCCAGCGCTGCCGCCGTCTCGCGCGCGCCGCCGTCGCCGTCGCCGACGGCCACCACGGTCTCGATGCCGTCGTCAGGGTCGCGCTCGGCGAAGTCGACGGGCGCGATCGCCACGGCGGTCTCGCCGCCATCGATCAGGCGCTGGGCCGAGTTGCCCACAGAGACGTGGCCTTTGGCCGTGTGCGAGTCCGAGCAGAACACGATCAGCTCGGCACCCTGGTCGGCCGCGAGCGCGGCGAGCGCTTCGGGTGTGGAGGGACCCGTGACGAAGAAGCTGGCAACTGCGGGATCGCCGAACAGCGCGGCTCCGCGGGCCAGCAGCTCCTTGGCCTCGGTGTCGGAGACGGTCGCCTGGTTGTGGCGCACGTAGGCGAGCACGACCTCGGCGCCGGCGCGGGCGAACAGCCTGCTGAGGGCGATCGCGTCCTCCTCGTTGGCGGTCCCGTCGTAGGAAACGATGATCTTGATGGCCATCTGCTCTGCTCCTTCTGTCGCGCGTCCGGTTGGTCCCGGACGCCCCCACAGTCCTCATCTCGTGTAGTTCTTCGAGACCATGGTGGCACCGTTCTGCCATCAGTTCAAGTAAGAGTCATAAGGTCTGCTATAAGCTGTCCTTATGCTCAACGTGACCCGGCTGAGGATCCTCACGGAGGTCGCCCACCGCGGCTCGCTCTCGGCCGCAGCCGTGTCCCTGTCCTATACCCAGTCCGCCGTCTCCCAGCAGGTCGCGGCGCTCGAGGCCGAAGCCGGCATGGTGCTGCTCGAGCGCCATCCCCGCGGCGTCAGCCTCACGGCCGCGGGACAGATGCTGGTGAGCCACGCCGAAGGCATCCTCGGGCGCCTGGAGGCGGCCGACGCGGCGCTGGCGGCGATCGCGGGCCTGCGTGGGGGGCGCCTGCGGGTGGCGTCGTTCCCGACGGCGGGCGCGACGCTGATGCCGCTCGCGATCGCCCGCTTCCGCTCCACCTACCCGGAGGTCGAGCTGACGCTCGCCGAGGGGGAGCCCGAGGAGATCCTGCCCCGCCTGCGGGCCGGGGAGCTCGACCTCGCGCTGCTGTTCGAGTTCCCCGGACAGACCTTCTCGGCGCCCGGCGAGACGCGCGTGGAGCTGCTCTCGGATCCGTTGCACCTCGCGCTCCCCCGCGAGCACCGTCTCGCACGCCGATCCTCGATCCGCCTCGCGGAGCTCGCCGGGGAAGCCTGGGTGCAGACGTCGGGTTCGAGCCCCTGCGCGCAGCACGTCGTGCGCAGCTGCCTGGCCGCCGGCTTCGATCCCCGGGTAGCCTTCGAGAGCGACGACTACCAGACGGTCCAGGGGCTCGTGGCGGCGGGGGTGGGCGTGGCGCTGATCCCCCAGCTGGCGTTGTCGGTGGTGCGCGAGGACATCGTCATCCGCGCGCTGGCCCCGGCGCCCCCCACCCGCGCGGTGATCGCCCTGCTCCCCGGCGGCGCGCGCCTGGTGCCGGCGGCCCCCGCGATGCTCGGGATCCTGGAAGAGGCCGCCGGGCGCCTGCCCGAGCAACTGCCCCCACTGGCCGCCTGAGCGCGGGGCGGCACGCAACCAAACGGGGCGCCCGGCTGCCGCCGGACGCCCCGTTCAAGCCGCTGTCGGCTGGTCGATCGGCCGCTTGGGCCGAACGATCAGTCGATCATTTGGCGGGGTTTGCTTCGTACGCTGCCTGCGCCAGCTTCGCCAGCTCCTTGTAACCCTTGGCGCTCGGGTGGATGTCACCGTCTTCGCCGGCCGGTTGCCCGCCTGGCGCCTGCACGTTCGGATTGCACATTTCGGTGTACTTGCAGATCGCTTTCTTCTGCTTCAGCCGTTCCTTTTCACCCTGGGTTTCAGACTGCGGCCCGCCCTTGTCGAAGACCGGGAACGGGTTCGCGAGCGTGGTGTGGGGGAATTCGGACGGGATCATCGCTTGGAACGCTTCGTTGATCCCGACGGCGATTTTGTCGAACCCGAGGTCCACAAACGACAGCGGGTCATAGCCGGCGAACATGATGATCGGGCCACTGTAAACGGCTTCCAGCTGTGTCAGCGTGTCGCGGACGTTTTTGATGACCCGTGGGATCGTTTCCGACGAGATCTTGGCCTCGAAGCACAACAGTGCCTGAAGTTCGTTGCCCGGGTGTTCGAATTTGCACTGGTTCAGCAGACCGAGCACATCGTTGTTGCCGATGTTCAGCGTGATCGCCTTCACCACGTTCGGTTTGCCGGTGATTTTGTTCGGTTCGGTGAGGATGTTGATCGCGGTTTCCAGCTGTGAGAGTTTGCCGTAGCCGGCGTGCAGCGGGAAGCCGTCCGCGTTGTGGTACGCGCAGGGGTGCCAGTCACCCGGTCCCTGGAACGCCGCCGGTGGGTCTTCTTCTTCGGTGGACACTTCTCCCCCGAGCAGCGGGTTTTCGCCGATCAGGCCGTTCGAGGTCTCACCCGGGCAGGCGAGGTTCACCAGGTCGAGGTTCTTGCCGATGGTCTTGCGCAGCGTCTTGGTGAGGTCGTTGGCAACCCCGGTTTCGAACCGCGAGGGCGACTCGGTGGGGTAGTTTTCGGCAAATTTCTGTGCGCTGTACCCGTAGCTGATCGAGTCGCCGAGGGCCATGTAGATGGGGCCCGCGGGCGCCGGCGCGGCTTCTTCGGCGCTTGCCGCCGCCGGGAACACAACCGCCGCGGCGAGAAGCGCCAGCATCAGCACACATGTCACCACCCGTCCGCCCAAGCGGCGGGAGCCTGCAGAGCCGTTCGTGGCTTGCATTGAAATCCTCCTGTACGTACTCGCGGGACATGCCCGCAGGCACGGCCCCCTCGGTTATCATCCCTCTGTCAAGGACCCCGGTACACCAGTGATAATTCCGGAGGCCAGCACCTGAAGATAGACCTGCGGGCGAGAGCGTGTCAAGCGGGCTCGGGGCCACGGCCCGGCGCGCGAGCGGTCCATCCGGTCCCACTGGGATATTGATCGGTCCGTGATGACCGTCGATCCGCAGCCGAGAGCACCCCGATGCTGACCGCGTTCGTGCTGGTCTGCGGGCTGCTGGCGGGTGCCGCACTGGCAGCGTTCGTGCTGCGGCGCAGCCGCGAGCAGACGCGCGCCGAGCTGAGCTCGCTGTCGGCGGAGGTGCTGTCCCGCACCGGCGACTCGCTCGCAGGCAGGATGGCCGACGTGCGCCGCGCCGAGGAGGAGCGTGCGGCCGGCGAGATGGCCCGCCGCACGGAGGAGATCAAGGGCGTGGTCGGGCCGGTCGCCGAGCGGCTGGTGCGGATGGAGGGCGAGATCGGACGCCTGGAGCGCGAGCGGGTGAAGGCCCAGGGCGAGCTCGCGCAGATGGTCCGCCAGCTCGGCGAGGGCGTGGGGACGCTGCGCGAGGAGGCCGCCAACCTCGCCTCCGCGCTCAGGCGTCCCGCCACCAGGGGAGCGTGGGGAGAGCTCCAGCTGCGCAACGTGGTGGAGATGGCGGGCATGGTGGAGCACTGCGACTTCCTGCAGCAGCAGACGATCCCCGGCGAGGACGGCGCGCTGCGGCCCGACATGCTCGTGCGCCTGCCCGGAGGGAAGGTCGTGGTGGTGGACTCGAAGGTCCCGCTCGACGGCTACCTGTCGGCGATCGAGGCCACGGGCGAGCAGGAGCGTGAGCTGCACGCGCTGCGCCACGCGCGCCAGACACGGGAGCACATCACGAAGCTGGCCTCGAAGGGTTATCAGCGCCGGCTCGAGCTCTCGCCGGAGTTCGTGGTGATGTTCATCCCCTCCGACGGCATCTACCAGGCCGCCCTCGCGGAGGACCCGGAGCTGATCGAGTACGGCGTCTCCCAGCAGGTGCTGCTGGCCACCCCCACGACCCTGATCGGGCTGCTGTGGGCGGTGCACTACGGCTGGCGCCAGGAGGTGATCGCCCGCTCCGCGCGGGAGATCGCCGACTGCGGGCGCGAGCTGCACAACCGGCTCGGCCGCTTCGTGGAGCCGCTCTCGAAGCTCGGCCGCCAGCTGGATTCGGCCGTCGGCGCCTACAACGACGCCGTCGGGTCCTTCGACCTGCGTGTGATGCCCCAGGTGCGCCGCATCGAGCAGGCCGGGGCGGGATCGGGGCGCGAGGTGGATGCTCCCGAGGCGATCGAGATCAGCGCCCGCACGATCACCGCGCGAGCGGAGGAGGCACCGGGTCGGCTCGAGCCGGGCGCCGACGCCGGGCAGCAGGAGCTGCCGGCAGCGGCGGCAGGCCTCTCCGGCGGCGCCTGAGCAGCACCGCCACCAGCGTGAGCGCCACGGGCACCGTGGCCGGCAGCTCGTCGACGGTCAGGAACAGCAGGTCGAACAGCAGCGCCAGTACGGCCACCAGCAACGCCGCGCGCAGCTGTTCGGCGAGCTCGAACTCGCTCGCCAGCAGCGCGCCGAGGGCGGCCGCGATGAACAGGTCCCCGTAGCCCATCACCGCGGAGCCCAGCACGGCGCTCTGCAGGCGCGGCAGGCCGGCCACCGGGTGGGCCGCGTTGAGGGCGTTGTTGGGACGCTGCAGCAGGTCGGAGATCACCAGCGCGGAGTCGGCCAGCGCCATCAGGACGATCCCCCACGCCAGCCATCTGGGTGGGGTGACGGCCGCCAGCAGGACACCGAGCGAGACGCAGCTGAGCGCGGTCAGCGCCAGCGCGGCTGCCTGTCCGGCGAGCCCGTCGCGGTCCGCCCAGGCGAGCGCGAACAGCGGGACCACGGCCAGCGCCGCCCGGCCCCTGGCGCCGCGCGCGAGCACCCCCAGGGCGAGCGCCGCCAGCAGCGGCACGGCCACCAGCGCGAGGTATGTGAGCCCGTCCGCGCTGGCGCTTTCGGCCGCCCGGGTGACGAACACGAAGCCGACCACCGACAGCGGCGGGATCAGCGCCCAGCGGCGGCTGCGCAGGCGCGCGAGGCGCCCGTCACGCAGCGATCCGGGGAGCGCCACGAGCGCCCCCTGCACGATCGACAGCAGCACGATCGAGGGCCAGAACGACAGCATGGGGTCCAACATAGAGGGCGCCCTGCCGGCGCTTCACACGTGTGCCTGCTCGCGCACGAGCAGCGACGCGCCGATCGCACCCCCGAGGTCCCCGAGCGCGGCCACGTGCACGTGAGGGGGATCCCAGTCGGCGAACAGGTGCGGGCGCATCTCTTCGGCGATCCGCTCGGCGTAGGGGTGGCCGAGCCGCACCCCGAGCCCACCGCCGATCACCACGCCTTCGACGTCGAGCACGTTCAGCACCGACGCCACCCCGGCGCCGAGGGCCCGCACCGCGCGGTCGATCATGTGCACGGCGAGCTTGTCGCCGCGCTCGAGGGCCCTGGCCCACACGCCGCTGGTGACGCGCGTGCGGCCGTGATCGCGCATCAGCTTGAAGAGCTCCGTCTTGCGCCCCTTCTCGAGGTGCAGATATTCGGCGTGGGCTTCCATCGCCGCGCGCCCGGCGTAGGCCTCCATGCAGCCCCGCCGCCCGCAGGTGCACTTGGCGCCGTCTAGCTCCACGACCACGTGGCCGATCTCACCGGCCGCCCCCCGCCCCACCCAGGGCTCTCCGTCGAGGATCAGCCCGCCCCCCACACCGGTCCCCCAGAAGACCCCGAGCAGCGACCGGTACAGACGGCCCGCACCGAGCCGGAACTCGGCCACTGTCGCCACCCGCACGTCGTTGCCGAGCACCACCGGGCAGCCCAGCAGCCGTTCCAGCTCCGGGCCGAGCGCGAAGGTGCCCTCCCAGCCCGGGAGGTTGCGGGCGCTGGAGACCTCCCCGCCGACCACGGTGCCGGGCGAGCCGACCCCGACCCCAACAAGCTCCGCGGGTCGCGTCTCGGCCGCCTTGGCGGCGTCCCGCAGCGCCGTGTGCATCTCGCGGGCGACATCCTTGGGGCCCCCGCAGGTGGGCGTCGGACGCCGGGCGGAGCCCAGCACGTTGCTGTCCTCGTCGACGATGACCGCCTGGATCTTGGTGCCGCCGAGGTCGATGCCCCCGAAGCTGGCCATGCCGGGCGCGGGCGGCTTAGTGCGGTCGGCGCGGGTCGGGTATCGCGGAGGAGCTGGGCTTCGTCGGCACCGCCGGGAACGGCAGCCCCTGGACGCGCCCCATCAGCGATTCCCACTGCGAGGTGGTGAGCGCGCCGCCGAGGTTGCTCGCCGGGGTCTGCCCGGCGCCTGCGGTGTGGGCCTTGGCGGCCTTGGCGCCCGCCGTCTGGGCCGGCGACTGGGTCGAGGAGAAGACCAGCTGGATGTGGTTCCAGTAGACGCTGCCGGCCTGCGTGTTGGACGACTTCGGGTAGCGCATCAGGCTGAGGATTTCGTGGGGCACGAACTGCCGGGGCAGCGTCAGCAGCGTGCGGATCGTCAGGTCGGTGATCGTCCCCGGGCCCTGGTGGTGGGCGATCTTCACGCCGTTGATCGCCGTGATCGCGACCGAGCGCCCGTCGTAGGCGGCCGACAGGGCGCCGTCGGCGGTGTACTGGGACTGGCCGCAGCGCAGGGCGTTGATCGTGGGCTCGAGCCCGCTGCGGGCCAGGAACGCGATCACGGCGAGCGTGCGCCTCTCGATCAGTCCGCTGGAGATGTCGCGCCGCCCGCACCCGTAGATCGAGATTTCGGGGTCGGAGAGGATCGCCCGCTGAAGCTGTGAACGCGACAGCAGCAGCACGTCGCTGGCGGTCGCGCCGAGCAGCGCGTTCGACGCCTTGGCGCCCTCGGGGTGCAGCGCGGCCTGCAGCTGGGCCCAGTTGGAGAGCACCGCGCCGGGGTCGATCGTGGCGGAGTCGCCCGCGGGCTGGATCGCGAAGCGCAGGCTGCCGGCTTTGGATTCCGGGACCACGCTGACCTGGCCGAAGACCGTCCCGGCCGCCACCACCGAGCCCTTGTGCAGCGGCTGGCTGGCCGACGAGCGCGCCTCACGGGCCCGCTCGGCCGCTTTGGCCACCACGGCCGCCCGCGCGTCGGGGTTGTCGGGGTGCGCGTACAGCCGCACGCGCCCCATCCCGGCGGGAACCCCGGCGGGCGCCACCGGCGTGATCGTGACCTTCCCGCTGCTCGCCGAGGAGGGCTTGGCGGCCTGCGGGCTGGTGACCTTGAGCGTCGTCGGCTGGGTCCCCGCGCTGGCCGGGCCCTTCGGCGTGGGAGCCGCGCTGGCGGCGGCCGCAACCGCCGCGCTGGAGGCACCGGCGGGGGTCCTCGGCGTCGTGTAGGTGGGTGCGATCGAGCCCAGCCCGGCGTACGTGAAGACGTCGCCGTAGACATCGCGCAGGATCACGTACAGGCCGAGCTTGCGGGAGGCCCCGAGGCCGATCACGCGGCCGTCCTGGACCGCCACCACGCTGGCCTTCGAGGAGGTTGACAACTGCGCCAGCTGCAACGGGTGGCTGGTGGAGCTGCCGGCCGCGGCGGCCGCCGGCGTGGGCGGGGCGGCGGATCCGGGCGTGGCCTGGGTGGTGGTCCCCGCCGCGGCCGCGGTGGCCGGGGTGGTTTCCGTGGCCGGGGTCGTCGGGGTGGCGCCGGCGGTGGCGCTCGAGCTCGAGCTCCCGTCCGGGGTGCTCGAGGAGCTGCCGTCGGGAGTGGTCCACGAGAGCTCCTTGCCGGTGACCGGCAGGCGTCCGTCGATCAGGCCGGTGAGGGTCGCGATCACGCCCTGCGGATAAGTGGTGATCAGCTTCGCCCGCAGGAGCACGGAGCTCACATATTCTTCGGAGTGGTTGTAGGCCAGGATCGCGGCCTTGAGGTTGCTGGAGGCGCCGGCCGCGCGCAGGTAGCGGGCGGCGGCGAAGATCGCGTCGACGGGGTTGTAGGGGTCGGCATAGCCGGCGTCGAGGGCGTCCACCCCGTACTGCAGCCAGGTGCCGGGCATGAACTGCATCCAGCCGACGGCTCCGGCGCTGGAGACCGACAGATCGGTGCCGTAGTCGGTCTCGATTTCGTTGATCGCCGCGAGGATCTGCCACGGCACTCCGTACTGCACGGCCGCCGCCTTGTAGATCGGCAGCAGGAACAGTGGCACGCGGTAGAAGTCCAGCGCCGCGGCGGAGGCGTTGTTGGAGTTGAGGATCGCTTCCAGAGCAGCCGTGTCGGCAACCGACTGCGGCGAGGCGGCCACGCCGTTGGGGCCTGCCTTTTCGGCCGCCGCCTTGGCGTTGGCGCTGGACTTGCCACCCTTGTCCTTGGCACCGGCGCTCGACTTCTGTTTGCGCTTGACCACCACGCTCGGCGCTTCGGTGCTCGCCTGGTGCTTCTTGGGGGTGCCGGTGCTCTGCGGCGTGGTCGTGGTCTGCGGGGTCGTGGTCGTCGGCGAAGGGGTGGTGCTCGTGGTGGTGGGCGTGGTGCTCGTGGTGGTCGGCGTGGTGGCCGTTTCGGTGGAGCCCGTGGTGCCCGTGCTGCCCGATTCCTGGCCCGTGGCCTGGATGCTGCCGCCGCTCGGCAGGCCTTCCGCGGATGCGCGGGGACCGGCGGCCAGCGCCGTCTGGGCAGCCGCTCCTGCGAGCCCGGCGGCCGTCATGCCGCTACCGGCGAGCGCCGAGAGCAGCGCCCGCATCAGCCGGCGACGCTGCCAGCCCGCCGCAGCGGCGGTGGCGCGGTCGGAACTGCTCGGGGCTTGTTCGCTCTCGGGTCTTCCCATAGTCGTGATCGAAACCTGGCTACCGCAGGCTTCCGGGAGAGGCCCGCCCGGTGTCATATCGGCAGATGCGCTGGAATACGTAAAGCATTCGTTATCGCCCTAGCGGACTCCCCTGGGTGGCGTCTTGCACGCGGGCATGGCTGTGGACCGTAGCGGTCGGCAGAGCGGAATGTCGCATCGAGGTCCTCTTCGCGTCCGTTCTCCGAGTGTCCAGGAAATCCTGCTCCGATCGCCCGGCCGGTCGCCTCGCGCGCGCACAGCCCGCCGGGACCGCTAACTTAACGGATCGTGGAAACGATCGACGCCATCATCCAGGTCGCGATCTGTGTCGTGCTCGTGCTGCTGATCCTGATGCATTCGGGCAAGGACTCCGGCCTTTCGGGGGCCTTTGGCGTCGGCAGCGGGACCGGCCCCCTGGGCGGCGGCTCGATGGTCGAGCGCAACCTCAACCGCTGGACGATCTTCTTCGCGGTCCTGTTCTTCGTGAACGCGATCGTGCTGCTCAAGCGCCCCTGGGCCTGACCTCCTCGGCCTCCAGGCGTTCGAGCCGGTCGAGGATCTCGATCGCCTCCGAGCGCAGTTGGCTGTTGGTGGCCTCGTAGTCCTCCGGCGAGAGCTTGCCCGTGCGGAAGTCGAGCTCGAGGTCGCGGATCTCGCGGTACTTGGCCTCGCGAGCGGCCTCCAGGGCCTCACGGTCGGCCTCCAACGCCTCGCGGTCGGTCTCGGCGGCCCGGTGCTCGCCGTCGCCGGGCTGGGGCTCGCGGCGGCCCCGTAGGGGCGCCCCGACGAAGCGGACCACCAGCGCCAGCAGCGCGAGCATGAGGATCGCGATCGCGATGTCCACCGCAGTCCGGACCGCCGCGCGCCCCTAGGCGCGGGCGAGACCGCGTAGCGCGCGGGGCCGCTCGAGGGCGGCCACCCGGCGGCGCAGCGTGCTGGGCGCCGGCCACAGGGCGATCAGCCCTCCGACGAGCACGATCGCCCCTCCGAGCCAGACCCACATCACCAGCGGCGAGACGATGAAGTGGAACTGGGCCGGCGGGGGGTGTTTCAGGTACTGGCGCGCCAGCACCCCGAGGGCCACGAGCGCGTCTTCGGGTGGCAGCGTGCGGTTCCCGGCGCTGACGATCTTCTGCAGCATCGGTGCTTCGATGTCCGGCTCCACGGCGCTCCAGACGTCCCGCGTGATGCCGCCGTTCATTGCGATGTGGCTAACCGGCTGGCCGCCGATCAGGCTGCCCACGGTCCCCTGGCCGGATTCGCCGGAGGGGTAGTAGCCCTCGCTGGGTTCGAGCGTGGCCACGTGCTGCTTTCCCTTGAGCACCTGCAGGCGCGCCCCGAGGCTGAGGATCGCGCCGGTGTGGGCGGCGTCGTTGCTCGGCGTGACGGTGGCCGTGGGCTTCACGTAGCGGACCGTGTAGGCGCCCACGTGCGTGGACTGGCCGGGCGAGAGCCCCTGCTCGACGGCGTGCTGGAAGGACGAGGAGGCCGCCACCCCGACGAACAGCACCGCCATCCCGAGGTGCACGATGTAGCCGCCGTAGCGCCTGCGGTTGCGGCGTACGAGCGCCACCAGGGCGCGGGGGGCGGGCTCGCCGGCGATCGCCCGCCGGGCACGCGTGCCGCGCACGAACTCCTGGCCGACGCTGCCGAGCACGAACGCCGCGCAGCAGAACATCGCGGTCGCGAAGGGCTTGTGGGTGACACCGCTCAGCTCCAGCCCGACGAGCGTGGCGAGCGCCGCCACGGTCGGGACGAGGAAGTTGCGACGGGCGTTGGCGAGCGTGGCCCGCCGCCAGGCGATCACGGGGCCGATCCCGCTGAGCAGCACCAGCAGCAGCGCCAGCGGGACCGTGTAGCGGTCGAACCAGGGCGGCCCCACGGAGGCTTCGTGTCCGGAGATCGCCTGCGAGATCAGCGGGAAGTAGGTGCCCCAGAAGATCACGAAGCACAGCGCCACCAACACGAGGTTGTTGGCCAGGAACATCGCCTCCCGGGACAGCAGCGAATCCAGACGGGCCTCCGAGCGCAGCAGCTCCCGGCGTGAGACGACGAGGTAGATCGAGGCCCCGATCAGCCCCGCGATCAGGATCACGAACGGGACCCCCAGGGTGTGGCCGCCGAAGGCGTGGATCGAGTTCAGGATCCCGCTGCGCACCAGGAAGGTGCCCATCACGGCCAGCGTGCC
>Ga0335085_10010362_pt1 | contig 13943 bp, 18 predicted proteins | sample Lox_Sample_45_FD_206712 | JGI IMG/M metagenome (GOLD analysis project Ga0335085, IMG submission 206712) | Soil microbial communities from Loxahatchee National Wildlife Refuge, Florida, United States - Lox_Sample_4.5 | ecosystem: Environmental > Terrestrial > Soil > Wetlands | place: USA...
AGCCGTTACGCCGTCATGGGAAGAACTTTTCTCTATAGATGTGCGCTTTTGTACTGAGCGGCCCTTACCACGTTGACAAAAAGCACACCGAGGCAACCGAGCAACAGGATCGCGCCCGCCGCGAGCGATTGACTTGGCAGCAGAAATATCGTTAGCGCCGCAAGCGCCACGACCGTCAGGATTGCGAGTGCAAGCGCCCCATCATCGACAAACAGGCCGATCAATTCGCGAAAGAGATTGATCAGCGCGCTCATTGCAATGCCTCCATCCCGGGGCGACGCACAAAGGTGACCGTTAGGAGAGAGACAATGAGAAACAGGAGGGCAAAAGCTACGATTGCAATATCGTCGCCAGGCCAGGGGACACCGAGGCCTTCGCCGGTCCAAAACACCCCAAAAGCTGACAGCATGATACCAACTGCGAACTTGAGTGTGTTTTCTGGGACCCGTACGAGCGGCTGATGCACGGCAATCCCAGCGCCCGCTACGAGCACGCAAGCTGCGAACGCGCCGATGCTCGCAGGAACGATTAACCCGCGTCCTGCCCCAACGGCAATCACAATAAACACCACTTCTAGTCCTTCAATGACGACTGCTTTGAAGCTCGCTAGAGCGGCAAGCCAATCGAACCGTTCTTTGTGGTCGCGTTCTTGTTCGCGCAGCACCGCTGTCTCGGTCGTGTAGGCTAATGTCTCGTCATGTTGCGGAATAACGTCAGCCGCGCGCAAGATTGCCTTTCGCAGCCAACGCATACCAAACAGCAAGAGCAGAACACCAATCGCAAGCTGTAGAAGGTGAAGCGGAAGGCGATCCAGCAGCGGGCCGAACGCCAATACGATGAACGCGAGCAATGCAAGACCGGCGAGCGCGCCAAGCCCGGCAGGACGCCAGCCGCGAACAGTGCCGACCGCAAGCACGATCGTCAGCGCTTCGACGGCCTCAACAAGTGAGCTGACGAATGCAGTAAAAATAGCCGGTGCAGCCACAGTCCATGTCATCGTTATGCGGACCTGCTAAGACTCAAAAAGAAATAGCTCAGTAAAACTGTGCCCAGGCGATTCCCAAGGACGCCTCTAATTACGTGCGGCACGGAGGCGAGATAGACGAGATATCCATCTCGCCTCCGCTGTCTGCCCTATGCGGCAGCTTGTTTGAGCTCGCGCGCGAAACTGCGACCCTCGATCGCTGTGACTACGATGGCAAAGCCGGAGGTGAGTAGGTTGATCCCGGCAAGAAGGCCCATGGCCCAGACCGCGCTGACCGGCCACGCGAAAATGATGATAGCTGCAAGTGCCAGATCGCAGATGCCGCTCACAAGCATCCAGCCCCATGAGTTAGGCACAACGTCCCGATACGTAAACGATGCGACGATCTGGAAGATGCCCTCGACAACGAAGAACGCGGTAAGCACGATCGTGAGCGATACTGCGCCTTCGACAGGCTTCCAGAGCAACATCACTCCGACTGCCGTTGATAGAGCTGCCGTGAGCAGCGTCCACAGGAACGCCGGGACATTTGGGGCTGCGAACATGGCAATGAGCCCGACCAGACCGCTGATAAGAAACAGCCAGCCGACGTAGATGTCGACCGCAACGGTAGCCACGGCTGGCCATGCAATCGCGAGAATACCAAGAATGACCATCACCACGCCCTGGAACAGAAAAAGGCCCCAGTGCGCGCGCAGTGCATTCTTCAGGGCATTTTGCATTTCGCTGACATCTTCTTTTCTCGACATTTGAATTCTCCGATTAAGGTAAGGGTTAGGGAACGGTCGTCAGGATGCTGTCCGAAGTTCTCGGGCCAGCCGCCAGGAAAGCGCGGCCGGCGTGGGGGAGGGCACACCGGCCGCTTGCGAACCCAAAAGTTGGGGGATACCGGGTCCGCTATTCGTCTCGTTCCTTGGTTTGTTTGCCTAAGCTTGATCTGCTTCGGGTCAGACGATCTTATCGGTGATCCGAATACGAGCATTGTGCACGGCCTGGGCTGCAGCCCCAGTGAAGTCTGCCAAAGCGATGCAAATTCCTGCTAAGCGACGCGCCCGGCGAGCATCGCTTGTGGGCGAAACGCCAGATATCAGCGCGCATGCCAATTTTGGTGGCACCGCGCCGTTCCACGGTGATCGGGTGGAATTGCAGCAACAACATTGGCGGCACTGTCGCCGCCAGGATCTACTTTTACCAAGGGAGCTCATTGCTCAACCCAAGTGAATTTAGCGCAATGACGCAATGTGCTGATACGGTCCGCAGCAAAAGCGAGAGACGCGCACGGATCGGTTGCTAATACGATTGTTTGCCGCCGCAGCCTGAAGCCACTTCACTACGATTTATTCGCATTTGGTTAGTTTTATTCGTCTCATCGATCCATCCGCCATAAAGAATCTATGCAGGCTCTCATTGGCAACCGGCTCGGACTACAGTCTGGTATTTCGACCCTGTGAATTGCGAGCGCAGGGGTGCAATGCAAATCAAATGCAAATTAGAAGATCATAGGTGTCAACGATGAAGATTGTCCGGCAGCTCGAAGCTGAAGATCTCGCGCAAGCGAAGGATCTGTCGCAAAATATTCTCGACAATTGGGATTTTATGACGTGGCACCGGCTGCTCGCCGATGAGGTCGTCCTTTCCCTTCGGCTCGGATCGGTGGGCATCGACGGGATTGACGACCTGAATGCTGTCGGCGGCAATTTGCAGGTCGAGGGAGTGGAAGATGCAATACGTGTGCTCAACAGCATTTATGACGACATCAAACGCGGTCTTTGCATAACGACCGAGATCGTGAGCGGATACGACGTAGCGCTGCTCGGCGATCTGACGCTGGAGTCGACGAAAGAAGGCGATGCGGTGAATTCGTGGCCTATCGTTATCTATATGGAGTTCAACCCTGAACACAGGATTTGCGTTTTGACAATCGCGGTCGTCGATCTGCAACCGTTGAGCAACGCGATTCGGAGCGCGGCGCAGATTGGGGCTCAAAGTGCAGCGTGACGGTCGACGGAAATCGATCAAGTGCTAGTCTATTTAAATTTTGGATCTGAACGGAGTTGCCATGCGCCAAGTCATCCGAATCGGCGTCAACCAGGGCGACTGGCAGGAACACGATTTCAGACGCACAGTGAATTTTCATGCTGTGCTGTTAGCAATCGCTGGCCACGACCTGCGTCAGCACCTCCAAGTGATTCTTAACACCTATGGATGGCTTTCGGACCACGTCACTAGCTATTTAGAGCGTGAGCGTATTGAACGCGGTCAGCGTGCCGTGGCACAAATGGCGGACGAGTTGCAACAGCTCATTACCGCGCTGCGGATACATCATAAGACCGGTCGGATCGATTTGGTTCCGGTGTGGCTCGGCCCGCTATTTTCGGACCTTAGCCAAGAAGCTGGCGAGCTGGCTCTCCAACGAGGGGTGCAACTCCGAGTGCTGCCGACACGCGCAGTGGTCGCAAGCGATCCAGTCTTGTTGAAGAGCGTCATCGGCAACCTCGTGCGAAATGCCGTGAAATTCACCGCGCCAGGCGGCCGGGTTCTTCTTGGATGCCGTTGTCGCGGGCGAAGCATTTGCATAGAGGTCCATGACACCGGAATTGGCATTTCGTCGGCGCGTTTACAGAAGATATTTGAGGCGTTTTATCGCATTGACGCGACAGAAATGAACGGACTTGGGCTTGGACTTTTCGTTGTCAGCCGCGCGATTGAACTACTTCAACATCGAATTGAAGTGCAGTCCACGGTTGGTAGGGGGTCGTGCTTTTCGATTTTGATGAATGCCTGGAAAGGAACGGTTCAACCGAACTAAGAGTCTGAAGCCTGCTTTTGTAGCACGGTGATCGGCGACGCCGGTCTACACGCTGAGTCTCAACTCAAGGGTGGTAGGCCTGTCGGCGGAACCGCCACTGACAAGACGCATCTTGCCGTCTCGACGAGCGCGGCAATCTGCCCTTCGCCCAATCCGGCGACCACCTCATGTTCAGCGTCATTGGCCGGCTTTGCTAGCGCACTCAATCAATGTCACAACCAATCTTGCCTTCGGTAATTGGCTGAGTGTGTCCGGGGAGCGCTGTTTCAGGCGATCACTGAGGTCGCTGGCGTCGCTATTCTTCACAGGCGGCTCGCCCGCGATTGGCTGGGTCATTCACAACCAATCAATATACGTGAAGCACTCGATTCACAAAGATTTGGCGAAATTTGGCAAGCTTCACTCGGTCTGGCTCACGATGCGATGTAACAATTTCCCGTCGGCCAGGGTCTGAATAGTCCCGGCGCAGAATATTGATTCAAACTCGTACACCTGACTATCTAGGAGCCACCCATGAAACGGCAAATTCTGACTACCATCGCAGCCACAACCCTCGTTATGAGTGCGGTGACCATGTCCGTCGGCCAAACGGTCGTGGGCTCTACTCAACTAGGGGTCGCGGTGGCCGAACTGCGCGAGGTCGCCACGGGGTGGAGCGTCACGGACCAGGTCCTGGGAAAGGCGGTCTATAACGACAATGGCGATAAAATCGGCAAGGTCGACGATATCATTGTGGCGCCCGACAAAGCGGTGTCATACGCGATAATCGGCGTCGGCGGTTTTATTGGCTTGGGCCGCCACGAAGTCGCGATACCCGTGAGCCAGCTTAAGCAGAACGACGGCAAGTTCGTCCTTGCCGGTGCGACCAAGGACGCTATCAAGGCTATGCCACCGTTCGAGTATGCGCGCTGAGCTGCCGACGTTGTGGAGCGTTTTTGTGCTCGACGAGAGAAAATGGCTCAACGAAGGGATTTGTCGAAGACATCCAGGAACTGACAGAGCCCAATAAGGATTTTCGCCGAGTCCTCTATACCGCCAAACACCTTCAGCTCGTGCTGATGGCGCTTAAACCCGGCGAGCAGATCGGTGAGGAGGTCCATGCGGACCGGGACCAGTTCTTCCGGGTCGAGAGAGGCAAGGGGAAGGTCGTGATCGATGGTAATGAGACGCGGATCAAGCGCGACGACGCGATCCTGGCGCCGGCCGGTGCCCGCCACAGCGTGATCAACACCGGCAACAAACCAATGATGCTCTATACCCCTTACGGACCGCGGAACCACAGGGATGGGATGGTACGCGCGACGAAAGCCGAAGCCGAGGCGTCCAAGGAGCACTTCGATGGAAAGACCACGGAGCAGTGAGTCGACGCGCGTAGCCGGTAAAGAAGGGTTCTGAAGGTCCTCCATGATCGCCTTAGAACATATCCATCCGATGATCGTTCATTTTCCGATCGTCTTCTTTCTCACCCTGGCGGCGTTTGATATCGTGGCCGTGGTCAGGCGAGTTGACGTAACTGGCCGCACAAGCACCGGGAATGTTTCCGTCGGGCTTGCGGTCCTTGCCGCGCTCGCTGCCGCGGTGGCAGCCGGGTTTGGCGACGTCGCCCTTGATATTGCCAGATCGCATGGCCTCAAGAGCAGCATCGCGGAAACTCACGAAAGACTCGGCGGGCTCACCGCCGTGATTTTCGTCATTTGGGCAGTGGCGCGCGGTGTTCTCTGGTGGCGGGACATCCGGCTGGCAGGTGGGTCTTCGATGGCCGTGCCGATCATCGAAGTGGTCGGTACTGGACTTGTCATGTTGACCGCCTACTACGGTGGCGTACTGGTCTTTGACTTCGGCGTGAATGTCACCCGCGCGGCCGGCGGCCGGTAGCTGCCGCTAACCGGTCATTTTCCGCCTCGGTGCAGACTCAACTCGGCATCGCGCGACGCGGAGCACCGGACTATGCGGGCCCCTAGAGACTCCAACAGTATAACTCAACATGCGCCTCACGCGGCCGACAATGCACGACGCAAATCCGCATCTGCATGAATGGGGTTGCTTTGCGAGTATTTACTGAGATTTGGTAGGCTTAATTGGCTCGAACCGATCAACGCTGCTTTTGTCACGGCCGGAGCGGAGCCTCGCAGAAAGGACCGCTCGGTCGGCGCTGGGAGTAACCCGGGTCGAGGAGCGATGGACTGTTGGGCAGATGGTCGATGACCGTTGCCTAATGGTCGCTACAGGACGACCTCGCTGTTATTCAACGGCGAGGTCACTATTTCCGGCAGCCGTACAATAAGACATCGGATTCCGATAATCTGCCACTCGCGACTGATCAACTGACCTTCGTGAAAGTCATCGGCAAAGTAACGGAGCATGGAAGTGCAAGCGACTTGGAAGCCTCACGAGGAACATGGGTGGTTTACGTCGCGAAGCGGCTTGCCGAACACTGTATTCGCCTTTCCGGACCAGCGTAAAGAGCCGCTGATCGATGCACAGCACGTGCGCAACGCCGCAGCCCGGTTCGATCAGGTGACTGACGTATCCGATGCCGATCGTGCTTTGGCCTTTGCAAACATCGAGAAGGCTGCGAAATACTATAACGTCGACCTTTCGGAGAGGAATTGGCACGAACTTGGCGTTCATCCGCAACACCAAAGGAAAGAGGCCACCGCCAAAGGCGTTGCGATCAAGCGCGAGCGCGGAGAACTGAAAGAGATCGCCGGCTAGTTCGCGAGCGCAAGACGCACAAAGATTATCAGGAGAAGGTCAAATGGCGGCAATTGATTTCGCGCGGCAGCTCGAAGCTGAAGATCTTGCGCGGGCGAAGGACCTGACCCAAAGCATTCTTGATAATTGGGATTTTATCACGTGGAACGAGCTGCTCGCCGATGACATCGTCCTTTCCCTTCGGCTGGAGTCGATCGGCGTCGAATGCGTCGGGGATTTGAGCATTGCCGGCGGCAACTTGCGAGTTGTAGGACGCGAAGATGCAAAACGCGTGCTCAAGAGCATCTATGCTGACGTCAAACGCGACCTTCGCGTGACGACCGAGTTCTTGAGCGGATATCACGTGGCGCTGCTCGGTAGCATGGCACTGGGTGGTTTTGGGAAATCATGGCCTATTGTTATTTACATGGGATTTAATGATGACGGCAAGATTTCCCTCATGACAATTGCAGTGGTTGATTTGCAGCCGCTAATCGATGCGATTTTAAGCGCGGCGAAGGCTGGAACTTTAAAGGCAGCGTGAGAACGATCCAGTCGCAAGCGAGTCGGGGTAGTCCGTGATTCGACAAACAGCGCGAGGCGCGCCGCGAATTGAGGTTGTTGGAGTTTACGGCGTTGCTTGCGATATTTCTAAGGCTTTGCATGGATTTGCATAGCTTGGTTTGGTCTGCGATGATCTTCATCCTAAATATTTTTCAGTAGCACGACGCAAAGCAGAATTGATGTCAGCTTGGGGGCCATTTGCGGACTGGACGCTTTGGCGTCGCGTTCCACTCCGTTGCTGGAAGAGGCATAGGATGAGCGCAAGGAGCGTAGTCCTAATCATCGATGATGAACCGGAGGTTTTTCATTTCCTCAAGCCGGTGTTTGAGGCCAACAACTATGGCACTTCACGTGGCAGAACGGTCGCCGACGGCCTTAAACGCATTGCAGCTGAAGCGCCCGACCTGATCTTGCTTGATCCTGGCCTGCCGGACGGCAATGGCAAGGAGATCATTAAACGGGTTAGGCAATGGTCCGACGTGCCGATTATCGTCGTGTCCGCGGATGAGCAGGAAAGCGAGAAGATCGAAGCGTTCGACCTTGGAGCCGATGACTTTGTCAGCAAACCGTTCGCTGTTGGCGAATTGCTGGCGCGGATGCGAAGATCGTTGCGAGACCGAGCGCGACGCAAAGCAGAGATTCCTGTATTGCGGATCAATAATCTCGAAGTGGATAGCATACGCTACCGGGCGACCCGTTCGGGGGCCAGGCTCAAGCTTACGCGCAAGGAGTTCGATCTTTTGTCACTCTTGGCAAAGCACGTTGGGCGCGTGCTGACTCATAAGCAAATTCTAACTGCGTTGTGGGGTCCCGGACATACCGAAGATCTTCAATATCTGCGGGTTTATATTAACCAGCTGCGGCGGAAAGTCGAAGACTGCCCCGACGATCCGCGCCTCATCCTGACCGAACCAGGAATTGGCTATCGTATGGCCGATTCATGACTGTGTGCGGTATGTCCGCTTCTCTAATCGGCCGGTAGGGGTCAAGCGCTTTTCAGACTATCCACCACTGCAGTGTCGATGTCGCTCGCGGGCTCGTGCTTTTCTTCGGACTCGGCGCCAGGGCCCGTCCATTATGGGATTCGAAGACGAGGCGGAACAATCTAAGCGTCGGCCTTGCCGTCAGCGTGACGGCGGGTTCAAGCGGACATACGAACTCACCTCATCCATCGTCCCGCGAGGGACATCTTTCCACCGCTCGGTGGAACTCGAGTGTTCTCCTCTTAGGTTGGATCCTGAACGGCTCTCATGTCGCTGCGGCCTCCCGGGTCCAGCGGAACTCGGTGCCGTCAACCCAGATGCGATGCATGATAACGGCCAACCGGTGCGCCAGGGCCACAATCGCCTTCTTCATCCCGCGATGCCTGGCAATTTTCATGGCCCAGGCCTTGAGCCAGGACCATTTCGCTGAGCGCACCAGCATGATATGAGCCGCTTCGTAGAGCATCATCCGCATCATCTCGTCGCCGCACTTTGATATCGCGCCAGTTCGCTCGCTCTCGCCCGATTGATGCGTGGCCGGCGTCAGTCCGAATGACGCCCCGACCGCCTTGGAGTTATGAAAGCGGACTGGCACATCGCCGGTGGCGCGAGGTCAGCGCCACCACTGGGGCGACACCGGGCACCGTCATCAGGCGCCGGCATACCTCATCGTCCCGCACGATGGCCAGCAAGCGGCGGTGCAGGATGCCGAGCTGTTCGCGAAGCACCCGCCGGACGACGAGCAAAAGTTCGACGAGTGCGGCCAGATCGGGCAGGTCCTCGATTAGCTCACTGTACTGGCACCGAGCGCGGTTACAGAAACACGGGCAGCAGGCTGTGAATGAGCTCGGATGAGATGTCCATCAACAAGGAGACAAAGCCGAGGGTCCAAACACTTGTCGGTACGTCGCGCGAGATCGCGGGAGGTGTCTTGCGGCTTTTCGGAATCATAAACAAAACATAGCAAGACGCTGCACTTGTTGCTGAGCGATTTATCAGGATTTGCAATAATTTGGCAGGCTTCACTCGGTTTGGCCGGTCGCCCGATTTATCGTCTATCACGGATGCACGGCCGTTCGAACAGAACCTCAACCGAGATCCTGTCACAGGAGAAAGCCCGATGACGGAGAACCCCGCGTCTCGCTTGACCGAGTCCCTGACCGCAAGAATGTCGCGCGCAGAGATCGACGCCGGCCTGCGACAATTTATGATTAGCGTCTACAATTACATGGCGTCGGGCTTGGCGCTCACTGGCGTTATCGCCTATGTAGCAGCGGAAACCGGCTTGTATGAATCGCTGATCAAGACGCCGCTGCTGTTCTGGGCGGTAATGTTGGCGCCGCTCGCGCTGGTTCTTCTCCTGAGCTTTCGCATTGAGAAGATGAGCCTTGGTGCAGCACAGGTGACGTTCTGGGCCTATGCCGGCCTGGTCGGGCTGTCTCTTTCCGGAATATTCCTCGTCTACACCGGCACAAGCATTGCTCGAACCTTTTTCATTACCGCCGCGACCTTCCTCGCCATGAGCCTCTATGGCTACACCACCCGCACGGATCTCGCACGCGTCGGTTCATTTCTGTTGATGGGACTTTTCGGCATCATCATTGCCAGCTTGGTGAATTTGTTTCTCGCGTCATCGGCAGTGCAGCTCGCGATCTCAGTTATCGGTGTCGTGGTGTTCGTCGGACTGACCGCCTACGACACGCAGCGCATCAAGGACATCTATCTGGACAGCGACAGCACTGTGATTGCGGGCAAGAAGGTGATCATGGGCGCACTCGCGCTCTACCTCGATTTTCTCAACCTGTTCGTCCTGCTCATGCAGCTCACCGGCGATCGGCGCAACTAACTGCTAGGAGCCGCCAAGCAGCGAACGATAGAAACGCTTTGGAGCGCATCATCCAGGCCGGTGCCCGCCGGCAAGCGAGGCGCAGCTGATATGCGATTTACTGCGCGATTGGCAACGCAAGGAGACGGCGATGGGATTTGCCGACATCTTATTCGCGATTGTGGGAAGATAGAGTCTCGCAGCCAGGACTCGTAGAATCTTCATGCAAAGTCAGTCTGAATCGCCCATCGGCATGAGAGGAGCGACTTCCATGTCAAGACCTGTAAAACGAGTGGCTGTGATCGGTACCGGGGTTATTGGTGCGAGTTGGACCTCACTGTTCCTGGCCAGAGGCCTGGAGGTCGTCGCCACGGACATCGCGTCGACGGCCGAGGAGTCATTAAGGCGTTTTGTGAAATCTGCCTGGCCTGTACTCACTAAATTAGGACTTGCATCTGCGGCGTCTCAATCGAACCTGCAATTTACCACCGACCTGCCGGCGGCGGTTAAGAGCGCCGACCTTATTCAGGAAAACGGACCCGAGCGCATCGATTTCAAGAAGAAATTGTTTGCTCAACTCGACTCGCTATTGGCGCCTAATATCATTATCGCCTCAAGCTCATCTGGCCTCACCATGAGTGAAATTCAGTCGGAATGTCCTTCGCACCCCGAACGGTGTGTGATCGCCCATCCCTTTAATCCCCCGCACTTAATCCCGCTGGTCGAGATCGTCGGCGGAGCTAAAACGTCCGAAGCCACCATTCAAGCTGCCTCCAAATTTTACACGGCGTTGGGCAAGCGAACTATTCGTCTCCACAAGGAAGTCATGGGTCACGTTGCAAATCGGCTGCAGGCCGCGCTGTGGAGGGAAGTGGTCTACTTGATTGCATCGGGTGTGGTCAGCGTAGCTGACGCAGACGCCGCGGTCGCTTGGGGGCCTGGCCTGCGTTGGGGCATCATGGGTCCGACCCAGCTGTTCCATCTCGCTGGCGGCCAAGGTGGCATCGAGCATTTCTTCGAGCAGTTCACCGGACCGATGACGGCTTGGTGGAAGGATCTTGGGTCCCCAGAGCTTAACCGCGAGGTGCAGCAGAAAGTTATCAGCGGCGTGCACGCGGAAGTGGGATCGCAGTCGATTGAAGAGCTGGCTGCCTTCCGTGACGAGATACTCCTTGGACTGCTAGCGCTTCGGGCAAATGTCTAGATTTGCATCGCTCTTACTCCAATAGCTGGCATTCCACTTCGGAAAGGACAGCGTGCGAAACCACCGTTTTATGCAGTAGATGGCGATACCAGCACTAGCGCGACATGACTGCTCAGCGCCCCTGCTCGGCCATCCAATGGGCGATCCGTGGCCAATGTTCCGTCAAAGCCGCGTGGCCCATGAACAGCCCGACATGTCCGCCGGGTATTGTCTCAATCGCAATGTTATCCTTTGGCGTTCCGAGATATCTAGCAGCGTCGATGATCTGCTCCTTCGTGGTGACATCGTCGGAGGCGCCTGCCAGGAGAGTTGTCGGGCAAGTGATGTCCCGCAAGCTCAACTTTCGGCCAAGCCCGACAAAGCTTCCCTTTGCGAGCCGATTTTCCTTGAACAGCTGGGTGATTACCTGAAGATACCAGCGCCCCGGCAGGTCAATCGGATTTTCATACCATGCGGCAAAGGTCTCCTCTTTGGCGACATAGGCCGGATCGTTCATGTGCTCGTAGAGATCGATATGATCCTTGAAGTAGTGCTGCAGCGGATTAAGACCTTTCCAACCTTGGAGCATGACTTCGCCTTTCATCAGGCCGCTTCCCAGCGCCACCAGCCCCTCATAGAAGGACGTCGGATATTCGTGCGCCATTTTCTTGACCGGACCATCCCCGGCGTCGGTATCGACAGGCGCGGCGGCTAGAACGAGCGAGTTCACTTTATCGGGAAAACGCGCAGCCACCATCGCCGCTGCCCAACCACCCTGGCAGAGACCGACGAGATTTACGCGCCCGCCAAGATCGTCGGTCGCGATGACGACCTCCTCGAGATAATTGTCGATATCGAAATCCTTCATGTCCAGCGTTGCGGACTTCCAATCTGTCAGTACGACGTGTTCCACGCCATTGCTCAGAAGTGTCTCAACTAGGCTTTGGCCTCTTTGATAGTCGGCGATCATCGCGGAGTGCCCCGCGAAGGGTGCATGAACTAGCGCGGGAATGCCGCCCGGCCGGCCGTACTCGCGCACCACCATGGTGCGCAAATCCAAACGCACCTTGTTTGGCGTTGCGAGCTTCGGCCTCATCTCGTTGTAGATCTTGAAGTCCTCTCTGAGGAACTTGAAGTTCCTTGCATTTAGCTCGACACCTGCTTCGAGCAACTTGGTCGCCATCGCCATCGGCCAGAAAATCGGCACGCTCAGGAGCGAGAGGTTTGCGCAGCTGACTGGCGGCTGTTTCTTCATGATAAATTCGATCGAACGCGCCCAATGGCAAATTACCCATGGAACGGTCCAATTCCAAACTGATTTCTGACCACGGCTAACTGACGGCCCAGACCACCACGCCGATAATCACAATGACGACAAGACTGAAGAGTCCAATCTGAAGCGGGCTGGCCCTGCCTTCACTTGATCTCAATATCGGATCAGCCTCTAGGTCGGTCTCCATGCGGAGATCGGGGGCCGATGCTCGCCATCGCTGTCCTTTGCTTCTTGTCATCGGTGACTGCCTTAGCTTTGGAGACGCGTTAGACATTGAGAGCGTTCGGGAGACGCATCAAGTTTATCGGATGACCGGACCGCTGCGGTCAGTAAGGATCACGGGCGCCCCGGCCTTGATTACAGTTGGGCCCTGCGCAGTCATGATATCGGCGCGGAGATTGAGCATTTGCACCGCGATGCCCAATACGGCGATCACCAGCGCGGCCGCAAAGCCCACCCACACGATCTTGAGGTGGGTAGAACGATCTGCGGTGTACATCGACCAATTCATGGCAATCTCCAACGTCCGTGCCGATTAGTCGGGCTTGTCCCTTGAGGAACGATCCTTCGTCACTCAATGCATACGTCTAAAGCCCCTAGTCGAAAGCGCGGTACGTCACAGAGTCGCCGGACTTACTGCTGTGCGTACCGAAAACTGCATGCGGCGACGATTTCTGTTGTCGTGAGTTAATTTCCTGTTGCCTCGAAATAATTCCCTGTTCTGTTGCGTAGGGAATTTCGCGACATGCCTTTGAATTTGCTCGCGTGTCACGGAACGTACTCATACGGGTAGAGATACGTATCGTATGAGTAGAGATAACCGCGCGGGTCGTGCTCGTGGAAGGATACTTCGTTTTTTACATCGCTCTTGGCGCGCCGATGGACAGTTCCGCCAAGCTTGCGCATCCGCATATCGATCGTTGACGTGGAATCTTCGCTCACATCGGCGATGACGGCAGATTGACCAGTGCCAAGAGCGAATCGCGTCTCGTCGCCTGCTTCTTGACGGGTATCTGCGCGATCGGCATCCACACCAAGGCCAAGCGAGCCTCCAATTGCGACGCCCCCAGCAGCGCCAGGCGCCGCGCCCGCCGGTCCCGCAGCTAGCGCGCCCAGCAAAGCGCCAAGGCCCACGCCAACGGCGGTGGCCAGGGCCGGGTGCGTCTCTTTGGTATCAACTTTGAACTGGCCAAGCTCGTCACGATGGACAACCGCAGTTCCGTGCACGGTGATTTCAAATGCGCGGTCAAGCTCCCAGAGCGCGCGTAGACCTTCGTAAGCGGTACTCGGACCGTTAAAGACTACGGCTACGTAATTCCGCATTGAACTCTCCTCTTAACAGGTTAGCGTAGGTAGCTAGCTAACTGGCACCCAATCTGTGTCGCAAAATCGCGCACCTTCATTAGTTGCTCGCGTCCTTCACCGGCGTGGCTAATGTGGCGCGGACGGCCATCGATCGCCCAGCGCGCAGCACTGTCAATTCGACTACATCTCCGACGCGCAGCACACCAATTTTATTGCGAAGATCGGCGGCGCCGCGTACCGGCTTTTTATCGATCGCCGTAATCACATCGCCGGACTTGAGCCCAGCGCGCTCAGCTGCCGATCCGGCGGCAACGCCGGCGAT
>Ga0335085_10010363_pt1 | contig 13943 bp, 14 predicted proteins | sample Lox_Sample_45_FD_206712 | JGI IMG/M metagenome (GOLD analysis project Ga0335085, IMG submission 206712) | Soil microbial communities from Loxahatchee National Wildlife Refuge, Florida, United States - Lox_Sample_4.5 | ecosystem: Environmental > Terrestrial > Soil > Wetlands | place: USA...
ATGCTGGCTGCGGGCAGCAGGCTCCCGATCACCTTCCCGCGCGCGCTGCCGCGCAGGCACCATCCGGTTCAGCCCCGCCTGACTGGTGAGCTGTGGATGGCCGTAAGCGGGCTGAGCGCAGCAGCCACCGTGGGGCTGTACGCGCTGGCCAGGCACTCGGCGGGTGCATCACCATCGGCATGAGGCCCGGCCCCGCCGGCCGGACGCGGTCTTACAGCCAGTCTTTGCGTTTGAAGACGATGTAGAGCACCAGCGCGGCCAGGATCATGATGGCGAGGGAGCCGACGAATCCGGCTTTCTCGCTGAAGCCCGGGTACGGCACGTTCATCCCGAAGTAGCCGGTGATGAGCGTGGGGACGGCGATGATCGCGGCCCAGCCGGTGACCTTCTTGGTGATGACGTTCAGCCGGTTGCCCTGGATGATCAGGTTGGTCTCCAGGATGCTGGTCACCAGGTCACGCAGTCCGTCGGTCCATTCGGCGGCGCGCACCGCCTGGTCGTAGACCTTCTGGTAGTAGGGCATCAGGTCATCCCCCACGATGTGCAGGTCACGGCGCATCAGCTCGCCAACTACATCGCTCATTGGAATCACGATCCGGCGCAGCATCACCAAGCTCTTGCGGAGCTGGAAGCTGCGCCGCTGGACCTGCAGGCTCCGCGGAACGTCGTCGAACAGCCGGTCCTCCAGCTCTTCCAGGCCGTCGTCCACGCTTTGCACCGCCTCGAACTGGTTATCGACGATGTAGTCCAGCAGCCCGTACAGCAGGTAGCCGACCCCGAATCTGGCGAGCTCGGGACTGTCGTCCCAGCGCTCGATGACCGCGCCGATGTCCACGCCGTCGTCGTGGCGGACGGTGATCAGCGCCTGGCCGGTGATGAAAGCGGCGAGCTCGCTGGTGGCCAGCTCGCCGGTGTCGGCGTCGAGCCGGGCCGTGTAGGCGGTCAGGAACAGGTGACTGCGGTAGCGGTCGAGCTTGGGCCGCTGGCTGTGGTGCAGCGCAGCCTCGACGGCCAGCGGATGCAGGCCGAACTCCTCGCTCAGCACGGCGAGGTCGTCGTGGTCGGGACCGAGCAGGTCCAGCCAGATGGTGGCCGAGACATCGGACAGGTAGTCGCTGATCTCGGCGACCGGGAAGCCCTCGAGCTCGAGCCGCCCGCCCCGGTACAGCCGCGTGCGCGCCTGGCACCGGGTCGGGCTGACCTGACAGACAGTGGACGCGGCCACCATCTCCTGGCCCTGCGGGCTGGCGGCGTTCGCGACGCCGGACGGCGGTGAGGTCATCGTGTTTCCTCGCTTCAGCTCGGGTCTCTGGCAAGCGCCGACGGCGGTGTCAGGGCCGGGTCATGACCCGGCCCCGGTGAGAAAGGCGGTCAGCCCGGCGGCGATCGCGCGGGCGGCCGTGGCCTGCCACCGCAGCGAGGTGACCAGCGCGGCGTCGGTGGCGTTGCGCATGTTGGCGCATTCGATGAACACCTTGGGGACCCGGGAGAGGTTGATCCCGGCCAGGTCGTCGCGGGGCTGGATACCGTCGATTCCGTCATAGCTGCTGACGGGCTCCCCCGTCCCGCGGGCGAACGCGGCCCGCAGGTCGGCGCCGAGGATGACGGACGGACCGATGATGGCGTCGTTGGGTCCGTCGGCGACCGGTTCCAGGATGGCGAACCCCCGCCCGCCGGGCGGCGCGGCGTCAGCGTGGATGGAGATGGCCGCGTTGGCGTGGACCTCATTGCCGATCGCGGCGCGCTCGGTGACGCACGGTCCCACCCCCGTATTGCTGGTGCGGGTGAGTGCGACCGCCGCCCCTTCCGCGCGCAGGTCGGCGGTGAGGTACAGGGCGACGTCCCAGTTGAACTGGGCCTCGGTGTAGCCGCCGTCGGTCTCCGTACCGGTGGTGTCGCAGGTTTCGGTTTCCCGGCCGTTCCAGATCAGCTTGCCGATGGCTGAGGCGGCGTCGAAGTTCCCGCCGTTGTGGCCCGGGTCCACGGCGACGACCTTACCGCGGAGAATCCCGGTGCGCGTGGGGTGGCTGGCCGGCGGTGTCTGGGAAGCCGTCACGCTGGTCTGGGGTGCGGCCGGTGACTGGCTCGCGGCCTGCGGTGCCGGTTGTCCGGCGCCGCAGCCGCAGACGAGCGCGGCCGCGGCGGGCAGGGCCCACGCGATCCGGCGCATCAGAACCCATTGCCCGAATAGACCTGCTGACCGTAGCGGGGCGCCATGGGGTCCCAGATGGCGACGAAGGCATCCTTGGCGGTGGTCGCGGCGTTGGAGGCGGTCACGCCGGCTGCGTAGTTCGAGTCCTGGCTGGGGTCTGATCCGCACGGGCTCCCCGAGCTGGCGAAGTCCTTCATCCAGCTCTGGTAGTCCCTGTCGGCGGCGATCGAGTCCTGCATCGTGGTGGTAAGCGTACTGACCAACTGGGTTCCGTGAGGCAGCCCGGAGACCGAAAGCGCGGGCAGGGCGTTCAGGATGTGCTGGCGGGTGTCAATGGCATGCTGGAGGGTGGTCTCTCCGCTCGACGGGCTTACCGAGCACTGCCGCACTTTGTCGATCGCGGACTGGATGGTGGGCCGCACGGAGGCGCTCTGGGCCAGGTAGGAGCCGAGGGTCGCCATGGCGGCCGCGCCGGGAGGCCGGGTGCTGGCAGGAGGCGACGTGACCGGCGACGTGGCCCCGGCCGGACTGGGGTTGCCTGAGGCGGCCGGTGCACCGTGCCCGGGCACGATCTTCCCGGCCACGAAGGCGCCGGCCCCGGCGGAGGCCAGCACGGCGGCCGCGGCCGCGGCGATCAGCCAGCCCCGGCGGGCCGGCCGATGACGCACAGGGGCCGGGGCCCGGCCGTCCCGGGGCGGCACCGGTGATGCCATCGGCCGGTCGAAACGTGACTCCGGCCGGGGCGCCGTCGGTACCCTTTCCGGCGCGCTAGCCGGGTAGGCGACGGGCGGGGGCTCACTCAGCCTGGCCAGTAGCTGAGCCGCTGACGGTCGCTGGCGCGGATCCTTGGCCAGGCAGTGCTCGATCAGGAGCCGGAGTCCGCCCGGCAGCCCGGCGGTGTTGGGCTGGCTGCTGACCACCCGGTACAGCAGCGCCACCGTGGACCCCTGCCCGAACGGCCCCTCGCCGGTGGCGGCGAAGGTGAGGACAGCGCCCAGGCTGAAGATGTCGCTGGGCGGTCCGACCTCGCGGCCCCGGGTCTGTTCCGGTGACATGAACCCGGGCGAGCCGACCACGGTGCCGGTCTGAGTCAGCGCGCTCGTCTCCATCGACCGGGAAATCCCGAAATCGATCAGCCGCGGCCCGTCGTCGGCCAGTAGCACATTCGACGGCTTCAGGTCACGGTGTACCACGCCGGCGGCGTGTATCGCGCTCAGGCCCTCGGCGAGTCCGGCCGCCAGCCGCAGCACGGTGGACTCAGGCATCGGCCCCCGGGAGGCGACCGCGTCGGCGAGCGACGGCCCGGCGATATAGGACGTCGCCAGCCAGGGCATCGGGCCGTCCAGGTCGGCATCCACGACCGACGCCGTGAATATGCCGCTGACCTTACGGGCGGCGGATACTTCCCGGCCGAAGCGGGTCCGGAAATCGGCGTCCTCAGCGAGTTCCGGCCGGATTACCTTGATCGCTACCTGGCGACCTCCCGGCGACCGGCCCAGATACACGCGGCCCATGCCACCCGAGCCCAGCCGCCCTTCGAGCCAGTATGGTCCTATCCGTCTCGGATCCTCGGACTGCAGCTCATCCAGCTCGCCCACCCCCCCAGGTGACGTCCTTGCCCGCCCAGGCGCAAGGCAAGGAATTAGTCGAGTAGTGATGATATGATCCTGTTCCCCTATTCGACCTCCGCGCCGCATTCGGGTCAAGAGGGCGAGGTTGTCTCGAATGAGACACCATGGCCCTGACGCTGCGCTACTTCATCAAGTTCCGGTTCATATCAGCGTTATTGCGAACTTTATACACAAAAGATCGGCAGATTACCGCGTGATCTCCGGGAGGAGGCGAATTCCTCCGCGCCCGTTCGGCCGACTGGGCCAGAGCCCGGCCGTCATGGTGAGATCATCCGGCGGGCGGACCCCGCCGCGCGGGATCCGGCCGCGGTAGCCACCGCCCGAAAGGAAGCTGCTCATGAGCACCATCGACGACCGCACAGACATGGGGTCCAGAACCCGCGCGGGGCTAGCGCGAATGGCCGGCCCCTGGTGGATGTTCCTGCTGACCGGCATCGCGTGGCTCATCCTCGGGTGGATTGCCCTGCGTTTCAATCCCGCCTCGATCCCCACGGTGGGCGTGCTGCTGGGCGTCTACTTCCTGGTGGCCACGATCAACGAGTTCTTCATCGCCTCGGTCATGTCCAGCTGGCGCTGGCTGCACATCCTGATGGGCATCATCTTCGCCTTCGGCGCCGGCTGGTCATTCGCCCGGCCCTACGACGCGTTCTGGGCGCTCGCCTCGATCCTGGGGCTGCTGCTCATCTTCCAGGGCACCTTCTACATCATCACCTCCGTCAGCACCAGGGAGGTCAACTCCACCTGGTGGCTTGGCCTGGTGGTCGGCATCCTGGAGATCTTGCTCGGTTTCTGGGCCTCTCAGCAGTACCGCCCGGTCCAAGGAGCGCTGCTGCTGATCTGGGTCGGCTTCTTCGCCCTGTTCCGCGGCATCTCAGAAATCGTGATCGCCTTCGAGCTTCGCCGGGCTCAGCACTCCTAGCCTGACCACCGCGCAGAGACCTACCGCCCGCGGCGCAGCAACGCGGCGGCCGGCTGACCGGCTAGCACGCCGGTGCGGTCCGGTAGCTGCGCCACGATCGCGTCCTGGTGCAGGGCGGCCCAGGTCAGCCCGGCCTCAAGCGGCACCTGGATACCGCTGCCGGAGTCACCGGCTCCGAACTCGGTGGGGCGGCTCCCGATCCGGTACTGCGAGCCGGCGGAATCCGCGGCGATGTCTGCCGCCACCAGCAGCACGGCGACCTGCTGCTCGGTCAACTGCTCGGCAACGGCCGCAACGCCACGGACCGCGGACGGTTCTGAGCCGGCCGCCGACGAGGCGACCAGGTCCCCGACAGCGGCGATGGCCCTCGCGGTGATCTCATCGAGAGCGGCGCCGATCTCGGTGCTGAGCTGATCATCGTCTTCCCCGGCCACCGGGCCCGAGGCGATGGCGGTGACCGGGCCGAGCGATCCAGGCAGATGCTCCGAGACAGCATCGAGGATGTGCCGATCGCCTGCGCCCAGAGCGATGTGCGCGCCCACGCTGTCCGCGGCCTCGGTCACGCGGGCCGCGATGAACTCGGCGTTCCGCTCGCCGCCGCTTTCCGGCTCGCGGTCCGTCACATGCCGTTCTCCGTGGTGCAGTGCGGGTGGCCGGTCCGGATGCGGGTCCCGCTGCGCGCCCGGACGGGTGCCGACCGGGAATCGCCGCGCCGGGTGTTCATCGCCGGCAGAGTGGGCGACGATGGCGGTGCCGTCACGGTCTGCCAGTACCACCACATGGGCCGGGCGCCGCGCGGCGGCCGCAGCCACCTCCAGCAGGTGCGGGAGCGGCCCCACGCGCACCGAGTTCGTCGCGGCGCCGGCAGGCAGCCACCGCGCTAGCAGGACCTCTGCATGCGCCGCGACCACCACCCTGGTGCCGGCCGCCCGCGTGCGCCCGGCGCCCACGGCCAGCGCCTGGGCGGTACGCTGATCGGCGCCGAGCTCGCCGGCCTGGCGCGCGGCATCGGCCCAGGCCACATCCCAGGAATACTGCGGTTCCGACACCGACTCTGGCACCTCGACCATGGCGGTCACGACCAGGCCGTCTGGCGCCGAGCCCGGCTGCAGCGCGCGCAGCTCTCGCCCCAGCTCCAGTCGGCCGATCCTGAGCAGCGGAAATGCGATCGATGCGTCTGACATGATCCCATCACAGCCGGCCGACGATGAATGAGGCAACATGCTCGGCGCATCACGCCGTCCGTGCCCGTCGGCCAGTTTGCGCGGTAGCAGCGGCGGTGCACGGCGGCGACGGCCCGTGGGTCGATGTGCCATTGGGTCCTGCTCTATTGGGTAGAGAGCCACTCTCATTGAATGTGGGTTTGGGGCGGGTGTGGCCGGAGGGATGCGCGGGGTTAGCGGGTGGGGGGGTGCCCGGGTGTCCTGGGTGTCCTGTGCGGCAGGAAGACACGCGGGTCTCAGGGCGGCCCAGGGTGTGGATGCGGGCCGGGCGCGAGCAGCGCGGAGTCAAGGAGTGTGGCGTTCTACCTGCTCTAACCGGATCAACGGCACATCGACCCGGTCGTTATCACATCAGCGCGCCAGAAATCATGAACTACGGGTTATTTCGTACGCGCACTAAAGGACGCTTAGGGAGCACCCGTGCCGTTCCGGCAAGAGTGCCGCATCAGGTACCACAGCTTTCACAGCACCGATGATTGTGGACCGCTGAAACACCGACGGGGATGCAGCGATCCACCATAACGCGATCCTGGGGACAGACCTCTCCCCCAGCGGCGGGAGTATCTTTGACATTTCCTGCAAATTTGGCGTTCTGGCGCCTACTCGCTCCAAGGACTTTTCAGGCCTACGTATGCGTTCGTGTGCTGCTGCGGCAACTGCCTATGCCGCCGTCACCGGCAGGCGGATTGGTCAGCCGTCGTAACGCCTCCGGAAATCCCCTGTGCAGTCGGGCAGTCAAGGCGGCGTACCAGCCGCCGACTCGGTATGCCAGTACGCGATCGCTCAATGGCAGCAACCATTGTTACAAAAACTACTGATCAATGGCCGTGTTGAGCCAGGGTGTACCTGGTAGGGTGACTCTGCCATATGGAGGGGAGCCATGAGATTTGCCATTAAGATCGCGTTGGCGGTTGGCGGACTGCTGGTAATCAGCGCCTGCGGTTCGGAAGGTTCGCCGAGAGCGGTAGCCACAGGAGCTGCAACGGTGCCGGCCGCCGGATTCGCGTCGTCTTCTGTGGCTTCGAGCGCCTCGGCGCTAGCCTCGCCAGTGGTCGAGAAGCGCATAATTACCAGCAGGCGCACTCTTCCGTTCAAGACGATGAGGGTGAATGATTCCACGCTTTCTAAGGGCACCACTAGGGTGAGAAACCCGGGCGCCCGAGGGGTAGAGATCCTCACCTACAAGGAGACCATCGTCAACGGGATTCAGACACACAAGAAACTGATACGGAAGGTAATCACCAGAGCGCCTGTCACCCGGATCATCGCGGTGGGAATAAAGGAAACCCAGCAGTGCGACCCGAACTACAGCGGTGCCTGCGTGCCGATCGCTAGCGACGTCGACTGCGCAGGCGGCAGCGGCAATGGCCCCGCCTACGTTCAAGGGCCCGTTCAGGTGATCGGAACCGACATCTACGGACTCGACCGTGACGGCGATGGTATCGGCTGCGAAGACGGCTGAACCTGTGCGCCCAGACATGCAGACCTGAGGTTCCTCCGTTGAGGACCTGTCGGGCCTGTCTCATAGGCCTTGCGGCGCCTGATCGGCGCCCCGCTGCACGAGGCGTTAGGCGTTGCAAACCCCGCATAGAGCGTGATGGCCGTCGGCATGCAGCTCGTGAAATACGGACTGGATCTGGTCGCCTGAGCCAACTGGGCGGCTATCCACAGCTGTCGCCGTGGCCGGTACGGATTCGGCGCGGGGTATCCCCCGTGCCTGTGCTCGCCTGGCCGCAGCCCGGAACGCGGCTGTGGTCACCGCCGCGAGCATGACAATGGCCAGCGGAACGTTCGCTGGCAACCGGTTCCTCATGGCATGCCTCTCGGTTGCGAACTGCGCAGATCCGTCGTCCGGGTACGGCACGGCGGGCCCGGCGGTTTCCTCGTGCCCGCAGTCGTGGTCACCTAGCGGGCCCGTTTGCTCGGGGATGAGCCGGTCTGCCGGATACGGGCGAGCGCCTTGGCCCGGACCACATCCGGGTCTCGCGGGTCGGCCGGCAGGTCCTCTGCCTCGTGGCGCCTGCGCCGGATCTCCCGCCTGTCGATGCGGACGCGCTTCATATCCTGGCCAATCGCCGTGCCCGACGGTCGGCGACGGGTTGTGCCGGCCGTTTTCGGAACCTGTCCTGCGCAGGCCCTGGCGGCGAGACGAACACTTCGCCGGCCACCTCACGAGCCCAGCGCATTCGCGCGACCGCGGTCTCCGGGTGATCGCCGAACTCCTGGGCCACGCGCTGGGCGCAGCCCCCGCCGCCGTACGCACGTACGGCCGCGGCGATGGCCTTCCGGACCTGACTGGCGTCGGGTTTGTCGGAGCCCTGGATCACCGACACGAACAGGGCGTCGGCCCAGTCCGCGCTGGTGGCGTGATGGTATATCGCTAGCTGCATTATCAGCCCCCTGACTGATCTGCCCCGTGCCTACAACGCTACCGGAATTGCCGCCAACGGCAACTGAATTAGCCGCTTGCCATTGACATCCGTACGCCCCGTGGCGTATTCTCATGCGCCCGCTACGCCAGTGGTGCTGCTCACCGGGTTCAAGAGCGCGCCGACTGCGGGCGGCTCGCCGGCCTGGAACCAGTGAGGTCGCGGCGGGAGTCAGCTGCGGCGCGGGTTTCCCGGTACCGGGCTATCAGTGCCCGCGGCGCCGGGACGTCCGGCGGCACCTCGGGCACCGCGCCGTGCAGGAAACCGCGGATCGAGTCGGCGAAAAGCTGCTCGGCGCTGCGCATGTTCGCCGCCACGGCCCCGGCGAGCATCGGCTCGGCGTCCGGTGTGACGTTCGCGAAGACCTGCCCGGCCGCGGCCGGGCTCTTGGCCGCCTCGGCCAGGGAAGCCCCCAGGGTGAGCGTGTCCAGCCCGTCGATGACCAGGATCCACTGCTCAGCCGGGACACCGATCTCGGCCAGGATCCGGACTCCGAGCTCATAGTTCCAGATCAGCACGTCCCGCGGCATAAACTCCAGCAGTATCGGGGCCGCGTTGCGATGGTTCAGCACGGCCCGGCGGAACGACATGCTGATCCCCACGAACCAGTCGACCCAGGTGGGGCAGGCGGCCGGATCGGGCACCCGGCTCTCCAGCACAATGGCCCGCGCCACCGTGCGCATGATGTCGGCCCGGTCCTGGAAGTGATGGTAGAGCGACGGGGTCTGAACCCTCAGCTCACGCGCCAGCCGCGGCAGACTGAACGCGTCGAGGCCCTCGTCGTCGATGATCCGCAGCGACGCCTCCACCACGGCGTCATGGCTGATCAGCGGGCTGGACGGGCGCGGCATAACGTCATTATCCCGTCGTGCGAGAGAGCAGGGGCATGGCTCCCGGCCCGCCCGTTCGGTTCAAAATCATGCTGTACCCCTTCCCCGGCGGCGGCCGATGCGGTAAACCTAAATACTATAGGTTTTTCCGAGGAGGCCCCGATGACGTCGACCGCCATCGCCACCCGCAGCGACCGCATCCAGCGGACGCTTGAGCACCTACGCCGCCAGAGCACCGACACCACGGATCAGCTCGTCCCGTTCGGGCCCGGGCAGTACACCGACCCCGGCCAGGCGCAGCGGGAGCGGGATCTGGTGTTCGGCCGGGTGCCGTCGATCGTGGCCCACGCCAGCGAGCTGCCGGAACCGAATGACTTCATCACGCTGCAGATGCCGCGGAACCGGGTGATCGTGGCCCGGCAGCGAGACGGCTCGGTCAAGGCCTTCGTGAACGTCTGCCGACACCGGGGGGCGCTGCTGGAAGAGCAGGCGAGCGGACGCTGCCGGCTGTTCTCCTGCGGGTACCACCGATGGTCCTACAACACCGACGGGTCGCTGCGAGCCATCACCCGCGAGGCCACGTTCGGCGAGGTGGACCGTCCTCGGTACGGGCTGATCGAGCTGCCCGCCGAGGAGCGGCACGGCCTGATCTGGATGGTGGACCGGGCCGGCGCGCCGATCAACGTCGCGGCCTGGCTCGGCCCGGAAATGGACGAGATCCTGGCCGGGTACCGGCTAGGTGAGCTGACCGCCTTCCGGTCCGAGGGGTTCGACGAGCCCGCCAACTGGAAACTGATGCAGGACGCGTTCGTGGACAACTACCACATCCAGTACGCGCACCCGAACACGGCGGGCAAGCACATCCACACCAACGTACAGACCGTGGAGGACTTCGGTAGGCACGCCCGGATGGTGAGCCCGCGCAAGGCCATCGACCGGTGGCTCGAGGAGGACCCCGGCGACCGGGATCTCGGTTCGTACGTCACCGAGGGGCACTACCTGCTGCCGAACAGCACGCTGCTGCGTCAGCCTGATGACCACTTCGAGCTGCTCACCTTCCGGCCACATCCGGCCCATCCGGGGCGCTGCCGGATGGAGATGCGGCTGCTCGTCCCGCCGCTGGAGGCCAGCGGGATGACCCCGGAACGCTACGAGCACGTCTGGGAGAAGAACTGGGCGATCCTGCTGGCCGTGCTGCACCAGGAGGACTTCCCGCTGTTGCGCAGCTCGCAGGAGGGGCTGTCCAGCGCCGACGCGGGCGGGATGCTGCTGGGACGCAACGAGGTCGTCAATCAGATCTTTCACCGGGAACTGAGCAAGCTGCTCGCTGCCGAGGGCTAGGTCGCTTTGTCCATGGACCGAGGGGAAGCCGTGCCATGACGGAACTCGTAACTGACGGACTCTGTTACTGGGCCCGGCAGGCACCGAGCCGTCCGGCCATCGTCTTCGACGGCACGGACCACGTTGACTACCAGGACCTCGACCGCTGGACCGATGCCGCCGCGCACCTCCACGCCGAGGCCGGGCTGCGGGCCGGGGACCGGATCGGCATCATCGGCGACAACAGCCTGGAATGGGTCGTCGCCGCGATCGGCGCGCTCAAGCTGGGCGGGGTCGTGGTGCCATTCAACAACCGGTTCACCCCGGACGAGCTGCGCTACCTGGTGGACGACGCCGGACCCCGGGTTGTTCTCGCCGACGAGGCCCACCGGGACCGGATGGTCGCGGCGCTGGCTCGCTCTCCGGCCGCCGAGGACGCGGTCGCGCTGCGGCCGCTGGGCGCGTTCACCAGCTTGAGGGACGAGCAGCCCGCGGCGGTGCCCCGCCCGGCGGCGGGCCCGGACGACATCACCCAGATCGTGTACACCAGCGGGACCAGCTCCCGGCCCAAGGGCGTGCTGTTCACCCACCGGTCCACGTTCAACCTGATTGCCGACTTCGCCTTCGCCGAGCCCGCGCTGCGCCCCGGGGCACGGATCATCTACGTCCTGTCCATGTCGGGCGCGCCCGGCCTGTTGTGGCACATCCTGCACCCGCTGACCCGGGGCCTGTCGATCTTCTACGAGCGCGGCTTCGAGCCCGCCCGCACGCTCGGCCGGCTGGAGGACGAGAAAATCCAGATCATGGCGGGCGTGCCGGTGCTGTTCGAGCAGATGGCCAAGGAGCCCGGTTTCGCCGCCGCCGACCTGTCCTCCCTCGAGCTGGTCACCATCGCCGGTGCCCGGGCCCCGGTCCCGGTCATCCGGTCCTGGCTGGACAAGGGCGTGCTTCTCCGCCAGGCCTACGGCATGACCGAGCTGGGCGGCATCTCCTCCCTCAACCCGCCGGAACAAGCCGTCGAGCGGCCCGAGTCGATCGGCCGGGGCACCGTCTTCACCCGGCACCGTGTCGTCCGGCCCGACGGCACAGACTGCGAACCGGAGGAGCCGGGCGAGATCATCGTCTCCGGTCCCGGCGTCACGCCCGGCTACTGGCGGAACGAGGAAGCCTACGCCGAGGCCATGCGGGACGGCTGGTTCCACAGCGGCGACGTCGGCATCAAGGACGCCGACGAGTACATCCGGGTGGTCGACCGGCTCAAGGACATCATCATCACCGGCGGGTACAACGTGGCCCCGTCCGAGATCGAAGCGGTAATCAGCGAGCTCCCGCAGGTCATCGAGGTGTGCGTGGTGTCCGCGGCCGACGCGAAGTTCGGCGAGGCCCCGGCCGCCGTCATCTACGCGACCGGCGCCGTGACCGCCGAGCAAGTCAGCGCGCACTGCCGCAAGCGGCTGGCCGGCTATAAGGTACCCCGGCAGGTGATCATCGGGAACCAGCCGCTCGAGCGGATGGCGAGCGGCAAGATCGCCCGGCGCAAGATCAGGGACGCGCACCCCGAGCTGACGGCGGCATCCCAGCCGGTCGGGTGACGTGCCGCCGCCATGATCACCTACACCTGGCGGGCCGCCTTCGCCCCCGAAGAGGAACACGAGCTCGGTGAGATGCTCGCCGCGGCCGCCGTCGTCGACGCCGAGGCCGGCTTCCCGGCGGTCAGCCTCGACCAGCCGTATCCGGACGACGCGTCACACCTAGTGGTCCGGCTGCTGCCAGACGGCCGCATGGGCCACGAGCGCTCCTCCCCGGTGGCCGCCTACCTGCGGGTCGAGCCCGACCCGGACGGCGGCCGGGCCACCGTGCGGTACGTGGTCCGCCCAGAGTTCAGGTCCCGGGGCATCTCCACCCTGCTGCTGGAAAGGCTCGGCCTGGATCTGCGGGCCGAGGACGGCTGGGCTGGCACCGGCGCCTCGGCGCTGCACATCTGGGCTCGCGGCGACCATCCGGCCGCCCAGCGCATGGCTCGCAGGTTCGAGCGCTACGGCGTACGGGCGGCCCGCCGCCAGTGGCAGCTGCTCGCACCGCTACGCGCCGCCGACGTCCCGGCCGCTCCGGCTCTTGCGCCTCGGCCACCTGCTGGAGCGGCGGAACGAGCCGCGGTGACCGCGTTGTGGCAACAGTGTCGCGGACGGGACGGACCACCCGACCGTGCCGAGGTGCTGGTGGCCGGGCCGGAGCTCTCGGGCGCGGTCTGGTACGACCCGCTCGCAGACGAGCGCACCGACTACGGCGCCGCGGGCCGGATCGTCGCCGTGCTAGCCGCGCCAGGTCAGCAGGAGATCCGGGCTGATCTGGTCGCCGCGGCCATGGCGGGCTTGCGGGCACGCGGGTTCCGGGTCGCTGCGATCGCCGTCGACGCGCAGGACCACGCGCTGGCCCGGAGCTGCCGCCTGCTGGGCTTCCGGCACGACCGGACCGACATCGAGTACACCGTCGGTGAGCCGACCGGGCCGGCCGGCACTGACCCTGCGCAGGCTCCCGCGGAGGTGACGGGCTGATGAGTGACCAGCCCGTGCTCATCGGCCCCGTTCCCGCCGAGCTTGTCGCGATCGCGGAACGGCACGGCCAGGTCGTGGCGGCCGGAGATAACGAGGCCACGCTGGCTGACTTCCGGCCGGACCGGACCGGCCAGCTAACCGGGTCGGCTCGCCTCCCGGGTCGGCTCATCTCGTCCCGGCTGCTGCGCCTGGAGGCCGAACGGGATGGCCTGATCGCCGCCTTCATCCGCTACACCGCTGATGATGGCAGTCAGATCGTGTTGCGCTCCCGGTGGATCAGGCTGGAGGAGGGCTGGCGCGTCACCCAGGTGCGCAACATCCCGGACACCCCGCCGGTGATTGCCGCCGCCGGGCCGCGGGATGATGGACTCGACCGGCCGCACTGGGAAGGCCTGCGCTCCGGCGAGGTCCGCGTCCAGCGCTGCGCGCGGTGCGGGCACTGGATCTGGGCGCCGCAACCGGTCTGCCCCAGGTGCCACAGCTTCGACCTCACCTGGCCCGCCGTCGAGCCGAACGGGACGGTCTACTCCTGGACCCGTACCTGGCAGCCGTTCACCCCGGAACTGTCCGGGCACCTGCCGTTCGTCGTGGTGCTCGCGGAGTTGACCTCGGCCGGCGGGCGTCGCCTGCTGGGCGTGCTACGCGACAGCGACGGCATCGACGTCCGCATAGGCCAGCCGGTACGCGGCGAGATCGACCTAGCCCCCTCCCCCGGTGCATGGCCGGTGCTGCGCTGGCAGCGGGCATGAGCCGGTCTCTGCGCGGCGCCGCCGCGGTGGCGGGGATCGGCAGTACCCCGTACTTCAAGCGCGGGACAAGCCCGCACTCGGCGCTGCGGCTGACCCTGGAGGCGATCCTGGCCGCCTGCGCCGACGCCGGCCTGG
>Ga0335085_10010364_pt1 | contig 13943 bp, 14 predicted proteins | sample Lox_Sample_45_FD_206712 | JGI IMG/M metagenome (GOLD analysis project Ga0335085, IMG submission 206712) | Soil microbial communities from Loxahatchee National Wildlife Refuge, Florida, United States - Lox_Sample_4.5 | ecosystem: Environmental > Terrestrial > Soil > Wetlands | place: USA...
CGTTGCGGGGATTCAACGGCCCCGTCGCAAGCGCCGGGGGGGGTGGCGCAGAGAGCGGGGGGAGCCATGGCGAAGAGCAGCGTCGTCGTCGACGGCGATATCAGCGCGGTTACGCGGCTTTGCGCGGACGCAATCAAGGCGGCGGGCGGCAGCGTGTCGTCGAGCGTTCCCGGCGAGCCCATACGCTTCACCATCAAGCGTCCCGGAAGCTGGCGCGACAGCAAGAACACGCCCTAGGAAGGCACCGCCGGGATCGTCGGGGTCAACGCCGCGCAGAGCCGGGTCAATGTGGAGACGACGCTCGCCGCGATCTTCTACGTTTACATGGGCTTGACCTGCGTCGCCTGCCTGCTGCTGACAGCAATGTTCTGGTACGTGGGCATCCTGCCCCTGATCTTCGCGATCATTTCATGCGTCTACCTCGCGGTGATGGCGCAGGGGGGGTGGGCTCAGGAGATGGCCGATGCGGTCGTCGCCCGCCTTACTCCGGCAGCCCAGGTCGCTCCGCAGCTCCCTCCGAGCCCGCCTCCAGTGTCCGCTCCGCTGGCCCCGGTTGCGCAGGCGCACGGTGCCTCCCTAATGGAGGACCTGAGGAAGCTCGGCGAGTTGCACAGCACCGGCGTGCTGACCGACGCCGAGTTCGAGGCCAAGAAGGCGGAATTGCTGAAGCGCGTGTGACCGCTCTCACGAACGACGCGGATTCCTGATTTGAAACAGAGGCTTAGCGGAGCTTGACCTTCCCCCGGCTGGAATCCCCATATTCCAAGCTGCCAGTCAACTGTAAGCTTTCCGATCATGGTCGCCTTGGAAGCCGTCGAGAAGAGGAGCGCGCCCCTAGCTCCTGAAGCAGCGATCTCGCTGAAGATCGATGGCATGACCTGCGCGGCCTGCGTGAGCCGCGTGGAGAAGGCGCTCGCGCTCGCTCCCGGAGTGAGCGCCGCCTCGGTGAGCCTCGCGACCGAGGAGGCGCGTGTCACGGGCTCGGGGCTCGAGGTCTCACGCCTCGTTGCGGCGGTGGAGGCGGCGGGCTACGAGGCGCGGCTCAAGCCCGAGCCGAGCGCGACCGATGCCGAGGCCGAGCAGCGGACCCGGCGCGACGGGCTCGTCCTCCTCGCGAGCGCGCTCCTCACGCTGCCGCTGATCGTCCCGATGGCGGCGGAAATGGCGAGTCTTCACATTATGCTCCCGGCCTGGGCGCAGCTCGCGCTCGCGACGCCGGTGCAGTTCTGGGCCGGCGGCCGCTTTTACCGCAACGGCTTCAAGGCGGTTCGCGGCGGCACCGGCAACATGGATTTGCTGGTGGCGCTCGGCACCAGCGCTGCCTACGCGCTGAGCCTCTTCCTGCTGCTTCGCGGACCCGCGGGGACGCCGCTCTATTTCGAGGCCAGTGCCACCGTGATCACCCTTGTACTGCTGGGCCGGTTCCTCGAGGCGCGCGCGCGGCGCGGCACCACGGCGGCGCTCCGCGCGCTCGTGGCGCTCCGGCCCGAGGCCGCGCGGGTCGAGCGGGACGGTCAGGAAGTCGAGCTGCCGCTCGAGCAGGTACGCCGCGGCGACGTCGTCGTCGTGCGGCCGGGCGAGCGCATCGCCGTGGACGGCGTGGTGCTCAACGGAGCGAGCGCGGCCGATGAATCCCTGGTGACGGGCGAGAGCCTGCCGGTCGCGAAATCGCCGGGCGACCGCGTGATCGCGGGGGCGCTCAACGGCGAGGGCCGTCTTCGCCTCAGAGCGTCGGCAGTGGGCGCGGATTCCGCCCTCGCGCGGATCGTCGCATTGGTCGAGCGCGCGCAAGCCTCGAAAGCGCCGGTACAGCGGCTCGTCGATCGCGTGAGCGCGATCTTCGTTCCGATGGTCCTCCTCGTTGCCGCGATAACCTGCGTCGGCTGGCTAGTCTTCGGCGCTACCGTCGAGAGCGCGGTCATCGCCGCGGTTTCCGTGCTGGTGATCGCCTGCCCGTGCGCGCTCGGCCTTGCGACGCCCACGGCGATCATCGTCGCGACCGGCAGCGCCGCGCGGCGGGGAATCCTCGTCAAGGACGTCGCGAGCTTCGAGCGCGCCTGCGCGGTGACCTCGGTCGTCTTCGACAAGACGGGCACGCTCACGCTCGGCAAACCGGAGCTCGCGGCCGTGGCGTCGCTAACAGGTGGCGAAGCGGAGCTCCTTGCGCTGGTGGCCTCGGCGCAACAGGGGAGCGAGCATCCGCTCGCACGCGCGGTCGTGGCGGCGGCGCGCGCTCGCGACCTCGCGCTCGCTCCGGTCGCTTCCTTCCGGGCGATCCCCGGCAAGGGCATCGAGGCGGAGGTCGGGGGACGGCGTATTCTCGTCGGCAACGAGCGGCTCCTCACGGAGGCCGGCATCGACACGTCCGAGCTCGCGGCCTTGGCGGCGTCCGCGCCCGCCGGAACGGGCGCGATGCTCGCGGCCGAGATCGCGCCGACGCGGCGCCCGCTAGGATTGCTTCTCGCGGGCGATCCAGTCCGGCCGAGCGCGGCGGCGGCGGCCGCGCGCCTGCGCGAGCTCGGGGTCGAGACCGTGCTGCTCACCGGCGACGCGGAAGGCCCCGCGCGCAAGGTCGCCGCCGAGGTTGGGATCGAGGAGGTGCGCTGGGGCGTGCTGCCCGCGGACAAGCTTGCCGAGGTCGAGCGGCTCAAATCGGCGGGCGAAGTGGTGGCGATGGTCGGCGACGGCATCAACGACGCGCCCGCGCTCGCCGCCGCCGATCTCGGCATCGCCATGGCGAGCGGTACCGACGTCGCGATGGCGAGCGCGGGGATCACGCTCATGCGCGGCGACCCCGCTCTCGTTGCGGAAGTGCTCGGCCTCGCGCGCGCGACGGTCGCGAAGATCCGTCAGAACCTTTTCTGGGCCTTCATATACAACGTCGTGGGAATTCCGTTGGCTGCGCTGGGATGGCTCAGCCCGATCGTCGCGGGTGCGGCCATGGCCTTCTCGAGCGTAAGCGTGGTTGCGAGCTCCCTGCTGCTGCGGCGAGCGGGAGGCGGCACATGAACATCGGTGCCGTCGCGCGCGCAACGGGCCTGCCGCCGAAGACGATCCGCTACTACGAGAGCATCGGCCTCGTGACGCCCGCCCGCCGAAGCGCCGGGAACTATCGACGATACGGCGAGAGCGAAGTGATGACGCTTCGTTTCGTCGAGCGCGCGCGGCGCCTGGGCTTCACCCTAAAGGAGGTGGGCGAGCTGCTGGCGCTCTGGCGCGACAAGACGCGTGCCAGCGCCGATGTGCGCACCATGGCTCAAGTGCAAATCCACAGGCTCGACGCGCGCTTGCGCGAGCTCCGGTCGATGCGGCGCACGCTCGAGTACCTCGTGGACAGGTGCCACGGCGACGAGCGTCCGGACTGTCCCATCTTGGAAGAGCTCGCGGGCGGAAAATTGCGCTAGACTGCGCCACCGCGGCACCCATGGACAAGAAACTCCAGCAGTTCGTGACGTTGCTGCATCGGCCGACCCCGGGTGCGCCTCGGCGCCGGGGCTCGCGTCTGCGTACTCCATGGCTTGGGCGGCGAGCGCTCGTTGCGGCTGTCGCCGCCGCCGTCGCGGGCGGCATCGCCGCCGCGCTCTGGTTCGCATGGCCCTCGCTCGCGGTCTGGCCACGGCATTCAGCGCAGGAGAAGCCCAGCGCGCCCGCGACCGTGTCGTCCGCTGCGCCGCCGCCGCGCATCGAGACGCGCCTGCCGGAGATGGCGGCGCCGCGAGCCTCCCCCGTGCCGGCGCAGCCTGAGGCGGCTCCCCCCGCGCCGATACCGCCCGCGCCGACCGCCGAGCCCGCATGGCTGCGCTTTGCTGTGCCGGCGGCGGCACGGGACGGCCGCGCCCGGGTCGCCGTCATCATCGACGACATGGGCCTCGACCGCGTTCGGAGCGCGCGCGCGATCGCTCTGCCCGGCCCTCTTACCCTCTCGTTTCTTGCCTATGCCCGCGATCTCCCGGAGCAGACCGCGTTCGCGCATCGCAGCGGACACGAACTCATGGTGCACGTACCGATGGAGCCCGCGGGCCGCATGCTCGTCGCCGACCCCAACCAGCTCGACGTCGCCATGAGCCGCGAGGAGGTGCTGACGCGGCTGCGCTGGGACCTCTCGCGCTTCAATGGTTTTGTCGGCATCAACAATCACATGGGGAGCCGCTTCACCGCCGACGCACTGGCGATGCGGCCCGTACTCGTGGAGCTGAAGGCGAGGGGTCTGCTCTTCGTCGACAGCCGTACGACGCCCAGCACGGCGGGAGCGGAGGTCGCGCGCGAGCTCGGCGTGCCGCACGCCTCGCGCGACGTGTTCCTGGATTACGAGGTCTCGATCGCCGCCGTCGAGCAGCAGCTTGCGGAGCTCGAGCGCCTTGCGCGGCGCAACGGCAGCGCCATAGCGATCGGCCATCCGCACGACCAGACAGTCGAGGTGCTGCAGCGCTGGCTGCGCGAGCTCCCGCAAAAAGGCCTTGCGCTGGTACCCGTGAGCGCCATCGTGAGGGAGCGCGAGGTCCGGGAGCTCGCGCGCGAGACCGCAGGAGCGATGCGATGAGCGGAACCTATCGCGTGAACGGCATGAGCTGCGGCGGCTGCGTGCGCGCGGTCACGAAAGCGATCCGGCGCCGCGCGCCGGTGGCCGAGATCAGTGTCGACCTCGACAAGGGTCTCGTCACGGTCGAGGGCGAGGCCCCCGAGGCCGAGGTGCGAGAAGCGGTGGCGCAGGCGGGCTTCGAATTCGGGGGAGCCGCGCCATCTTCGACGTGAGCGCCATCGCCGACGACGGCATAGCCCGCTTCGTCCGGTATTGGGCCCTGAGACGCGAGGGCCGGCGCTTTCCGTCGCGAGCGTCGCTCGATTCCGTCGAGTTCGACTACGTCCTCGGCGACGTCGCGCCCATCGAGGCGCAGCGGCCGCCCGCGGGCGCTGGCCTGGGCTGGCGGTTCCGCTATCGCCTCATCGGCACGAACCTCGTCATGCGCGACGGCTCCGACCTCACGGGCAAGACGCTCGAGGACCTGCCGGAGCCGGAATATCGCGAGCAGATCCGCGCGACCCGGACGGCGGTCTGCGAGAACGGCGAGCCCGCGCATCGACTGCGCGAGACCTGCGGCTCGACAATCGAATCCGCCGCCATGAGGCCGTGATTCTGCTGCTCGCGAGCGACGGCGAAAGCGTCGACATGCTCATCTCGGTGCAGCGGCACCTCGGACCGACCTGAAGAGCGGAGCCGGCTCAGCCTCTGGCGAAGCCCACGGCCTCCTCGGCGGCGCGGATGAGGGCGCGGGCCTTGTCGAGGATCTCCTGGTACTCGGCCGCGGGATCGCTGTCGGCGACGACGCCGCAGCCGGCCTGCACGATCATCTTGCCGTCCTTAACCACGGCTGTGCGCAGCACGATGCAGGTGTCCATGCTGCCGTCGCTGGCAAAATACCCGATGGCGCCGCCATAGAGGTTGCGCCGCTCGGTTTCGAGCTCGTCAATGATCTCCATCGCCCTCACCTTGGGCGCTCCCGTGAGCGTGCCCGCCGGGAAGCCCGCCACCAGCGCGTCGAGCGCGGAATGCCTGGGATCGAGCTTGCCCTCGACGTGTGAGCAGATGTGCATGACGTGGCTATAGCGCTCGATGACGAACTGCTCCGTCACCTTTACGGTACCGATCTGCGCGACGCGGCCCACGTCGTTCCGCGCGAGGTCCAGCAGCATAAGGTGCTCCGCGCGCTCCTTGGGGTCGGCAAGGAGCTCCTCGGCGAGGCGCTTGTCCTCCTCGGGGTCGGCGCCGCGCCGCCTCGTGCCCGCGAGGGGCCGGATCGTCACGATGCCGTTCCGCGCGCGCACGAGGATCTCCGGACTCGATCCCACCACCGAGAAGCTGCCGAAATCCAGGAAGAACAGGAAGGGCGAAGGGTTGAGCCGTCGGAGCGAGCGGTAGAGCGCGATGGGCGGCAGGCGGAAGGGCACCGCGAAGCGCATCGAGGGCACCACCTGGAAGACCTCGCCCGCGCGAATGTATTCCTTCGCGGTCTCCACCATGCGTATGCAGCCCTCGCGGGTCATGTTGCCCGTAGGCACCGGTTTCTCCGCGACGACCTCCGAGGCCTCGCGCCGATAGGGGAGGTTGCGCTCGAAATCCGCGAGCACCGCGGAGAGGCGCTCGCGCGCGAGATCATAGGCTGCGCGCGCGCCGACCTCGGGATCGGGCCAGGCCGGCGTCACGAGCGTCGCGCGGTCCTGCAGATTATCGAAGACGCAGACGACGGTCGGGCGCAGGAAGATGCCGTCGGGAATTCCGAGCGTATCGGGGTTCGCGTCCGGCAGACGCTCCATGAGCCCGACCATATTGTAACCCATGTAGCCGAAGAGGCCCGCCGCCATTGGCGGCAGCGCTGGCGGCGTCTCGACGCGGCACTCCTCGACGAGGGCGCGAAGGGATGCGAGGGCATCGAGGGTTTGGGGCTCGAAGGCGTCGGGCTCGAAGCGCGCGCGGCGGTTGATCTCCGCGCGGTTGCCGCGGCAGCGCCAGATGAGATCGGGCTTCAAGCCGATGATGGAGTAACGGCCGCGCACCGCGCCGCCCTCGACCGATTCCAGGAGGAAGCTCATGGCGCGGCCGTCCGCGAGCTTGAGCATCGCCGAGACCGGCGTCTCGAGGTCGGCGACGATCGCGGTCGAGACCAAGACCGGCTGCTTGGCGTCGTAGGCTCGGCTGAAGTCCTCGAAGGCGGGCGAGGCCTGCATGACCACTAGAAGGCGCGGTCGAGGTTCGGCTGCACGATCTCGACCTTGAAGTGTCCGCGCAGCGCCTGCGTATATTCCGTGAGGATGTCGCGCTGGAGCGCGTTGCTGAGCTCGGCCGTGAGCTGGTCGAGCTGGGGCTTCGACTTGTCTGGGTCGGCCGGCACGATCTCCGTGAGCTGCGCGACGTAGCCGCCGTCGCCGGACTCTCCCGTCAGCGCCTGGTGCAGCTTCGCCTTGAAGATCTCGGTCACGAGCTCGCGCGGCAGGCCGCCGTCCTCGCCGCCGCTGCGATTGAGCGCCGGCGTGGTCTTGAGCGAGAGCTTGCGATCGGCGGCCACGAGCTTCAGCGGTGCGCCGGCATTGACCGCGGCGGCGATCTCCTTGATCTCCGCGGTGACGCGCTGCACGCGCTGATCCTGCTGCCAGGCGGCGAGCACCTGGTCGCGGACCTCCGGGAGGGGCCGCACCGCGCTCGGCGTCAGATTGTCGAGATGCAGCACGTAGAAGCCGCCGTCCGCGGTATCGACGACGTCGCTGAGCTGGCCCGGCTCGGTGTTGAAGGCGGCGCCGAGGATCTCGCCGGAGGGCGGCGGCAAAACGATCGTGCCGCCAGTGATGGTGTGGCCGGTCTGGTCGATCTCTTTGACCTTGACGATCTTGAGGTTGAGCTCGGCCGCGACGGCGTCGAGATCCTTGCCGCTCGCGAGCGTGTCCTTGACCCTGTTGATCACGTTCCCCATGTCGCGCTCCGCGCGCTCGCGCGCGATTTCCGCGGCGATCGCGGGCTTGACGGCCTCGAATGGCTTGGTCGTCGCGGGCTCGATCGCGACGACGTGGAGGACGTGCCAGCCGAAGCCCGTCTTCACGGGATCGCTGATGCCGTCGGCGCCGAGCTTGAAGGCAACCTCCGCCAGCTCGGGCGGCAGGTCGGGCTTGGCGACGGTGCCGAGGTCGAGGGGGCCCGCCTCCATCTTCGCGACCTGCTTTGCCACGGTGGCGAAGGTCTTGCCTCCTCTGAGCGCGCTCAACACCTGGTCGGCCGTCGCTTGATCCTGCACCAGTATCTGCTCGACGTGGCGCCGCTCGGGCGTCTGGAACTCGTCGAGCCGCTTCTGGTACTCGTCCATCGCCTCCTGGTCGGAGACCTTGGTCGGATCGGCGAGGTCGTCGAGCTTGAGGTAGGCAATGGTGAAGCTGCGCAGCTCCGGCGCGCGGAATTGCTCCGCATGCGCGTCGTGGAATTCCGAGAGTTGCGTGTCGTTGGGCTCCCCGATGTCCGTGATCGAGGCGTAGGCCACGAATACCGTGTCGGCAATGCGCCGCTCCGCCCGGATGCGGTAGAGCGTCTCCGCGAGCGGCTTCGGCCCCGAGGCGCCGCCGGCGATGGCGTCGAGGAGCTCGCCGCGCGCGACCTCGGACCGGAGCTGCGCCGAATACTGCGCGTCGGAAATTCGATTGGCCTGGAGGAAACGGCGGAGAAGCGCGGGATCGAATTGGCCGTTCTGGCCGCGGAAGGCCGGGTTCTCCCTGATGAGCTTCAGCAGCGTGTCGTCGGCGACGGCGAGGCGCAGTCGCGCGATCTCCTGGTTGACGAGCTCGGTGCCGACGAGGACGTTGAGCTGCTGATCGACGATGCCGAACTGCTTCGCCTGTTCCATGGTAAAGCCCGCGCCGAAGATCCGCTGCATGCGCTGGACTTCCTCGCCCACGGACTGCTTCAGGCGCTCCGCGGGGATCGCGGTGCTGCCGATGCGCGCGATGGTCGTGTCGGTGGTGGACCGGATCAGCACGTCCCCGATGCCCCAGAGGCCGAAGCCGATGATCAAGATCGCGAACAGGATCTTGACGATGAGGGAGCCGGCTTTCGAGCGTATCGCTTGCAGCATGACTGGGGCTGTTTCGGAGGCGGGCCCGGATGATAGTGAGCGGCTACCCCCCTCGCAACCCGCAAAAACAAGGCCCCCGGGGAGGCTGGCGGTCGCCGTCCCAGCCGTGCTAGAGCGAGCGCACGGCATCAAGAGGAGAGCCGATTGCGCAAGCTTGTCGCCGGGAACTGGAAGATGAATGGCTTCAAGGCCGAGGGGCTGGCGCTCGCGCGCGCCCTGGTGGCGCGGGCGGCGGCCGGCGACCCCCCGGATTGCGCGCTCGCGGTCTTTCCGCCGGCCACCCTCCTCATTCCCGTCGGCGAGACGCTCCGGGGCAGCGGGATCGCGCTCGGCGCGCAGGATTGCCACGCGGAGGCGAAGGGAGCGCACACCGGCGACATCGCGGCCCCCATGCTGAAGGACGCCGGCTGCAGTTATGTGATCGTCGGGCATTCCGAGCGCCGAGCCGCGCACGGCGAGGGCGACGCGGTGGTGCGCGCAAAAGCCGCAGCGGCACGCGCGGCGGGGCTGGTGCCGATCCTCTGCGTGGGCGAGAGCCTGTCCGAGCGCGAGCGCGGCGCGGCGCTCGAGGTCGTCGCGGCCCAGCTCGCGGGCTCGCTGCCCGCGGGGCTCGCGTCTGACGAGATCGTGGTGGCCTACGAGCCAGTATGGGCGATCGGTACCGGCCGGACGCCGACGGCGGAGGAAGTGGCGGCGATGCACGCGCATCTCCGACGCCACCTCGAGGCGGCGGTGAAGGGCGGTGCGGGCGTCCCCATTCTCTATGGCGGTTCGGTCAAGGCGAGCAATGCACGTGAGCTGCTCTCCGTTCCGAGCGTCGAGGGCGCGCTCGTTGGCGGCGCCAGCCTCAATGCCGCCGAGTTCTGGGCAATCGCGCAGAGCTGCCCTTGAGCGGCGGCCGCCAAATGCTGTACTAGCCTTTGAGCGGCGAACCCATTACAAAGCGGCTTCCCATCCCGTCCGGCCGCCCCTGATCCATGCAAACCGTCCTGCTCGTCATCCATCTCATGCTCGCGATCGCCTTGATCGGCACCGTTCTTCTGCAGAAGAGCGAGGGCGGGGCGCTCGGCATGGGCGGCGGGGGCATGTCCGGATTCATGACGGGACGCTCGACCGCGAACCTCCTGACACGCACCACCGCGGTCATCGCGGGCCTCTTCTTTCTCACGAGCGTGCTCCTGGTGGTCTTGGCGGCCCATCGCGGCGAGGGGACTTTGCAGATCGATCGACCCGTCCCGGCCTCCGCCCCGCCCGCGACGCCCGGGCAGACGCCGCCGGCTTCGGGGACGACCGCTCCTCCTTCCGGCTCCAGCCAGCCCGCCGCACCGCCGACGCCGGCTGCGCCGCCACCCCCCGCCGAGCCCAGCGCGCCAGTCACGAAATAGCGCGACAACGCGACTCGGCGGCTTCCGCCGGTCGCCTGCACATTCCAGACGCGATTGAAACTCTGCGAACGCGGGGTCTTCGTTGGATTGCATTGGCGCCTGTACGTCGAGAGTCAGGAGAATCAAGGCTTCACGGCAGCGCATACCGGCCGTGCCCTCTTGCGGTTGTCTCCGGCCCCCCGATTCCTTTACACTGGAGTTCCATGACGCGGTTCATCTTCATTTCCGGCGGCGTGGTCTCCTCACTGGGTAAGGGTCTCTCGGCAGCCTCCTTGGGTGCGCTCCTGCAGGCGCGCGGATTCAAGGTGCGCCTCCGGAAATTCGACCCCTATCTCAACGTCGATCCCGGGACGATGAGTCCGTATCAACACGGCGAGGTCTACGTCACCGACGACGGCGCAGAGACCGATCTCGATCTCGGCCATTACGAGCGCTACACCGGGATCGCCGCTCGCCGCAGCGACAGCGTCACCACCGGCCGCATCTACTCCGCCGTGATCGCGCGCGAGCGCCGGGGCGAGTATCTCGGCGCCACCGTCCAGGTGATCCCGCACGTGACCGACGCCATCAAGGAGTTCATCCAGGCCGATCTCGCGGGCGAGGATTTTGTCCTCTGCGAGATCGGCGGCACCGTCGGCGACATCGAGAGCCTGCCCTTCCTGGAGGCGATCCGCCAGCTCGGGAACGAGCTCGGCCGCGAGCGTGCCATGTACGTCCATCTGACGCTCGTCCCCTGGATTCCTTCCGCTGGCGAGCTCAAGACCAAGCCCACACAGCATTCCGTGAAGGAGCTCCTGGGCCTCGGCATCCAGCCGGACATCCTGCTCTGCCGCTGCGACCGCCCGATCCCCGAGGGTGCCCGCAAGAAGATCGCGCTCTTTTGCAATCTCCGGGAATCCCGGGTGATCCCCGCGCTCGACGTCGACACGATCTACGACGTGCCCAACGCCTATCACGCCGAGGGCTTCGACCGGGAGGTCTGCGCGCATTTCGGGATCGAGGCGCCGGAGCCCGACCTCGGGCGCTGGCAGGCGATCGTGGCTCCGATCCGCAAGCCCGAGGGCGAGGTCAACATCGCCGTCGTCGGCAAGTACACGCATTTGAGGGACAGCTACAAGTCGCTCGCGGAGGCGCTCTCGCATGGTGGGATCGCCAACAACATGCGCGTCAACCTCAACTGGATCGACAGCGAGATCTTCGAGCGCGAGGACACCGTGCAGCATCTCGAGGGCGTGCACGGCATCCTCGTCCCCGGCGGCTTCGGCGAGCGCGGCGCCGAGGGCAAGATCCAAGCGGCACGCTTCGCGCGCGAGCGCAAGGTGCCCTATTTCGGCATCTGCTTCGGCATGCAGATGGCGGTGATCGAGGCCGCGCGCGATCTCGCGGACTTGCCCGGCGCCAACTCCACCGAGTTCGGACCCTGCCAGGATCCCGTGATCGGCCTCATGACGGAATGGATGCGCGGCAACGTGCTCGAGAAGCGCAAGGCCGGCGGCGATCTCGGCGGCACCATGCGCCTTGGCGCCTACGACGCGGTGCTGGCGGAGGGGAGCCGGGTCGCGGAAATCTACGGCAGGACCCGCATCAGCGAGCGCCACCGGCACCGCTACGAGGTCAACATCAACTATAAGGACCGTCTCGAATCCGTGGGCCTGCGCTTCTCCGGCATGTCGCCCGACGGCGAGCTCCCGGAGATCGTGGAGATCCCCGAGCATCCCTGGTTCATCGGCGTGCAGTACCACCCCGAGCTCAAGAGCAAGCCCTTCGACCCGCACCCGCTCTTCACGGATTTCATCCGCGCGGCGAGGGATCAGAGCCGGCTCGTCTAGCCGCCAAATCGCGAAGCACCGTGCTGAGCGTGTTCGGCGAGATCGACAGCGCGCTTCCCGCGGGCGACCTCGCGGAACTGCTCGATGCCGGCGACTGGCGTGCGAGCAGCGGGCGCTATGCAATCCGTCTGCACGGCCCGGACTGCGCTTGCGCGCTCGAAGCCGACGACGGCGGATATCTGATTCGGGACGGAATCGACGGCTCCGACGAGATCGCGGGGGCCCGATCGCTCTCTGGGCATTTGGCGGCGAGAGGACTGCGTCATCGCATCGAGGTCTACGACGCCGAAAGCAAGCTCGTCGCGTATTTCCACCGGGAGTGGCCGCGCGCAGAGCGCGACTAACCCGACGCCTCGCAGGGGAATCCGACCCAGAGCGCGTCGCGCAGTACGATGCCCGCGGGCTCGTCCACGCTGGTCTTGGGCAGGCGCTCGAATTGCCGCGTGAAGGCGAGGATCACGAGATCGGTGTCGGTGTCCTCGGGGAGGCAGTAGAACGGCTTCCCGGACCGCATGTCGGCATCGCGCTGCGCACCCTCGAGGAAGCCCTGCACGAAGCTACGGCACGCCGTCAGGAATCCGGCCTCGGTCGTGGTGCACATCGCATAGAGAACGCGCCCGGTGAGGGCGGGCTCAGTGCTGGGCTGCGCCTCCGCAGGCATGGCGGCGATCGCGCAGGCCAACGATGCGACGAGCGCGCGGCGGTCTCGCCGTAAGGGCGCAGTGTTCACAGCCGCTGCAGCAGGCGGAGCAAATTCACCGCCAGCAGGATGATCAACACCGAAAGAAGCGCGGCAGTGCCTTCCATGGCGTGCTCCTCCGTGTGCATGGGTTGCAGGACGGATTCGACTCTGCCGATCCCCCGGAAGAGCGGCCCCGCGTTTTCTCCAGCTAGCGCGTTCTGCTGGGACTATGGGAGCGTCAAAAATGTGAGTGCGGCTAAGCCTCGAATTTGGCTCGGGTTAATTGCGTGGGGCCGGATCCCCATTTCCGCTGGCGGCAACGGTGGGTTCACGCTAAGCAGTCACGCATGACCGCGCCCCGTACCATCCACATCGGAAACATCGCCGTCGGCAACGACAAGCCGATGGCGCTCATCGCGGGCCCCTGCGCGCTCGAGAGCCGTGCGCATGCGCTCGAGATGAGCCACGCGCTCGTGGAGCTCACGGGGCGGCTCGGGCTCGGACTCGTCTATAAGACCTCCTTCGATAAGGCGAATCGTACCTCGCTCGAGGGCGCGCGCGGCCTTGGGCTGGAGGCGAGCCTCCCGATCCTCGCGGAGGTTCGGGAGAAGTGGGGCTGTCCGGTGCTCACGGACGTGCACGAGCCGCAGCAATGCGCGGCGGTCGCGGAAGCGGTCGACGTGCTGCAGATTCCAGCCTTCCTCTGCCGCCAGACGGACCTCCTCGTGGCGGCAGCGAGGACCGGGCGCGTGGTCAACGTGAAGAAGGGCCAGTTCCTCGCGCCCTGGGACATGAAGAACGTCGCGGCCAAGATCGCCGGCGCCGGAAACGAGAATATCCTCCTGACCGAGCGCGGCGTGAGCTTCGGCTACAACACCCTCGTCAACGACATGCGCGCGCTGCCGATCCTCGCGGAGACCGGCTACCCTGTCGTCTTCGACGCGACGCACTCGGTGCAGCAGCCCGGCGGCAGGGGCGGCTCCAGCGGCGGCCAGCGCGAGTTCGTGCCGGTGTTGGCGCGGGCCGCGGTCGCGGTGGGAGTGGCCGCCGTCTTCATGGAGACGCACGAGGACCCCGACCGCGCGCCCTCCGATGGCCCCAACATGGTGAGGCTCAAGGAACTCCCCGCGCTCCTCGAGACGCTCCTGGAATTCGACCACCTCGCCAAGGCAAGGCCCATCGCAACACAGGGACACGCATGACCGCCATCGCCGACATCATCGGCCGCGAGATACTCGACAGCCGCGGCAACCCAACGGTCGAGGCCGAGGTGCGCCTTTCGACCGGGACGGTCGGACGCGCGGCGGTGCCATCGGGGGCCTCGACCGGAGCGCACGAGGCGATGGAGCTCCGCGACGGCGACCCCAAGCGCTTCGGCGGCAAGGGCGTTCGGCGCGCGATCGACGCTGTCAACGGCGAGATCTTCGACGCGCTCTCG
>Ga0335085_10010365_pt1 | contig 13941 bp, 11 predicted proteins | sample Lox_Sample_45_FD_206712 | JGI IMG/M metagenome (GOLD analysis project Ga0335085, IMG submission 206712) | Soil microbial communities from Loxahatchee National Wildlife Refuge, Florida, United States - Lox_Sample_4.5 | ecosystem: Environmental > Terrestrial > Soil > Wetlands | place: USA...
TCGACATACGGCAGCGGAGGGTCCTCGGCCAGCAGGGCGATCAGCCGCTGCCAGGTCGGCGGCAGGTCGGCCAGCGCCTCCCGCAGCGCCGCGTGCCGCTCCGCTCGCAGCAGTTCATCGTCGGCCAGCGCGGCCCGCTCGTCGGGGATGTCCTCCGCGTCCAGTACATGGCCGCCGGGGGGGCAGGCCCGGCGGGCCGTGCACACGATCCGGCCGCATTCCCGCCGGGTGGTGGTGGCCAGCCAGCCGGGCAGTGCGGCCGGGTCGCGGATCTGGCCGATGTGGTCCATCAGTTGCAGCCAGACTGCCTGCCCGGCGTCCTCGGCGTCACTGCGGGCCAGCCGGTACCGGCGGCAGATTCCCCACACCAGCGATGAGTACCGCTCCACGATCGCATCCCACGCTTGCTGGTCACCGTCGCGCGCGCGCATCACCAGGTCAGTGACCGGCACGTGACCGGGGACCGGGCCTGCCTCAGCAGTCATGATCGTGACCTCCTTCCCCCACCGGGCCACTGACCCGGCCGCCTCTGACATCACTGTTGGCGGCGGCAGCGGTGTTCACCACACATGACCAGTCACAGGACTGCCCACAGGAATCCGGTCTCCGGGCACTCCCGGGCCGCTGGACGCCAGGTGCGGATCGGGTAGGGGCGCGGCGCTCAGGCAGACCGGCTATATCGGCCCTGGTCGCGCCGTCGCCGGCCGGGCAGCTGCCCGCCGGCCTGGGGCGGCAGGAGATGGCGGCGATGAGCCTGGCTGCGTACTGTGGGTGCAGAATCGGTTCCGCCCGGTACAGGGGAGCCGCGGCGGACAGGGTGCGAGGGGCGTTGGGGCGGTGGCGGAGCCTGGGCTTTCGTTTGCCGGGCTGTTGCGGCAGCTGCGGGCCGAGGCCAGGCTGACCCAGGAGGAGCTGGCCGAGGCGGCGAGCGTGAGCCCGCGGTCGGTCAGTGATCTGGAGCGGGGCGTCAACCGCACCGCTCACAAGGACACTGCGCTGCTGCTGGCCGGTGCGCTGAGCCTGGCCGGGCCGGTGCGCGAGCTGTTCGTCGCCGCGGCCCGCGGCAAGGTCCCGGCCGCCGAGGTGCTGGCGGCCCGGCAGGAGGTGGCGCCGGGGGTGTTCGCGGCGGCGGCGACCCGGGCGCTGCCCCGTGATGTCGCGGTGTTCACCGGCCGCCAGGCCGAGCTCGCGCAGCTGCTGGGGACGCTGGCCGCCGCGGCCGCCAATGGCGGGGTGGTGGGTATCCATGCGATCGGCGGGATGGCCGGGGTGGGCAAGACCACTTTTGCGGTGCACGCCGCCCACCGGCTGGCCGGGGACTTCGCTGACGGGCAGTTTTTTCTGCCGCTGCACGCCCACACCCGGGGGCAGGGGGCGGTCGACCCCGCCGATGCGCTGGCCAGCCTGCTGCTGACGGCGGGGGCCTCCGCGGCGCAGATCCCGCCTGGGCTGGAGGCCCGGGCCGCGCGCTGGCGCGATCACGTGGCGGGCAAGAAGATCTTGCTGCTGCTCGACGATGCGGCCGGTCATGAGCAGGTCCGGCCGCTGCTGCCGGGCACCGCGGGCAGCCTGGTGCTGGTCACCAGCCGCCGGCGGCTGACCGCGCTGGAAGACGCCGCCGTGATCAGCCTCGACACCTTGCCTCCCGGCGACGCGGCGGCGCTGCTGGCCCGGCTGGCCGCCCGGCCCGGGATCCACGCCGGGGATGCGGCGGTGGGCAAGCTCACCCGGCTGTGCGGCTACCTGCCGCTGGCGATCGGGATGCTCGCCAGCCAGCTGCGCCACCACCCCGCCTGGACCGCCGCCCAGCTGGCCGCCGAGCTGGCAACGGCCCGCGACCGGCTGGCCCTCATGCACGCCGAGAACCTGTCAGTCTCGGCCGCGTTCGGCCTGTCCTACGCCGACCTCACCCCCGCCCAGCAGCGGCTGTTCCGCCGCCTCGGCCTCGTTCCCGGCCCTGACTTCGACGCCCACGCCGCGGCTGCGCTCGATGACAGCAGCGTGAGCCAGGCTCGTCGCCGCCTGGAGGAGCTGTATGAGCAGCACCTGCTCACCGAGCACGCCGTCGGCCGCTACCAGCTGCATGACCTGCTCCGCGAACACGCCCGCGCTCTGACCGCCGACGACGACCCCGCGGCTTGCGATGCTGCCACCGTCCGGCTGCTGGACTACTACCTGCACACCGCGATGGCCGCCAGCCAGCACCTGCCCGCATGGGACCCCGTGGATTCCTCTTTGCCGCCTGCCCGGCCGCCACAGTGCGCGCCGGCGATATCTGCGCCCGGGCAGGCGGCCACCTGGCTGGAAGCCGAGCGTGCCAGCCTGCAGGCAGCCACCGACTATGCCATCGCCTCTGGACAGCCCCGGCATGCCATGCTGATCCCCGCCGCCGCGGCCGACTTCCTGCACTACGGCGGCCACCTGGACCAGGCCCTCGCCATGCACAAGACCGCCTTGGCCGCTGCCCGCCAGGCCGGGGACCGGCCAGGGCAGGCCCGGGCCTTGATGCTGCTGTCGCGAGTCAGGATCAACGATCAGGCCGCCGCGATCGCCAGCTCGCGGCAGGCGCTGGAGCTGTACCGCGACCTCGGTGACCAGGCCGGCCAGGCCAAGGCCCTCGATGGGCTGGGCTTTCTTCACCGGCTGGCCGGCGACTATCCCTCGGCCGCCGCCCGCCACCAGCAGGCACTGGAACTGTGCCGCGACATCGGCAATTGGCGCGGCCAGGCCGAAGCCCGCAGCGGCCTCGGCGTGGTGCAGCAGGAAACCGGGGACTACCAGGCCGCGGCGGCCAGCCACCAGCAGGCGCTGGAGCTGTACCGCGACGTTGGCGACCGGTACGGCGAGATGGATGCCCTCATCGGCGTGGGGGACGTGAAGAGGCTGACAGGTGACTACCCGGCCGCTACTGCCACCTTCCACCAGGCCCAGGCCCTGGCCCGCGACCTCGGCGACCGTTACTGGCAGGCCTGGGTGCTCAACCAGCTCGGTGTGCTGCACAGGCTGACTGGAGACTACCGGGCCGCCGCCGCCAGCCATCAGCAGGCGCTGGAGACGCTGTGCGAGATCGGCGAACCGGCCGCCCAGGGCTTTGCCCGTAACGAGCTTGGCCTGGTGCAGCAGCTGACCGGCGATTACCGGGCCGCCGCCGCCAGCCACCAGCGGGCACTGCGGCTGATGCATGACGGCAACGAACCCTACGGCCAGGCTTACGTGCTGAACAGCCTCGGCGAACTAGCATCCCGCACCTCGGCCACCGGCCAAGCCCACGACCACCACGGCCAGGCGCTGGCCATCGCCCGCGACATCGGCGCACCCCTGGAGGAAGCACGTGCCCTGGAAGGGATCGGCCGAAGTCACCTCCAGGACCGCAACCCAGACCAGGCCGCCACTCACCTCCAGCAAGCGCTCGCGATCTACCAGCGCATCGGAAGCCCCGACGCCCGGCGCGTCCAGGAAACCCTGCGGCAACACGCGCGAGGGCCAGCCCCGGCTCAACCCGCCCACGACTAGGAACACGCCAATCGGCGACCCGTGCCCACGCAGTGCATCCGATCAAGCAGGGAGCCGATCAGCAACGGCGAACAGCTGCCACTGGCCGGGGACGCCTTTGAGCTTATGGCGGCCGCGGTCGGTGAAACTGATCCCCGAGCCCAGCACCAGCATCTGCACGGTGCTGGTAACTAGGACTTCGCTCGGCTGGGCGAGGGCGGCAACACGGGCGCCGGCGTGCACAGCCAGGCCGGTCACCAGTGCCTCCCGGCGCTCGACTTCGCCGGTGTGCAGGCCGGCCCGGATCTCAATGCCGATGTCACGCACGGCGTCTCGGATGGCGCAGGCAGACCGGACGGCCCGTGCGGGCCCGTCGAAGGTGGCAAAGAAGCCATCGCCGGCGGTATCGACCTCGATGCCGCGGAATCGCTCCAGCAGGCGCCGGATGCGGGCGTGGTGCTCATCGAGCAAGTCTCGCCAGTGGCGGTCACCGAGCTGGTCAGCTTTCTGCGTCGAGCCGACGATGTCGGTGAACAGCACCGTGGCCAGGCTGCGATCGAGATCTGGCGTCCCCTTTGCGCCGGTCAGGAACTCCTGGATCACATCTAGCAGGGCGTCTGAGTCGCCGACATAAGGCAGTTCGTCGGCGCCCGGAAGCTCGGCGCACCGCGCATCGGGGATCATCTTGGCCGCCGCCCGGACGGACTCGGCGTCGAACAGCGCATTGCCGGTGCGGTGCACGATCAGCGTCCGGGCCTGGATCGCCGGCAGAACCGGCCCAAGATCGAACTCCATGGCCCAGCGGAGGGTCGCCGCCGCCGCGCTCGGGGTCGACGACAGGCGCTCCCACCGCCGGTACCAGGACAGGAACCGGGTGTCGTCGGTCCGCGATGGCGCGAGCAGCGGTACCAGGATGGCCTGGCCCCAGCCTGTTTCGACGGCGGTGGAAAGCTCCCGTAGCAGAGCAGGGTCGGGAATCAGCGGCCGTTGGCCATCAGTCACCTTGACCGGCAACGTTCCCAGGACCAGCGCGGTCACCCGGTCGGGGTGGGCGGCCGCGAACATGGCGGCGATGGCGGCCCCTTCGCCCCACGCGATGATCGCGGCCCTGGCCGATCCGGCGGCGTCCATCACCGCCGTGATGTCGTCCGCCCGCTGCTCCAGTGTCGCCATCCCCGCGACCCGGTCCGACAGCCCGGTGCCGCGCTTGTCGAACAAGATGAGCCGCCCCATGGCCGCGAGACGATCGAGGAAGCGAGCGAACTCCGGCAGCTCCCACATCACCTCCAGATGCGACACCCACCCCGGGACGAATACCAGGTCAAGCTGGCTCGCGGAGCCGACCACCTGGTAGGCGATATCGACATCGCCGGCCCGGGTGAACCGTGTCTCCGGCGCTTGCGCCATGGTGAAATCCTCTTCTGGGCAGATCTGTGGGCCGGCGCGCCCGCCTTGCCGCACAGGCACTAACCCCAAAGTCCCACCGACGCCCGCTAGCCCTCCGGCCAACGTACCAGCGTGTTTACGACCAGCATCAGGGGCCGGGCCACCACTGCATGCCTATGACCGGGAGGACCAGTGCTCCTGGTCGTTGGTGTCACTTGGCACGCTAGGGACTGGCACGGGTGGCACGCCGTAGCTTGCGAGCAGAAAATGACTGGGAGGGAGCCAGTAAGGATGGCCCTCGTGCTGGCTGAGCTGGCTGGTTGGGAGAGGTGATGGACGCGCCCTCGGACCGGTCGGCGCCGACGGGCGCCGCGCCGGCCCATCTCACCCCGCGGAAGGCTGTCTGGTCACGGCGGCGGCGGCCCACCGGGGCGCCACCGCCTTTGCCGCATCACTTGCAGACCAGCGGGGTGGGCTGGCTGGTGGCCGCGGTGGCGCTGGTTGGGCTGGCGCTGGCGGTGTTTGCTCCTGGGCTGCGCGGTCCCGCCGTGGCGGTCACGGTCGCCGACGACGCCGTCGTGCGGTGGCTTGGCGCGCTGCACGCGCCCGGTCTGGAGGTGTTCTGGCGGGGCTTGGCGTTCGGCGGTTCGTGGTGGACTCTGACCGCGCTGGAGACTGTGCTGTTGCTGGCATTGCTGGTCCTGCGGCGCTGGCGTCATCTGCTGGTGTGGCTGGTGGCCTGGCCGCTGGTGAACGCCCTGGCGTACGTCCAGGTGGCAACGGCCGCGCGGCGGCCACGGCCGTTCGGGGTGGACCTGCGCACCAGCTGGGGTGGCTGGGCGATGCCGGCGGCGGAGATCGCGATCCTTGCGGCCGTCCTGGTCGCGATCCTCTACACGCTGGTGCCCGAGGGCCGCTGGCGCAACACCGGCAAGTGGGTCGCGGCCGGGCTGGTGGCGCTGGTTGCCGTCGCCCGGATCGCGCTGGGCGTCGACGCCCCCACCGACGTGCTGGTCGGAGTGGTCATCGGGGTCACCATCCCGCTGCTGGCTTTCCGCTGGTTTGCCCCCGACGAGGTGTTCCCGGTCGTATACCGGCGGGGCCGCAGCGCCCATCTGGACGTCGGCGGAGCACGCGGGGTGGCCATCCGCCGGGCCCTGGAGGAGCAGTTGGGCTTGGCCGCTGGGGAGATCCAGCCCTTCGGGCTGGCCAGCTCGGCCGGCTCCACCCCGCTGCGGATCACGGTCAGCGATGCGCCAGCCAGCCAGCTGTTCGGCAAGCTCTACGCCCGCAGCCACCTGCGTGCCGACCGCTGGTACAAGCTCGGCCGCGAACTGATGTACGGCCAGCTGGAGGACGAGAAGCCGTTCAACAGCGTGCGGCGGCTGGTGGAGCAGGAGGACTACGCGCTGCGCGTCATGCGGGACGCCGGGCTGCCCAGCCCCGCCCCCTACGGCTTTGTCGAGCTCACCCCAGACCGGGAGTACCTGCTGGTGACCGAGTTCTTTGCCGGCGCCGTAGAGCTCGGCGACGCCGAAGTCGAGGACGGTGTCATCGACGACGGCCTGGGGATCATCCGCAAGCTGTGGCACGCCGGGCTGGCGCACCGCGACGTCAAGCCGGGCAACCTGCTGGTCCGCGACGGCCACATGTTGCTGATTGACGTGGCCTTCGCGGAGGCACGCCCCAGCCCCTGGCGGCAGGCGGTCGACCTGGCCAACATGATGTTGTGCCTGGCGCTGCACTCCAGTGCCGAGCATGTCTACCAGCGGGCGCTGCGCCAGTTCAGTGTGGAGGAGATCAGCGAGGGCTTCGCCGCGGCCCGCGGGCTCGCGTTGCCGTCGCAGCTGCGCCGCATGCTGCGCGCGCAAGGTCGCGACCTGCATGCCGAGTTCACCCGGTTGCTGCCCGCCCCGCCCCAGCCGATCAGGATCCAGCGGTGGAGTGCCCGCCGAATCGGCCTGTGGGCGGCGATCGTGCTCGTCCTTGCCCTGGCCGCCGCGAACTGGACCCCGCTGCTCGGCTACCAGAGAGCCATCCAGGCCCCGCTCGGTACCCACGCCCTGGGCTGCGGGGATCTGGAGTCGCTGTGGCTGGAGGCGCAGTCCGTTCCGTCGGCGTCGCTGGTGCCGTGCATACGGTCACCGTTGGCCGGCTGGACGATGGCAGAGGTGGCCGTCAACGGCGGCCGGTCAGTGGTTACCCTCGACCACGATCGGGCCGGCCCCAGCGCGGTCGTGCTGCGCCTGACCGCTGCCTGCGACCCGGCCGGGGCCGTCCAGGCGCCGTCCCCGGCGCCGGGGGTACGCCGCTACCAGCGGGCCGGGCCACGCACCGGCGAGTTCAGGGCGACCTGGTACGACCTGTTCCCGGGCGGCTGCCTGACCTATCAACTGCACTCCACCAGCGACGTCAAGGGGTCGTTCACCGCGGACCTGCCCGCGCTGCTCGGGTTCGCGACCCGCGACGCGCTTCGCCAGGCGCTGCGTCAGCGCTCCAACGGGCGACTCTGGCTGGACCCCGCGCCCGCCAGTCATCCGGTCAGCTCAAGCCACCCGGGGAAGTAACTGGCCAGGCGAGGGAGCGGGCATAGTGGTGATCGGTAAGGGGCTGGCGGGTCGCTGCGCTGGAGTGATGTCGGCTGGGGTCAGAAAACCCCGGCACGGCGAATAGCCGCCCGCGCCGTGCTACTGAGCGGGTAGGGATAACCCCACCCGCGCGGGCCGGATCACCTTACTGCCAGAGGACTGCCTGGTCGGCAGTGTGGTGGTCATGAATACTCGCAGATGGATCGCCATTGGCCTGGCTGCGGTCGCCACGGCTGCTGCTGCTGCCACCACCACCTCTACCGCCGCCGCTGCCGCTGCCGCTGCGGCCACGGCGCCGGCTCAGCACGCCTACCTGCAGCAAGATCTGCAGCGTGACCTCGACGCGATCACCGCAACCGGGGTGCCGGGGGTGCTGGCCGAAGTGCGCACCGGCGACCGGCAGCTGCGCGGCACCAGCGGTGTGGCCAACCTGGACAGCCGCGAGCCGGTTAACGCCGGCGGGTTCTTCCGGATCGGCAGCAACACCAAGACGTTCGTCTCGGTCGTGGTGCTGCAGCTGGTCGCGGAGCACCGGCTGTCGCTGGACGACACCGTCGGGCATTGGCTGCCCGGCGTGGTCCACGGCAACGGCAACGACGGCAACAAGATCACCGTCCGCGAGCTGCTGCAGCACACCTCCGGCCTGCACAACTACACCGATGACCTGCAGGCGCAGATCACCTCGCCTGAGGCGTACCGCGAGCTGGAATTCCACCAGTTCAGCCGGCAGGACCTGCTGGACATCGCGCTCGCCCACCAGCCGGACTCCGCCCCCGGCGCCGCCTGGAACTACTCCAACACCAACTACATCCTCCTCGGGATGATCATCGAGAAGGTGACCCACGACTCCTGGGAGGACCAGGTCACCCGCCGCATCATCGTCCCGCTCGGACTCCACCACACCTATGCGCCGGGCACCAGCACCCGCCTGCCCCAGCCGCACGCCACCGGCTACCTGATCTTCGACCAGAACACCCGGGTCGACACGACCGCCGAGAACATGTCCTGGGCCGACTCAGCTGGCGCGCTGATCAGCACCGCCGCCGACCTGACCCGGTTCTGGAGCGCGATCGGACACGGCACGCTGCTGCCCCCCGCGCAGACACGGGAAATGCGCCGCACGGTGCCCGCCAACGGCGGTGACAGCGCCAGCGTGCCCGGCTCTCAATACGGACTGGGCATCTTCTTCGTCCCGCTCAGCTGCGGCGGCGGCTACTGGTCACATGAGGGCGACGTACCCGGATACAACACCATCGGCGCCGTCAGCAGCGACGGGCGCACCACGGCCGTCCTGTCCATCAACTCCAACGTCGACGACCCGGTACTGGCCGCCGAATACCAACTCATCGACCACGTCATGTGCGACAGCTGACCGACCGCGGCGTCATCACAGGCCGCAGCCTGTACTAGTGAGCATGCCCGTCCCACCACTTGAGCACTCTGAGCGCGCGGAGAGTGTTCCAGCGGCTCGGCGTGCCCACGCCGCCTTCAAGATCGAAGTAGACGCGACCCGGATGGATGCGGTCGAGCAGCCACCGGCCGTCGGGCTGCCGCTTCGACTGCACGACCGCTACCGCCTCCGCCATCCGGGGATCAGGGTCCGCGTCCGCCCGCCGGAAGTAGTCGAGCGCACGGAGCACGTCGTAGTGCCAGTAGTACGGAAACGCGAACTCCAGATACGCCGGCTGGATGACAGCTCCCGTGCTCTTGCGGCGGAACAGGCCACGCTCGAGCAGGTACTGCTCACCGCTTCGGCGGGCCGTGCGCACCTCCGCGGGCCCGCCGGTCGCGCGCTCGAACTCCAGCAGGCCATCGAGCACGTTGATCGTCGTGTCGAACGAGGACCGCACCGATCCGTTCTCGGCCTCGCAGTTCCAGCCACCGTCAGCGAGCCGCTCGGCCAGGACCCGCTCGACGATCGACCCGACGTCCACCCCGAAGTACGCCCCGGTCTCGATCGTCCTGCCATTGATGCAGGGCTCGACCTCCCCATCGAAATACCGCTGCCCCTCGTGCTCCCAGCGCCCGTTCTGCGCCACGAGCCCGACCGCCCGCCGAGCGGACGCCGACGCCGGGTCAAGCCCGAGGAGCTGCAGCGTCTGCAGCGTGTGCATCGTGGCCGTCCAGGGCTGCCCCGGCTCACCGCCGGAGTAGGACGCCGGGAAGCAAGCGCCCCCGTCCCAGAGCCCGTCGGGATCCTCCAGCGCGAGCAGCCGGGCGCCCCAGCCGTCGTGCTCCACCCGGGCTCGCTCGGCCACCACCTCAGCCGCCGGCGCGTTCGCCAGATCCCGCAGCACCTGCCAGCGGATGGCAGGGTCGCCGTCGAGCAGCCAGTCAATCACGGTCACGGCGCCGGGCCAGAGGAGAGCTCAAACTGGCGGGAATGTGGCCGGGGCGGCCGGGAAAGATGCCACCGGTTACGGGGTATCTGTTGGGGAGCCGCCGCAGCGTGGCGGGCGGGCGAGCCGGGATGGGGATCACTATGCCGACCAGGATAGGCCGCGATGAGCTGCGGGAGCTGACCGGGCGGGGGGCTCAGCTGGTCGAGGTGCTGCCCGCAGACGACTACGACTGGGCCCATCTGCCGGGCGCGGTCAATCTCCCACTCAAGCAGCTGGACGCCGGCGCCGGGCAGCTGGACCGGTCCCGGCCGGTCATCGTGTACTGTCACGACGGCCTTTGAGACATGAGCCCGCGGGCCGCGTGGCGGCTCGAAGCGGCCGGGTTCGGCCCGGTGTACGACTATGCCGCGGGCAAGACCGACTGGCTGGCTGCTGACCTGCCGTTCGAGGGCACGGCCCAGCTGGCGGGAATGTTCACGCGCCGCGGCGTGGCCACGGCCGGGGAGCACACCCCGGCGGCGGAGGCGTCGCGGCTACTGGACGCCCAGGGGTTCGGGCCGCTGCTGGTGCTCAACCCGGCGGGGGTGGTCATGGGAGCCGCCCACTCGGATGCCCTGAAATCCGCCCCGGCACACGCCGACGCAGGATCGGTAATGCGCTTCGGCGTGTCCACCGTGCGGCCCAGCGAAGACGCCGCGGCGCTGGCGCACCGGATGGGCCACGCAGAGGTGACCCGGGTAGTAGTGACCCGCTCCGATGGCACACTGGTCGGGCTGTTCTTCGCCGCCGACATCAACTCTTAACGCCTGGCCTCCCGCCAGCACGGTGGTACTGCCGCTGGTCCGGCACGCGGCGATCGGCGGCTGGGTTGTCACCAGGTTCCGGTGATGCCGTCTCACCTGCCGGGGCCTGACCATCGAGGCATGGAGCCACGACGTCATGTTCTCGGGCCGGTCACCGTGTCTCGCATTGGCTTCGGCGCGATGCAGCTGCCCGGTCCGGGGGTATTCGGTCCGCCGCGCGACCGCACAGCGGCCATCGCCGTCTTGCGCCGCGCGGTGGCGCTCGGCGTCGATCACATCGACACCGCCCAGTATTACGGCCCCGGCGTCGCCAATGAGCTGATCCGCACGGCGCTGCATCCCTATCCTGCAGGGCTGGCCCTGGTCAGCAAGGTCGGCGCGCGCCGGGATGCATCGGGCGGTGTGCTGCGATACGACCGGCCACCCGAGCTCCGGCAGGGAATCGAGGACAACTTGCGGAGCCTGGCCGTCGACCACCTCACCGTCGTCAATCTGCGCCTGATAGACGGCGCCCCGCCCGGCCAGTACTTCGATGACCAGCTGGCCGCCATGGTGGCAGCGCGCGAGGATGGCCTGATCGGCGGCATCGGCCTCAGCAGCATCACGCCCGGCCACCTCCGCCGCGCGCTGGCGATCACCAACATCGCCTGCGTGCAGAACCTGCTGAACCTGGCCGACCGGCGGTCCATGCCGGTACTCGAGGAGTGTCACGCCCGCGGCATCGCTTTCGTGCCGTTCTTCCCGCTCGGCTCCGGCTTCGCCGGCCCCGGCAACTCGGTCCAGGCCAGCCCAGCGGTTGCGGCCACCGCCGCCCGCCTGGGCTGCACGCCCGCCCAGGTGGCACTGGCCTGGCTGCTGGACCTGCGGCCAGAGGTGCTCTTGATCCCCGGCACGTCCTCGATCAGCCATCTCGAGGAGAACATGGCCGTCGCGAATATCGGACTTGATCCGGAAGCCCGCGACCTTCTCGGCCAAAGCTGATGGGAGGTGAACCGTGGCGGTCAGCGCACGGGGTGCTGCTGGGTACTGCGAGGACTGCCGTGCGGATCGGGTGCCCTGGACCGGCCTGCGAGGGCGACCGCGGTCCCGATCAGCATGGTGATGGCGGCGGCGAGGGAAAGCCAGTAGCTGGAGCCGTAAGGCTGGAAACCGGGAGACGCCCCTGTCGAGGGTATGTGCAGCGTGTAGCCGAGGAGCCCGGCTGAGGCTACCGCCGTGGCGATCATGATCAGCCGCTTGTGTGTACCTGCGCTAATGGCCGTGATGATGAGAGCGAGGCCGGCCAGGGCGACCGGGATCCAGAAATCCGCCGGGTACAGCGGCGACGCCTGGTCGCCGTGGGTGGCCTGCCACAGGCTTTTCCAGCCGTTGCCGTTGTTGGCGTAGTGAGTGAGCAGCGTCACTGACGCGGTGAACACCAGCCAGCCGATCAGCACGATCAGCTGACCGGCGCCGAGAGCCCTGGAGGGGCGTGCGCGGGAACCGGCCTGGGGTGGGCGGATGCTGCGGCCGGCTCTGGCCGTCGGTGCCGTCGCGGGGGTGATATCAGCGGCTGTCGGTGCTGGCCTGGCCGGCCGTGACCCCGCTGACGGCGGCACCGCCGGCCCCTGCGCGCCGGGTGGGGACGCGGCGGTTGCCGAGCTGGTCCCGGAGACGGGTGGCGGCCGGGTGGAGGGGCCGAATGCGCGCCGTGCGGGGGCGCCGCGGGTGGAGGCAGCCTGTGCCGGGCCGCCTGGCCGCCCGGTGTGGGCGGCCTGAAGGGCTTCGGCGAACGCGGCGCCGGACGGAAACCGGTCCTGGGGGTCCACCGCGAGCGCCTGCGCAAGGAACGCGTCGTAGCGGGACCCGAGAGCCGGGCATAGGGCTGACGCTGCCGGTGGCGGTCCGGTCGCCTGGGCCCAGCGTTCCGCCAGGTCGTCATCGCCACCGAACGGGCGCTGACCGGTGAGAGCCTCGAAAATGACACAGCCCAGCGCGTACAGATCGCTGCGCGCGCCAGGCTGCTGGCCCCGGATCTGCTCTGGTGACAGGTAGGCGGGAGTGCCCATCAGCGCGCCCGTCCGCGTCAGGCTGTCTTGCGCGGCAGGCGCTTTGGCGATGCCGAAGTCGGTGAGATAGGCGTGGTCGTGGCCGCCGATCTCGCGCACGAGCACGTTTGACGGCTTGACGTCCCGGTGCACCAGGCCGGCGTCGTGGACCGCCTGGAGCGCCTGTGCCAGCTGCACCCCGATGAGCACCGCCCGCTCCGGGGCCAGCCGCTGCTCGCGGTCGATCAGGGTTCCCAGATCCAGGCCGTCAACCCATTGCATGGCCAGGTACAGCCGGCCATCCTGCTCGCCGGCATCAAACACCGAGACCACGTGCGGATGGTCAACGGCAGCGGCAAACCGCGCCTCCCGCAGGAAACGCGCGCGGTAGTCGCCAGACTCGGCGATTTCCGGGCGAATTACCTTAAGAGCCACGGTCCGTCCGAGAATCCGCTGCTCCGCCCGGTAGACAAGGCCCATCCCACCCGAGCCCACCAGCTCGGCGATGAGGTACCCGCCAAAGGTCTGGCCAGCGTGCAGTTCCGCACTCACAAGTCCCGCCCTTCACATGTCCCAGCGGACCTGCCGGTGGCAGCGCATACGCCCCCGCCTGGCAAGGAGCATATGTCGTCGCGCGCACCGTATGTCATCACCAGCCGGCAGGCAACCGCCGGGCCCAAGGGACTTCATGAGCGCATGGAACGCCGTCGTCGTGCCCAGCCACGTCCTGTTCATCGGCCTGCTCGCGGCGTTCGAGGCGGCCGCCGGGGTGCTGGCCATCAGCGGCGGACGCAGAACCCAGCTCGGCTATCTGGCCGTGATCGCGTTCTACCTCGCCCTGTGGCTGTTCGGGTGGATCGAGACCATCTGGGTTCTCGTCATGCTCCCGGCGATGCTGCTCCTGCTGCGGGCGGAGTTGCGTGCCACGCCGGCCGCCCCCATCGAGGAGAAGCCCATAGCCGATGTCAGCCTCTCAGCGGGGCATCACCCGGTCTAGCGGCAGCTGCGGGGTGAGCCACGGAAAGATGACGAACCACAGCAGCGCCGCCGTGGCCAGGGCCAAGATGATCGCGCATGCGAGCTTGCTCGTGACGCCGCCGGGAAGGTGCCGCCAGAGCCACAGGTACACGTGGTGTCTCCCGTTGGTGTTGCTGTTACGGCTGGAGTGCCTCATTCCGGGCTTGGAGTGAGCCGAACACGATGATGCGGTGGGTGCCGGTCCAGGGGGGATCGCAGGTGATGAGTGTGATCATCGCCTCGCTGGGGTGCTGCCGGGGGTGACCGGGGACAGGATCCAGGACGG
>Ga0335085_10010366_pt1 | contig 13940 bp, 15 predicted proteins | sample Lox_Sample_45_FD_206712 | JGI IMG/M metagenome (GOLD analysis project Ga0335085, IMG submission 206712) | Soil microbial communities from Loxahatchee National Wildlife Refuge, Florida, United States - Lox_Sample_4.5 | ecosystem: Environmental > Terrestrial > Soil > Wetlands | place: USA...
GGTTGGTCGGCACTTCAGCCGGCAATATACGCAAGGCGACGGCGTCAGGCCGTCATGTCTCGCTGTTTATGGGTAAAAAGGTGCTCGAGGAGATTTGGCCGTCGATCGTCCAATGGATCAGAGAGCCAATACCAGCCTCGGCGATACGAGCTTCGGAAGACACGCCAGCACGTCGAGGTTTACGTAGCTGACAAAACAAGCGCCGGATTGCGTCATTCGACGCAATCCGGATCGAGTCATAAGACTGGGCCTGTTTTTCAGGCCGCCTTGACCGTTATCTTCTTCGCCGACTTCTGCGCTTCTGCGCTCTTCGGCATCGTTACTGTGAGCACGCCGTTCTTGAAGTTTGCCTCGATCTTGTCGGCGTCGACGCCATCGGGCACCTGAAATGCGCGCTGGAACGATCCGTAGTTGCGCTCGCTCAGATAATAGTCCTTCTTCTTCTCTTCTTTCTCTTCCTGCTTCTCGCCCTTGATGGTCAGAACGCCGTCGGCGAATTTCACCTCCACGTTCTTTTCATCCATGCCAGGCAGTTCGGCCGCAATTTCATAGGCCTTTTCAGTTTCGGCGATGTCGACCGCCGGCGCCGCCGCCCAGCTCGACTCGCGCTGGGTGAAAGGTTGGAAGTCGAACAAAGAACGCCCAAACGGCGATCGCCACATGCCGCCGTCGAAATCTTCGAAGACGCGATCGATTTCGCGGCGCAGATTTTCGAACGGTCGCCACGGCCTGAGCGACGTTGCGGCCTTCTTTTCCTCGGTCTTCACTGGCAGTTTGGTAATGGCTTCAGCCATGACACTCCTCCATAGGTGACTGTCTTCGTCTAGCGGCGGCCGGGCCGCCGAACATTGATTTGCGTCAAGGAGAATCTTGGATCGATTTCTAGTATCACAATGTTCTTTGGCAATTCCGTGACCTGCCACATGCCGCTGAGTTCGCAGAAAAATTTTGGAACAGTTGAGCTAACCCGCCGCGCAAATCGGAGTAGACCATGCAAACCGCCCCTAAGATCGAGTTCCAAAACATAAATCCGACAGCAACGCTCAAGAATGTCATCGAAAGACATGTTGCCGATCTCGAGCGGCGCTGGGATCGCGTTACGGCGTGCCGGATAGTGGTGAAAGGGCCGGGCGAGCATCACCGCGTTGGCGGACTTTATGAGATCCATATTCATCTCGCGCTGCCTGAAGGGCGCGAGGTGCATGTGGAGCGCACGGCGCCGGCCGACGAGCGGCGTTCAGACCTGGAATTTGCCGTCAACGATGCGTTCAAGCGCGCCCGCAGACAACTGCAAGATCGCGTGCGGCGGACGCGAGGAAAGGTCAAAAGCCATAACGGGCCGCCGATCGGAACAGTGGCTCGCCTTGACCCCTTCGGCGAGTTCGGGTTCCTCACGACTCCTGACGGCCAGGAAGTCTATTTTCATCACAACAGTGTCGTCGACGAGGGATACGCGAACCTACGCGTGGGTTCACGCGTGACATTTGCTCAAGAGATGGGCGACAAGGGGCCGCAGGCAAGCACGGTAAAGCCGCTTGGCAAGCATGCGCTGCGCTGATGCAGCGCTGATCCAGTTCAGCCACAGACGGAAAAAGGGTAGACAGAAAAGGTCAACTGCGAAGGCCGCATTATGCGGCCTTACGCGCGACCTCTTTCTGGTTTTCGTAGACAACCGTTGCCGCGGCCGTGTTGGAAATCGGGATGTGATAATTGCGATTGAGCTCGCTGACACGTCCGGTCATTGCGCCGCGCATCGCCATCCAGTTGAGGAATTCAACGCCCTGCGAACCGGATTCTTTGACCCAATCGTGGATCGAATAGCGGGTGAGCGCCTCGGGCTCGGCCACGATCTTGTCAAGGCAAAGCAGATCAAATTCCTTGTTGATGAAGCCGGCTCTGGCGCCGTCGAGCTGATGCGATAGCCCGCCGGTGCCGATGACGACCACGCGCAAATCCTGCTCATAGGATTCGATCGCACGGCCGATCGAGCGGCCCAGCTTGAGACAGCGCTCAAGCGACGGCAGCGGATGTTGCACGGTATTGATCTCGACTGGCACGATCTTGATTGGCCAGACCGGGCCGGGCCACATCAGGGCCATCGGTATCGTGACCGCGTGATCGATCAGCATTTCCTGACACATCGTCACATCGAACTCATCGGCGACGAGTGCATTGATCAAGTGCCATGACAACGCCGCGTCGCCGGGGATCGGGCGCGAAACCGGGATGCCCCAGCCCTCATCCTCGCTCCGATATTCGTTGGCGGCTCCGACCGCGAAGGTTGGCATCTTGTCGAGGAAGAAGTTTAGCCCGTGGTCGTTATAGAAAACCACGGCGACATCGGGTCTGGTTCGGGCTAGCCAATAATGGACATAATCGAAGCCCTTGAAGAACGGCTTCCAATACGGATCGTTATGCTTTTTCTCCGCGATCGCCTTGCCGATCGCGGGAACGTGCGTCGAGCCGACGCCGCCGACTATTGTGGCCATAATTATCCTCCCGCTGACAAAAGCTTTGACTTGAATGCTTCGACTGTCATGCCGGTCTGTTGTGCGCCAATGTCCTGAACATTGAGACCAAAGATGCCGGCAAGTTTGGCGAGGTAGTAGACGTTTCCGCCGGCCTCGATCATCTTCAGCACGCTGCGGCTTTTGACTGCGGCCCGCTGCTCGGCATTGAGGCCGTATTTGCGACAATACGAATCTTCGTCCTTGAGGAATGAGGCGCGGTTCTCAGCGCTGTTGAACGAGTAACACATGCGGTTTAGCGCCAAGCCCTTCTGCGCTTCCGCTCCGTCGAAAACAATCGTACCGGGTATGTCCTGCTGCATTGGCACGCTCCTCTGCGGCGACCATGGAATTTCTTATTCAATATTAAGCTAGTGCAGCTCGCGGCAGGCACGCTTTGATTTGTATCAAATGAAACCATCAGCTCATGCGACACGCTGCAAAGTCAAAAGTGCAGGGATTGCCGATGCCGTACGCAATGAACGCGGATCTGCCTGCTTCCATCAGGCACCACCTGCCTGAGCATGCCCAGGACATCTATCGCGAAGCCTTCAATCACGCCTACGCAGCCCACGAGGGTGACGTTAGGCAGGAGGAGGCAGCTCATCGGATTGCATGGGCCGCGGTCAAGCGCAGTTATGAAAAATACGGCGACACCTGGGCTCGGCGCCACCCGTAATATCCCTTAGGGCCAATTCCTGAATTTTTGTCATGCTGCAGCGCAACTAACCTAGCCTGCATCGATCTAAAGGTTTGTCCCTTGCAGCTGCATTGGCTCTGGACGCGGAAATGACCCCCATCACCGAAACTGAAGATGTTACGCGAATGCCGGACGCAGGGCCGAACGAGCCGACGCTCTCCAATATGCGTGAGTTGGTGCCCGCTCGCCCCGCCGGCCTTCCGGTTCCAGTTGTCGCGAGGGAAGCTCACGCTCACAGATGGTGGCTTCGAATTGGGTTGGCGCTTGCCGTTTTGGCCGCCGCTGGCGGCGGCGGATATTATTGGTGGCAGACGCTGCACCCCTTAGTGCCGCCCGGCATTGCTTACGGCAATGGTCGGCTCGAAGCGGACGAGATCAATATCGACACCAAACACGCGGCCCGCATCGCCGAAATCCTCGCGGATGAGGGCGATCTGGTTAAAGCCGGCCAGGTCGTCGCGCGCATGGACACACGCGACCTTGCGGCCTCGCTAAAGAAATCGGAGGCTCAGGTCAGCCAGGCCCGGCGCGCCGTCGACGAAGCAATCGAGAACGTCGCCCAGCAGAAGTCCCAACTTCTCCTTGCCCAGCAAGAATACGGTCGGGCCGCTGTTCTGGTGCAGAAAGGTTTTCAAACCAAAGAAGTCCTGGATCAGCGACAACAGCAGCTCGACGCCGCCAGTGCAGCGCTCAATGCCGCAAACCTCCGGGTAATCCAGTTTCAGCATGCGCTCGACGCTGCCACGCACGACGCTGAATTTTACACCGTCGAGATCAACGATGACACGTTGGTCGCGCCGGTTGACGGCCGCATCCAGTACCGCGTCGCCAATGTCGGCGAGGTGCTTCCGGCGGGCGGTCATGTTTTTGCGATGCTCGACACCTCGTATGTTTACATGGATGTCTATCTGCCGACCGCACAAGCGGGAAAGGTAAAATACTGCGCCGATGCTCGCATCGTGGTCGATGCCTACCCGAAAGTCGCGATCCCGGCGAAGGTCATGTTCATCGCCACGCAGGCGCAGTTCACACCGAAGACAGTCGAGACGCGGACCGAACGCGACAAGCTGATGTTTCGGGTCCGTGTACGAATCGACGCCGATTGGCTGCGCGGTCGAAGCGACGCCGTCAGCAGCGGACTCCCAGGCGTCGCCTATGTTTTGACCGACCCCACCACTCGGTGGCCCGATTGGCTGCACGTCTCGGCTACAAAGTGAGCGGGCCGGTAATGCCCGTCGCGCAACTTGAACACGTCACCCAGCGCTACGGCCGAGTCACCGCTCTCGATGATGTGACGATAGAGTTGCCGGCCGCGGGCATGGTCGGATTGATCGGCGCCGACGGCGTCGGCAAGTCGACGCTGCTCAGTATTGTCGCTGGGGCCCGGCGGCTTCAAGCAGGCGCGGTGTCCGTTCTTGGCGGCGATATCACCGATTCTGCGCACCGCTCCGCGATCTGTCCCCGCATCGCCTACATGCCGCAGGGGCTCGGGAAGAATCTCTATCCGGATCTCAGCATCCGCGAGAACATCGAGTTCTTCGCGCGTGTTTTTGGACAATCGCAGGCCGAACGCGAATGGCGGATCGCCGAGCTTCTGGAAAGCACAGGCCTCACGCCATTCGCCGATCGCCCGGCGAAAAAGCTCTCCGGCGGCATGCGGCAGAAACTCGGCCTGTGCTGCTCGCTGATCCACGATCCGGATTTCCTCATCCTCGACGAGCCCACGACCGGCGTTGATCCGTTGTCGCGCCGCCAGTTCTGGGAATTGATCGAACGTATTCGTGCGCGGCGCGCCGGCATGAGCGTCGTCGTCGCCACCGCTTACATGGAAGAGGCCGCCCGCTTCGACGAGCTCATTGCCATGAATGATGGACGGATCCTGGCGGTCGGCTCGCCCGCGGACCTTAAGGCGCGGACAAATACCAGGAACGTCGAAGACGCATTCATCGCGCTGCTCCCGGAACAAATGCGCGCGGGCCATAAAAAGCTCGAAATCCCGCCCCGCGATGCCGTCGACCGCGATCCGGTCATCATCGCGCGTGATCTCACCTGCCGCTTCGGCGACTTTACCGCCGTGGACGGTGTCAGCTTCACCATCGAGCGCGGCGAAATTTTCGGTTTCGTCGGCTCCAATGGGTCCGGCAAAACCACGACCATGAAGATGCTTACTGGTCTGCTGGAGCCGAGCGAGGGCGAGGCGCTGTTGTTCGGCGTTCCACCCGACGCACGCGATATCAATTCGCGGCGGCGCGTAGGCTACATGTCGCAGTCGTTTTCCCTCTACACCGAGCTGACCGTACGGCAAAACCTCGAGCTGCATGCGCGCCTGTTCCATCTGCCGGCGAAAAAAGCCAAAGCGCGGCTTGCCGAACTGATCACCAGTTTCGAACTGGAAGATTATTGCGAGCAGCTGGCCTCCGGCTTGCCGCTTGGCATCCGGCAACGCCTGTCACTTGCGGTCGCTGTCGTCCACGAGCCCGAGATGCTTATTCTCGACGAACCGACTTCAGGCGTCGATCCTTTGGCGCGGGATCGCTTCTGGGAGCTGCTGATCGATCTGTCCCGCAATCAGGGCGTGACCATATTCGTCTCGACCCACTTCATGAATGAAGCCGAGCGCTGCGATCGGATCTCGCTCATGGATTCCGGCCGTGTGCTTGCCACCGACACGCCGCCCAGCCTTGTCAAGGCGCGGAACGCCATCAGTCTGGAGGACGCCTTCATCAGCTATCTGGAGGAGGCGACCGGCACGGCAAGGCCGAAGACCACGCCGATCCTGAATTTGGCGCCTCCCGAGGCGGCGCCGATGCCGTTGCCGCCGCAGCGCGCCTTCAGTCCACAACGCGTCCTCGCCTACACGATTCGTGAAACGATAGAACTTGTGCGCGATCCCATTCGCCTGGGATTCGCCTTTTTCGGCATTGCGTTCCTGATGCTGGTTTTTGGTTTCGGGATTTCCAACGACGTCAACAATCTGACCTTCGCGGTGCTCGATCGTGACAACAGCCATGATAGCCGCGCGTATCTCGAGGAACTGCGAGGCTCCAGTTACTTCCTGGAGAAACGATCTCTCACCAATTACGACGATCTGCATAAGCGTCTTCAAAGCGGAGACATCAACGCCGCCGTGGAAATTCCGCCGGGCTTCGGCCGCGATATCGAGCGGCGGCGTCCGGCATGGGTTGGCGCCTGGGTCGACGGTGCGATGCCGTTCCGCGCCGAGACCATCCGCGGCTATCTGCAAGCCATGCACCAACTCTATCTGACTGATCCGGTGGTGACGACCACAAATCATTCGACGCCGAAGCAGCCTGTCAGGATCGAGATTCGCTACAACTACAATCAGGACTTCGACAGCATCTATGCCATGGTGCCGTCGACGATGGCAATTTTGCTCGCACTGTTTCCCGCGATCCTCATGGCGCTTGCGATCGTGCGCGAAAAGGAACTGGGCTCGATCACCAACCTTTACGTTACACCGGTTACCAGGCTCGAATTCCTCATCGGCAAGCAGATCCCTTATGTCGGCGTCGCCGTGTTGAATTTCGTGGTGATCTTTATCATGGCGCTGTTCGTGTTTCAGGTGCCGCTGAAAGGCAGTTTCATCACTCTCCTCCTTGGTGTTGTGATCTACGTCACGACGATGACGGCCTACGGCATGGTGATTTCGTCGTTTGCCAGCACGCAGATCGCAGCGCTGTTCGGCACCGCAGTAATGACGTTTCTGCCGGCGTCGCAATTTTCCGGCCTGCAGGTTCCAGTTTCCTCGCTCGCGACCGGGGCGCAGATTATGGGGCGGGCGTTTCCGATGTCCTATTTCCGGCCCATCGCCATCGGCACTTTCACCAAGGGATTGGGCTTCAGCGATCTTGCCATCAATCTGGCGCAGCTTGCCGTCTTCGTCCCCGCGCTGCTTTTGCTCAGCCTGGTGCTGTTACGCAAGCAGGAACGCTAGTCAGAGCCATGAACACCATTGCAAATATTTTTTGGCTCGGCACCAAAGAGTTGCGCAGCGTGCTGCGCGACTACGTCTTGCTGGGCTTTGTGGTCTATGCGTTTTCACTGCAAATCATGGCTCAAGCGAATAGCTACTCGCAGGAAGTGCACAACGCCGCAGTCGCGCTGGTCGATGAGGATCACTCCGAATTGTCGCGGCGGATCGCCGGCGCTTTTCTTCCTCCCTACTTCCAGCACCCGCGGCCGATTGCGGAACGCGACATCATTCCGCAGATGAACGCCGGCACATACACATTCGTGGTGGATATCCCGCCGAACTTCGAGCACGATGTGCTCAGCGGTCGCAATCCCGCAATCCAGCTCGATGTCGATGCGACCGTCATGGTGCAGGGCGGACTCGGCTCCGGATACGCGCAAGAGATCATCATGAACGAGATTGCGGGCTTTCTGGCGCGGGCAGAGAGCATCCAGTCGGCACCACCGGTCAATCTCGATGTCCGCGTCGTCTTCAATCCGAATGTCACGACAGCGTGGTTCACCAGCGTCATGGGCATCATCAACAATGTCAGCATGCTGGCGATTATTCTTGCCGGGGCTGCCATCGTGCGCGAGCGCGAGCATGGCACTATGGATCATCTTCTGGTGATGCCATTAACGCCGTTCGAAATCGCTATGTCCAAAGTGTGGGCCAACGGGCTGGTGATTACCATTGCCGTCGGCCTCTCGCTTTATCTGATCGTTCGCGGCCTGCTGCATATTCCGATCGCCGGATCGATCCCGCTGTTCCTGGTCGGAGTGGCGTTCTATCTGTTCTTCGCCTCAGCGATAGGCATATTTCTCGGCACCATCGCGCGATCCATGCCGCAGCTCGGTCTGTTGTTTTTCCTGGTGTTTTTGCCAATGAACATGTTGTCGGGCAGCAACACGCCGCTCGAAAGCATGCCGCCCTGGCTCGCGAACGCCATGCAGGTCTCGCCCTCAACGCATTTCGTTTCCTTCGCCCAATCGATCCTCTATCGCGGCGCCGGCATCGACGTTGTCTGGCCGCAATTTCTTTTTGTGGCCGGAGTCGGCGGGCTGTTCTTCGTTCTTGCCATTCTGCGTTTTCGCTCGACTGCCGTGCAGGCGACATAGCAGTAACGGCGCACGTCGTTTGCTGGAGGGAGGGATAAGGGCCTTGACCTCAAATCAACCAACCGGCGTGCCGCGTCCGGCACACCCGCAGCAACGCCGCGAGCCGTTGCCGTGGCACCGGCCGAAGCCGGCCGAAGAGGACCCCGGCGCGCCGCAGTCGGTCCGGGCGATTCGCGAGAGCCCGACCTACCGTCTCGCCGAACAAGATGCCGATTTCATTACGCGCCCGGAAAGTCGTGGGGCGCGGCTGCAAATTGAATATCTCAAAACCGACACTGTACTTGCGGACGCGCAAATCGACCACACCATCGTCGTTTTCGGTAGCACCCGCATCTGCGAGCCGGCGGCTGCGCGTCGCACCGTCGAAGCATTGCGTGCCGCCTTCCGGGCCGATCCGGACAACGCGGAAACGCTGGCCCGGCTTACGACCGCCGAACGGGTCCTCGCAAAAAGCCACTACTATGACGTGGCGCGAGAGTTTGGACGCGTGGTCGGTAATGCCGCGAGCGCCGGGCGGCCGCGCGTCGTGGTGATGACCGGAGGCGGGCCTGGATTGATGGAGGCTGCCAACCGCGGCGCCTTCGACGTCGGCGCAAGATCGATCGGGCTGAACATTGAATTGCCGCACGAGCAATATCCTAACCCCTACGTTACGCCTGATCTTTGTTTTCGCTTTCACTATTTTGCGTTGCGCAAGCTGCATTTTCTGCTTCGCGCCAAGGCGTTGGTGTCCTTTCCCGGCGGCTACGGCACGCTTGATGAATTGTTCGAAGTCTTGACCCTTATTCAAACCCGCAAGATTAAGCCGATCCCCGTTGTGCTGGTCGGCGAGCACTTTTGGCGCCGCGCTGTCGATTTCGACTATCTCGTCGAGGAGGGCGTGATCGACCGGGAGGATCGCGAGCTGTTTTGGTTTGCCGAGACCGCCCAGGAAATCTGGGATGGCATTGTTCGTTGGTATGACGCTTTTGGAGAGCCGATCGGCGATTAGGAACCGTACGCGGTTCAGCGCATCCGCGACTACAGCCTGAGCGTTTTCCCGTCGACGACGAACTTGCCATACCCGTGATGATGAATGGTCTTGGGATTCTTCTGCGCCGGATCAGTCCAGGCCTTCAGCACTTCGAGGATAAAGAGTTTGTATTGGTTGACGAGACGCCTGTTGGTCACCGTGCATTCCAGATTGGCGAAGCAGTCGGCGATAAGCGGCGGCTTGATGCGGGTGGCGGGCATGGTGGTCAAACCGAATGCCGCGAACTTGTCGAGGTCGCGCCCCGATGAATTGCCGACTTTAACCACTTTGGTTGCCAATTTGCGTGCCGGCAAGCCGATGACGCATTCGCCCGTCGCACGCAGGGCGGCAAAGCTGTAATTGGCGTTGCTGACAACGCACGCCACCTGCGGCGGCTCGAACTCGATCATCATGTGCCACGACATGGTCATGACATTGGGGCGTCCGCTGTGCGCGGTCGTCAGCAGCACCACCGGTCCCGGCTCCAGCAATTGATAGACTTTGGACAAGGCCAGGTCGCGCATTGGAGCCGTCCCGCGTCACCTTGAAAAGCATGAACGGTCGGGTTGTCAGCCGACAAAGCGGATTTCCGGCGGCTTTCTTGGCACCGGCGGGGGCGCCGCTTTCGGATGTCCGACGATAATCGGGGCAACCGGCTTGTATGCGGCCGGCAACTTCAGCAGCGCCTTACCCTCCGGCGTATTAAGCCAGGATTGAGCAAATCCGATCCAGCAGCTTCCGAGTCCCTCCGCGCGCGCGGCGAGCATCAGGTTTTCTGCGGCCAGCGCGCAGTCTTCGATGGCCCACGGCATCTCCGCTATGGTGGAAATCAGGATCAGCGCCGGCGCATGGTAAAAAATGTCGAATTTTGCATTATTCAAAACTTCGCTGAAATGGTGCGACATCAGACCGACGGGCGTCGTCTTGACCATGTGCGCCTTCGCTTCCCGCGATATTGTCTCGAGCGTGGCTTTGTCGCGTACCACGCAAAACGAACACGGTTGTTGATTAACCGCGCTCGGCGCTTGAATAGCCGCGTCAATGAGGTCGCGAACAACGCTTTCACTAACCGGTTCGGCTGTGAATTCCCGCACCGCACGACGGGTGTAAATCGCTTCCTTCAGTTCCATGTCAGCCTCGGTTGCGAAGTTTACAATCAACAAAGCGCACAAACTCAGCGACAGGATTGACGCAGATCAATAGTGAACACGGCACTTTTACATTGCCGTTTTCCGTATAGCGACTGAGCGTGGTCGTAATCTGGACTTTGATCTTGCTCAAGAAGGACTTCGGGGTCATTTGCGATCCTTGCTCTTGTGATGAAGGCATCGAACATAAATCGTCTGCTGCCCCGCTTGCTCGTGGTGGTCGCCCTTATCGGCTTGGTGGCAGGCGCGGTGTCACGACTAATCGGATATGCCTCTCTGGCCAGTCTAAGCTGGAACCTTGCCACCATCCCGGTAATCGCCGGTCTGGCCTATTCGATCGTTCGTGACGTTATGGCTGGGCGTTTCGGGGTCGATGCTATTGCTCTGCTGTCGATGGCCGGAGCATTGGCGCTTGGTCAGCCGCTCGCCGGTGTTGTGGTTGCTTTGATGTACTCCGGCGGTAACGTGCTTGAGGATTTTGCAGTGGCGCGCGCCGAACGCAATCTGCGCTCACTGGTTGATCGCGCGCCGCGCGTTGCACATCGCCGGCGTGATCACACGATCGACGACGTGCCGATTGGCGCGGTCGCGATCGGCGATTCAATTCTCGTCCATGGCGGTGAGGTTATTCCTGTTGACGGCATCGTCAGCTCGGCATCAGCGATGGTCGACGAGTCGGCGTTGACGGGAGAGCCCATGACGTCGGCCAAACCCCAAGGGTCCTCTGTTTCCAGCGGAACGCTGAATGCCGGCGAGGCATTTGAAATGACGGCTACTGCGGTTGCCGGCGCCAGTACGTACGCCGGCATCTTGCGACTGGTCACTGCGGCCCAGACGGCGAAAGCGCCGTTCGTGCGGCTCGCTGACCGATACGCCCTCATACTTCTGCCCGTGACCCTTTTGGTAGCTGCCACTGCCTGGGTGCTTTCCGGCGATCTTATCCGCAGCCTCGCGGTTCTTGTTGCTGCTACACCGTGTCCCCTCATATTGGCCGCTCCCGTTGCCTTCATCGGCGGAGTAGCTCAAGCGGCAAGGCGCGGCATCCTGGTCAAGGGCGGCGCTCCGCTGGAGGCGCTTGCGCGCACCCACACGGTCCTGTTCGACAAAACCGGCACGTTGACCGTCGGTGGGGCTCGTCTCCTTTCGATTGAGGTGGCGCCCGGCGAGCAAGCTGAGCAAGTGCTTCGGCTCTGCGCTGCCCTGGAGCAGGCGTCACATCATGTGCTTGCCGGCGCCATCGTGCAGGCTGCACATGATCGCGGCCTCCGGCTACCCATGCCGCACGATTTACGGGAAGTAATGGGATCCGGCATTCACGGCGCAATTGCCGATATGCAGATCAGCGCAGGTTCTCGCGACTTGATCTTTGCGCATCGGGAGCCGGAGCAGTGGGCACTCAGAGTTATGCGCCGTGCCTCCTGGCGCTCGGCGCTCGCCGTGTTCGTAGCGGTAGATGGGCGGCCGATCGGTGCCTTGCTGCTCGCCGACGAGTTGCGGACAGAGACGCCGCGTGCGGTACGGATGCTACGTGCCGCCGACGTTGCCCGGATCGGCATGGTGACCGGCGATCATGCCGCCGTTGCACAGACTATCGGCGCAGCACTTGATCTCGACGTCGTACTCGCCGACCGCGCCCCCGCGGACAAAGTCGAAGCTGTGCGTAGCGAGCAGCGGCTTTATCCGACGACCATGGTCGGGGACGGCATCAACGACGCGCCCGCTTTGGCCGCGGCTGATGTCGGCATCGCAATGGGTGCGCACGGCGCAAGCGCTTCGTCCGAGGCAGCCGATGTGGTGATACTTGCTGACCGGCTCGATCGCGTCCCGGAAGCTCTCATGATCGCGCAGCGCGCGCGTCAGATAGCGATGCAGAGCATAGTCGCTGGCATCGGATTGTCGGGCATCGCCATGATCGCGGCAATGCTCGGCTGGATTGCTCCAGTGCCGGCAGCGTTGGTACAGGAATTGATTGACGTCGGCGTGATTCTCAATGCGCTGCGCGCGCTGACGCCTGCTCACAAGCGGCGCCGGAACACGCTCTCAACTGCGACCAGCCACGAACTGCATTGCGAGCATCGGAGGCTCGGCTACAGCCTCGACAGGCTTCGCGCGATTGCTGACGCCCTGGACGACGCGCCACCGGAAAGCGCGCTCAAACTGGTCGACGAGGCTAACGCCATCGTCCAACAGCAAGTGGTCACACACGAGCGAGACGACGAAGGAAAGGTCTATCCCACACTCGCTCGAATTTTGAGCGATCGTCATGGCCTTTCCGCCATGAGCCGCGCGCACCGCGAAATCCTGCATCTAGCGCGCCTGCTCACCCGCGTGGTTGAGGACATGTCGTCACAAAGCATCGACCGATACCTCATCCGCGATGCTCAGCGGGCGATTGAATCGATCGAGACCCTTGTAAGAATCCACGTCGCGCAGGAGGAGGAACTTTACGAGGCTGTCGAGGCCGCCTGACTGAACATTCTCGACGCCCACGAGACGTTCGGAACGGCCGCGAGCAGGCGCGCGCTCACGTGCTGATCGAAGCTTGATCGCGCGAAGCCGTCTCTGGCGGCAAGAAATTGCGACGTTATGACGGCGGCCGTTCGCCATCGGCGGCTTTGAAGGCCGCGATCCGGTCGCGGTAGCTGCGGGTCATGTCGATGTCGTCCCAGCCGTTGAGCAGCTGATTGCGGCTGACCGGATCGATGGTGAAGCTGAAGCTGTGATTGCCGCGCGAAATAGTTTGTTGCCCAAGATCGACCGTGACGGGGAGCTGCGGATCGGCGGCGATGGCGGCGCCGAGTTCCTGAGCGTCTGACTCGGCGACAACAGCGGCCAGCAGGCCGTTTTTCACCGAGTTCTGCGCAAAGATGTCGCCGAAGGAGGAGGCGATAACGCAGCGAATGCCGGCTTCGTACAGCGCATAGACGGCCGCCTCGCGGGAGGAACCGCCGCCGAAGTTGCGGCCGGTGATGAGGATCTTGGCGTCTCGCCACATCGGCTGATTGAGCAGGAAGTCGGGTCGCTTATTGCCCTGTGCGTCGCGGCGCAGATCGTAGAACAGCGTGTCGCCGAGTTCTGGCGTGCGCGGCAGCTTCAGGTATCGCGCCGGGAAGATCATGTCGGTGTTGACGTTCGACAAAAGCAGCGGACAGGCCTTGTCGGTGAGACGAACAAACTTCTCCATCGGCTTAAATCCTTACTGCTTGCGGCCGGCGAGAAACGGCCGCGCGTCGGCGAGGTGACCGGACACTGCAGCGGCGGCGACCATGGCGGGCGACATCAGATGCGTGCGCGCACCAGGGCCTTGCCGGCCCCGGAAATTCCGGTTGGTGGTTGAAGCACAGCGTTCGCCGGGCGGCACGATGTCGCCGTTGATGCCGACGCACATCGAGCAGCCCGAGTCGGCCCATTCCAGTCCGGCTTCGCGGAAGATGCGGTCGAGGCCTTCTTGTTCCGCTTGTCGCTTCACGATCGTCGAACCA